>Ga0197143_1000996_pt1 | contig 25861 bp, 36 predicted proteins | sample GBS70_MetaG_FD_148603 | JGI IMG/M metagenome (GOLD analysis project Ga0197143, IMG submission 148603) | Sediment microbial communities from Great Boiling Springs, Gerlach, Nevada, United States - GBS 70_MetaG | ecosystem: Environmental > Aquatic > Thermal springs > Hot (42-90C) > Sediment... | reverse complement strand
ACCCACCCTAAGATTAAGCCTTCGGCTTTAAAACTTGGACAAGGCAAAATTAAAATTAGCCTTCCGCTTTTATACCTTGGGGGCTTCATCTACTTTAAAAAGAATTAAAAATTGCTTTAAAATTTTCAAAATGACAATAAACAAAGAAATTGAAAATGCTATAAGAACAATAATTAAAGAGATAGGAGAAGATCCTCAAAGAGAAGGTTTAAAAAAAACACCTTATAGAGTTGCTAAAATGTTTATTAATGAACTACTTTATGGTTATAAAATAAATGTAGATGAGATTATAAATAATGCCATATTTAATGAAAATTATGATGAAATGGTTCTTGTTAGAGATATAGATTTTTATAGTTTATGCGAACATCATTTACTACCATTTTTTGGTGTTGTTCATGTCGCATATATACCAAATGGGAAAATTATAGGTCTTTCAAAAATTCCAAGAATTGTGGAGGCATATACGAGAAGACTTCAAGTTCAGGAAAGATTGACAACTGAAATTGCAAAAATTCTTTGGGAAAAGTTAAATCCAAAAGGTGTAGCAGTAATAATTGAAGCAATTCATTTATGTTCAATTATGAGAGGTATTAAAAAACCAAGAAGTAAAATGATTACAAGCTCACTTTTAGGCTCATTTAAGGAAGATCCACAAACAAGAACGGAATTAATGACTCATCTTCAAAGAAAATTTGAACTTTTAGAATAATGAGAAAATTTTACGAAATTATTATATTAAGTGATAGAGGCAATATAAAGAGATTTAAAATTACAAAATTATCTTTGAATTTAATGAAATTTTTATTATTTTTAGTGGTTCTTGTTTTAATAATTAATTTTGTTGTTTTTCTTCTAAATCTAAATACTTTGAAAATTCTTAGAGAAAATATGGAGTTAAAATCAAAATTAGCGGAACTTAAAAAAATTGAAAATGAAATAAATGAATTTAGGAAAGTAAAAAAAACACTATATTTAGCACTTGGTATAGATAAGATGCCAAAAGACTCAATTTTATATCAAAATAATAATCCTGATTTAGTTGAACAAATAGATACACCCATTGGGCTTCCAGTAAGTGGCATAATTACTCAAGAACATAGCAATGAACATATAGGTGTAGATATTGCCTTAAATAAAAATTCATTTGTTTATTCAACAGCAATTGGTAAGGTTGAAAAAATTGATACAAACGAACAATTTGGTATTCATATCTGGATTTCACATAATAAAAATTATAAAACATTATATGCACATTTATCAAAAGTCACAGTAAATACAGGTGATAGTGTAAAAAGAGGTCAAGTTATTGGATTTTCAGGAAGTTCTGGACATTCAACAGGACCACACTTACATTATGAAGTATGGAAAGATGGAAAACCTATTGATCCTTTAATACTTATACCTATTAAGTGATTGATTATCAATGTTTTGAACAATTTTAATAATTTTTTCAACTTTCTCAAAGCCATCGTCTATTGCCTTGTCCAATATTTATTTTTCTTTTTTTGCCCACCCAACCTAAGAATAAGCCTTTAAGCCTCCCATTAAATCAATAGTTTCAGAAAATTTTTCATAGATTATTGATAATAATTGATTAATAACTATTTTTAAGTCTTAGAGAGTTTTTCCCTATAATTTTAATTTTTAAATCATTTTATAAAAAATAATCATAAATATAATTCCAAGCATTATACTAATTGATAAACTTTGTCTTGATATTGAATTTAGAGAATTGGGAATTATATCCCAAAGAACTAAATAAATCATAGCTCCTGCAGCAAAACCAAAGCCAAATGGTAAAAATGGCTTAAAAGTTTCTACTAAAATATAAGAAGGAACAGCCATTACAGGTTGAGGAAAGCTTGAAAATATACTCCAAAATAAACAAGACCAAGGGCTTGCTCCTTGTGATATTAGATAAAGTGAAATAGCAAGTCCTTCGGGAATGTTATGAACTGCAATAGCAATAGATGTTAAAATTCCAAGATTTTGTTCTCCTCCAAAAGAAACTCCAATAGCCACACCCTCTGCAAAACTATGAGCAGTCATTATAAATAAAAACAAAATAGCTCTTCTGGCTGATAAACCTCTTACATTACCTAAAACTAATTCCTTATTATTTAAATAATTATTTGTAATAATAACTAACAAAATTCCAAAAATAATACCTAAAACTAAAAGAAATATATTTAGATTAAGAGCAGAAAACAAAAGATTAAAACTTGCTCCAATCATCAAACCACCTGATAGAGCTTCAAAAAATCCTAATAATTTTTTATCTATGTCCTTAATAAAAAAGAATGGTAATGAACCAATACCTGTTGCCAAATCTGTAAAAAAAGCATATAAGAAAACAATAAAAATTTCCATTTTATTCAATTTTCAAAATTTTTAAAATTTTCCTTTCTTTAACTTGAATATAATTACCATCTATTAGTGTATCAGGTCCCAATTCTGCATAAACAATAAAGCTATCAGGAGCAAATTTATAAAGTTTTCTTATTACTTTTTTACTATTTGGTGTTTGTTCATAATAATAGTAATTCAAATAATAGTTTAAATTTTCTTTATTAATGCTTATCTTTGTTTTGGTAAAAAAACTATTTCCAGAAACTATATATTCTCTATTAAAACCATTTACAAATGGATATGGAAAATAAGGAAGATAACCATCATAAACAACAATTAATTGGTCATAATTTGAAAATTCAATTCTTCTCTTAATAAGAACCATATCACCTCTATTTTGAAGAAATTCCAAATTCCCTTCAAAATTTAATACAACAAAAAAACTATCGTCCTTAATTATTGACAATTTAAACTCATTATTATTTTCATCTAAATAAAACCAATTTTTAAATTTCTTAAAAGGTAAGTAATCATAAACTTCAGTATCTACAATTTTTGAACAAGATATAAAAAAAAAGAAAATTAGAATTCTTGACATTTAGGATATTTCCTTTGAATTTTATTATAACTTTCAAGCACTTGATTATAAAATCTTTTAGGATTTAAAGCCTTAAAGTAAGAAAAACCAAGTCTATATCCATTTTTTATGAAATCTAAAATACAACTATTTGGCAACTGATACAATTTTAATAACTCAAATTTCAAATTTTCTGCAAAACCAAAATAAATAATTTCATCATTATCATAGTTAAAAATATAAAATACCCCAGGTTCATCCGAAACAAATTTACTTATATAAAAATCATTAAACGGATATTTATTATGCCAGTTTGGCCATTTATTCATAATGAAAATTTTAAAGGGAAAGAAATGTGCTTCGTCTTGTAAATAATACTAAAATGAAATTATTGAAATAAAGGGGTATTTAATGGGGGGCGAAGCCCCCCGATGCCGAAAAATGGGCATTTTAAAGCCATAGGCTTGAATATGGGGTGAGAGGGGAAAACATAGAAAAATAAATAATTTCAGAATTATTGGACAAGGCAATTATTATTCAACAATATCCTTTAAACTTTAAAAGTGAAAAACATTTCTATTATTGGTCTTCAATGGGGTGATGAAGGGAAAGGAAAAATTGTTGATTACTTTTCGAAAGATTTCAAAGTAATCGTAAGATTCCAGGGTGGTCCTAATGCTGGTCATACAGTTTATGCTAATAATAGAAAGTACATTTTTCATCAACTGCCTAGTGGTCTTATTTGGGGCAATAAAAAGGGTATAATTTCAAGTGGTGTAGTTTTGGATTTAGAAATTTTAAAAAAAGAAATTGAACAAATAAAAGATATAGATTTCAAGCTAATTATTGACTATAGAACAAATGTTATTTTACCTTATCATAAGTTAGAAGATGAACTTGAAGAAAAATTAGGAGGTATTGGTTCTACAAAGAAAGGTATTTCTCAGGCTTATAGAGATAAGTTTGCAAGAATAGGAATAAGAATTTTTGATATTTTAGATGAAAATAGACTAAAAAAAGCGTTAATTAAGAATTATGAATTTAACAGGTATTTAATTAAATCAAAATTCAATTTTGAAATAATGCCTTTTGAAGAAGTTTATGAATATTTATTAAGTTATAAAAATTTTATTAAGGAATTTTCAGGAGATGGCCAAATTGAAATACTTAAAGAAAGGAAAGGGATATTATTTGAAGGAGCACAAGGCACATTATTAGATATAACATTTGGAACATATCCTTATGTTACAAGTTCAAGTACAATTACTTCTTCAATTGGTATTGGATGTGGGATTCCTTTAAACTTAATTGAGGAACATATTGGTATTTTTAAAGCTTATACTACAAGAGTAGGTAAAGGACCATTTCCAACTGAATTAGATGATGAAACTGGTAATTATTTAAGAGAAAAAGGAAATGAATATGGTTCAACAACTGGAAGACCAAGGAGATGTGGATGGCTTGATTTAGTTCTTCTAAAATATGCAATTAATATAAATGGTATAAATAAAATTATTTTAACAAAAATTGATGTTCTATTCGGTTTAGAGGAAATAAAGCTATGTGTAGCCTATGAATATAATGGTAAAATTATTGATTTTCCACCAATTTATGATTTAGAAAGTGTTAAGCCAATTTATAAAAATTTAAAAGGATTTGATAATTTAAATGAAGCAAATCATTATATTGAATTTATTGAGAACTATTTGAATATGAAAATTAGTTATATTTCTTATGGATTTGAAAGAGAAAGTATTATTTCAAGATAATAAGTCTAAAACTTATAAATACCTTATTTTAAAGATAGCAATTTAATATCCTTTAAAATTTTCAAAAAGGAGGTGAAAGACGATGTGGTTGATAACATATATTTTGAATAATCATCAAAACTACCAAGTTCCTTATGACCAAGGTGGCCCTGATGCTTATGGATATGTTTGGAAAGATCAGGCGGATGCTCCTGCTTATAATTGGATAGATCCCGCTTCACATCAAGTTGTAAATGGTTTATCTGATGATAATTTTGTAGGACCTTTTCCTTTAAACTTTAAGTTCAAATTCTATTGGTATTCAACAGATAGAATATGGATTCATTCAAATGGTGCTATAAATTTCTCAAAACCTACTACATTTTACCACCCACAAACCTCAGGAACAACTTTCCCATCCCCCGCTCTTCCAAATGACATAGTAGTTTTCATGGGGGCAGATTTGGATTTCTCTGCTGGAGGAACTGCTTATTTCTGGACAAATAATAATGATAGTGCTATAATTACATTTGTTGATGTTAAGGAATGGTGCCCATCTGCTGTTAATCCTACAAGTCATACTGTTCAAGTAATTTTATGGAATGAAATTATCGGTTCAGATACAAATAGTCATATTACTATTCAGTATGGAAACCAGAGTGGAGGTTTTACAAATTGTGGTCAAAGTAGTGGTTTAGTCGGAGTAGGAATTGAAGCTATAACAGGGAATGTAGGACTAACTTATACAACCCAACCTTCCCAATTAACAAACGGACTTGTTGTTCTTTTCCAAAGACCATTAAGTTCAAGTTATCAAATAAAAGATTTGGCATTGAATCAAATTCTTGATGGTTATGGTATATTTTTACATAAGTCAATTCATCCCTCATTTAATCCATATATTGTAGTTTATAATCAAGGGACCTTAGATGTTGATACATTTAGAGCTATTATAACTATGCGAAATAAAAACAATGTTATCGTATATAGTGATACATTTTTCTATAAGACTTCTTATGGACCAATAACACCCTCAAACTCATATACAGTTAATTTTTCCAAACCTATAGATGTTAGTGCTCTTCCTAATAATTATTATTCATTAAATGCTTCTATACTTGTTCCTGGTGATGGAGTTGGTTTTAATAATTCATTTAATAACTTTGAAATTAGAATTATAGACAATTCGACAACTTACTTAGCATGGGATACAAATGCAACTAATCCAGGAATAAGTTGGTGGATAGGTGGTTCTAATGGTAATGCTGGTTTTGGAAATAGATTTATTATTGATTTTCCATTTAGAGTAGACTCTTTAAGAGCATTTGTTGGAAGTCTTAAAGCTGGTGGCGGTCAAGTTAAATTAGCATTGTTAGATTCTTTATTTAATCCAATTGTTCAATCAAATTTAATAAATATACCACAAAATCAATCTTTTTGGGTTTCACTACCTGTAAATCAAGTATTCCCTGTAGGAACAATATTATATGGAGCAGTTTATCAATGGACTGACTCAACAGGCGTTGGTATAGAAAATGCTGGACCATATTCATATAATGCATTTGAATACACAGGTGCTTGGGCTTTATATAGGGATGCAGGTTCAGCAGATATATATATAAGATTATATGGTTCTCCACAAGTTTCAATCTCTGAAAATAAAAATTATAACAATTTAAGAATTATTTCATTAAATAAAGGAATTTTATTAATTAATTCTAATAATAAGTTTTCAAAAGAAATTAAAATTTTTGATGTTTCAGGAAGATTGATATTTTCAAAAGAAATTAATTTAGAAAAGGGATTAAATTATTTAGAAGTAGGAAAAATTAATAAAGGTGTTTATATTATAAAGATTGATAAATTTTCACAAAAAATTATTGCTAATTAGGGGGCTTTCTAGCCCTCGCTAAACCCATTATTGAAAAAATTAATAAATCAATAATTGCTCTATCTATATTTTTTTCAAAGAAACCACTCATTAAAATTGACGCAATAATCCAACCTGCCGAAATTGAAATAAAATCCTTTTCCTTATAACCTTTAAATAAGAAGTTAATAGCAAAGTAAAAATAAGTAATTAAAAAAATAATAAATCCTATTATTCCTGTTTCTGAAAGAGCATCAGTATATATATTATGCGTATGAAAAGCATTATCAATTAAGCCAAGTTTCATATAATTTTCCAAGTAATCTGAAATATGACTATAACCAATACCAAAAATTGGACTTTTATAAAAAATTTCTATTCCTGCTTTATAAAAATTTAATCTTAAAATTGAAGTTTTCTCAAAATAAATTAGTATAAAAATGGAGGAAGCTAAAAAAATGAAACTGGATAACAAAATCCCTATAAAATTCCGTCTTTTCAAAAAATAAATTAAAAATAGAATAAAAACCGTTATTGGAATGTATGATTTTGAAAATGTTAAAATAAGACTTAAAAAACTTATAATAAATCCTATTAAAAAAATCCTATTAAAATATAAATAAGCACAAAAAAATAAAATCGTAGTTATTGATAAAAATCCACTTGCAACAAGTTTATGACCAAAAGGTCCAATAAAACTATTGCCTTCATTCCAAAAATTTTTTAAATAAATAAATTCATTTGAAATTTTATTTTTTGTATGAATAAAAAAACTATCCTTTGAAGTAATTTTATAATATCCATTTTTTAATTTAAGAGATAATAGAAATTCAGAAGGAATTAAAATTTTTTCATCATTCAAATAAATCTCAATTGGATAATTATTTGTATTTCTTATAAGAACTTTTTCTTTTTTATTTAGTAATAATTCAAAATAATTTGTTCTAACATAATAGAATTTTTGCCAAAAAGTCGGAAATAAAAAATCATAAATGCCAAATAAAAAAATTATAGAACTTGAAAATAACATACTAAAAAGTAGATTATTTATTATTTTATCGTTTATTTTGACATTTGAAAAAATTACATAAACAAACTTATCAAAAATTTCTTTAATTGGTGTAATTGAAAGACCATTATAAATTAAAGAGATTAAACGCCAAATATAAAGAATGATAATAAAAAAAAATCCTTTGGAATAAAGAATTTCCTATTTAAAATAAGATAAAGATACGAGAAAATATAAGCAAGTGATATGGAAAATGGTAAAGTAATATAATATAAAAAAATTAAAATGATCAAAGGAGGGCGACGGGATTTGAACCCGCGACCTGCGGAGCCACAGTCCGCCGCTCTAACCAGCTGAGCTACACCCTCCTAATCGGGGTGCCGGGACTTGAACCCGGAACCTCTTGGTCCCAAGCCAAGCGCGCTACCATTGCGCTACACCCCGTGGGGCGTGCAGGACTTGAACCTGCGACCCGCGGATTAAGAATCCGCTGCTCTACCAACTGAGCTAACGCCCCAACGCCCCCGGCGGGACTCGAACCCACAACCCTCGGATTAGAAATCCGATGCTCTATCCAATTGAGCTACGGGGGCAAAATGAGGTTTTAAAATTTTAAAGCATAAACTAAATTGATAAAATCATTAAGACTTAATTCTTCTGGTCTTTTATTTTCGTATTCTTTTGGAACAAACTTTAATATATTTTTTAGTTTTTTTCTCCTATTCTTAAATGAAATTTTTATTATGTTAAATAATTTTTCTTCTAAGGATTTTTCAAGAAAATTATCTTTTGGTAATAGTCCAAGAAATGATGAAAAAACTTTTGGTTTGGGGTAAAATACATTTGGAGGTAATACTAAAAGTTCTTTAACATCAAAATGATAATTAATCAAATAACTTAAATAATTTTTTTCTTTAATGATTTTATTTGCTACTTCTTTTTGAACCATTATGTGAATATCTAAAAATTTTTCTTTATTATCAATAATTTTAAATAATGCATTATGAGTAATATGATAAGGAAGATTTGAAAAAAATCTAAATTTACTCCAACTTAAATTATCTATATTGAATTTCAAGAAATCTTCATTAAATAAAAATAATTTTTTGTTTAAAACTAAATAGAATTTTTCTTTGAGAACTTTAAATAAATTGTAATCTATTTCAATTGCTATAACAATAGCTCCTCTTTTAATAATTTCTTTTGTAATTTCACCATCTCCTGGACCTACTTCAATAAATATATCATTTTCCTTTACTTCTAAAAAATTTATAATTTTTTCAATAAAATTTTTATCTTTAAGAAAAACTTGACTAAATCTCATAAAAAGGGACTTTGCAAAGCACTAATAATTTACTTACCTGATAAAGCAAATTTTATATGCTTCTTGGACATTATCAACAAAGTGAAAAACCAAATCTTTTAGGAAATCTTTTGGAATATCTTCCAGATCTTTTTTATTCCATTTAGGTAAAATAATTTCTTTAATTCCAGCTCTTTTAGCTGCTAAAACCTTTTCCTTAATACCACCAACAGGCAAGATTTTCCCTCTAAGTGTAATTTCACCTGTCATAGCAAGAAATTTCTTTATAGGTTTATTTGAAAATAGTGAAACTAATGCCATCAAAATTGCTATCCCAGCAGATGGACCATCCTTAGGTATTGCACCTGCAGGAACATGAATATGAACATCGTACTTATCAAAATCATTATCTTTTATTTCCCACTTTTCAAAATTAGCTCTTAATAGTGAGTAAGCAGCTTGTGCACTTTCTTTCATAACATTTCCAAGATGTCCAGTTAATTTCAATTGACCCTTACCAGGCATTTTTAAAGCTTCAATAAATATAATATCTCCACCAGAAGGAGTCCAAGCAAGTCCGATAGCAACCCCTACTTCATTCTGCCTCTCAGCAACTTCTGAATAAAATAATGGTGGTCCTAAAAACTTTGAAACATTACTCTTATTTATATAAAATTTTTTATTCCTTAAATTCTTTTCAACTACCTGAACTGCTATTTTTCTTAAAATTTCAGATATTTTTCTATCTAATTGGCGAACGCCTGCTTCTCTTGTCCATTTATTTATAATTTCCTCAATAGCTTTATCTTCAAATTCAATTTTATAATTATTTAGACCATGATTATCTATTTCTCTTGGAATTAAATAAAACTTTGCTATTTTTATTTTTTCTTCAAGTGTATAACCAGGTATTTCTATAACTTCCATTCTGTCCAGTAAAGCGGGAGGAATTGTTAAAGTTGTATTAGCAGTCGTAATAAATAAAATTTTTGAAAGGTCAAAAGGAATTTCTAAATAATGATCAACAAATTCTTTATTCTGCTCTGGATCTAAAACTTCAAGTAATGCTGATGCAGGATCTCCCCTAAAATCTACACCAATTTTATCAACTTCATCAAGAACAATTACAGGATTTTTAACTTTAACCTTTCTCAAAGCACTTATTATTCTTCCAGGTAATGCTCCAACATATGTCCTTCTATGTCCCCTAATCTCCGCTTCATCCCTTATACCACCAAGCGATATTCTTATAAATTTCCTATTTAATGCTCTTGCTATGGATTGACCCAGTGAAGTTTTACCTACACCAGGAGGTCCAACAAAACAGAGAATTGCTCCCTTTGCATTAGGTTTAATCCTCTTAACCGCTAAGTACTCCAAGATTCTATTTTTCACTTTCTCTAAATTATAATGGTCTTCATTAAGAACTTTCCTAGCATGAGAAATATCTAAATTATCTTCTGTTTCTTCATTCCAAGGCAAATTCAAAATCCAATCCAAGTAAGTTCTTACAACTTGATATTCAGGAGATATTGGTTGGAGTTTTCTTAATTTATTTAATTCCCTTTTGGCAATTTCTTGAGCATAATCAGGAAGAAGTTCAATTTTTTGCTCAATTTCATCAATCTCTTTTTCTTCACCAATACCCAATTCCTTTTGTATAATTTTTAGTTGCTCTCTCAAAAGGTATTCCCTTTGGGATTTTTCAATCTCTTCCTTAACTTTTTCCTGAATAGTTTCATTTACTCTAAGCATTTCTAATTGATTTTGAATAACTTCAAAAATTTTTTTTAGCCTCTCTTTAACATCAATTGTCTCTAATAGTTTTTGTTTTTCCTCAACTTCTTCAACTAAGAATGATGCCAAAACATCTGAAAGTACAGATGGACTTTTAATACTTAAAATCTCTTTTATTTGTTTTTCAGACCTAATAGGCATTTTATTCATTATATTAAAAAATGTATCTTTAATACTTTTCATCAAAATTTCAATTTCTTTATCAATAATTTCAGCATCTTCAATAGGTTCAATTTCAGCTTTAAAATAAGGTTCCTCTTGAATAAACTTTACAATTTTGCCTCTTTTTAAACCATTAACAACAAGTTTAATAGTATTCTCTTTTTCATCCTTTAAATAACTATCAATTTTTACTATGGTTCCAATTTTAAATAGTTCTTCATCTTTTTCAGACTTATATCCAACTGAAAATAACTCCGAAATTCCCTGTTTTATAGCATCTTCAACAAGAATTCTTCCCCTTTCAGATGAAACAGTAATATTTACAATACTATGAGGAAATATTATTCCACCTTTAATAGGAAGAACAGGTAAAACTTTTATATTACTCATCAAAAACTACTTTTTACCAAGAGCATATAAAATTTTATCTCTACTGACACTATCTAAAATTTTAGGTTTTCTTAATCTTCTTAATCTTTTTGGAGACTTTCCTGTTGAAAGATGGCTATGATAAGCATGAAAACACTTAATTTTATTTCCTTTTTCTCCCTTTGTAATTTTGAATCTTTTAATTACAGATTTTTTCGTCTTGACTTTTGGCATGCTCAAAATTTTAAAGGATAATAAAATATATGCTTTGTCCAATAAAAATTTGTAAAAAGTGTTTTAAAATTATTTATTTTATGGGGGATTAAAGAAAAATAAATACTTTCAGAATTATTGGACAAGGCAAATTTTCATGCTTTAAAATTTCAAAATGGATAAGATAACAAAAGATAAAGTTGTTGAAATAGAATATAGTTTATACGATAGCGAAGGAAATCTTATAGAAGAATCTCAAAGCTTCAAATATCTTCATGGACATAGAAATATAATAACAGGTCTTGAAGAAGGTCTTGAAGGTCTTAGCATAGGTGATGAAAAAGAAATTGTAGTTACTCCTGAAAAAGCTTATGGAGATTACGACGTTGAAGCAATCCAGATAATTCCTATGGATGTATTTGAAGGTTTTGAAATTAAAGAGGGCGAAAGCTACTATGCCCAATCAGAGCAAGGTGAAATTATTCAATTCAAAGTTCTAAAAGTAGATAAATTGAATAATGAAGTAACTGTTGATTTTAATCATCCTCTTGCAGGTAAAACCTTAGTATTTAATGTAAAGATAAAATCAATTAGAGATGCTACAAAGGAGGAATTAGAATACGGACATCCTCACTAATTTATCTATTTCAATAAGTTGCTTTAATAAATTTTCCAATTGAGATAGTGGATATTGAGTTTGAGCATCACTTAAAGCTTTTTCTGGGTTTGGATGAACTTCCATAAATAGTCCATCTATTCCAACAGCAACAGCAGCTCTTGCCAAATAAGGTATAAATTCCCTTTCTCCTCCACTAAATCCACTTCCAGCAGAAGGCTTTTGAAGTGAATGAGTAGCATCATATATCACAGGATAACCAAAATTTTTCATTATAACAATGCTTCTAAAATCTACTACAAGATTATTATAACCAAAAATATAACCTCTTTCGGTAATCCATATTTTTTTATTTCCAGTACTTTCAATTTTTTCAATTACAAACTTAATGTCCCAAGGTGCCATAAATTGAGCTTTTTTAACATTTACAATTCTACCTGTTCTTGAAGCTTCTAAAATCAGATCAGTTTGTCTTGAAAGAAAAGCTGGAATTTGAATAACATCTACAACCTCTGCAACTTTTTCAACATCATGAACATCATGAACATCTGTTAGAACTTTTATATTTAATTCCTTTTTCAATTCCTTTATTATTGCTAAACCTTTTTCAAGACCAGGTCCTCTAAAACTTCTAATTGAAGTTCTATTTGCCTTATCGTAAGATGTTTTAAAAACAAAATCCAAATTTAATTTATCTGTAATTTCTTTTAATTTTTTAGCAGTTTCAAAAACTAATTCTTCACTTTCAATAACACAAGGTCCGGCTATTAAAAAAAACCTATTTTTCATATCAAATTCCATATTTGCCTCTTAATGTATCTCTTCTTTAATCGCCCCTCCTCTATCTCAATAACTAATTCAATTTCACAATCCAATCCAGAAAGAATTTTGTAATTCGCTTTTACCTCTGATAAACTACTTACAATTTCAGCATTTAAATTACCATGTCTCTTATAAGCAGGCAATTTCCTAATCCTTTTTCCATTAACAATCTCTTCCCATTCCTTTGTTTTCATTTTTCTTTTTGAGCTTTTAATAAATTAAATAAATCATCAGTTGTTTTTGCCTTTGATAAAATTTCAACAGCTTTATTTACTACTTCATCATACTTCAAAAATTTCTCATATCTACCTTTCGAACCTTGAATAATTTCAGAAATACTAATATCAAGGTTCCTTATTACTTTATCTTTAACAGGTTCTATCTCTTTTAAATTATATCCTTTGTTTTTAGCAAAATTAATAAATTCTTCGTATGTTTTATCATCAATTTCAAAAGTTTTAGCATTCGGATTTTCTTTTTTCCATTCACTAGCAAACTCATTAAATAATCCATCACTAATCATTTTAGCAATAATTTGAGGTTCAGGTTGATTTTCAATTACAATGTCAGGTGCTATTCCTCCACCACTATAAACTTTTCTATTTAGTCTCTTTGTAAAAAATAATAAGTTTGTCTCTTTTTTAGATTTTTCTCGCCTTTCTTTTAGTGTTTTCGTAGTTCTGTCTATTGACCTACCTGATGGTGTATAATATCTTGAAGTAGTTAGTTTAATAGCATAATTATCCCTTAATGGAATTACTCTCTGAACTGAACCTTTACCAAACGATGTATCCCCTATAATCAAAGCCCTATCCCAATCTTGTAAAGCACCTGCTACAACCTCTGATGCACTAGCAGAGCCATAATCAATTAAAACAACAAGTGGAACATTAAACTCTAATTGAGGGTCGCTTTTTGCCCTAAAATACTCTTCAGAATCCATAGTTCTACCTTTTGTAAAAACTATCATAGAATTTTTTTCTAAGAATAAATTAGCAATCCTAACTGCTTCGTATAACAACCCACCTGGATTACCTCTTAAATCTAAAATAAACTTTTTAGCTCCTAATTGTTCCAGACTATCAATAACATCTTTTAACTTATCTGATGAACCTTGAGAAAATTGAGATAACTTAATATAACCAATATCACTTTTTAATATATTAAAATATGGAATTACAGGAACATTTATAATTTCTCTAATTAATTCAAAATTTAAAAATTCCGTAAATCCTGGTCTTAAAATTGTAATTTTAACTTTCGTCCCAGGCTCCCCTTTTATTTTATTAACAACATTTTCAAGGTCCATATTACTTACACTTGTATCATTAACTTTAACAATAATATCGCCAGGTTTTATTCCTGCTCTATATGCAGGGGTTCCTTCAAATGTAGAAACTACTACAACATTTGAACCTTGTTTTCTAACTTCCATTCCAACTCCACCATATGTTCCTGATGTTGAACTTCTTAACTTCTCAAAGTCTTCTGGTGTTAAAAATTCTGAATATGGATCAAGTCTTTCTAACATTCCTTTTATTGATTGTTCTATTAGGTCCGCTGGGTCTTCCTCTTCTACATAATTATCCTGAATTATTCTTATTGTCTGATCGTATAATTCTTGAAGAGTTCTAAGATTTTTTGAAGTTTGTAAGGCATAACCTATGGTAATTCCCAAGATCATAGATAGCAATAAAAATATGATATTTCTTATTTTCATAATTTCACCCCCTTATAAAATTTTCAGCTATTTCAAAAACTCTTTGTTTTAAAACTTGAAGTTCCATCGTTCCGTCCAAAATTATAAACCTCAACGGTTCATTTCTCGCAATTTCAATATAACCAAATCGCACGCGCTTATAAAATTCAATTTCTTCACTTTCAATTCTATCCAAAATTTTGTCTTTTAATCTATTTAATGAAATTTCCTCAGGTAAGTCTATTAAAAATGTTAAATCTGGTTTTATTCCTAAGGTTGCTACTTCATTTAATTTTTTTAAAAGTTTTAGATTTATTTTTCTACCATAGCCTTGATAAGCTACTGTTGAATCCATATATCTATCTGAAATAACAACATAACCACTTTTTAGCTTTGGAATAATAACATTTTTGGTATGCTCGTATCTACTTGCTAAAAATAAAAATAGCTCAGAATAATCTGGAATTTCAATTTCATTACTTAATAAAATTTCCCTTATTTTTTCACCAAGTTTTCCACCACCTGGTTCTCTTGTAAAAATAACTTTATAATTTTTATTTTTTAAGTATTCATATAATTCGCTTGCAAGGGTTGACTTTCCACTACCCTCTATTCCTTCAAATGTTATTAATTTTCCGTATTTGCCTTTATCCAATTTTCTAATATCTTCCTTGCTTCAAAATCTGGTATTTGTTTTGGTGGTGTTTTAAAGAAATAAGCAGATGGTTCAATAATAGCACCCGATAAGCCTCTATCCTTAGCAATTTTAGCACATCTAATAGCATCTATCATAACACCAGCACTATTAGGCGAATCCCAAACCTCAAGTTTAAGCTCTATATTTAATGGAACACCTCCAAATGCAGAACCTTCTATCCTTATATAACACCACTTTCTATCCTCAAGCCAAGGTATATAATCAGAAGGTCCTATATGAATATTTTTATCTCCAATATCATAAGGTATTAGACTTCTTACAGCGTTTGTTTTTGAAATTTTCTTAGATTCCAATCTTTCTCTTTCAAGCATATTTAAAAAGTCAGTATTACCTCCAAAATTTATTTGATATGTTCTTTCAATTTTAACACCTCTTTCTATTAGTAATTGTGTTAAAACTCTATGAACAATAGTAGCTCCAACTTGCGATTTTATATCATCTCCAAGGACAGGTAATCCTGCTTCTTCAAACCTTTTACTCCAATACTCAGATGATGCTATGAACACAGGAATACCATTAACAAATGCTGCACCTGCATCAATAACTTGCTCAACATACCATTTAGTAGCCTCCTCACTACCAACAGGTAAGAAATTTACAACTACATCAACACCTAAATCTTTAAAAATTTTTGATATATTTTCGGTAGGACCTGATGTTTTTTTTATTATTCCTGAAAGATATTTGCCTATACCATCATGTGTCATTCCTCTATATACCTTAGCTTTTAATTTTGGAACATCTGCAAACTTATAAGTATTATTCGGATATTCAAAAATAGCTTCTGATAAATCTTTTCCAACCTTCCTTTCATCTATATCAACACCAGCTACAAATTCTATATCCGAAACATGATAACCACCAAGGACAGGGTACATAATTCCTGGAATGAAATCATGTTCTTTGGCATCTTTATAATAATAAACACCTTGAATCAAACTTGAAGCACAATTCCCAACACCTATTATAGCAACTCTTATTTTCTTAGACATATTTAACCTCCCTTTTAAAAAACCAAACCACCTTCCCTTGCTCCTTCTGCTAGTGCCTTAACTCTTCCATGATACTTATACCCACCTCTATCAAAAACAACTCTCTTATATCCTTTTTCAATTGCTCTTTTTGCAATCAATTTACCAACTAATTTTGCGATATTAGTTTTACCCTTAATACCTTTTTCTTTTACTTCTTCTCTAACTTCTTTTGATAAACTCGAAGCACCAATTATAACTTTACAAGGACCAATTGGAGGATCAATTACAAGTTGAGCATAAATATGTTTATGACTTCTAAAAACAACAAGCCTTGGTTTTTCAGGTGTTCCCCTTATATTTAACCTTTTTCTAATGGCAATATGCCTTCTTTTCCTCCTTAAATATCTTTCCTTAGGTAGCTTTTTTTCTTTTAATTTAGCACTTGACATGTTTTCCTCCTATTTCCTACCAGCTACTTTTCCAGCTTTTAATTTTAGAGGAATATTAGCATACCATATACCTTTACCTTTATAAATATCAGGAGGTTTTATACTTACTATTTGAGCAGCAACAAGACCAACTTTTTCTTTATCTGGACCTTCTAAAATAATTTTATTTTGTCCCTCCAATTTAAAAGCTATATCATCTGGAACTTCATACTCAACCTGATGCGAATAACCAACTTGGAAAATTAATTTTTTACCTTCTGATCTTACCCTGTAACCTGTTCCTTGAACAACAAGCTCTTTTTTATATGGATTAACTACACCGTTTATCATATTTGAAATTATTCTATAAACAGTTCCTGATAGAGCTTTATGAAATTTTTCATTAGATTTTTTCTTAATCCATATTTCACCTTTTTCCTTGTAATATTCAATAATAGCATCTTTGTGAAAAAGCTTTGAAACTTCACCTTTTGGACCTTTAACTTTCACAAATGTCCCATCTATAAAAACTTCAACCCCCTTAGGAACAATTATAGGTTTTTTTATAAGCTTTGACATTTTACCAAACCTCCAATAGTAGTTCTCCTCCAACCTTTAATTTTTTAGCTTCTTTATCAGTTAATATACCTTTTGAAGTAGATAAAATAGCTGTTCCTATACCGTTCATAACAGGTTTAAGTTCATTATAACTTACATAAATTCTCCTTGAAGGCTTTGAAATTCTCCTTAAATCAGTTATTACTGGTGAGCCATCTGGAAAATATCTTAATTTTACAATTATTGACTTTTCCTTTTCTTCATAGTTTTCAATAAACCCTTCCTTTTTAAGAATTTTCAAAATTTCTACTTTCATTTTTGATTTTGGATAAACTTCCACAAATTCCTTTTTCCTCATCTGACCATTCTTTATTCTTATAAGCATATCAGAAATTGGATCAGTTAGCATAGCTTATACCCCCTTACCAGCTAGCTTTTCTTACACCAGGAATTTTTCCACTAAGTGCTAATTCCCTAAAACAAACTCTACAAATCCCAAACTTCCTCATATAACCATTGTCTCTTCCACATAACTTACAACGGTTTCTTTTTCTTACCTTAAATTTTGGTTCTCTTTTAGCTTTCTCAATTTGAGCTTTTCTTGCCATATTTTACCCCCTTTCAAAAGGGAAATTTAAGTTTTTTAAAAGTTCATAAGCACTTTTATCATCCTTAGCACTTGTAACAATTGTTATATCCATTCCAAAAACCTTTTGAACTTTATCAATATCAATCTCCGGAAATATCGTGTGTTCATCTATTCCAAAGTTATAATTACCATGACCATCAAAACCATCTCTTGGTAATCCTCTAAAATCTTTGACTCTTGGTAAAGCAAAATTTATTAACCTGTCAAGAAAATCACAAGCTCTTGATTTTCTTAGTGTAACTTTCAAAGCAATTGGTATTCCTTTTCTTAACTTAAATGATGCTATATTTCTCTTTGCTTTTATTACAAGAGGTTTTTGACCAGTAATCAAACTTAAATCAGAACTTGCAATATCAATTATTTTAGGATCAGAGATTGCTTCACCAAGAGCAGAATTTATTACTATTTTTATAATTCTGGGAACTTCATAAATATTCTTGTAACCCATTTCTTTCATAAGCTTAGGAACAACTTCATTTCTATAGTATTCAAGCAGTCTAGGTCTCATCTATAACCTCCCCACTTTTTTTAGCATATCTAAATTTTATAAGTTTTCCATTTTTTTCTATAAACTTAAAACCAACTCTTGTTCTTTCGCCTGTTTTTGGATCTATAAGCATAACTTTGGATATATAAATTGGAGCTTCCTTTTTTATTATTCCAGATTGTTCATTTGCTTTTCTTGCTCTATAATGTTTCTTAACTAAATTAACACCTTCTACAATTACCTTTATAGGTTTTCTCGTTTTTTCATCATATATAACTTTAAGAACTTTCCCTTTCTTTCCTTTATCCTTACCTGATATTACGATTACATAATCACCCTTTTTAATTTTAGCCATATTATAAGACCTCCGGTGCTAAGGAAATAATTCTTAAAAATCCTTTTTCTCTCAATTCTCTTGCAACAGGTCCAAAAATTCTCGTTCCTCTCATTTCACCTGCTTGATTTATGAGAACAACCGCATTATCATCAAATCTTATATAAGTTCCATCTTTTCTTCTTACTTCTTTTTTTGTCCTAATAATAACAGCTCTATGAACTTCGCCTTTTTTAATAGGAGCATTAGCAAGTGCTTTCTTTATTGAAACAACAACAATATCACCAACTTTTCCATAAACTCTCCCTTTTTTCTTTCCAGAACCTTTCAAAACCCTAATAACCATAGCTTCTTGCGCACCGCTATTATCAGCAACCTTAACCCATGTAAAATCCTGAATCATAATTATTCACTCCTTTTTAAAACCTGTTTAATTATCCACCTTTTTAGTTTAGAAAGCGGTCTTGTTTCCTCTATTAAAACAAAATCACCTACTTTCGTCTCATTATTTTCATCATGAGCATAAAACTTTTTTCTTACTTTAATATATTTTTTGTATTTTGGATGAATTTTAAGTCTTTCTACTAAGACTACTCTTGTTTTGTTCATTTTATCAGATATAACAACACCTACTCTTTGCTTTCTCATAGCCTAATCCCCCTCTCATTTAAAATTGTTAAAATTTTTGCTATATCTTTCTTTATAATCCTTATTGCAGCTGTATCTTCAACTTGACCAAATGTCTTTTTAATTTTTAAATCAAATAACTTGTTTTTTAGCTCGTTATATTTAATTATTAATTCATCGTTTGTGAGTTTTCTAAGATCTTTTGCTTTAAGTGGTTTCATACACCCCCCTCACTTCTTTTTACAATTCTCGTCTTTATTGGAAGTTTATATTGAGCAATTTCAAGTGCTTCAAGAGCATCTTCTTCCTTAACACCAGCTATTTCAAAAAGTATTTTTCCCCTTTTTACAACTGCTACCCATTTTTCAACATTTCCCTTTCCCTTACCCATCCTTGTCTCAGGTGGTCTTGCAGTAATAGGCTTGTCAGGAAAAATTCTTATCCAAAGCTTACCACCCTTTTTTAAAGCTCTTGTTATAGCAACTCTACAAGCTTCAATTTGATTTGAAGTTATCCAGCCACTTTCAAGAGCTTTAAGCCCATAATCTCCAAAAGCTAGATACCATCCTCCCTTTGCTTTACCATCAAGCCTTCCTCTTTGCTGTTTTCTATACTTCACTTTCTTAGGCATTAGCATTGTTAAACCTCCTCAATTGGTCTTTCAAGCTTATCACCTTTATATATCCAAACTTTAACACCAATTGTACCGTATTTCGTATAAGCGGTAGCAAAACCATAATCAATATCTGCCCTTATTGTTTGAAGAGGAACCCTACCTTTTATATACCACTCTTTTCTTGCCATTTCAGCACCAGCAAGTCTTCCTTTTGCCTGAACTTTAATTCCCTTAACACCTCTTCTAAGTGCTATTTCTACTGCCCTTTTCATAATCCTTCTATGATTTGCTCTTTGCTCAATCCTTTTAGCAATATTTTCTGCAACAATTTGAGCATCAGTTTCTGGGGAATGAATCTCTTGAACATTAACCCCAATGTACTTTTTATTTGTAATTTCTGAAAGTTCTTGTTTTAACTTTTCAATTTCCTTTCCTTGTTTTCCTATTATAACACCTGGTCTTGCAGAATGAATACTAACAGTAATTTTTTCTCCTGCTCTATCTATGACAATTTTTGATATTTGTCCATTTGGAAATCTCTTTTTGATATATTCCCTAATTTTTTGATCTTCTAAAAGCAGTTGAGGAATTTCTTTATCCTTGGAAAACCAGTGTGATTCCCAATCTTTATTTATACCAATCCTAAAACCAATAGGATGAACTTTTTGACCCATTACTTAATAACCTCCTTTTTTACGGAGTAAGGTTTATTTAGATAATTTTTATACTCCTCAACTTCATCAGAAGCAACAACTTCAACTGTAATATGACATGTCTTTCTTTTAAATGTTGAATAACCCCCAAATCTCATAGGCTTGACAGCAGGTTTTAAAATTCTCCAAGATGGTCCTTGATCAACTTTTGCAAATACAATCAAATTACTTTCATCAACAGCATTATTACCAGCTTTATTATTATATGAAGTAACAGCTGATTTAAGAGCTTTCATAAACCAATAAGCAGCTCTCTTTCTTGTAAATTTTAAGATATGTTTTGCTTCATAAGCAGTTTTCCATCTTATGATATCTGCAACAAGTTTGGCTTTCTTAGGAGATAGTCTTATGTACTTTAAATAAGCCTTTCCTACAACTATCATCAAGCTCCCTCCTTAACTTTTGCTGTCTTTTCTTTATGTCCTCCAAATGTCCTTGTAGGAGCAAACTCACCAAGCTTATGACCAACCATATCCTGTGTAACATAAACAGGAATAAACTTTCTTCCATTATGAACCAAAAATGTATGTCCAACAAATTCGGGAATAATAGTACTTCTTCTTGAATAAGTTTTAATTGGTTGTTTTTGTCCCTTTTCATCCATCTTTTTAACCTTTTCCAATAACTTTGGATCTACATATGGACCTTTTTTAATAGACCTACCCATATTACTTCCTCCTCTTAACAATAAATTTACTTGAAGTCTTTCTTGGATTTCTCGTTTTTCCACCTTTTGAAAGAACACCGCTTGGGCCTCTTGGAATTCTACCTTTACCCCTTCCCTCACCACCACCTTGGGGATGATCAACAGGATTCATAGCCATACCTCTTACATGAGGCCTAATACCCATCCATCTACTTCTACCAGCTTTTCCAATAATCACATTTTCCCAATCAACATTAGAAACTTGACCAATTGTTGCTCTACACTTCAAGTTAATTTTTCTAACTTCTCCACTTGGCAATTGAACAAAGGCATAATTGCCTTCTTTTGATAAAATAAGAGCTTGCGTTCCAGCAGATCTAACTAATTGACCACCCCTTCCTGGGAATAATTCAATATTATGTATTGGAATACCTTCGGGAATATATTTTAATGGTAAGCTATTACCAATTTTAATTTCTGGTTCAATAGAACCACTATCAAGCTTTTCAAGTGAATAAGATATAATTCTATCTCCAACTTTAATACCTTCTGGTGAAATAATATACCTCTTTTCATTATCATCATATTTAACAAGACTTATAAAAGCTGTTCTATAAGGGTCGTATTCAATTGATTCTATTGTTCCAAAAACATCAAATTTATCCCTTTTAAAATCAATAATTCTATAAAGAATTTTATTTCCTCCACCTCTATGTTTAGCAGTAATCCTACCTAAATTATTTCTACCAGCAGTTTTTTTAAGTCTTATTGTTAATTCTTTTTCAGGTTCTTCCTTGGTAATATACTTTGAATAATCAATAACTGTCATAAATCTTCTACCTGGTGTATATGGTTTAAATTTTCTTATAGCCATCTTTTATACCCCCTTTAAGACCTCAATACTATAGCCTTCTTTTAACTTCACATAAGCTTTTTTCCAAACTTTTGTCCAACCTAATTTTCTTCTGTTTCTTGTATTCCTTCTTGGTTTTGGTTTAACAATTAATGTTCTTACTTCTTCCACCTTAACATTGAAAAGTTTTTCAACAGCTTCCTTAATTAAACTTTTATTAGCATCCATATGAACTTCAAAAACATAAGTTCTATAAAAATCCCTGTATTTCAAAGCCTTTTCAGTAATAATAGGTCTTATTATAACATCTCTAATATCCATTTTTCAACCTCCAAGCCTTTGGATAAGTTTTTCAATAGAAGATTTTTCTAATAAAACATACTCACTATTAACAACATCTAAGGTGTTAAATTCCATAGCAGGTTTTATATTCGTTTTTTCTATATTGCGAGCAGAAAGATAAAGATTTTTATTGTAATCACTTGGAACAAATAATAATTTTTTATTTTCTAAATTCAATCTTTTAAGCATTTCATAAATTTTCTTTGTTTTTATTTCATTTAAATCAAAATTTTCAAAAATTATTATTCTGTTCTCCTTTGCCCTATCACTTAAAGCCATTTTTAAAGATAACTTAATTGCTTTCTTTGGAATTGAATATGAATAATCTCTTGGCTTTACCGCATGAGCTTGACCACCGCCAACAAAAATAGGAGCATACCTATCACCATGTCTTGCTCTACCTGTATGTTTCTGAGCCCAAATTTTTCTTCTTGAACCTTTTACTTCACTTCTATTTTTCGCAGAATGTGTTCCTTGTCTATTATTAGCCATATACATCTTAATAACTTCCCAAATAAGATGTGGTTTAATTTGAATATTAAATATATTTTCTGGAAGTTCAATCTCTCCAAGATTCTCAGCATTTAAATTATAAATTGGAGCTTTCATGCTAAATAACTCCTTTTGGCTTTTCTTACAATAACAATACCACCATTAGGACCAGGTATAGCACCTTTTATAAGAAGAACATTCTTATCTTCAAGAACATTAACAAGTTTTAAATTTATTATGGTTATTCTTTCATTTCCGTAATGACCAGGCATTCTTTTACCTTTTATTACCCTACCTGGATAGGTTGTTGAACCAATAGAACCTGGCCTTCTATGGAACTTAGAACCATGAGCATCAGGACCACCCCTAAAGTCCCACCTTTTAAAAACGCCAGCAAACCCTCTACCCTTACTTCTACCTATTACATCAACAAGTTTAATATCTTTAAAAACTGAAACTGTTAAGTATTCTCCAACTTTATATTTTTCTATATCATCAGTCCTAAATTCTCTTATAACTCTTGCTGGAAGATAAATATGATTGTTTTTAACTCCAAGTTCCTTTGCTTTCAAAGCATCTTCACCTTGCCTTATTCTTAAAAATTCAAAGTAATCTTTTATTGAATTTTTATTTAAAATTTCATCTAAGTTTGAATTTTCAGATATTTTAAAAAATTCAAGAGCATAAAGAATAATTTTGTTTATATTGTTTTGAGAAATAAAAATTTCCCTTTTTACAATATCAGGTTCATTAAGAGCGATTTTATAAATTTCAAGTAAATTATTATCTTTAAATAAATTCTCTAATTCTTTTTTAATTATTATTAATTGCGATTTTAAAAGCTTACCAAGAATCGGTTTTTTAATTTTATTGATTTTCTTCATTCCATAAGCTAAAACTACCGCATTATATCCATCTCTTTGTTTTGTTTTAATATCAATTATGTAATTTCTATCAAAATGAACTACGGTTACTGGAACAACATTTCCACTATTATCAAAAACTTGCGTCATTCCAACCTTATTACCTATTAGTGAAATCATAGCTATATCACCTTTATTTCAACTTCAACACCTGCAGGTAAATCAAGCTTAGATATTTTATCAATAGTCTCTTGAGTTACATTTCTTATCTCAATAAGCCTAGCATGTCTCTTTAAGAAAAACTGTTCTTGGCCTCTTTTATCAATATGATTACTTCTTATAACTGAAAAAAGCGTAGTTTTAGTAGGTAACGGAATGGGGCCAGAAACATCAGCCCCAGTGGTTTTAGCAGTTAAAGCAATCCGCCTAGCAGATCTATCTAAGATAACAGGATCAAAAGATTTAAGTTTTATTCTTATTTTTGCACTTATCATAATTATTCAATAACCTCTGTAATAATACCAGCACCAACAGTTCTTCCACCTTCCCTAATAGCAAACCTTAAACCTTTTTCAAGAGCAACAGGAGCAATAAGTTCAACTTCAAGATTAACATTATCACCAGGCATAACCATTTCTCTTCCTTCCGGAAGTTTTATTGTTCCAGTAACATCTGTTGTTCTGAAATAAAATTGAGGCCTATAACCACTGAAAAATGGTGTATGTCTTCCACCTTCTTCTGGTTTTAAAACATAAACTTCCGCCTTAAACTTAGTGTGAGGTTTTATTGTTCCTGGTTTTGCTAAAACCATACCTCTTTCAACATCATCTTTCTCAACACCTCTTAATAATACACCAACATTATCACCGGGTAATGCTTCATCAAGAATTTTTCTAAACATCTCTATGGAAGTAGCAACTGTTTTCAAAGGTTCTTTTCTAAATCCTACAACTTCTACTTCATCTCCTGGTTTTAATATACCCCTTTCAACTCTACCTGTTACAACAGTTCCACGACCAGTTATTGAAAAAACATCTTCAATAGCCATCAAAAATGGCTTATCTACTTCTCTCACAGGCTCAGGAACATAGTTATCAAGCGCTTCAATAAGTTTCAAAATTGAGCCAGCACCGATAGAATCATCATAATTTGAAGGATTTTGATATGCCTTTAATGCAGAACCTCTAATTACAGGAGCATTATCACCATCATATCCATATTTACTTAATAACTCTCTAACTTCAAGTTCTACTAGATCAACCAATTCAGGATCATCTACTAAATCCACTTTATTTATAAATACAACTATAGAAGGAACATTAACCTGCCTTGCTAATAGAACATGTTCTTTTGTTTGAGGCATAACTGAATCTACTGCAGAAACAACAAGAATAGCACCATCCATTTGAGCAGCACCGGTAATCATATTTTTTATATAATCCGCATGTCCCGGACAGTCTATATGAGCATAATGTCGCTTCTCAGATTCATATTCAACATGTGCAATAGCAACAGTTAGAATTTTGGTAGCATCTCTTCTAAACATCTTAGCATCAGCCTTTGCAACCTCGTCATATTCCATAGGTTTTGAAAAACCCTTAGTAGAAAGAACTCTTGTTATAGCAGCTGTTAGCGTTGTCTTTCCATGATCTATATGCCCTATGGTTCCAACATTTACATGTGGTTTTTTCCTCTCAAATTTTTCCTTTGCCATAATTCTTTACCTCCTCTAAGGGATTAAAAAGAAGTTTGAAAAGTATAAAGCATAATAATCAAGCTCTTGGTCCCCCGATGCCTAAATTTTAGAATTACTAAACAAAGCATCACTTTTGTACTTTGTCCAATAAATAGTGTTGAGAGGGGGGGTTAGGGGGGATAAAAATTTGTGCTTTAAAACTTTAGAATGGCTGAAAATAACTGGGGAAAATATAATAAGAATTTAGTAAAAAGAGGTGAAATATGGGTAAGTAGAGATGTTTTACAAAAGATCAAAGAGAAAGATGAAGAAGAGAATAAGAGAGGAA
>Ga0197143_1000995_pt1 | contig 25864 bp, 31 predicted proteins | sample GBS70_MetaG_FD_148603 | JGI IMG/M metagenome (GOLD analysis project Ga0197143, IMG submission 148603) | Sediment microbial communities from Great Boiling Springs, Gerlach, Nevada, United States - GBS 70_MetaG | ecosystem: Environmental > Aquatic > Thermal springs > Hot (42-90C) > Sediment... | reverse complement strand
TTGGGAATGGAACCTTTTGGAAAGAAAAAGCAGAAAATAAGAGCCTTCGTTCCTCTTGCAGAACTTCATGGATATTCAAGTGCAATAAGGTCCATCACAAAGGGTAAAGGTGTGTTCTTTGCTAAATTTTCCCATTATGATGAAGTTCCCAGAGAACTTGCACAGAAAATAATTGAGGAAGCAAAAAGAGAAAAAGAGTGAAGAGCCTCTGAAGAGGAAAATCACCTTTATAATTCTATCTCTTTTTACAATAAACTGCACTAACTTTGTTAAACTACCTGAAGATTTTAAGATAGAAATTTATGTATGGACGAATTTGATGCCTTCTCCGATTCAGTATCCAAGAAAAATCAAAGGGTATATAGAAATAAAAGGGAGTTTTGAAGAGGAACCGGAATTAAAAAGGGTTTCTTTACTTTACAATAAGAAGGAATTTAAAGTGCCTTTTAAAAAAGAAAAGGATAAATGGTTAATTGAAATTTCTCCAGACATAATCTCACAAATGGAACAAAAAGAGTATTTGAAATTAAAACTTCTTTTATCTTATAAAAGTAAAATATTTGAAATAATTAAAGAAAAAATAGAAATAAAAAGGATATATTAATATGGGAATAGGACTTGATGTGCCCAAATTGCCCGTCTTTTTTGCAATAATAATTTATACCTTTTTTCTCCTTTATTATATTTCAAAAGCGAGAAAAGGGGGAAATCTCTTCTTAAGAAAAATTCCTGGAATTGAGGCAGTAGATGAAGCAGTAGGAAGAGCAACTGAAATGGGAAGAGCTATTCTTTATATCCCTGGTTTATCTACAATTGACGATGTAGCAACAATTGCTGCTTTAAATATTCTTGCAAGGGTTGCAAGAAAAGCGGGTGAATATGAAACAGATATAATTGTTCCAAATAGAAATCCTGTTGTTTACACTGTTGCAAAGGAGGTGGTAAAACAAGCATATAGTACCATAGGAAGACCAGATTTATTCAAAGATGAATCTGTTTTTTATGTTACCGATTCACAATTTGGTTACACTGCCGCTGTATGCGGTTTAATGGTAAGAGAAAAAACAGCCACAAACTTTTTTATGGGATATTTCTGGGCAGAGTCCCTATTGCTTGCGGAAACAGGAGCTGCAACAGGAGCAATTCAGATTGCAGGAACTGACGCAATCACCCAGCTTCCCTTTTTTATAACAGCCTGTGACTATACACTTATAGGTGAAGAATTTTATGCTGCAAGTGCATATCTTTCAGGTGAACCTGTTCTCGTGTCAACGATAAAAGCTCAGGATGCAATGAAATTAATTATAGGAGCTTTAATACTTTTAGGTGGGTTTCTTGGTTTAATTGGAAAAGCAGGTATTTTAAACTTTCTATTTCCATAAATAATGAAAAGGCAGATACCAATTTTGATTGTCTTTCTTGTTGGGCTTCTTGGCTTTTTACAGTATTTTGTCACAGGACCCATATCAAAGGGAATCTATAACACCTGGCTGGAGTGGTTTCAGGGTGTTCAGGGAATGGCTATTATTATGGCTATAATTTCTCTTACAAAAAGACACTGGACAAATGTAAGAAAGGGGAAAAATACAATTTATTCACTTATAACACTTTTTTCTCTTTACGGGATGATGTCCTTAGGGCTTTTCATAGGTATTGAAAAGGGTTCCCTTTTTGATAAACTGTATGAATATGTAATGGTGCCTTTAAATGCGACGACTTTTTCACTCCTTGCCTTTTATATGGCTTCTGCTGCATACAGGGCTTTTAAAGCAAGGAGCATGGAAGCAATTTTACTTTTGTTATCCGCTTTTGTACTAATGATAGGTCTCACATCTTTTGGAGATATGATTTCAAAGAATCTCCCCTATTTTGCTCAATGGGTTTTAGATGTTCCGAATCTTGCAGCACAGAGAGGAATAGTTCTTGGAGTTGCTCTTGGAGTAATTGCAACATCTTTGAAGATAATGCTTGGAATTGAAAGGAGCTGGTTAGAATGAACATCTGGGATAGATTAGCAAAAATTCCCCGTTCTTTTATATTCTTAATTATTGGTCTTTCTGTATTTTTACCCCTTCTTTTTAAATTCACACTCCCTTTAAATATTTTGAAACCTGTTCAAGAGGTTTATGACTTTATTGAAAATTTACCCGAGGGGAGTTCTGTAATTCTCTCTTGTGACTATTCACCTGATGTTTTACCTGAAACCCATCCTATGGCAATTGCTCTCGCAAGACACATGGCAAGAAAAAAGCTAAGAGTATATATTCTTACACTTCACCCTGCGGGAACAGGACTTGCCCTTGATGTTTATAACAGAATGATTAAGGAAATGGGGGCAAGAGAAAGAAAGGATGTGGTATTTTTAGGATATTTTCCATCTTCTACAGCAACAATACTGGGAATAGGAGAAAATATAAGAAATGTGTTTAAGGCTGATTATTTCGGAGTTCCTTTTGATAGCATTCCTGCCTTTGAAGGAGTAAAAAATTATAATGAAATAAGACTTGCAATAAGTATATCAGGTGCTGCTTTACCGGAAGTATGGATGACCTATGCAAATGGAAGATATGGAGCAAATGTTGTTGCAGGGGTTACAGCTGTTATGGCAGCACAGCTCTATCCTTATTATAGAAGTAAACAGTTTATAGGAATACTTGGGGGAATGAGAGGAGCAGCAGAGTATGAGAAATTAGTAAATGCTCAAAACCTTGCAACAAAAGGGATGAATTCAATCTCTCTCGCAAATTTTGTTATGATTTTATTTGTAATACTCGGAAATATCGCTTATTTTATGCAAAGGAGGAAAAGAAGATGATTACCACCGACCTCTGGATATGGTTAAGTGCATTCCTTACCCTTGCAATATTTTCTTTTCTTTATAAGGATAATCCTCTTTACAGGTTTGCAGAACATTTGTTTGTGGGAATATCAGCAGGTTATTATGGTGCAATCTACTGGCATAATGCAATTTACAGATTCATAATAAATCCCTTAACAGAAAACTTTTCAACTTTTTATTACAAAATAGTATGGCCTGAGCTTTTCGAAGGAAAAGTATATTTGATTCCTGCTTTTTTCTCCTTCCTAATGTATCTTATTCCCCTTCTACTTGGGCTTTTATTTTTTACACTTATAATCCCTAAATATTCCTGGCTTATAAGATATCCCATTGCCTTTTTAATGGGAGTTGGAGCAGGGCTTGCTCTTTATCCTTCCTTTAAAGCAAGAATACTTGACCAGGTAAAGGATACCTTTTTGCCCCAATTTTCAAATTCACTTCATTTTTTAAATGCAATAATAATATTTATCGGAACATTTACAGTTCTTTCCTATTTCTTTTTCTCAAAAGAACATAAAGGACCTCTAAAAGTTCTCTCAAGAATAGGTATAGTTTTTATAATGATAGGCTTTGGGGCTGCTTTCGGATATACAGTAATGGCAAGAATTTCACTTTTAATTGGAAGATTCTACTTCCTGATTCATGACTGGATACACATTATATAAACTAACTAAATTTTTCCCCCAGGCTTGACAAGCGGAATATTCTGCTTACAGAGGGGACAATTAAAAGGTTCATAAATTTTAACTTTTTCCCTATAAATTGAATAAAAAGGATAACCAAAATCTTCTTCTTTTTCTCTTCTATCAACAAGAACAAGGATCCCTTTTACATTTGCTATCCCTTCACATGCCTTCAAGGTTTTTTTCACAGAACCACCTGTGGTAATAACATCATCAACAATAATTGCATCAACAGGATACTCTACTCCAAAATCTCTTCTTATTATAAACCCCTCTTCTTTTTTCTCTGCAAAAATTGTTCTTTTATTCAACATCAATCCCAGAATTTCAGCGATTAAAGCCCCGCCTGTAAAAGGTCCTATTATTACATCAAAATCAATTTTATTCAAAAAATCAAAGGAAAACTCAAGTAATTTCTTTAAATATTCAGGGTATGAAAGTATCCTGTATTTTTCAAAATAAACACCTGAATGATTACCACTTGTTAATAAAAAATGACCTCTTTTTAAAACTTTAAGTTTTTCAAGTATCTCTCCCGGACCCATAGATATTCCTCTATTCCTTCTGATATTTTTTTAAAAACATAACCTTCTTTTTTAAGTTCCTTTATCAAATTTTCCAGGAAAATCCTGTATTCTGCTGTATCATTTCCAGGTGAGCCAAGGTGTAAAAGAAGAATATAACCTTTTTTATCTTTTATTTTCAAAAAATTTTCAAACCTTGTTTCATAGTCCTTCACGCTTTTCCAGTCAAGGAAATCGTATGTCCATCTCACATGCACGTATCCCATTCTACCTGCCCATTTTCTTATTTCCTTATTTTCTTCACCGTATGGGGCCCTCCATATAAGTTTCATATTTTCCCCTGTAATTTCTTTAAAAAGTTCCTCTGTCTTAAAAAGTTCTCCGAAAACCTTCTCAGGTAAAAGAGCCTCTATAGTAAAGTTTTTTCCGTTTATACTATAGGTGGTTAAATGGGGATGAGAATAAGTATGATTGAGAACCTCATGAGAATCTGCTACAATTTTTTTAACAACCTCTTTGAATTTTTTCATAAATTCTCCTGTAAGGAAAAAGGAGGCTTTTATATTGTGCTTTTTAAGAACATTAAGAATTACTTTATATCTTTGAGCATAACTTCCTCCATCGAAAGTTAAATAAATTTCTTTTTTATCAGTATTAAACCTAATTATTGAACCATCATAAGAGAAAGGAAATGAACTTTCTTTAATATAAATTTTTTTAAGAAAATACTCTTTTTTTTCAAGTGTGGGTCTTGTGTATAGCATAAAAATTGAAACAAAAAAAAGCAGAATAAAAAAAGAAAAAACTATCTTAACTTGAGGATAGGAAAGAGGTTCTTGATATATTTTTTTCTTTTTAAATTCTTCATAAATAAAAAGATAAGCACATTTTGTTGAGCAGAAATAATGATGAAATCTTTTATAGGTGCATTTTAAACATATCTCTTTCTTACATCTAAAACATTTCCTTGTAAGAAATCTATCAGGATGTAAAGAACATCTTTTCTTATTTTTTTTCTTCATCTCTTTTTATTATAAAGAATGAACCAATTTAAATTAAATTGCGTCAAATTTTAATTAAGGGTTCAACCCCCTTAAAATCTAAAGGGAGTCTAAAATGATTGCTTTAATAAGTTTACTTTTTCTTATAAATCAGCATGGACCACTTCAAAGAATAGCCTCAAAAAGAATTCCAGAATTTATCATAAGAGTTCTTGCAATGGAACCTGAGGTTCAGGAAAAAATTGGACTTTCAAAAGAGGAAATCGATTTCTTTAAGGAGATATACTTTGAAACAAGTAAAATGACCGAAAGAATAAAATCAGAAATAAGAATAAAAGAAATTGAACTTGAGGAGGTTATTCAATCCGAAACAATTGATTTTAACAAGGCGGAAAAGTTAATAAAGGAACTGGGAGGTCTCAATACAGAATTAAGATTAAACCAAATAAAGGTCTTCAGAAAGATATATGAAAAACTTGGTGAAAAGAGGTTCAATGAAATAAGGAAGAAGTTGAAGGAGATAAAATCGGAAAGAAGACCTTTTAGACTAAAAAGATAAAATGGAGCATAACGATAAAGAAGAGCTTTTCAACGCACTCTATGAAAAATACTTTCACAGAATCTGGAAGTATGTATACTATAAAATAGGAAATAGAGAGGATACTGAAGATTTATGTCAGGAAATATTCTTTAAAGTTTGGAAAGGGCTTGATAAATTTGAAGGAAAAAGCTCCTATTACACCTGGATTTTCAAAATATCAATGAATACTGTAATTTCCTTTTACAGAAAAAGAAAATTAAAAAAATTCATATCCCTTGATTATGTGGATGAAAGGTATTATTCCCATGAAAAGGACGAAACAAAAGAAAGAGTTTTAAATAAAATCAGACTTCTTCCTGATGACCTAAAAAAAGTAGTTGAACTTTATTACATCTCAAATTTTAAAATAATAGAAATAGCAGAAATATTGGATATTCCGGAAGGAACAGTAAAAACAAAATTAAAAAGGGCAAGAGAACTTTTAATGGAGCTTTTAAAATGAAGCACTTTGAAATAAATGAAATTTTTGAAATTCTTGAAAATAAAAAGGAAAACCTGAAGGAATTGGAAACTCACATAAAGGTATGTCCTGAATGCAGGGAAAATTATGAAAAAGTAAAGGAATTTCTCCAGGCAACACAAGTTGAGATTCCTTATGATATAAAAATAAGAGTAAAAAATAGAATCCTTGAAAGTGTGAGAAAAAAGAGGAGATTAAGATTATCGGTTGTACCATTACTTGTTGTTTCTCTTACAGTATTTGTAATCGCCTTTATTTTTCTTATAAGTCAGAACAAAAAAGAAGTTGTGATAATTTCTCCTGAGGCTCAGGCTGTTTTAACTCCTGAAGAAGTCCTTTTTGTCTTTAAGATAGGGAGTTTAAAGGATAGGAGAATATACCTTGATGATATTGATATAACTGATTCTTTAAGATCGGATGGTAATATTTATTATTATCTCGCAGAAAAACTTGAACTTAACCCTGGTTCACATAACCTCATTATATTAAAAAATAACAAAATTGAATATTCACAAAAATTCTATCTAACGTCTTTCAAATATTCAATTTACATGAATTGATCTTATAAAGTTCTTTATAATTAAAAATTATGGAAAAAAGTAGAATATGTTTTAATTGTGGAAGATACATAGGAGCAAAAAATGTCTGCCCTTATTGTGGTGAAGAACAACCAAAACCAATAGGAATTGAATTTCTCAAATGGGTAAGTTTACTTGTGGCTATTGGGGGCGTAATATTTCTGTTTATATCAGCAAAAACCAGTTCTGCTCCTTTCTTTAAGGTAGAAAACTTAAAGCCAACTATGAATTTTGCAAAAATAAGTATGAAAGGAATTGTAGAATCCTCTCCTTATTACAATGAGGAAAAAGGGGGGTATCTATCCTTCTGGCTGAATGATGGAACAGGAAGTATAAAGGTAAGAGCCTTCAGAGATTTGGCAAAGGAAATAATTCATAAAAATCTTTACCCTTCCATAGGTGATTCTGTTTATGTAACAGGAACACTTTATGCAAGAGAAGATTTCATTTTAACAATTAACAGCATAAATGAGCTGAAGGTAAAAATTCCTGAGCCTTTTAATATAAAACTGGAAGACATAGGAGACACATTACAAGGAAAAAGAATAATCACTCAGGGCACTGTTTATTCTGTTAAAGAGTACAAGGATAAATCTGTAGGTGTGAGGATTGGAAGCAATAAAGTATTTATAACGGTTTATATACCCTTTTATTATAAGGATAAAGAAAAAATTCTTGCGCTTGAAAAGGGAACAATAATAAAGGTTAAAGGCGCGATATCGTTATATAAAGATAAGCCTGAAATAATACCTCATTATGTAAGTGATATTGAAATAATCGGGAAAGAAGAGATAAAAACAAAAGAAAGTCATAAAACAATAAATGGAGAAATATTATCCGGTTATACTTTTAAAAAGGGGCTAAAAATAAAAGTTAAAACAGATAAAGGAATAGAGGAAGTTGTTTTATGGAAGAGCACGCTTAATAAATACTATGAGAGGGAATCACAAAAAATTCTCACGGGTTCTGTTATTGAATTTGAAGTTTATGAGAAAGAATATAGAGGGAAAAAGGAATATAATGTAAAAAGACTGAAAATAATCTCATACCCTGAAAAGCCTCTTTCAATTTCTGACGCAATAACAAGAAATTTTGGTGAATTCATAAAAACAAAGGGAACTGTTAAGGAAATAAAGGAATTCAAAGCAGGTACAAGGGTAATAGTATATGACGAAAGTGGAGAACTTTCAATATGGATATGGAAAGATTTATGGGGGGAATTGAAGGGAATATTTGGTGAAGGGAGTGAGATTCTTGTAGCAGGTGAACTTAAAGAACATAAAGGAAAACCAGAACTTATACCGAGGGTAAAAGGTGATATAGCTGTTTTGAAATGAACATTTTTGTTCCACTTTTTATATCTTTAATAGGGACACTGACAGGAGTTATATTTTCCTGGATTCCTGCTCTTCATATTTATAACATTCTTGCTTTATTTGTATTTGTTCAAGTAGAAACTGCTATTCTCCCCAATCACCTAATTCCCTATTTTTTTGCAGGCTGTGTAACAGGGTATGCCTTTACAGGAACATTACCTGCTATTTATTTTTCAACAAATGACGATACAACTCTTTTTTATCTTTTACCTGCACAGAAATTTTTAATGTATGGAAGAGGGCATGAAGCTGTAATTTTATCACTCTTTGGTTCACTCGGAACAGCATTTTTAATATTCATAACAGCAATAATTATGCCATATTTTTTACCACTTCTTAAAGACCTTTTGACTCCTCATGTGTCCTGGATTTTGGCTTCCATAGGTGCTTTCATGCTAATGTCTGAGTGGCCAAGAACCACAGATAGACCAAAGTCGCCTTTTGGTAGATTAAAGGAAGCATGGGGTTCTCTTTTTATAGGAATACTTGTGTTTTTTCTTTCAGGTTTCTTAGGATACATAGTTATGAGGGGAGGAGTTATGGATCCTAAAACTTCTTTCCAGAACTTAATGCCTCTTTTTCTCGGGTTATTCGCGATACCCTGGCTTATTATAAACATGATTTCAAATCCTGTGCTTCCTGAACAGAAAATAGAAGATAAAGTTTATACCACATATCCGAGAATCTTAAGAGGTATATTTGCAGGAACACTTGGGGGTGGATTTGCAGCTTTTTTTCCTGTTATAACAGGAGGAATAGGGGCATTTCTTGCAGGTCATGCAACAGCTCAAAGGGGAGATGATATATTTATAATAGGACAAGGAGCAAACAGGTTTCTTTATTATGTAGGAGGATTTCTTTTATTTTTTGTGCCCTTTTTACATTTAAGAAGAGGGGGAGCAGCATGGATGCTAAATATCTTTTATTCTCCTTCATCCTACTCAGAATACTTCCTTATGATTAGTATAGTGCTGATTTCAGCTTTCCTTTCCTTTTACCTTACTCTTAAAATATCAAAGGTAATAGCAAAAAATATAAACAAAATTCCTTACAAAACCCTTTCCTTTATCATAATAGTTTTTATAATTATTTTAACTTTCTTAATAACAAGTTACAAGGGTCTTACAGTTCTCTTTGTTTCTACAGGAATCGGTCTTTTACCCCCACTTTTTGGAACAAGAAGACTCAATTGCCTCGGAGCCCTCATAGTTCCCTTAACAGTTGAGATGAGTTCCTTTTCAGGAGCAGTTTCTAAAATCTTGGGATTCTAATCCTCTGATTCTGAAAAAGATTTAAGAGCTTCCTGAATTTTTCTATTTACGTTCAATTTGCTGTATTTTAAAGCATTTTTTAAAGCATTTTTAATTGCCACCTTTGAGCTCCTTCCATGAGATACAAAAACATTGCCGTTTACTCCTAAAAGCGGAGCACCTCCGATTTCCTCGTAACTCAACCTTTTACCAAATTCATAAAATAAATCCTTTAAAATCAACCCACCTATCTTGTTTTTAAAACTTCTTTCTATACCCTCTTTAAAAAATTTGAAGATAAATTCAACAACACCTTCCCCAAATTTCAAAAGCACGTTCCCTGTAAATCCATCAGCAACCACAACATCTGCTTTGCCTTTAAGAATCTCATTACCTTCAATATTTCCAATAAAGTTAAGACTTTTATCTTTTTCAAAAAGTTTTTTTGTTTTTAAAATAAGCTCATTTCCTTTTGTTTCTTCTTCTCCTATGGAAACAATCGCTATCCTGGGATTTTTTATACCAAGAATTTCCTCTGCAAAAATTTTACCCATTACACCGAACTGATAAAGAAATAAAGGTCTTGCATCAGCATTTGCACCCACATCAAGAACAGCACAGAAACCTTTATAGGTTGGAAACAAAGCACATATTGAAGGTCTTTTTACACCCTTAAGTCTTCCTAATATTTTTATTGAATAAGCAAGTAAAGCACCCGTATTTCCTGCACTGACAAAAGCATCTGCCTTACCCTCTTTTAAAAGCCCCAATCCAACAGCCATTGTAGAATCTTTCTTTTTCTTTATAACTTCTGATGGTTTTTCATCAAAAAAAACTTTTTCCTTTGCTTCTATGAATTCAAAATTACCTTTTAAATTTATCTTATTTTTAAATTCTTCTGTTCCTATTAAGTATAGGAAGGTATCAGGATTTTCTCTGAGAAATTCCTCTACTCCACCAATTTCAGGAAAAGGTGCATTATCAGTACCCAGAAGGTCAAGAGCCAATCTCATTTAAGAATCAGGCGGTTTTCTCTTCTATCTGAATAACAGGTTTTCCTTTATAATATCCACAGTAAGGACAAACCCTATGTGGCAATTTTGCTTCACCACAATTTGGGCATGTGGTGAGAGTTAAAGGTTTAATTTTATAATGGGTTCTTCTTTTTCTGCCACGAGCCTTTGAATGTCTTCTTTTTGGTACAGGCATTTTTTACTCTATTTTTTGGGGGAATTGAACCCTGTTCCTTTTCTTTTAAACCTATCCAATAGTGCTGAAAAAGGAGAATACTTTCCCTCTGTATCATGTTTACAATCTTTTTTATTTCTGTTAGTGCCACAGAGAGGGCAAAGTCCTTTACAATCCTCCTTGCAAAGGGGTTTCATCGGTAAAACAAGAAGTACTATTTCTTTTATTAATGGTAAAATATCAAGGTCAAATTTTTCAATATAAAGTGATGCTACATCCTTTTCAGAAAAGTTATATTCTCTTTTAGCTAAAACAGGGTCTTTACCAAGGAAAATATTGTATGTAAAATCGTCCTCAAATTTATATGTGAATTTTTCAAGGCATCGCGCACATACAAGTTTACCAGACCCATCAACTTTAAGATATAAAACAAATTCAAACCCTTTCCTCTGGACCCAACCTGAAGCACAAAGGGAAACCTCATCTATCTCCGAATCTCCAAATATTTCTTTACTTTTAGCCTTTTTTAACTCATAGTGAAAATCAGTTTTTCCTTCCTTGAGTTCATTGAGTATTATTTTCATTTTTAATAATATATAATATAAATATGAAAAAAGCAATACTTTTATTCATTTTAGATGGAGACCCCGCTTTATACGCTGAAGTCTCAAGAGAAATATGGTATTCCAACTATTCTTTACATTATTTCAGAAATAACAATAATTCTTTTTTTTTCAGTCCAAACTTCTTTCCTTTTTCTTCTTTTATTTTCTCTTTTTCATCATATTAAAAGATAAAAGAGAAGAGACTCTTGATACTTTTTATATTTATAAAATCACTTTTCAGGAGTAAATCCTATCTTTTTTATCTCCTGTTCATGAATTCTTATTTCTCCAAATTTTTGTTCAAACTTTTCTATGTTAATGCTTAAAGCCTTCAAAAGCATCTTTGCATGGGAAGGTGTCATGATAATCCTTGCTTGAACCTTTGCTTTTGGAACTCCGGGCATTATTCTTGCAAAATCAAGAATAAATTCTGAAGGAGAATGAATAATCATCACAAAATTTGAATAAATTCCCTCTGCTTCTTTTTCCCCTAACTCAATTTGAACAGATGGTTGTTGTGAAACTATTTTTTCGTCCATTTTTACACCTTATATAGAAAAATTGAGCAATTGGGACACCTTAAAAGTCCCTCTTTTATCTCCTCTGAAAGCATTGCAGTGGGTAGAACAGAAAAGCAATTCAGACAGGTTCCTTCAACAAGAGGAGCCACACTTTTCCCATATCTTTTTGAAAGCATTTCATATTCATCCCTTATCGTAGTTGGAAGCTTTTCAATTTCCTTTTTCCTGATCTTTCTTAATCTCTCAATTTTCTTTTCATCAATTTCAAAACCGAGTTCTTTGTAATAAGGGTTTTCATACAACCTTATCTCCGCATCCATATCATTCAGAGCTATAAGAATATTAATAATATTAATCTTATTAGCCACCTTTTGTCTCCGCCTCCTTTAAATATTTTATAAATTTCTGCTTATCATCTATTTTTAAGTAACTTTTGTCCTTAGAGAGCACTCTTGCCAGATGAGCAATTTTGCCAAGGGTTATAAGATATCTGGAATCAGGGTCAACAGGAGTTGCACACAGGAGAAAAATTAGATGAACAGGTTTTTTGTCTATAGCATCAAAATTAACTCCCTCTTTACTCACACCAACCACAAGATACACATCATTAAGCACAGCACTTCTTGAATGAGGAATTGCTATGCCTTTACCTATACCTGTTGAACCTATTTCTTCTCTTTTCAAAATTGCTTCATATATACTCTTTTTTTTATCATCGTCAAGAGGAAGAGCATCAACCATCTCCTTTAATACCTCTTTCTTTGTTTTGCCTTTAAGGTCCAGAATCACAAATTCAGGTTTCAAGAGTTTTGATATCATTTTAAAATCAAATTTTAAAGGGTTTGAACCTTTTTTTCATTAAAAAGTTCAATTTTGTTTTTTTCAATATACTCTATAAAAGAGTATAAGTAATCTTTTAAAGGTTTATCAACTCTTGAGACCAAATCTTTTAAATCTTTAAAATAACTTGAAATAAACTCATAACTTTTTTCAATAGCCCCATTTTCTAACAGATAATCCCTCACCCTTTTACTCAGCTCATAATTTTTTTTATACAGAAAATCAGGAAAAACATCTTTAATTTTCTCCTTAAAAAGCACATGAGGTAAGGTAACCTTGCTTTCTCTTATATCCTCTCCACAAGTGTAGAAATCATGTAAATCATCAAGAATCTGAAAGAGAAGTCCGAATTTTCCTCCAAACTCTTTAAGTATTTCTATGTTCTCATATTCTGAAATTATTGCACCCATTTCACAGCTCGCGGAGAAAAGTGAAGCAGTCTTTTTCTTTATGAGAATTGAATAATTTTCAATTTCAAACCTCTTTTCCCTATCAAGAAATTCATCAATTATCTCCCCTTCACACATCTCAACAGATGTTTTTGAAAGAATTTCAAAAAGTTCTTTTTTACCTGTCTTTGCTATATGCTCCATTGCCTTTGCAAAAACATAATCACCCAGTAAAACAGCTGTATGATTACCATAGGAAGTGTTAAGGGTTTCAGCATTTCTTCTTAAGTTTGCCCCATCTACAACGTCATCATGAATCAAGGATGCAAAATGCACAAGTTCTACTGCGCATGCCACATTCACTTTTTCCTCTGTTAGTTCATCAAAAGCAAAAGAGGTATAAAGGACAAGAAGTGGTCTTAATCTTTTGCCCTGTAAAATGTTATGAGGTATTTCGGGAAAAAGATCTTTTTTAAAAATGCTATTTATTTTTTCATTTACTTTTCTGATTCCGTCTATAACTGGGGAATATAAGGTTTTTATGTTCATAGATTTAAATTATATACTAATTTATTTTTTCTTTTCACTTTCAAAAGGACTTTTAAAAAGATACACCCCAAAAGGCAAGTTTGCAACTACTCCTGAAGCAAAATAAAGAAGAGAAATTGAAACAGAAGATTCAGGTGTAAAATAAAAGCTGAATAAAGCATAAAAACCTGCTTCTCTAACACCAAGACCTGATATTGTAACAGGAATAAAATTAAGGGAATTTATAAGAGGTATAAGAAAAACAAATATAAAAGGAGAAAGATTAAGAGAAAGTGCCCTTGCACAGAAATATGCTTGAATTGAAAAAAAGGATTGAAGTAAAAGAGTGATAAAATAGGCTGAAATTACCTCCTTTTTATGTGCTGAATAGATCTTATAGGCATCATAAAATTTCATTAAACGTTCGTTCAGTTTTAAAAAGGATAAAGGAGAAAAAGCGCTTTTAAAAATTTTTTCAAAGGCAGGGGTAAAGGAAAAATAAAACAAAACAATTATAGAAAGGCTCAGAAGTATAAATAAAAATATTATTCTACCCGGATTCGGAAGACCTTTTAATATGAAAACACTAAAAGGGACAAAAGAAAATATTCCAAAAAGTCCTGTTAACCTATCAACAAGAACAGAAGCAAAAGCAAAGGATTTACCTGATTGAATTTTTGTGGAAATCATATAACCTCTCAATATATCAACTCCAAGGGTAGCAGGTGATATGGTGTTCACAACCATTCCAAGAAGATAAACCTTAAAGATTTCCGAAAGTTTAAAATCTTTGCCATGTTGTATTAGAAGTATCTTCCATCTTAAGGAAAGCAAAACAAAGGCAAGATAATAGAAAAATATCGCGGGTAAAAGATAAAAGGGATTTATATTCTTATAAATTGAAAGAAATTTTTTAAAATCTATTTTGTAAAAAATAACACCAAGAATTAAAAAGGTAAATAAGATCCTTAAAAATAAGAACAATTTTTTATTCAATTTTAAATGCTTCAATTCCGTTTTTATAAGAGATTTCACATAACCTTTCAAATTCAACATCTAAAACTCTACTTGCATGTTTAACTGTATAAACAATATAGGAGGGCTCATTTCTTCCTTTTAAAGGTTTGGGAGTTAAATAGGGAGCGTCGGTTTCAAAAAGAATTTTATCCTCAGGTAAAATTTTCAAACTCTCTTCAAGTTTTCTGGAGCCGTATGTTAAAGAGCCTGAAAAAGATATATAGAAACCCATTTCAACTATCTTTTTTACTTCACTCACACCTCCTGAAAAACAGTGAAATACACCTTTTAAATTCTTATACTCCTTTAAAATCCGAAATACATCAGGAAAAGCATTTCTAACGTGGAAAATTAAGGGAAGATTTCTTTTTAATGAAAGTTCAATATGCCATTTAAAGCTTTCTATCTGTTTTTCCTTAGGAGAGAAATTCCTATAAAAATCAAGTCCTGTTTCACCTATTGCTACGACCTCTTTTTCTTTTGAGATTTCCTCAATACTTTTAAATTCTTTATCAAAATCTTCAGCATCGTGAGGGTGTATGGCACATGAGGCATAGATTTTTCCCTTATATTTTTTAGATATTTCTATGGCTCTTTCAGATGAAGGAACATCATAACCCACCACAATCATTTTATTTACACCAGAATCAAGGGCTCTCTTTATAACTTCATCAAGGTCTTTTGTAAAATTTTCCTCATTCAAATGAACATGAGTATCAAAAATCATGATTAATTTTATTTTAAATGTTTTTCTATTTTCATAAAAACATTATCGGGATTATCATAATTTTCAAAAAACAGTTTGATTTTTTCTTTATCAAATTCAATCTCTGGGGGATTTAAAATATAATATGCAATTTTTTGAGGTTTATCAGTATATGGAATTTTTAAAATCTCATAGGGAAAGGGAAGGGGTAAACTTTCAGGAAAAACACAAACAACACTTTTTCTTAACAAAAGTGCTTCATATATAGCTGTTGAAAATGAGGAAAATACAATCTCTGCTTTTTCCACTTCATCCCATAGATTTTCTTTTAAAATCCTGTAATTATTGATTTTAAATCTTTTGAGAAGAGAATTATAAATTTTTAAGTTTTCTCTTGGTCTTGCTTTAATTATTAAAAACAAATCTCTTCTTTCCGAAAGAGCGATAATAAACCCCTGAAGGAATTTTGAAAATAAATATATCCCCTCGTCTTCCATACCTTTTGACTGTTGTGTAATCCACAAAACTCTTCCTTTAATTTTTTCAAATTTCCTTTTTCTCTTTAAAAGGTTTACATGGAAGGGAGAACCTGTAATAAAAATTCTTTCCTCATTTACTTTTCTTTCAATATACCTTTCTTTAAACTCCTTCCCCCATACAAATATCTTTTTCCCCTTGGGTGGGAAAAATCCAAAATCTCCCATTGCAATTGTGTGCTTCTTCCATAAATGTCCATGTTGAACAGTATAAAGATTTTTAAAGATCAATGATAAAATTACGGGAATCTTTGTTACATCTTCCTGTGTGATAAAATAATCAATTTTCTTAAATTCTTTTTTAAAGAAAGGTATGTATGATAAAAGAAAAGGTAATCTGTAGAAAAGGTAATAGGAAAATATTTCCCTGTATTTTTCTCTTATTCTAAATGGAATCTTGTAAAACAACTTTTTTAACAATTTCCTTGAGTTTATGTAATAAAGATAGGAGGATTTAATAAAAAATAAATGACGTGGAAAGTAAAAGGAATCCCTTTTTTTTAAAAAAAATTTAAAGGAAAAAGTCAAAAGATTGAAATTGTCTTTTATAGGTATGGTGCTTATAACTTTAATTTTTCTTCTCTTTCGCAGGACAAGAAAAATAAAAAAACTTAAAAAACTTTTAAAAATTTTAAAAGGAAATTTATATTTAATAAATCTTTCTCTTTCCTTGACTATGTTAAAATTTTTTTTTAATTCTTTATCCTTTACTTCTTTATAAAAGATTTCATCTCTTATTACAGGGAAAATCCGCCATGCAAGGGAATATCTAAGAATATCGAAGATATTAATGCCTTCAAATTCCTTTTTGAAGATGCTTTCAATCTTTAGAAATATTTTTTTTAATTCCTTTTCTGCACGAAAACTTATATCAAAGGGATTATGTTCTTTAAAATAAATTCCCGTATTTATATAACAATTCTTTTCCCTTTTCAAAACTTTCTTTTGCCATTAAAAGTAGTTCTTTAAGCCTATCCAAAGGCCACTGTGTTGAAGCGTCACACTTAGCACATTGGGGTTCTTCATGAACTTCAAGGAATAAACCATCAACAAATCCTGTTGAAAGTGCAGCCCTTATAAGTAAAGGTATAAAATGCCTCTCACCACCCTTAGGGTCAGAGGAGGGAATTCCATAGTTTCTAACAGAATGCCCTGCATCAAAGATTATGGGATATTTATTTTCATTTAAAATCTGAAAAGAACGCATATCAACAATTAAGTTATGGTAACCAAAAAAGGTCCCCCTTTCTGTTATGAGAATATTTTCATTGCCCTGTCTTTCTATTTTTCCCACCACTTTTTTTATATCCGAAGGTGCAAGAAACTGTCCTTTCTTAATATTTACGGGCTTTCCTGTCTTTGCTATTGCTATTGTTAGAGAGGTCTGCATTGAGAGAAAGGCAGGTAGTTGAATCACATCTAATACAGATTTAGCATATTCAGCTTCATGTGGTGTATGGACATCTGAAAGAACAGGTACATCAAGTTCCCTTTTAACTCTTTCAAGAATTTTGAGTCCTTTCTCAATACCCGGACCCTGGTAGGTTAACTCACTTGACCTGTTATCTTTTAAATAAGAAGATTTAAAGATAAAAGGCAGTTTTAAATTTTCTGTAATTCTTTTTATTTTATCGGCTATCTTTAAGTTTGACTCTTCATCCTCTATTACACATGGACCCCCTATAAATACAAGTTTATCATCACAGAAAACCACATTCTTTACTTTAACCTTCTTTTTATCTTCTTTCATCTATTAAGAGCAAGTGCAATTTGAGCAGCATGAGTTACTTTTTTTTATCCTCTTCCTTTTTTTTATCCTCTTCCTTTTTATCTTTACTCTTACTTTTTCGTGCATAATCTGTTATATAAAATCCACTACCTTTAAAAACAAGTCCAACACTTCCGGTCCATAATTTGCTTAAACTTTTATTTCCACATTCAGGACATTTCTCAGGTTCTTTTTCACCTGGTAATATAAGCTCCTCAAAAGTTTTATTACATTTTTCACATTTATATTCATAAATAGGCATAATTTTCCTCCTTTTTAAATATAAAATAAAAGGGGGAGGAAAGACATTAAGTTTAAAAACTTCCTCCCCCCTCTCAACAGTTTAATTGTTATCAAATTTCATCCATCGGGGGTGTGGGAACTGATTCCTTTTTCTCCTCCTTTATTTCGGTAACAAGTGCTTCTGTAGTGAGAAGGAGGGCAGCAACTGATGCAGCATTCTGAATAGCGATTCTTGTAACCTTTGTGGGGTCAATAATTCCTGCTTCAAACATATCTTTATACTCCCCATCTCTTGCATCAAAACCTATGTTTCCTCCTCTTTTCAGAATCTCTTCAACAACAAGTGTTCCTTCATAACCTGCATTCTCAGCAATCCACCTTGCGGGTTCTCTGAGCGCTCTTTTAACAATCTGGACTCCAAGTTTCTGGTCACCTTCGACCTCATTTTCAAGTTTTTCAAGTGCTTTTATGCACCTTAGATATGCAACACCACCACCAGGAACGATTCCCTCTTCAACAGCTGCCTTTGTAGCATGCATTGCGTCTTCAACTCTTGCCTTCTTTTCCTTCATTTCAGTCTCTGTTGCTGCACCTACATAGACAACAGCCACACCACCTGCAAGTTTTGCAAGTCTTTCCTGTAGCTTCTCCCTATCATAGTCACTTTTTGTTTCTTCAATCTGCTTCTTTATCTGCTTTATTCTTGCCTGAATATCCTCTTTTTTACCTGCACCTTCAATGATTGTGGTATTGTCTTTGTCAACTATAACCTTCTTAGCCCTTCCGAGGTCTTCAATTCTTGCATTTTCAAGTTTTAACCCCTTTTCTTCGGAGATGACCTGTCCATTTGTAAGGATTGCAATATCCTCAAGCATTGCCTTTCTTCTTTCTCCATAGCCAGGAGCCTTAACAGCACAGGAAAGTAATGTTCCTCTTAATTTGTTAACAACAAGTGTTGCAAGTGCTTCACCTTCAACTTCTTCAGCTATAACGAGTAAGGGTTTTCCGCTTTGAGCAATCTTTTCAAGAATAGGAAGAATATCCTTTAGTGAGGATATCTTTTTGTCATGAATCAGGATATAGGGGTCTTCAAGAACACATTCCATCTTATCAGGATTTGTGACAAAGTAGGGTGAGATGTAACCTCTGTCAAACTGCATTCCCTCCACAAATTCAACATAAGTTTCAATTCCCTTTGCCTCTTCAACTGTGATAACTCCATCCTTTCCTACCTTTTCCATTGCATCAGCAATCTTCTTTCCTATTTCCTCATCATTGTTAGCAGAAATTGTTCCAACCTGTTCTATCTCCTTTCTTCCCTTCACTTCCTTTGAAATCCTTTTGAGTTCTTCAACAACATTATCTACTGCCTTTTCAATTCCTTTTCTGACTTCCATGGGGTTTGCACCTGTAGCCATCATCTTAAGACCTTCCTTAAATATGTATTCAGCAAGCACAGTAGCAGTTGTTGTTCCGTCACCTGCAACATCACTTGTCTTGGATGCAACTTCCTTCACCAGTTGAGCACCTATATTCTCAAAGGGATCTTTAAGTTCAATTTCCTTTGCAACAGTAACTCCATCCTTTGTAACCTGAGGAGAACCAAATTTCTTTTCAAGAATCACATTCCTACCTTTTGGACCAAGCGTCACTTTAACCGCTTTTGCAAGAATTTCAACTCCTCTTAAAAGTTTCCTTCTTGCTTCCTCGTTATAGCGAATATCTTTTGCTGCCATTTTTTACCTCCTTTTTATTTTATTCAATTATTGCAAGTATATCATCTTCACGCATTATCAAATATTCTTCCCCATGAATTTTTACCTCTGTTCCAGCATATTTGGAAAAAAGGACCTTATCACCCACACTCACCTCCATCGGCATTCTGTTTCCCTTCTCATCCAATCTTCCAGGACCTACTGCTATAACCTCACCTTTTTGTGGCTTTTCCTTGGCAGTGTCAGGTATAATTATCCCTCCAGGAGATTTTTCCTCTTCCTCTTCAATTCTTTTTATTACAACCCTATCAGCAAGCGGCCTAACAGGAAATTTATTCTTTTTAGACATAAACTGAACCTCCTTTTAGAATAAGGGAATTGAACCCTTTTATTTTACCTATAAAAGCAGAGGAATTTACACAAGAATAGAGAGCACTGAAATTTTTAGAACCAGATATATTTTGTTGATAAGATATTCGCATAGCGTTCGATTGACTGGATTATTATATATACTTTTCTATTTGACTTTTTTCAAGACCTCTTTTATAATAAACTTAATGCCTGGAGGAACAATTCTTTTAAAAGAATGTTTTAATTTACCATTAAAAGATAGGGATGAATTCAGAAATAAAATATTTAAGGCACTAAAGAAAAACTTTAACAATTCTTTTTCTCATCAACTTGTATATGTGATTGATGAACTCATTTCAAATACAGAGGAATATGGATATGAGGGTAAGGGGGGTGAAGTAAGACTAAAGATTGTAAAATTTAAAAATCATCTTTCTATAGAAATAATAGATAGAGGAAAGAAACCCCCGCTTACAAAGGAAAGTAAAATTAACTGGAATAAGGTTATAAAAAGAGGAAGGGGGTTAGGACTTTATTCTGTTATAAAAATTCTTGATTCGCTTAATTTTTATGAAAGAGGAAGCTGGAATATCTATAGGGGAAAGAAAAAATTTAAATGAAAGCTGCCTATATAGAGAGTCACGGAGGTCCTGAAGTTCTAAAAGTTGGTGAATTAAAAGAACCTGAAATAAAAGAAGGGTATGTTAAAGTAAGGGTAATAGCCTCTTCTCTTAATCATTTAGATTTATGGGTTAGAAGAGGAATCCCAAATTTAAAAATTGAATATCCACATATATTAGGTTCGGATATTTCAGGAACAATAGAGGAAATAAGTGATGAGGAAGTATCCTTTAAAAAGGGGGATAGAGTTATTCTTTATCCTGCCACCTTTTGTGGAGGATGTGAAAATTGTATTTCAGGTAAGGAGAACCTTTGTAGGGAATATAAAATACTTGGAGAAAATACAAAGGGTGGAAATGCTGAATTTATTGTTGTGAAAAAAGAACTTTTAATGCCCTATCCTGAAAATTTAAGTTTTGAGGAAGCAGCAAGTATTCCCCTTACCCTTTTAACAGCAATGCAGATGATTGAGAAAAGTAATATAAAACCAATGGATACAGCGCTTGTAATGGCAGCAGGTAGTGGAGTAAGTGTTATGCTTATTCAGATTTTAAAAGCCATGAATGTATATGTCATAACAACTTCAAGTAAAGAGGAAAAATTAAAAAAGGCAAAGGAACTTGGTGCTGATGAACTTATAAATTATTCAGAGGAAGGATGGGAAAAGAAGTTAAAGAACAAGAAGATAGATGTAATTTTTGACCATACAGGGAAGAATTTTCTTTTTTCTCTTTTAAAAATTGTGAAATGGGGAGGGAAAATAGTAACATGTGGAGCAACCTCAGGATACGATGCAAAGGTTGATTTAAGGTATATATTTTTTAAACAGATAGAACTTATAGGCTCAACGATGGGGGCGAGAAAGCATCTTTTAAAAGGTCTTGAATTTGTAAAAAAAGGTAAGGTAAAACCTTTTATACACACGGTATTACCTCTTGAAGATATAAGAAAAGCTCATGAACTGTTGGAGGAAAGAAAGGTTTTTGGAAAGGTTGTTCTTAAGATATAACTCTCAATTATTTAAGAAAATTTTTATCTTTTTTATTCTTTTTTTATCTCTTGAAATTACCTGAAATTTATAATCTCCGTAATCAATTATTTCATTTTCTTCAGGAAAATCACCTTTCATTTCTATTAGAAACCCTGCTATTGTTTCAAAAGGACCCTCAGGGAATGTTATACCGTATACCTCCTTTAAATCATCAATTCTTGTTTTTCCATCAATTATTATCTCCCTTTCAGGTTTATGAAATTCTCCAATAAGTTCATGAACCACATCTTCAAGGGTGAAAAAACCTGATGTGCCACCGTATTCATCAACAACAATTGCAAGAAGTATATTTTCCTTCTTCATTTTTTTAACAGCTGTCTCAAGAGGTGAATTTTGAGGGAAAAAAAGAATTTTTTTTATCTTTTTTTGGAGTTCCTCTTTATTTTTGCTTCTTTCAATATCCTCTTTGAAAACAAAACCTATTATATGGTCAAGGTCTTTTTCATAGACTGGGATTTTATTAAAATTCACCCGGGAAACAATCTCTTTTATGGTTTCAAATTTATCATCAATATTAATAGCAAAAAGCTCTGTTCTTGGTTTTAAAACTTCTATAACTTCCTTTTCACTGAAATAAAGGGCAGATTTTAGAGCTCTTCCGATTTCAGGTGATATAATTCCTCTTTTTTCCTTTGCAAGTAAAAGCCATAAAAGTTCGTCCCTTTTTGAGCGAAATTCCCCTTTAAAGAACTTGCTGTAAAAATGAGTGAGTAGATTAACAAAAGGAGAAAAAAGAAGATAAAAGATAAATATAAAGGGATGTCCAAATTTTATAAAATAATAAGGAAATTTTGAGGCAAGGTATTTTGGTATTAGTTCACCTATAAGAATGATCAAAATAAAGGAGGAGAAGGTTCCTGATATAACTGCACCTATAATTCCCTTTTTCATTGCAAAAAAACCGGTGATAAAAATAGTAATTCCAGTATTTACAAGGTTATTTAAAAGTAAAATTGTATTTAAAATCTCTCTTGGTTTTTTAAGGAAAATCTTTCTTGTATATTTTGAGGAGGCAAGAAATATTCTATCAATGTCAAGAGATACAAATGCAACTTCAAAACCTGAAGAGATAAAGGAAAAAAAAAGGAGTATTAATATAAAGGCTAAAAAACTAATTTCCATCAAAAAATTCTACTATAAATTCCTTATCTATTCTCTGAATAAGTCCCTTTAAAATAGGTTTTGGTCCAAATTCAATTCCTTCTCTAAGGTTATTTTCTTTCAAATAAATAATGGAATCTATGAATTTAACAGGTGATAAAATCTGCTTTTTTATGTTTTCTTTAATTTCAAAAGGGTCGTCATGTGCCTTACCAGTTGTATTTTGAACTATCTTAAACTTCGGTTTTTTGAATTCTGTTTTCTCTATATATTTTTCAAATTCAATTGCTGCATCTTTCATTAAGGGAGAATGAAAGGCAGCAGAAACCTCTAATTTAAGTGCTTTTTTATATCCCCTCTTTTTTGCTATTTCTATGAATTTATCAACACTTTCAATGGGTCCTGATACGATATATTGCCCAGGTGAATTATAATTTGCAAGAACAAGGTTTTCATCTCCTATTTCTTTAATTATTTCATTCACCTCCTCTTCACTCATGGAAAGAGCAACCCCCATTCCTCCTTTACATTTTTCCCCTGCTGAATTCATAAGTTCTCCTCTTATTTTCACAAGTTTAAAAACATCTTCAAAGGAAAGAACTTCTGCTGCATAGAGGGCCCCGAATTCTCCAAGTGAGTGTCCCAGTGCATATTTAATTTCATCTATTCCTTTATTTTTCTTATAAATTTCAAACTTTCCTATTCCAACTGCAAGAATAGCAGGTTGCGCATTCTTTGTTAAAGTAAGCTCTTCTTGAGGACCCTCAAACATAAGTCTTTTAAGGGGCATTTTAAGAACCTCCTCTGCTCTATTTAGGACATTCCTAAAAATTTCATTATTCTCATATAACTCTTTGCCCATTCCTACATATTGGGAGCCCTGACCGGTAAAAAACGCTCCCTTTACCACTCTATTAATGCTGAACCCCAGGTAAAACCTGCTCCAAAAGCTGCAAGAAGAACAAGGTTCCCCTTTTTCAAAACACCTTTTTCTTCCATTTCCGAAAGGGCAATTGGGATTGAAGCAGCGGAGGTATTCCCATATCTATCAATATTCACATAAACCTTTTCCTTTGGCATTCTTAATCTTTCCCTCAGTGCTTCAATAATTCTTATATTTGCCTGATGAGGTACAAAATAATCTATTCTTTCTGGTTTAATATTATTCCTCTCAAGAATTATATCAACCGCTTCCTGCATTCTAAGCACTGCATTTTTAAATACCTCTCTTCCCTTCATTTTAATAAAACATTCCCTTTTCTCATATACTTCAGGAGAAAAAGGAGTTAAAGTCCCACCTGCAGGCATAATCAAAAGATCTTTTAAGGAACCATCTGCTCCCAGGAAAACATCTATTATTTTATCCTTTTTATCAGAATTACTTACAATAACAGCACCCGCTCCGTCTCCAAATAAAACACAGGTTGCTCTATCTTCCCAGTCAAGAAATCTTGTAAGTGTCTCTGCTCCTACTAAGAGAACATTTTTTACACCAGAGCTTTTAATAAGTCCTTTTGCAACTTTTAAGCCATAAATAAAACCAGGGCATGCCGCCCATAAATCAAAGGCAAAGGCATTTTTTGCTCCTATCTTATACTGAACATGGCAGGCAGTGGAAACAACATAAGTATCAGGAGTAGCTGTGGCAACAATAATTGCATCTATATCCTCTGATTTTAAACCTGCTTTTTTAATTGCTCTTAAACCAGCTTCTTTTGCAAGGTCACTTGTTGCTACTTCCGGTTCTGCAATTCTTCTTTCTTTTATTCCTGTCCTCTCTGTAATCCATTCGTCAGAGGTCTCAACGATCTTTTCAAAGTCAAAATTTGTGAGAACATTTGAAGGCACATAATGGGCTACCGAAAGTATCTCTGTTCCCATAATAGTAAATTATAAGCAAAAAAAAATTTAAAAAAAAAGGGAGAGGGACAGATTGGACCCGGGGGCCGGAATACAAGACCCTCTCCCCAAGAGAAGGTAATAAATTATATAATCTCAAAATTAATTTGTCAAGTCTTAAAAATTACTGTATAATATTTAGTTGAAGAGGATTTTGATTCTTGTTTCTTCGACCGGTGCAGGTCATAAAATAGCAGGAATATCCGTAGGGGATTTAATAGAGAAAGTAAGGGGTGAAAAAGCTTTTATTAAGGATGTTTTAAAGGAAAGTAAATTTCCTTATTCAATCTCAGATAAAATTTATTATTTTCTTGCGAGTTTCCCCTTTCTTTGGAAATTTTTTTATTATCTTTCAAATGATGAAAAATATGAAAAGTTTTTAAAAATACAGAACTATTTTTTGAGGGATTCACTTAAAAAAATTATTGAAGAATATAAACCGGACATTATTTTCTGCACACATCCCTTTTATGTTCCCCTTTTAAAAGAATTCAGAAAAAGCGGTAATTTTAAAATAATTTCCGTTATAACAGATTTTGGAGAAATCCATAAGGCATGGACATCAGAAGGTTTTGATATTTTATGGATTCCCTCAGAATTTTCAAAAAGGGAACTTGAAAAAAAATTTGGATTGAAGGGAAATTATAATGTTCTCGGATACCCTGTAAGAAAAGGATTCTGGGATATAGAAAACAAAAAGGAGGAATACATCCTTGTGATGGGTGGAGGGAGAGGGACAGGTCCTTTAAAAAAAATTTTTGAAAATATTTGCACGCTTGAGGTTAGACAGGTCTATATATGTGGAACAAATGAAAAATTGAGGAGGACACTTTCTCTGGTTAAAGAGAAAAAGGGGCTTAAACATGTAGAAATTATAGGATTTACAGATGAGATTCATAACTTTATGAAGGATGCGCTTTGTGTAATATCAAAGCCTGGGGGAAGTACAGTTGCTGAATGTAATTTTCTTAAAAAACCTTTAATAGCAATAAATCCTCTGCCAGGACAGGAGGAGGGAAACGCAAGGTTTATTAAAGAAACAGATTCAGGAATTGTGATAAGAAATTTAAAAGAATTAAAAAATATCTTACAAAAAGTGATTAAAAATGAAATAAAATTTGAATTTAAAGAGAAAATGAAAGAATATTATAAAAAACAGATTGAATTTATAACCCATGTTTGACAAAATTTTGATTTTAAGGAAGAAAATAGGAAAAAAATAAGTAAAATTTGATTTTTTAATTTTTTTACTGTATAATAACTCGCCTTTTTACTATATAAGTAAAAAAGGAGGTGTGTATGAAGGGAATATATAAACTAATAACAATATGTCTCATAACCCTGGGCACCCTCTCTGCGCAATTACCAAAAACACCTAAGATACCTCAAACTCCCAAAATTGGAAAAGAAAAGTCAAAAGGTGAAATAAAAGGTAAAATCTACTATGTAAGTGCCAATAGAGGGAGTGGCAGG
>Ga0197143_1000994_pt1 | contig 25882 bp, 29 predicted proteins | sample GBS70_MetaG_FD_148603 | JGI IMG/M metagenome (GOLD analysis project Ga0197143, IMG submission 148603) | Sediment microbial communities from Great Boiling Springs, Gerlach, Nevada, United States - GBS 70_MetaG | ecosystem: Environmental > Aquatic > Thermal springs > Hot (42-90C) > Sediment... | reverse complement strand
CCCTAGAGATAATGGCTGAGAGAGATATTTGGAGCCCTTTAGTTAAATCAGACAGGATATTAGGCTTCCTGACTGAGAGAGATCTCATAAATAATGTCATCTCCCAGAAGATAGCGCCTGAGCAACTCAGCGTAGCTGACGTGATGAGCAGGAGGTATGGGGTGGTTAGACCGAGCGATAGTTACGTAGATGCAGCTTCAGCGATGATGAAGGTGAAATCGAGGCTCGTAGTGTTAGAGGGTGAGGAGATACTGGGCGTAGTTACTGCAGCCGATATAGCAAGAGCTTACGCGAGCTCCGAGAGTAAGGTGCCTCTGAGGCCTTACGCTACTTGGAGCGTCGTTAAGATAGACATCGGTGAGAGCGTAGAGAGGGCGATCGAGCTCATGAGGAAGGAGAGGATAGGTTGCCTATTACTTGAGGACGAGGGGGAGATAGTTGGGATATTCACTGAGAGAGATGTAGTCAAGGGATTCCTCATGGGAGGGGGTGATTACTGCGATCCAGTAGGGAAATACGCTACTCTGAAGTTAATAACGATAGATTCTAACGCTACTTTACCTGAAGCAGCTAAGTTAATGGCTGAGAATAGGGTGAAGAGGCTCCCTATAGTGAGCGAGGGTAAGATAACTGGTATAATAACGGCCAGGGATATAGTAGAGGGTATATGGAGGGAGTCCACTCTAGGGATAATAACGCCCTGAGGGGGAAGATGAGGGTATTAGAGAGAATAGAGATGGTCAAGGAGAAGTACAAGTGTCAGTACGTCCCCCTGATAAAGTTGACGAAGCTCCTCTCATCGATGGGAAAGGATGAAGCTGTGGAAGTGCTGATAGATACGGATAGGTTCAGTTTAGAATCTGTAGAAGCGTTAGCTAGAGCATACGGAGCTTCTTGCGAGATCTTATCATCTAAGGGGAATATGGTAGAGCTCTTGATAAGGAGGTGTCGGGATGATCGCTAAGATAAGAGAGGACTTCCCGATACTGAGGGAGATCATCTACTTCGATAACGCTGCGACGACTCAGAGGCCTAAGCAAGTGATAGAAGCTGAGAGGGAGTTTTACGAGAGGTTCAACGCTAACGTCCATAGGGGGATACATAGATTGAGTAGGGAGGCCTCAGAACTGTATGAGAGAGCTCATGAAACTCTAGCGAAATTCATAAACGCTGATTTCGAGGAGGTCATTTTCACATCGAACACCACTGACTCGATAAACATAGTAGCTTGGGGGTGGGCCGTTTGGAATCTGAAGGAAGGGGATAAGATCGTAACAACTGAGATGGAGCACCACAGCAACATGCTGCCTTGGAGGTTAGTTTCAAAGCTCAAGGGATGCGAAGTCGCTTACGTTAACGTAGATGAGTATGGAGTGCCCGTAATGGAGGATGCCGAGAGGCTCATAGATGGGAGGACTAAGTTAGTGGCTATCTCGGGTATGTCAAACGTTACAGGAGCTATCCCAAATATCGAGAAATTCACAAAGCTAGCTAGGGAAGTTGGAGCCTTAATATTGATAGATGGAGCTCAAATGGTCCCTCACATGCCTGTGGATGTGAGAAAACTTGATTGCGATTTTTTAGCTTTCTCAGGGCATAAGATGCTCGGCCCCACTGGGACGGGAGTGCTGTACGGTAAGAAGGATTTACTCAAGGAGATGACGCCCGCGAGACCCGGAGGGGGGACGATAGAGGACGTGACTCTCGAGGGTCAGGAGTGGGCCGGCCTACCGTGGAGGCATGAGGGAGGGACCCCCAACATAGCTGGAGGCATAGGCTTAGCTGCTGCAGCTGATTACTTGATGGAAGTGGGGATGGATTGGGTGAGGGAGCACGAAGTGAGGCTGACTCGTAAAGCATTAGAGCTCCTCTCTGATATAGATGGGATCAGGATCTACGGGCCTGAGAGGGTTGAGGAGAGAGGGGGTATAGTTGCGTTCAACGTAAAAGAGATGGACCCTCACATGGTAGGGGCCCTATTGGATGCCAAGGGAATAGCCGTCAGGACAGGACTTCATTGCGCGCATCCCCTCCATAGGAAGCTGGGGGCACCTCAGGGGACGGTCAGAGCTAGCTTCTACCTTTACAATACTGAGGAGGAAATTGAGATACTCCACGAGGAGCTGAAGGAGATAGCTGCTCTCTCCTAAAAAAGAAGAGAAGAAGAGTTCACCAGAAGCCGAGTAACTTCCAGTATGGAAGCCCTATTCCGAACCAGAGGAGCAAGTACAACACTGATAGCAAGAAGCCGTAGCCCCACCATTCCTTTATGTCTAAGTAGCCTGAGCCGAAGTATATAGGTGCAGGCCCAGTGCCGTAATGCGTAGTAGCGGCCATCAAGTTAGTCAAGTAGCCCAGGACGAGAGCTACGAAGAGAGGGGGAGCTCCAACGCTTACCATAACTGCAGCGAAGGCAGGGAAGAATGCAGCGACGTGAGCTGTCATACTCGCCATGAGATAGTGAGCGTAATAATAGATTACCGCTAGAGCGACGAAGGCCGCGAGCCACTCCCATCCTGAGACTACGCCCTTAGATGCCTCAGCTATCCAGTTTATGACCCCGAGTTTGTTAAGCCCTGTGGCCAATGAAACGAGACCACCGAACCATATCAAGGCGTCCCATCCGCCCTTCTCCCCGAGCACATCCTCCCATCCTAGCACTCCGAAGATCAGCATGAGGCTCAGGCCCACTAAAGCTGTGACAGTGGCATTCAGCTTTATCGTATCTCCTAGTATCCAGAGAGCTAAAACTATCAAGAATATCACCGCTAAGGTCTTCTCCTGCCTTGTCGTAGGCCCTAATTCCTTAAGCCTCTCCCTGGCGAGCTTAGGGGCTTCCTCACTCACTTTTATCTCAGGTCTAGTGATTAAGTAGATCAGAGGCGGTATTATGAGGAAAGTTATTATCCCGGGCAATAAAGCGCCTATGAGCCAATTGGTCCAAGTGACAGTGGCTTTTATCGTTTGAGAGGCTAGTTGAGCGACTAAGGGATTAGCAGCCATACCGGTGAGGAACATAGCGCCGGTCACGAGGGTCGTGTGGTACTCGTTGAATATGAGGAATTTACCGACTTTCTTAGCTGTCGGACCTGGTTCCGAACCGTAAGCATGGCATATGCTCCTCACTATCGGATAGATCACTCCGCCAGCTCTCGCGGTATTGCTAGGCATCGCGGGAGCGAGGACTAAATCTGTCAATGATATGGAGTAGCCTAAGAAGAGAGTCCTCCTACCGAGAGCCCTTATGAAATAGTAAGCTATCCTCTCGCCGAGCCTCGTCTTCAAGAAGGCTCTCGCGAACATATATGCAGTGAAGATGAGCCAAACTGTGGAATTAGAGAAGCCTGAAAGGGCATCCCCTATCTTCAGGACACCTGTCAGCGCTGAGACTCCCACACCTATTATCACTATAGCTCCCTGAGGGAGCGGCCTGAGTATCAGTCCTAGTATGACAGCTATGAAAATAGCGAGAAGCCGCCAACCGTTGAGGTCCATGCCTGCAGGAGGTGGGATGAACCAGAGGATCAGACCGACGAGGAGGACGAGCAGACCGTAAACTATCTTCCTTCCGTCCATGGGGGAACCCCCATTATGGATGTGAGTGTCTAAAATTTAAACTTATTTGATTTCGTTTCCTGTCGAACTATATTTTCCTTAAACTTACTCGAGAATAAAATTCTTATTTTTATATAATGATTCGATAGCAGCTTATAAATACGATATAATGTAGTGGGATGAGCTCCCTTTAAACTTTTACCCATATAAATCATAACAAAAAGTATATATAGAGGAAATAAATAATTATTCTAACTCAACCTCTTAATATTAATTTCATAAGAGAGTTGATTTCTATAGATAAACTATACAATAAGTGAAAGAGAGCTCGAGGAAAGGAACGCTACCCGATAGTCCGGCGGGCTGAGGTGTTCAATGTCTACTTCCTAGTAAAAATTTTTATTATTCCATTCCCTACATTCTCTCTATCGGAAGTGCATCTGTTGATCAATACTTTTGACAATATTAAGATTAATAGCTATTTCTTTAACCTCCTTGGCACTAACGCAACCGCTAGTAGTAATGAAGCTATTAGGACGGGGAGCCCCAGGGGAAATCCCAAGAGCTCATCCTCCACCCTCAAAGGGAGCGATAATGAGTTGGAGATAGAACTGAGGGTACCGCTGAATAGAGCGACTGGATAAAGGCTCCCACTCATCATCCTCAACCAAGAGAGAATGTATGAAAGAGTTATTGTGAGGAGAAGGAATGAGATGAGTCCTAATGCGTCTTCATGCTTCGGATAGATCTTCGTGAAGACGAATGCTAAGGGGATACGCCATAACCACCAGATAGAGCCCACTATGATGGATGATCTAAATAACCCGAACCTAATAGTCTCTTCGAGCAAGAAACCCCTCCAGCCTATTTCCTCAATTAGTGAGGCGATTGTATTTACGGTCATCCCGGAGAGGAAGCTAGAGAGCACTAACATGAAGCTCCCGAGCTCGTCGTATGAGATCAGCTCTAATCCAGAATAACTGACTTTGAGAGGGATTTCATTGATCGAGAGCGTTATGAAGTAACTGATAGCCATTATAGATACTGAGAATAAGAGGGAGTGGGCGATATATCTCCTCTTGAATGAGGGGCTCAGGAGTCTCTCCAAGAGCTCCCCGAAGTACGCGAAGCTTATCAGAGCTACCCCTAAGGCTGGTATCAAGAACCTGGAGGTGAGCAAGAGCTTAGATAGAAATGGGGAGACCTTAATAATCGCGAGTATCGTTATATCGAGCGCTATCGTGAGGGAGAATGTCACTAATATGTATTTCAGGAGCCTCTTCATCAATGAGTGTAGATCCCAAAAAATAAAAAATCTAACGGATCAGTGCTTCATAGAAACGCTGATTTCCGCTGTTGAATGAACCTCCCCCTCATAGGTATCACTGTCCCGCATCTAGGGCACTTCCACTTCCCCCCTTCCTGAGTCAAGCTGAAGTGAGTGACCCTACTCATCCTCCTATATATGAGGAGCTTCCCGCACTTCGGGCAGAAGGTACTCTCGAGATCGGGATCCCAGACGTTGCCGACGTAAACGAAATTGATCCCCTCTTTCATAGCCCTCTCCCTGAAGTGAAAGAGCTTCCTGAGATCTGTCTCAGGCTCCTTCCACCTATTCGCTGGGAAGTAGCGATTTATGTGCAGAGGTACATCTGGCCCGAGGGAGGAGAGGTGCCTATCTATTATCCAATTGAAGCAACTCTCAGAATCGCTCGCTCTGGTCACCACTAAGTAAACTATCTCGACGTGACCCCCCTCCCCGATGATCTCCCTAGCGTTCCTGAAGATCACATCGTGATTCACATGAGGCAATATCTTCCTCTCAGCCATCTCAGGGCACCCCTTTATGTCGATACTATAACCATCAGTTCCAGCATTGAGGAGCTCCCTCAGGGCCTCTAAAGTGAAGTAACCATTCGTGACTACCATAGAATAGAGTCCCGAGGCCTTCGCTAACTCAGAAGCTTCCAAGACGAAATCAAAGTTAGTTGCAGGCTCATTGAGGCTCGCTGAGATCCCATGATCACCCCTCCTCTTAGCTAACTCTATGAGGTAGGATGGCGGAACTCTAGGGACTTCAGGAGGCCATCTGAAGCTTATCTCATGATTCTGGCACCATGGACAGTAGAAATTGCACCCGTAATTTGAGTAAGTCAGGGCAGTGCTATTGGGCCAGTAGTGAAATAAGGGCTTGATCTCTATGGGCCTGCTCTCGATATAGCTCAATTTCCCATAACCTATATGGTATAAGCTCCCGCTCAAGTTAGCATAATTTCCGCAGGCCCCTCTCATTCCCTCCCTTATCTTACACCTCCTCTCGCAGACTAAACATTCCGAATGATCTTCATATCTCCTCTGGAGCTTCGACTCTACCATCATCTCCTCAACTTTACTACAGTAGTATTCCCCCTCCTCTCGAGCGTTAAGATACCTTCTCTCTCCATCCTCCTGATCCTCCTCCAGACAGTCGCTCTAGGGAGCCCTAGAGCTTTTGTGAGATCTGATTGGGTCATCTCACCTCCTCTAGCCCTCAGCTCCCTTATGATGAGTTCCTCTATCTCTCCGTATTTAACGCTCCCCTTCGTCCTGTTCTTGATGAGTAAGAGGGCTGAAACGCTCACTATAACGAGGATTAATGGAATGAGGGCTAATGTGATATATCCATCAGATGGGGCATACGCCTCAGGGCCTCTGAATGAAGTTGTATTCTCGGGGCTTTTAATAGAAGTGCTCTCGTTAGCGTTCATCTCAATAGTCATAGTTTCGTCACTCGAGCTCTCATTTCCCCTCGACTCAACTGAAGTCGTGGTACTGACTTCAGATCCCGTCACAGTCCTCTGGGGTATCGAGACTTTCTCGAGCTTATAGGATATCCAGAGGGTCCCAGTTCCAAAGCTCAGCTTTATCCAGTCTCCTTCGAAACTTATCTCATCTGGGAGTGATGAGATCCCCACTATAGTCGCATCAGCAGGTAGGTATACTTTAGTCGAGCTAGAGGGGAGGGAGAGCGTCAAGTTCCATATGACACCTATCTTCGACGTCAAGGATTGAGTCTGGTAGTTCACCTCGAATTGAGGTAAGCCCAAAGTATCCACCCTCAAGAGATTCCCAGTGAGGCTGTAATTTAGGATGAGGCCACTGCTAGTCACGATCAAATTCTGAGGGTCGCCCCCTATCTTGAGATCGTAGTACCTAGAGCTCGCACTTGATACGGATAGAGTGACATCCGCCCATCCATCTGGGAACACGATGAGAGTGGCCTCTATGACCGGAGCTGACGAGGACATTAGAGAGGGCAGGAGTATGAGCACGAGAGCTATTGCTACCTTCCTCATCATCCCATCGGATAGATCATAGAATTAAAAAATAAAATTGATGGGAAACTCAGCTCTTCTTACCCTTCCCCGGAGACTCTGGTTTCCCTTTATCCTCCTTCTTAGCCTGTCCAGGAGGCACCTCAGGCTTCTTATCCTTCCAGGCCTCCTTCTTCTCGATACCTGGAGGTAGCTTATCCCCTATGGTCACGTTGAGCTTCATCCTCTTGATCTCCTCTACCTTCCCCTCCTTTACAGCTTTAGACGAACTTTCCTTCAAGTATCTCAGTATTTGGGACATTAAACTATTCGCTTTTGCCATTAGTTGAGCTGCAGTATCTTTATCACCAGCTAAGGCATAAGCTCTAGCTTGCTCTAAGAGTGCCTCTACTTGATGCGAGAGGTTCTCTGCTTCGCTAGTGTTCAAACTCGCGTTCTTAGCAGCGGAGATCATAGCTTTCAACCTGGAGAGCCTGACTTCATGCCTAAGGATAGCGACTAAGAGACCAGGTGCTACTTTCGTGACATTAGTCAAATTAGTCGCGTTGACTGTCACGTTAACTGTAGCATTAACAGTTGCATTAGTGGTTACGTTAACTGTAACATTAGTTTCGATTGAGAGAGGAGCGTAACATTGGCCTATGATTATCCAAACCCTCCCCAATGTGTTTATCGCTTTCAGTGCGAGTTTAGCTGCTTCTCTATAATTCCCAGAGGATAGTAGAGCTTTCGCTTCAGCTATATAACTATCAGCCTTGCTCAAGATGATAGATATCTCCTCCTGGGCATTACTGCATCTCGATACACTAGTAGTTACGTTATAAGAGGTGATGTTTTCAGCACTTTGGTTACTCAAATTCCCCTCATAGCTATAATTACCAGCTGTCACGTTTGTCACGTTTGTTGTCGTCATAATATCTCCTGCTATAGTTATATTCCCTACTATCAAGGAGATCTCGTTCCTCGATTTCTCATAAAGCTCTATGAGATATGAAGCTGTGTAGGGCTGTATCGCTAACGCGAGTAACGGCCCCATGAGGAAGAGAGCGATAAGGAATACGGCTAGGATCCTCGCCCCCACCATATTTGGTCAGCTGTCCTCTCGAGAAGCTGATATAAGGATACCTCATGAGACGCGAGCGCTCGCTGAGCGCTTCAATTCAGTCATCAAATTCCTGATCTCGCTTAATGCCTTCTCCTTGTTAGCTAAAATTTTTTCAAGATATCTGAAATTTTTATTATCTATTTTCCCCTTAAAATCACTCAATCCGATCTTTATTGCTTCTATAGAGAGCTCTATCCTCCTCTCCTCCTCCCTCAGATCCCTCATCACTATAGAGATGAGCTCATCAGCCCTCCTAACAGCGTCTAGATGCCTCTCATATCCATCCTTATAAGTCCCCCAAGTCTTCCTCTCCTCAATAAGCCCTAAGATCTCCTCATCGTATTTCCTCCATCCTATTATCGATTTTATCCTCTTGATCCTCCTCATGATCGGATCCTCAGGCCTCAGTCTCCTCTTCAATGCTAGATAAAATAAGTAAGCTGTTGAAACCTCTAATAAGACCGTCATAGCGAGCGATATAGCTGAGCTAATCGGGATCCCCATGGATACCCTCATCTCAGCGGTACTATCCCCCTTAGAAGTCTTCGCTGTTATTAGGACGGAGAAATCTCCCGAATAAGCTATCCTAGGCACTTCGAAGATCCTATATATGACCCTGCTTTCTCCAGCTCCTATCGATATCGGCTCCTCTAGGGGGGAATCGTAAGAACCTATTGGGATTGAGATCGGGATCAGAGGGAGATGTTGCATCACTCTGATCTCGAAACCAGTGACAACGATTTCCTCCTCCCCCTTATTGGTCAGGAAGATCGTGACGTTCAAGTACTCCCCGGGGCTCACTATGACCTCTTCTGGGGATACTTGTATCAGTAAATCGCTCGAGATCCCCAGTATCAATAGGAGGAGGGGCCAGGGCCTCATGATATCACCTAGTCGAGAAGTGGACCGTTATATTCGCGCTAGGTATCATCTCCCTGACAGCTAGCTCTACCTTATGAGTGAAATCGTGGACTCTCTTGAAATCAGCATTCCCAGGGACTAGAATCCTTATAGTCACGATCCAAGGTTCATCTACCTTGAGCGATTCCAGAGAGTAATCCGTCCCCTTGAGCATTTCCTCCACTCTCCTCTCGACTATACTCTCTATCTCATCCTTGCTGTGAGTGAGTATAGGCAGATCAGCTGGATCGACGTGAACTATCGCCTCGACGACGCCGGGTATTCCCTCTCTCACCTTCCTCTCAAGCTCATCCGAGATCTCATGGGCCCTCCAAGCTTCTATCTCCGGCTCAACTACAGCATGGAGAGAGATCCTCTTACCCCCATCCGTCTTAGACATACTGACTGCATGCACATCTAAGACACCGCTCACCTCCTTAGATATCCCCCTCACTAAATCCTCTATGCTCTCTATACTCTTCTCCACTACGAGATCAACGTCCATGTTCAGCCTCTCCCTCATCGCTTCAGCTAGCTCGTGATCGCTCGGATGCTCAGGACCCACTCTAATAGATATGTCAGCGAAGAGGAAATTTCCCACCCTTCTAGCTCTCACTCTCTCCACTGAGATTATTCCCGGCTTGCTTAAACATACAGCTCTTATCTCCTCAATTATCTTAGGATCTATCCTATCTGTCAGATCGTATAAGGACTCCTTCGTGATCTTGACAGCAGATCTGAGGAAGAGAAGGGATATTAGAACCCCAATTATCGGATCCAATATCTTGAAACCAGCTCTTACGAATAGGAGGCTCAATATAACGGTAATAGATGTGAAGATATCGCTAGAGAAGTGCAAGGAGTCGGATTCTATTGCCCTACTTCCAGTCAGCTTAGCAGCTCTCTTCAGAGCTCTCGATCTCTCTACATCGACAACTACCGAGACCAGCATGACTGAGATCGGAATTATACCTATCTCTATCTCCGGTGGACTGGTAATCCTATTCAAAGCCTCATATAAGACCCAGATCATCGTTATAATTAGGAAGAGACCCCCTATTATTCCTCCCAAGCTATCGAGCTTCCTGTGGCCGTAGGGATGAGTTTCATCAGGGGGCCTCATGGAGTACTTAACTGATAACAGGGTCGTCAGAGTGGTCAAGCTGTCTAAGGAGGAGTGGAGGAACTCTGAGATTATGCTCAAGCTATTCGTTAAGAATCCTGCGTAGAGCTTCAGGACTGAGAGAAGGAGGGAAGCGAAAAAGGAGGATAGGAGCAACCTGTTCAGCTTTTCCATCGGGGGATCATATAGTGGATATTTTTAAGGTTGACATCCGTGGAACTGACTCAAGCCCCCCTCACTTGGAGGAGGAGGCCCACTATAGTCATAGCAGCTCCTGAGCCAGCGAAGAGCAACTGTATGAGTTGGAGGGTGCTCAAAGCATATGATGGGTTGAGCTTAACGATGAGCCCTCTCAATATCTCAGAGGAAGCTGGTGTGAAAGTTATCATGAGGGAGATAGTCAGGAAGATAGCCCCTGGGATAGCTAAGGAGATCAACCAAGAGGGCCCCCCTTTGAGTTCACCCCTGAACTTTAAGGCTCTTAAGATAGGGGGGACGAGGAGTATCACGAAAGGATACTCAGTTATGAAGAACCAGAGAGTCAAGGAAGTCCCGAGCATGAATAGGTCCTCAGGAGTGAGGGAAGGAGGTAACATACCTAGAAGACTTATTACAATCGTGTAAAGGTAAGCTACAGTTGCGCATCCTACCCAGAGCGAGATCTGGGAAGCTATTGAGAACTTCCTCCAGTTGAAATCCTTAGTCAACTTACCTAAGATGTAGAAACCTATGAAGTTCCCAGGCGCTGCTGCTAACAAGCTTGGAAGGTATAGAGCTCCGTGCTTCATGGAGTCAGCTATCACAGTTCCTATAGCAGCTCCGAGCCCTCCGACACCTGGTCCGTATACTATAGAGAATATCGCTGGGAGCACGACAGCTGGCCTGAACTGACCCCTCCCGAATGGGGAGACTAAGTAGGAAGTGAAGAAGGAGCCTATAGCGTAGAGAGCTGCGCATAAGCCAGTAGCTGATACCCTCTCTCCTATCCCCATGAGATCCCTTAATATCCCAGAGGATCATTTTAAAAGTGTATGTAAAAATTGAATTAAGTTAATATTATCATATATATCTGATTAGGGGATATATATGAGGGATCTGGGCAGGAGGTCGTTGATCGCTATAGGTAGCTCATATGCGGTGACGCTGCCTAAGGATTGGGTCAAGAGAGTAGAGGGAGGGAAGGTCAGGATAGTAGAGGGGCCCTCGGGTGAGCTCATAATACTCCCTGCGAAGGAGCCCGCCTCTAAGGTATCGATAGACCTGAGAGGTATGGAAGAGGGGCTCTGGGAGATGATAGCAGCTTATCTAGATGGGTACGATGAGATAGAGGTGAGGAAGGAGAGGATAAGGAGGAAGGATCTGGAGACCCTTAAGAAAGCATTATCGAAACTAATAGGGATGGAGATACTCGAGGAAGGATCCTCCAGGATCTTGTTGAGGTGTCTCATGAATTACTCGAGCGCTAAACCGATGGAACTACTCCTCAGGATGAAGGGCATAATCTCGGGGATGCTCTCAGATCTCAGGAATGCGATAGCTGAAGGGGATAGGGAGCTGATGTCACTAGTGGCTGAGAGGGACGATGAAGTGGATAAGATATACTTCGCTCTAGTCAGGAGCATTAGGAGAGCTATGAGGAGCCCTGAGATAATGGGGATGATAGGCGCGGATCCCATAAATTTACTAGATATGAGGATAGCTGCTATGATAATGGAGCTCATAGCTGACAATATAGTTGAGCTAGCTCAATCGGATTGCGATTGCATCGATCTGTTAGAGGAGATCTCGGACTTATTCGATAGAGGAGTCAGATCCTTCGAGCTGAAGGATTTCAGGGGGGCTTTAGAGGTCAGAGAGAGGGTAAATGAGATAATAAGAGATCTGCCTGCTGAGAAATCCCTACTCCCGCTCATAAATCTCCTCTTCAGGATAGGGGATCTTTGCGATTTAGTGAGCCCTAGGTTCTTATAAATTGGACGAGTGATGGAGGGGGGAATCATGGAGGAATGCCTTAAGTTACTCCTGATGAGGAGGAGCGTGAGGAAGTTTGAGGATAGGGAAGTAGGGGATGAAGTCATCGAGAGGGTCTTAGAGGTCGCTAGGTACGCTCCTAGCGCGAGGAACTCTCAACCATGGGAATTCATCATAATAAAGGATAGAAAGAGGATAGAGGAGCTCGGGAAAATTCATAAGTATGCTTATCCATTGAGAGGCGCTCCTCTAGCTTTAGTAATCTTATGCGACCCTAAGGAGTCACCGACATCATATATAGCTGATTGCGCTAACGTGACGACTTACGTAATGCTCGCTGCTCATGCTCTCGGGTTGGGAACTGTGTGGATACAGAGCTTGAGGGATGTCGAGAGAGTGAATGAGATAATAGGGGCTCCTAAGGATAAGGTGCCAGTCGCAATATTAGCGATAGGGTGGCCAGCTGAATCCCCTGACCCACCGAGGAGGAAGGAACTCAGTGAATTAACTCACCTAAATAAGTATGGGGAGAGGTGGAAGTCATGAGAAAGCTCCCTATAAGCTTCTTTCACCTCTTATCATATCCTAAGAACTCAGTCCTCGTGACGAGTGAGGATGAGAGCGGGAGAGTTAACGCTATGGCAGCAGCTTGGCACACGCCCTTGAGCGTGAATCCTCCATTCTACGGTGTGGCGATAAGCCCTAAGAGAGCTACATATAAGCTGATAGTTGAGAGCGGGAGATTCGGGATCAACTTCCTCCCATTCGAGCTCCTCGATTCCCTTCATACATGCGGTAGGACATCTTTCAATGAACTGGGGGAGGAGAAGATAAGGAGAGCGAGGATAAACCCGATTAGAGGGGAATTCGGGGCATATATATTGCAGGAAGCGTATGCATCTTTCGAATGCTCCCTCAAAGATATCGTGAAGGTCGGGGATCATGATCTCTTCGTAGGAGAGGTGAAATCTCTTTACTTAAGTGGGGAGTTGAGGGGAAATATCTTGGATGTCGAGAGAGTGAAGCCCATACTCTACATGGGTGAGGATCATTACGTAACTGTGGACTCAGGGTCCCTGAGGAGAGGGAGGGTCATTCAAGGAATCCAATAAGTCCCTCCAGAAGCTGTATTCCTGCTCCGCTCTGGGGAGCTCTGACCTCTCTAAGTAAGAGTCCCATCTCATCGCATACTGCAGGAAGAAGGGATCATCGATCCACTTGCCCAGGAAGTAGAGGAGCCTTATGTGAAGCCTATGATAAGTCTCATCAGCTCTTCCATGCTTAGGTGAATAGAGAGACCATTTCTCCCTCTCATAATACGGGAGGATCTTCCTTAAAGTATCTAGGCCTTCTCTCAAGGCTCTCTCACTTAAATCATCCCCTATCGACTCATTATATATGACTAGTCCCTTGAGGGAGAGCATGAACCCGTTCAAAACTAAGTCATCAGGCGCATTAGAGTACTCCAAGTAGAAAGGCCCATATCCCGTCTCCAGGACGAATCCCCCTTCCTCGTATGGTATTGAGAAACTTTTAGCTAAACCTATAGCTGCTTCCAAATACCTCTCATCCCCGAACTTCTTATATGCGATTGCGTAATAGCCTGCGCCTATCCCCTGAGATATGGAGGAGTTCCAAGGTATGGATGCCCTCTCCCAAGCGAAGTAGAAGTTGAAGAAGTACGAATCCCCCTTCCTCTCTAAGTATCGGAGCATCCAATCCATTATCTCCCTGAACTCGCTCCAATTCTTCCTGTAGAATAGAGCTTCAGTCGCTAGGTTCATCGCATTTATCGGATGGACGTTGAACCCCTGATTAGTTATGTAGACCAGCGGTACCTTGACCCCGCTAGGGGCGAACCTCTCGAAGAGCTCCGGTTTCCTGTAGAGCTTCATGTACTCGAGATCAGCCCTTATAGCATCTATTAACTGCTTCATCGCTGCATCGCTCCCCTTAACTTTATCGAACCTCCTCAAAGTGTCCTCGATATCCCTCATCAATGGGCTCTCAGCACTTTGATCCCTCAGTTCTATTGTGTTAATAGATAGTAGCAGTAGCAGGAGGAGGATGATGCCTCTCCTCATAGGGGTCCATCTACTGATAAGATATAAAGTGAGATTCAGTGGAGGTCCGCGAGATCCAAGCCCATGTCGATCTCAGCACAGTCATGCTATCTTTGAATTTTAAGCTTCTAAGGAGAGAGCTCAAACGCTCTCTAGGAGGAGGGATGATAGTACTAGGACTGAAAGGAGCTGATAATCATGAGATAATTCAAGAGCTCCAAATTCTCAGCTTCGTGCTCGATGTACTCAGGAATCCTGAGAAACTGTTAGTACACCCGGCCTCGAGATATTCAATGGTCATAGGTTGCTCCATGGCCTCCGGTGTTAGAGCTCTCTTTCAAGCTTTGATAATCCTACCTGTAGCCCTCATAATCGGTGTACGCTTCATTCAAAATTCGGTGTACTTTACGCTAGCTTTCATGATAATCTTCATTCATGAAGACAAGGGAGATGTCTATGGGGATAGGTCAAGCTATAGTGATGCCCCCTTTCTTCGCTAGCAACGCTTTATACCCGATACAGATGATGCCCCCGATACTGAGGGAGCTCTCATCAATCGACCCATTGAGCTACGTAGTAGATGCCGTCAGAGGGTTACTCATCACTAGAGAGCTCTCCAATCTCATACTGGATATAATCGCAAGCTACATCCGATATCATAATGTTCGTATGGGCATCTATTAGCTTCAGGAGGATCATAGAGTGAGAGCTAATGTTTACTAACTCAGGAACTTCCACTCTTATTCCTATATGGGAGCTCAATAAACCCATTATCCTTAATTCAAGCCTGGAAGACTCTCCATGGGATAAAGCCAATAGTTATCCAAGAGTTTCCTAAGTTCATCTATCAATGGACCCTTAGCTAAATTCGTATTAATGGAGAAACTCCTATTACTGATCCTCCCGCTTTTATCTATTTCATAGAAAAGGCTCACCAAGAGATAATTCTTTCCCTCAGGGATTTCCCTAATGTTAGCGTGAAACTGCTCCCCGAACTTCAACTTGCTCCTAGGTGTAAGCAGGACTCCGGGATCCCTCTCCCAGACGTAGAGCAAGTCGAGTCTCTGGGGCATAATTACACAAGAATAGAAAATTAAATTAAAATTTTCAGTTAAAAAATTGGAGGAGACAAAAAATTGGAGGAGACTAATTGTGATCGGCCGACTATATAAAAATTCTGAGAGATCTAGTGAATTTTAAAAAATGAATTCGATGTCCCGTCATATTGGCGAAGTTTTGCGATTATATAGAGCTGAACTCTGGGAAACGCTTATAACTGATGTATTCATATACTGGTATATGTTCAGACCAGTTCATGGGATACTCCTAGATGCCTTACTATCCAGCCCCCAAGGGAGCTCCATGAATGCTTTGGCGAATCGCGTGAGGGGGAAGGTAGCGAGATCTATAGTTCTAAGGGAAGTCAAGAAGTTAGTTGAGATGGGGCTCGTTGATGTCTCTGAGGACTCGAGGCATAAGCAGAGGAAGATAATCTTGCCTAATGAGGACTTAGTTCATCTATCGAGTAAGCTCTCTGAGATTAGATGCGATCAAGATGCCTTAACTGGCATCGGAAGGATGCTCTCCCTCCTCAGAGATGCTAAGAGGAGCCACTTTAACAAACATCTGATAGATTACCTGAAGTACAGGATCAAGGAGGAGTTCTCCACTATTTTAGAGGTGATAGAATGAGTGAGAAGATGGTCTTGAAAGTGAAAGGCATTGAGAAGGCAGTAGAGCTTTTCATGGACCTTCAGAAGAGATATCCCATGAGATCGATAGAGGTGTACGTCTATGGATGTAGTGATAACGAGCGACAGGACGATGATAACTGATCACCATGGGAAGGAATTCTTAGGGTTCATGACGACAGCTCCCCCGATATTCCTCCCGGAGAAGATATGGATGAGTATAGCGGCACCTAAGATCAAAGTTAATGAGATAGGTGAACCTTGCCAAGCTCCTTACGGTTTAAGGAAGATAGAAGCAGCCCTCCTCGATGCTGGGATAGATGCAGCTGTCATAGATCCCGATCACTTATCGAAACATCCTGAGGCTAAAGTAGTGGCTATAGGCCACCACGATTACTTCGCCTTAGGCCCTCCGAGCAGCGAATGGTGGGTGCTCACTGGGAAGGAGCCAGTTAACGCTAGGAGCTTCAGGAAGTTCATGGAGAGCAAAGAGATGGAGTACTTCAGGAGGAAAGGGGCTAAGATAGTGGTAGGGGGGCCAGCAGCATGGCAATGGCTCTACAAACCTGAGTTGATAGAGAGGTGGGGGGTCACTACGGTAATAGATGGGGAGGGCGAGAGAGTAATAGTTGATGTCGTGGAGAGGATATTGAATGGGGAAGAGCCGCCCAAACTAATACAAGTCGGAATGGATGAAGTCCCTTCGCTAGATGAGATACCTCTTATAAAGAAACCATCAGTGAACGGGCTCGTTGAGATCTCTAGGGGATGCCCCAGGGGATGTAGATTCTGCTCAGTCACCCTCAGGCCTCTGAGGCATTACACTCTAGATATGATCTCCAGAGAGATAGATGTCAACTTGAGAGGAGGGATAAAGGGAGCGATACTACACTCAGATGACGTCCTCCTCTACGGTTCTAGTAGTGTTTACCCAGATGAGATAGCCCTGTTGAAACTCCATGAACTCGTCAAGAGTAAGGGAGTTAATATAGCCTGGAGTCACTTCAGCCTCTCAGCAGTGAAATACTCTGAGGAGAAATTCAAGTTGATGAGTAAGATAAGCGAGATGTTCGGTGATTACTACAAGGGAGTTGAAGTCGGGATAGAGACGGGGAGCGTGAGATTAGCTGAGAGGATAATGCCAGCTAAAGCTCTTCCATATAGTGTGAAAGATTGGAGGAATATAGTTATAGATGCTTTCTCAATAATGCATGATGCTAAGATAGTTCCAGCAGCTACTCTGATAACTGGGATCCCTGAGGAGAGGCCGGAGGATACTATAGCCTCTGTAGAGCTAGTTGAAGATCTGAAGGATTTCAGGAGCTTGATAGTCCCGATGTACTTCGTCCCAATGGGATTGCTGAGGGGGGAGAGTTGGTATAAGAGGGAGCCCACTGAGGAGCAGCTTGAACTCATGAGAGTCTGCCTCAGGCATGATATTAGGTGGCTCGATGACATCTTCAGTTGGTACGCTAAGGACTTGAACCCTCTAGTCAGGAGGCTCATCTCATTGTTCATCTCGATGGTTAAAAGGATATCGAGAGGCTTCATAGAGATAGCTCAAGCCCCAGAGCTCTGAAATTTATATATCTTCGATCCCATCAACATGCTGTTCGGTATCATCACTACGCTCTTATCGTCCCTCTCGATGACAGTGAACATCGTGCTTATGTCCTTGACGACCCCACTTTCATTGGATACCGTTATCCTCTCCCCTATCGAGATAGGCCTCGTGACTAGTACTATCAGGCCGGCGACCCCTTGACCTATTATCTGCTGGCTAGCTTGCCCTATGACGATGCCCATGAACCCACCTAATGCTACACCAGCGGCTCCACCAGCGACACCTCCAGCTATGCCCGAGAGGAGGGATCCCACCCCAATTATCCTCATTATGCCCCTCACAGCGCCAGCTGTCCCCTCCTCGTACTTCAGCCTAGTCGACCAGTACGCGAAGTCAGAGAGGGAGCGTACTATCATGTACCCGAGGAGGAGCGTTATACCGATGGAGATGTATGTATAATATTTTTCAAGGGTCTCACTAATCTCTGGAAATATAGATGGTATCGTGATGAAAACAATAGAATTTACCAGAAAGTATAGGAACGTCCATAAGAAGATAGAGGCTATGCTCCTCCTCAATCCCCCCATGCGATCACCAGCTCAATGCTAGGTACTTTAATTTAGCTATAGGTCATCTCACTGAGAGCATATGATCCTCGAGCTTAAACTCCAGAATCTGAGGACGGCTTTTCATGAAATTAGATCGTGAAGAAAGCTCTCTTACGTTTCACGTTAAAATTCGATGAGTTTATGAAACTGAGATGGGGCTCCACTTCCATGGGGCTAAGGTTCTAGGAACTTCCACTCATTTATCCCCGTGAAACCGCTCAGGACACTAGCTATCCTAAAGTTGAGGCTCTCAGGAGTATCAGGATACTCTATCCAGCATGTCTTAATGACCTTCTTGACCTCCTCGAGCATCTCTCTGTCTCTACTATTCGTGTTAATCGAGAAGCCCGTATTCGTGACTTTCCCCCTCTCATCCATATTATAGAGTAAGTTCACTAAGAGGTAGCTCTCATTCTCTTGTACTTTATTCATATCCCCTGTATAATTTTCCCCCCATTTTATCTTGCTCCTCGGAGTCACGATGAAGCCCCTCCCGGAGCTCCACTTATACAGGAGGTCGAGCCTGTAGGTCCCCAAGATCCTCCCTCTTGCGTTAGCTCGAGGATAAATAAAAGATTTTCAGTCAAGAAATTTGATGCTTAGTATTCAGCGTCATTCCTCCAGCAGAGAACATCCGAGTGAGCGAATCCTGATAGTGAGAGGGCCTTAGGAGATCCTCACCGAAGTTCGTCATTGAATTCCCCTTAATCTCGGGAGAGCGTCCTCCTTGAGGAAGGGCAGCCTCGATCTCGATATCAAGATGGGAGATCTCATCCCCTCCAGGTACCTCAAAGCTATGGCCTTACCGAAGCTCGTAAGGACGAACACAGGTATGTGGATCCCGAGCTGGATGAGAGCTTTAGGCCCTATCCTCTCTATCACAACTCTGGATGCGCTAGCGCAAACTATATCCGCTTTCTCGAGGTGAGGGATATCCTCCTCCCTCACTAACGTATTGCAAGTCGAAAATATAGCTAATTTCACTGACTCTATAGCCCTGAGCTCCTCTATCTCGTGAGCCATAGGCCCTATCACAGTGACAGCTATCCTCTTGAACCCCATCTCAATAGCCTTCCTGACGGCAGCTACTTGATCTATCCTAGGATCATCTAGCGTTACTCCTCCCATCTCCCTTATCCTCTCTATCACCTCTGGAATAGGAGTTGTCTTGAGGAGCCCATTCATCCTAGCCCCGATCCCCTGCACTAACTTAGGGTTCCAAGTTATGACAGAGCCAGCACCATCGCACACTATGACTGCGCAATCTATCAGATCCCCCATCACAGAGCTTATCATCTCCGAGCTCCCGAATGGGACAACTAGATCGCTTTCAAGGGATCTATGAGGGCAGAAGAACCCGAATTCCCTTATCTTATCCTCCAAAATTCTTTTCACTGCTTCCCTATCTATATTCTCGATCTTGTAAACCGCTCTGACGTAAGGGCAGCTCGAGACAGCTGGGTCCGTGAGTACTTCGACTTCGCACCCCCTCACTAATACTCTAGCCCCCCTACAGAGTAGCTCGTGCATGTTATCACCCTAGATTCGAGAAGAATGAGATAGCTAGTGGTGTAATTAACGTTAGCACAAGCCCGGATGTGAAGGACCTGACCCCGCTCTCAGGACCGCAAGCATCGATTACGAAGGGGAGTAATGTGTCCATTGAGGCAGCGCCTCCGCATGCTATTAAAGCGTTACATCCGATCTTCGATATAGCTCTATAGAAGATGAGGGAGATCAGCTCCCTGAGGAGGTTCGAGAGGAACGCTAGAGCCCCTGCGTGAGCTCCTAGTAAGTTAGTGACTAAGGGTCCCGCTAAAGTGTACCAACCGAAGCCAGCTGCTACGCTGAGCGTGACCTTCAGGGGGAGCCCTATGAGAGGGGAAATCAGAGGGGCAGCTGTGAGAGTCCCGATGGAAGTGATCAAAGGCAGTGAGAGGTCATCCCTCCCTATCCTGACCCTCTCGGTCCCTATTGAGATGCCTATGAGGAAGAGCATGAGGTAGAGGAGGTAGCTAACTAACTCCCTAGCGAAAGCTATCTTGAGCTGGTAACCGATGATCATGCCTAAGGAGAGTAAAGTTATAGGCGCGATAGAGTGCCTCATCATCTCAACCTCTTGAGGAGGTAGAGAGCTATCATGCTGCCGAGAATAGTAGAGAGGGCGATCGCTAATGATTGAATTATCATCTCAGGTAAAGCAGAGAGGTTCTCCCCTCCTATCTCGAGGCCTATGAGGAATATGAGGGAGTAAGCTAAGGGACGGAGGACACGTTCGGTGGGGAACTTTAAGAATCTCGACATCAGCAGACCAGCTGCTAGACAGAGGATCGGTTCGAGCATGAGGATCTCTGGAGCCTCAGATATAAATCGTTAACAGTTAGCTTACTGAACCTAAAGTTTAATAAATTTTAATAACTACGTTAGATACGGGATTTGCATGGAGTACAAGGATGTCGAGGTAAGGGCCTCGGGGAGGAGGATATCCCCCACCTTGAGCAAGGTCACGTGCGGAAACTTCGAGATATCAATTGATAAGCTCGGCGGAGAAGCCCCTAGCCCACTGGATCTAGTTCTAGCTTCATTGATAGGTTGCTTGAACATAACAGCTACGTTAGTAGCTAATGATATGGGGATAGAGATAGAAGACGCTACTTTCGAAGCTATCGGCACCTTCAATCCATCGGTCTTCTACGGCAAGGAGGGGCAGAGAGCGGGATATAAGGAGATAAAGCTCTTATTCCGTGTGAAGAGCGATGCTGATGATGAGAAGCTGAGGGAGTTCATCAAGAGAGTTGAGGAGAGGTGTCCAGTGAGCGATAACATAGCTAATATCACTCCATTGATTGTAGAAGTGGAGAGGATTTGATGACATCCGCTGGGTAGATCGATATGATCGTGGATCTAGAGGATAGGAAGGAGCTAGGGAGAACGGGTGAGAGGATATCGGCAATAGGAATCGGAACTTGGGGGATTAAAGATAAGGAAAGCGCTAGGAAGGCCTTGAGAAGGGCTATAGAGCTGGGATTGAATCAGATAGATACAGCGGAGATGTACTCAACTGAGGGGCTCGTCGGAGAAGTTTCTAGGGAGTTCGGTAGGGATGAAGTATTCGTGACGACTAAGCTGCTGCCTAAACACTTCACGAGTGAGGATAGCGTCATTAAAGCAGCTAGAGATAGCTTGAGGAGGTTGGGCTTAGATAGGGCTGATCTCATCTTGATACATTGGCCGAACGAGAGAGTGAGCATAAAAGAGCAAGTCAAGTATCTAGAGAGATTAGCTGAGATGGGGATTTGTAGGCACATAGGAGTGAGCAATTTCGATGTTAGGGAACTGGAGGAGGCGATCTCATCGACTAAAAAGTTCGAGATAGTCGTAAACCAGGTCAAGTACAGTCCCATCGATAGGAGGGTGGAGAGAGATCTCCTCCCATTCTGCATAGAGCATGGGATAACTATACAAGCTTATACACCATTAGAGGGAGGGAATGTGATTAAAAATAAAATTTTAAGAGATTTAGCGGGGAAATATGGGAAGACTCCCATCCAGATAGCTCTGAATTACTTAATATCTCACGAGAGAGTTACAGCGATCCCGAAAACGGAAAGGGAGGAGAGAGTCGAGGAGTTCAAGGGAGCTCTGGGATGGAGGCTCAGTATCGAAGATATCCTAGCGATTCATTGAGGAGCTCGAGTTCCTCAAGAGTGTTTATATTGAGGAAGCTCCTGAGTTCTGGATCCACTTCCCTTATCTCATCTATCGGGACGTATACGATATCCATCGATTCTAACGCACACCTGACCCTCAGATCCAGCTTATTCCAGCAATTTAGGACGCTCTTCCTAAATTCATCCGTTTTGTACACCGCTAATAGGGGCTCTGTCCTCCCGTCCTCCCAGATGGGGACGGCCCCTCCCCTCCCCCTCGCCTTCCTCAGGAGTAGTATTATGAGCTCGGGGTTGACTAGAGGGGAGTCGCAGGGCAGTACAGCTACATAATCCGTTTTCACTTCAGTTAGGGAACTCATCAAACCGACGATCGGAGCGTAAATCTCATACCTATCGATGACTATCTCAGCATCAGGGAAGAGGATGGAGTAAGTCTCTGGATCCGACTTGACGGATATTATCAATCTCTTCGATAAATTTGAGACCCTCTCAACTAAATAGGAGAGCAGGGGCCTCCCATTGACCTCATAGAGGGCCTTTCTCCTACCGAACCTCTCGCCCCTCCCTCCCGCTAATATCAGTAGGGTCAATTCCTCATCTAAGCGCATTGGAGATACTAAAACCATCTCCCAAAAAGTTTTTTTAAGTTGAGAGGCTTATCAACAGATCTCCATGGGGCTAGGCATACCCGTCACTATGCCTGAGTTCAGGCCGAGGCATAGGGCTACGATCTCCCTAATAGCGGTGAACTCGATAATATACTTGATCACATCTTACAACAACCTCTTCCTCAGCGTGAGCGATTACTGGGTGACTGTAGGAGGGTTCTCGCCATCGCTCCTAACCCACACAGACCAATGGTACAGGTTCCTCACATCTATGTTCTTACACGCGGATATCTTCCACATATTCTTCAATATGTACTTCCTCTTCTTCGCGGGTAGGGCTGTTGAGGATGCTTTAGGCTCGACTAGGTTCATCTCCCTCTATCTGATCTCAGGTTTAGCTGCATCTATCTTCCACTCAGCTTACTCATTCATAGGAGGGCTCACATCTTACGCTATACCTGCTATAGGGGCTTCTGGGGCGATAAGCGGTGTTCTGGGAGCTTACCTCTTGTTCTATCCGGGGACCTCTCTAGTAGTCTGCGTCCCGGTATTCTTCTTCCCTCTCTGCTTCCCGATGAGGGCTTCTCTCTACATAATCTTCTGGTTCGCGATGCAAGTTATGTATGGCTTCGCTAGGATCGCTGGTAGCGTCGCAGTCTTCGCTCATGCAGGCGGATTCCTCGCAGGGATAGCTTTACTCCCTCTACTCGCGAACAGGAGGAGGATAAGCCTCTTGAGGGTCATAACTCATGCTGCATCGGTACCCTTCCTCAAGCTCCCATCTTCTTATTACAAGGGGTTGAGCTCAACGACTAAAATGATAATGAGCTTCTTCACAATAGCTTTGATCTTAGGAGGAGCTTATACAGTTGTAGCAGCACCTAGCGTAGGGAGAGTGAAAGTAGCGACTATACAATATACGCTAGATGGCATGCCTTACGTAGATTACGTGGCATTCAGACCTCCTGATTTCGAATCCTACAGGACCACTATGGCCCTGCAGGAGACGAGGGTCCTCCTCAATAGGTTAGCTGCAGCGGGCCTCTTATACGACCTCAGGAAGGCCTCGAAGACTATAGAGATCAGGGATCAGGAGATAAGGACTGAGCATGAGATCTCAGTGGGTGGGAGGACAGTTAAAGTATCCGTCGATAGTAGGATAGAGCACTTCAGGGGCGATTATGGGAAAGATGGTATCTTAACTCAAGCTAATGGTACTTTGGTGACGAGAGTCATCTACATAACTCAGAGGGATTACTACCTCAGCGATCCCGTCAGATACGAATTCCTCATAAATTCGATGGATGTCAACGTCGGACTCATCTCCAGGTACACGGGCCTCCTCTCGCTCTTCATAGCTGCTATCGCTCAACTAACATTCTTAACGAGGGATTGGGAGTTCTCGATAGTGGCTGAAGAATGATTTTTGTGTTCAAAGCCTCACCCCTATCGACTAGCTGAGGACTCTTTTCTTTAAAAGATTTTTACGCTATAGCATCATCATTATAGAGCTCCAATAAAAAATTTTTCTTTGAGATAGAGACGTATCTTGGGAAAACTTTTATAAGTAAGTTGATATCATAGGAGAGGGGCATGCATATGGCCCTGAGTAGAGGAGCCCTTTATGGAATCATCCTCGTCGTAGTGATCTTAGTCATAGCAGCTGCATACTTCCTCACGCTGCCTCCAGCCCCCACACCAACTCCTGCGACACCTACAGTCGCAACACCAGAGACACCTACTGTCACAACACCAGTCGTGAAGGAAGTTAAGATAGGGGTCATACTACCGCTCTCCGGGAGGCTCGCTGAGACAGGTGCAGACCTAAAGAGGGGAGTTGAGTTCGCTATTGAGAAGATAAATGCTGCTGGCGGGATAAAGAACTTAGGAGGGGCTAAGCTCGTGGTAGTATGGGGAGATAGCGCTGGGGATCCGGCTACAGGCGCTGCAGAAGCTGAGAGGCTCATCAAGGAGGAGAAAGTCGTTGCATTGATGGGAGCTTATCAGAGCTCTGTGACTAAGACCGCTAGTGAGGTAGCTGAGTCTTACAATGTCCCATTCTTGAACCCCGATTCGACTTCCCCCGCTCTGACTGAGAGAGGGTATAAGTGGTTCTTCAGGACGACTGCTCACGATATGACTTTCGCTGCCCAACATGTTGAGTTCATAGACTACTTGAACAAGACATACGGGGGACTGAAAACAGTCGCGATAATAAATGAGGATACTGAATGGGGAGCAGCGACAGCTAAAGCGTGGAAGGAGCTATTCTCAGCAGCTGGGTATAAGATAGTGGCTGAGGTCAGCTATCACGCTGCTACTGTGACTTCACTAGATAGCGAAGTCGAGAAGCTCAAGGCAGCGAATCCCGATGTCTTACTAATAGCTGCATATACTAATGATGGAATCCTGTTAGTGAGGACGATGAAAGCTAAGAACTTCGCTCCGAAGGTAGCTCTCGCGCAGGACGCTGGTTTCATAGATCCCGCATATGTGCAGCAGATAGGGAAAGATGGCTATTACTTCTTCAGTAGGGAGGTATTCAATTGGGACTTACTGGAGAAGATACCCGAGTTGAAGAAAGTGAACGATGAATATAGTGCGAAGTACGGGGTCAACTTGAACGGGAACTCAGCTAGGGATTACACGGGAACTTGGGTCCTCTACTGGGCTATTGAAGAGGCAGCAAAGGTAGCGAGCCCAACTGACTTAGAGGCCTTCAGGAGAGCGATAAGGGATGCGTTAGCTAAGATGGACGTCTCTCCCGATAAGATAATAATGCCTTGGGCTGGAATAAAATTCGATGAGAAGGGGCAGAACATACTGGCTAGGGGGATAATAGTCCAGATGAGCCCTGACGATGGGAAGTACCACACCGTTTACCCGATCGAGGTAGCTACGAAGCCTATAATATTCCCGTTCCCGTCCTGGGAGAAGAGGTAAGATCTCCCCCTCTAAATATTTTTTCCGAGGTGTGAGCTATGGTAGTTGAGTTAGGGTCTATTATCGGAGCTTTGGTCTCCGGTCTAGTTATAGGGAGTATTTACGCCTTAGTCGCCCTCGGACTAGCCATAATATGGGGAATCATGAACGTGATAAATTTCGCTCAAGCTGATTTCATGGCCCTAGGGGCATTCATAGGCTTCTTGCTCCTCAATTCCTTCGGTATAGATCCACTCATCTCCCTAATCTTGATCTTCGGTATCATCTTCCTAATAGGAGTGCTCACCCAGAGGGTAGCTATAGAGCCGATACTAAGGGCACCAGTGCTCAGCCAGATAACTACGACATTCTCGCTTCTCTTGATAATCAGGTATGGACTTGAGGTCTTCATGGGACCCTACACTAGAGTAGTTGAAGTACCCTACAGAGATCTATTCATAAGGTTCGGATCCATCTCAGTCTCAGTCCCTCAACTCATATCACTAGCAGTCTCGCTTATAGTGGCTTTTCTGCTCTACCTCTTCATGAGCAGGACGTTCTTAGGGGCCGCACTCAAAGCTACCGCTCAAGATATGCTCGCAGCACAGCTACATGGGATAGATATTAAGTACATGTACAGACTCGCATTCGGATTGGGAGTCGGCATCTCCGCCATAGGAGGGGTCCTCCTATCTCTATTCTACCCAATTTACCCCGAAATGGGTGCATTCTTCACCATGATAGCTTTCATCTCAGTTGTCTTCGGAGGTTTCGGGAGCATCATGGT
>Ga0197143_1000992_pt1 | contig 25888 bp, 36 predicted proteins | sample GBS70_MetaG_FD_148603 | JGI IMG/M metagenome (GOLD analysis project Ga0197143, IMG submission 148603) | Sediment microbial communities from Great Boiling Springs, Gerlach, Nevada, United States - GBS 70_MetaG | ecosystem: Environmental > Aquatic > Thermal springs > Hot (42-90C) > Sediment... | reverse complement strand
CCCCTCCCTCACCCCCAGCACCCTTCTGTACCTCTTTCCATCCTCCTCCCAGAGCACCCTCTCGAAGCTGATGGGATCCTCCACCCTGAATCCCCTCTCCCCGGCCAGGAGCAGGGCGAACTCCTTGGCTCCCTCCGTCCAGGGAACCACCGTCCCGCCCCGCGTATCCACCCCCAGGAAGGGCACCCTCCTCTCCATCCTCCTCACCAGGTGCCAGCAGTCTGCCTGCATCTTCAGGGGATCCGAGGCGTGGGAGGCATTCACCACCAAATCGCACCTCAGGGAGGCCTCCCTGATCCAGGCCTCCCACCCTCCCCCAAAGAACCTCACCATGCCCTCCATTCCCGCGTCCAGCAGGGCGGTGCGTGCCATGGTTCCCGTGACCACCGCCTCCACCTCCCCCCAAGACCGCAGGGTCTCCAGCACCTCCCCGGCCTTTCCGGCGTCGAAGATGGCGGGGAGCTGGAGGCGCAGCCCTATCCTCACCCTCTCACTTCCACTTCCTGGGATAGGTGCCTGGGGACATGATCACCCTCTCGGGTTTGGCCACCAGGCCGTGATCCGCCTCGTAGATCTGCCTGGAGGTCTGAACGGCCCTGGCCAGGCAGATCAGCTCCCCCTTCAGCGTCATCACCGCCACCAGATCTCCCGGGGAGATGCCCGTCTCCACCCTCAGCACGCCCGGGGCCGCCAGGGCCGCCCCATGGCAGAGGGCGTCCACCGCCCCGTCCCTCACCACCAGCTTGGGAAGGTGGGCCACCGCGGCCTCCACCGGGAGCACCGTCCTCCTCAGCCACTTCTCCTCCCCCTCCTCCTTCCAAAAGGCGTAGGCGTCGGCCACGTCCTGCAGCTTCACCAGCGTCCCGTCCTCGGTGAAGGGACCGGTCCTAGTCCTCCTGAGCTCCTTCATGTGGGCCCCGCACCCCAGCGCCAGCCCCAGGTCGAAGCAGTACTTCCTCAGGTAGGTGCCGGCCTCGCACCCCACCCTGAGCAGAACGTTCCTCCCCTCCCTCTCCAGGATGTCCGCGTAGTAGATCCTCCTCTTCCTGAGCTTCCTCCTCACCGCCGCCCTCATGGGGGGCCGCTGGTAGATCTCCCCTTCGAACTCCCCCACCACCTCCCTCAACCTGCCCTCCGGAACGTCCCCGTGCAGGTGGAGCAGGCAGACGTATTCCTTCCCCGCGGGGAGGAGGGCCTGGAGCACCTTCGTCGCATCCTCCAGGGCCACGGGCAGCACCCCGCTCACGGCGGGGTCCAGGGTTCCGGAGTGCCCAGCCTTTTTCCTCTCCATCACCACCTTCACCCAGGAAACCACCTCGTGGGAGGTGGGGCCCACGGGCTTGTCCAGGTTCAGCACCCCCAGCCTGAGGTGATCCAGGATGGGACGCCGGTCGGGCGGGCAACCCCACCTCTCATCGGTGAAGTCCTCGGCCCTGACCAGCACCTCTCTCTTGGAGAGGAAGGGAAGCTCCCTCAAGCCCCGGTCCCCTGCTCCGGCTGGCGGGAGAGGGCCTCCTCCAGGAGCCTGATCACCTCCTCATCACCCGCCCCCGGGGGAAGGTCGAGCTTGAGAGGCAGGGGCTCCAGGTGCTTCACGTTGCACCTCCTCTTCCTCACCCCCTTCCCCACCACCACCACGTAGGTGTCGTCCCTCACCTCCACCACCACGCACTTCCTTCCCGCCTCCCTTCCTGCCACCTTAACGCATACCCTTCCCACTTCCATCCTTCTTCCTCCTGGCCAGCCTCTCCAGCACCTCGACCTCTTCCTCCACCCCCAGCCTGGAGGTGTTGATCACGAGGTCGAAGACGGAGAGGTCATCTATGTCTATCCCGTAAAGCTCCTTAAACCGTTTTCTCTCGCTCCTCTCCCTGGCCACCGTCTCCTCCCTGACCTCCTCCAAGTCCCTCCCCTCCCTCTCCGCTATCCTCCTCAACCTAACCTCCAGGGGTGCGGTCAGGAGAACCCTGAGGTCCGCCCCCTTCACCATCCAGCCCGCCAGCCTGCCATCCACCACCGTGTCCCCCTCCGCCTCCGCCAGCCTCCGGTCTATCTCCCTGTCCACCTCCGGGTGCCTCTCCGCGTACTCGGAGAACTCCTGGAGGTCCATCCCCCTCTCCTCCGCCATGCGCCTGAAGATCTCCCCGGCGGAGAGGTACCTCAGCCCCAGGCGCCTGGCCAGCTCCCTGGCCACCGTGCTCTTTCCCGCCCCGTGATCACCGCTGATGGCGATGAGCAAGGTCCACCTACCGGTGAAGGGCCTTCAGGGTCTCCCTGGAACACCTGGAGCAGAGGTCGGCGAAGGGCCTGCTGGCCCTCCTGGAGGACCGGGGCACCCCCCTCAGCTCCGCCACCCCGGGAAGGGGACGCCCGCACCTCCCGCACCTGGGGGATCCCCCCCTCCTCCTCTCGTACCTGATCACGGTCCTCCCCCCGGGCAGCCTGCGGGGGATCCTCCTCACGCTCCTCGTCCTCAGCCTTCGCTGGGGCATCTCAATCACCTATCAGGATCCTCCTCCAGAGATGGGAGAAGACGAAGTAGGTTATAAAGAGCCACCCCACGAACCCGCAGGAAGACCACTCCCCGTAGAAGGGGAGGGGGAGGGAGAAGGGAAGCCAGGCCATCACCCACCCCGAGTAGAGGCGGCTGAGCAGGGCCCAGAGGAGGAGCCAGGGGAAGAGGTAGACCAGGGTGGGGCGAAAGCTCTCCCTCATCATCTCCCCCTGGAGGGCTAGGATGCGACCCTGCTCCGCCATCATCTTGTGGATCTTCTTCAGGTCCTTCTTTTTCTGGGCCTCCCTTAGCTCGGCCTGCCAGGAGGCCACCTCCTGCCTTATCCTCCTCACCTTCTCCCAGTCCACCATCCTCCGGGTCAGGAGGGTGACCAGGAGGGAGAAGAGGAGGGAGATCAGGAGAACCAACAGGGTGGCGTGGGCATAGGTGAGGGGAACCTCCAGCCCTGCCTTGGAGATCCCCTCCTCCAGCAGGGAGCGCAAGGAGAGGATGCCGCGCTCGGAGGGGGAGGAGAGGAGGTTGTCGAAGGAGGTGAGGATCCTGTTGTCCAGCTCGGGGTCGAGGTTCTCCAGGGGCCCCCTCAGGGCCATGTAGTCCTCCCTGGCCCTTCCCAGCTGGTCCCTGGCCCCCCCCTCGCTCCCGTGTCTCAGGGAGATCAGGGCCTGATCCACCTTTCCCAGCATAACCTTGGCGGGGGTGTCGGCGCGGTGGGCGAAGACCGCCCAGAGGGTGGAGCCCAGGAGCAGGAGGAGGAGCAGGAGGGCCGCCACCTCCAGGAACTTCCCCCTCTTCCAAAGCGGGGTGGGGCGGGGAGTGGCTGGGGAAGCCGGAGCAACCGGTGCCTCACTCACCCAGGAACCTCCTAAGGGCCGGGAACATCTCGCTCACCCGCTCCCTGGCTATTTCCTCGTAGAGGCTATAAGTAATGCCCACCGCCAGCAGGATGCCCGTACCGGATCCCAGGGCCCCCAGGAAATCTGCCACGGCCGAGAGGGCCCCTATGGCCAGACCGCTGAGCACCGCCAGACCCCCGATGTACCTGGAGAGGAGCTGCTCCATCACCCTGACGTCCCTTCTGAAGCCGGGGATGAGGAAGCCCGCCTCGTCCAGGCTCTCCGCCACCTCCCTGGGTCCCATCCCCGCCAGCGAGACCCAGAGGACGCTGAAGCCCACGCAGAGGGAAACGAGGAGCAGGAAATAAATCAGGGTCCTGATCGGATCCCCCACCACCTCCGTCAGTCCTCGAGGGGCGCTGAGATAGGAGTCCAGGAAGCCCAGACGGGGGAAGAAGTAGGCCAGGAGCCTGAGGTTGGCGAAGACCGCCATGGCCAGAATCACCGGTATCACGGAGGTGTACATGAACTTCAGGGGGTACCTCCCCCTTATCCCCCCGAACCTCCCGTAGGCGATGGGGATCTCCACCCTCATGCTCTCCGCGTAGACCGCCACCAGGAAGACCGCCACCGTGGCTATCACCCCGAGCATGTTGGACCCTCCCCTCAGGAAGGCATCCGAGAGGGACCCTCCGGAGATCAGGGAGCTCACGAAGAAGGGGATCGCCCCTATGAGCTCCCCCCCGTACCTGAAGGGGGAGAGGGCCTGCCACATCACCTCCGTGGCCACCCCCCCCAGGATGAAGAGTCCTATCCCGCTCCCGAAGCCGTACTTGGAGACCAGCTCGTCCAGGTACATCACCACCAGCGCCCCCAGCACCAGCTGCCCCAGCACCAGCATCCTGGTCTCAAAGGGCAGGGCGGTCCCACCCCTGGTGTACCACCCCCCCATCACCAGCGCCCCCCCCTGGAAGAGGGCCATGCAGATGGCGAAGAGCTTCTGCGCACCCGTGAAGAGGGCCCTGTCCTCCCTGTCCCTGAGGTCCAGGCCTATGAGCCTGGCCCCCACCAGCAGCTGCATGATGATGCCAGCGGTGACGATGGGCCCTATCCCCAGCTCCACCAGGCTTCCCGCGTGGCTGGCAAGCACGTACCTGAGGGCCCCGAAGAAGCTCTGGGTCTGCCTCTCCACCCCGTAGAGCGGAACCTGAGTCATCACCAAGAAGAGGAGGAGGGCCAGGGCGCTCCAGAAAAACTTCTCCCTGAAGGAGACGTGCCTCCTGGGAACCTCCACCTCGGGCAGAAGCCTGATCAGGGGACGTAGGGCGTAGAGCCGTGATTTAGGCTTCTGAGCTTCCCCGTTCATCGGCCGACTCCCCCACCACCAGGCCTCCCGCCGCCTCCACCTTCAACCTGGCCGCCTCAGTGACGAGGGGAGCCCGGAGCTCCAGGGCGTGCTCCACCCTCCCCCCTCCCAGCACCTTCTCCACCCCCAGCTTCCTCACGTCCACCGCTATCCTCTCCCCCCTCCGCTCGGCCAGACCCCTTTCCAGCAGCTCCTCGATCCTTTCGTCTATCTCCCCCACGTTGATCGCCACGGGCTCGGGTCTCTCCACGGGGAAGAAGCCGTGCTTGCCGAAGTGATCGGGGAAGTAGCGGAGGATGTAGCTCCACTTCTGCTTGTGCCCCCCGCTCCACCCCTTCCCCCCCTTCTCCCCGCTCCCCCTCCCCCTCTTCGCGCACCCCCTTCCGTGCGTCCTCCCGTCGTACTTCCTGGCCTTCTTCCTCCTCCTCACCACCATCCTCCCACCTCAGATCATCCTGAGGAGCAGCTCGTTTATCCCCTCCCCCCGGTAGCCCAGGTCCCCGCCCTCGCCCACCGCCTTCTTGATGGCCCTGTAACCCCCGCGGGGGGGATGGAGCCTGAAGACCTTTTTCAGGTCCGGGAGGTCCTTCATCCTCACCCTTCCCTCCAGCAGGGCCTCCGCCAGCTCCTCCAGGGAGGAGAACCCCCTCTCCTTCACCCTCTCCTCCGTCAGGGGCAGGTCCCCCTTCAGCCTCCCCCTCTTCCTCAGGAGGGAGACCAGGACCTCCTTGTTAACCTCCCCCCAGGTCACCATGTCCTTGACCTTCCTCAGCATTCCCTCCTCGGAAGCCCCCTTGCTCAGCAGAACGCAGTGGTTCACCCTGGTGAGCCCCATCATCCTCAGGGTGTCCACCACCTCCTTCCTCGCCTTGATGCTCCCCCTGAGCCTGACCACCGCCAGGAGTTCAGCCACTCGACTCCCCTCCCGCCGGGCCCAGCTGGATGCCCCTCTTCCTCCCCACCAGCGCCACCTTGGTCAGGTTCTTGAGGGCCTCCACGGTGGCCATGGCCAGGTTGAGGGTGGTCCTGGTCTCCCCCCTGGAGAAGGTCCAGGCGTCCCTGACCCCCGCCAGCTCCAGCACCGTCTTGGGGATTTCCGAGGCCACCAGGCCCAGTCCCCTGGGGGCGGGCTTGAGGGTGATCTCCACGCTCCCGTACTTCCCCCTCCCCTCCACGGGAACGGAGTGGGGCCGGTCGCACCTGCACTCCCAGCTGCCGCAGCCCCGGGCGATCTCCACCAGGTTCATCTTGGCCGTGAGCGTGGCCTTCCTTATCGCCTCCCTTATCTCCCTGGCGCTGTTGTGCCCCACTCCCACCAGGCCGTCCCTGTTGCCCACCGCCACCAGGATCTTGTACTTGTTCCTCCTCCCCGACTTGTGCATGCGCTGCACGAGGCTTATGGAGAGGATCCTGTCCTCCAGGCCCGGAACGAGGAAGTCCACGATCTCGGGCTCCTTGATGGGGATGCCCCTCCTGAGGATCTCGGAGAGGCTCTTCACCTTCCCCTCCTTCACCTCCCTCCCTATGGCGGTCCTAGGCTCCCAGGCCTCCAGCGGCGTCTTCTCCATCACCTCACCCACCCAACCTCTCCATCAGCTCCCTTTTTATCTCCTCGAAGTGCCGGGGAAGCTCCTCCGGGGGCAGCCCCCTCCTGAGGTACTCCGAGAACCTCCTCTCGTAACCGCCCTCCTCCTTAAGCCTCAGCGCGTAGCTGGCGATGTGCTCCCCCCTGATCCTCTCCTCCCCCGGTAGCATCTCCTCCGAGTGGGGTATCCTGAGGCCCGCGTCCAGGGCCCCCTTGAGCACGGCAAACACCCTGGAGGAGGGAACGGGATCTTGCAGGCCCACATCCAGAACGCACTCCTCCACCCCCTCCTTCCTCGCCCTCAGGCCGCACATCAGGCCCACCAGGTAGGCCGCGGGGGTGTTGGAGGTACCCCCCTTCCAGCCGAACTCCCTGAGCTCTCCCGAGAAGGCCGAGGCCCTGACCCTGTCCCCCCGTGGATGGAACTCCATCACCTGGGCCCTCACGTGATTCAGGGAAACCCTGGCCACCAGGCGGGGCTTTCCGGACCTCAGAAGCCTGAACCTGAGCCTGTAGTCCGTCCTCCCCTCCCTCCTCCTCCTGAAGCACCTCACTCCTTCCCCTCCCTTTCCTTGAGGTAGGCCTCCAGGTGGGCCTTGGTCCTGAAGTACCCTCCGCTGACCCTGCGGTAGAGCCTGCGGTACTCCGACCTGCTGATCTTCCCGCTGTCCCTGAGCTCCTTCAGCCTCTTCCTCAGGGCCCTCACCCTCCTCATCCACCTCTCCTTCTCCGGAAGCCTGGCCCCCCAGGAGCCCTTCCTGCTGCCCGGCCCCCTCTTCCCCTCCCTCTTCCTCCCCCGGCTTATCCCCCTCACCGGCCTGGCCTTTATCACTCCCTCCCTTATCAGGCGCTCCACGTCCCTTCTGGTGATGGCCGAGGAGATCTCCTCCGCCCTGGCGGGGTCCATCCAGATCCTGTTCTCCCCCACCCCCAGGATGCTGGCCGCCAGCCTGCGCTGGGTGGTGAGCTTCATTCCCTCCTCCCCGGGTTGAGCACCCTCAGGCCCAGCTCCCTAGCCTTGGAGAGGATCTGGGCCCTCTTCCTTCCCCCCACCCTGGAGGAGATCCTCACCGCCTGCGAGGAGGGGTTAAGCCCCTCCAGCTCCTCCGGTCGGCTGACCAGCACCTCCCTCAGACCGCTGGGGTGCAACCCCCTGAGCTCCTTGGGGTTGCGGTAGCCCACCTTCACCGTAGCCGCCCTTCCCTTCAGCCCCAGCCTCCTCTTGCTGTCCTTCCCCTTGGGCCTCCTCCACTTCTCCCCCAGCCTCTTGTACCTGAACCACTCCTGCCTCAGGAACTTGGGAAGCTTCCTCTTCTCCATCTCATCCCCTCTCGAACAGGTAGCACCCGTCCTGGAAGACCCTGGGGTCCCTTCCCTTCGGCCTGCTGGCCTGCTCTATGTTCAGCGCCGTCTGGCCCACCTCCTCCTTGTCCACCCCCCTCACCAAGATCTCGTCCCCCACCACCTCCACCTCCGCCCCTCCCACTATTCTGGCCACCCTGGGAACCTTCTCCCCCAGGAGGTTGTGGATGGTCACCCTGTCCCCCTCCACCTTCACCGTGATGGGGAAGTGGGAGTAGACGATCTTGAGCTTGTAGACGAACCCCTGGGTTACCCCCCTGAAGGCGTTCCGCAGGTGGGCCTTCACGGTCCCCGCCATGGCCTTCACCTTCCTCTTGTCCGAGGGGGAGGAGATCCTCACCTTGTTTCCCTCCCTCCTGACCTCCAGCCCCCTCAGGCTGAAGTTCCTCACCACCTTTCCCTTCGGTCCGCTCACCTCCACCCTTCCCCCCTCGATCTTCACCTCCACCCCCTCCGGGATCTCTATTTCCTCCACGACCATCGGTCCCACCTAGTACACATAGGCCAGCAGCCTTCCCCCTATTCCCCTCTCCTTGGCCTTGGTCAGGGACATGATCCCCTGGGAGGAGGTTATGACGATGGTTCCGAGCCCGCTGGCGGGAAGAAACCTCTTCTCCCACTTCTCGTACTCCCCCTTCTTCAGGGAATGCCTAGGCTTCACGGCCCCGCACCTGTTGATCCTTCCCGCCAGCCTGACCCTCAGCCCCTCCCCCTCCCTCTCGAAGCCCTCTATGTAGCCCTCCTCCCTGAAGACCCCCAGGACCCCCTCTATGAGCTTGGAGGAGGGGGAGATGAAGACCTCCCTCTTTCCCGCCTTCTCGTAGTTGTTGATCTTGGAGAGGGCGTTGGCCAGGGGATCGAGGAGCATCCTTCCACCTACTGGTACTTCTTGAAGCCCAGCCTGGGGGCCATCTCCCTAAAGCACCTCCTGCACAGGTAGAGCCCGTACCTAGTGTACACTGGACCGGACCTGCCGCACCTCCTGCATTTGTGCGCCCCCTTTCCGAAGACCCTCTTCACTCCACCACCGTTACTCCCCACTTCTCGGTAACGAATTTTATGGCTTCCTCTCTGGTGAGGGCGTGGGAGGAGGGTATCCTCCTGGGCTGCCTCTTCCTCCTCTTCACCCTGTACCCTGGCCTTTCCAGGGTGACGCAGACGTCCATCCCGAACATCCCTATCTCGGGGTCGTACCTCACCCCGGGCAGGTCTATGTACTCCTTTATCCCGAAGGAGAAGTTACCGTGGCCATCAAAGCAGCTCGAGGAAAGGCGGTTGTCCACCGCCTGCAGGAGCTTCGGCAGCATCTCCTCCGCCCTCTTGCCCCTCAGCGTGACCTTAACCCCCACGGGCTCCCCCTTCCTCATCCCGAACTCCCTGATGGTCTTCTTGGCCATGGTGCGGGCTGGCTTCTGCCCGGTGAGGCGCTCCAGCAGGGTCTCCGCCTTCGAAAGCTTCTCTCCCCCTTCTCCCACCCCTATGTTGAGGGTGACCTTTTCCACCCTCACCTCCCGCATGGGGTTCAAGCCTTCACCTCCAGGGGTCTATCTCCCGTGGGAATGACGTATTCCAAAAGGGTCTGGAACCTCTCCCCGTCCGCCTCCAGCTCCACCCTCCTCCCCTCCACCGAAACTATCCTGCCTATCCTGCCCACGTTCTTCCCTCCCCTCACCAGCGCCCAGCTACCCGGCTGGAGGGGGATCCTCTCCAAAATCCTGTAGTCGGGCAGGGAGATCCTGACGGCATCCCCCACCCTGAAGTCCCGATAGTCCCCCACCACCGTCTTCCCGTCGTGAAGGGAGAGCTGGATCTTCCCCCCCTTCACCGTGTGCTTACCCTCCACCCTGCAGAGCTTGGAGGAGGCCTCCTTCACGGGCAGGGGGAGGAGCCTCCCGTTCCTGTCCACGGAGATCAGGAAGGAGGCCCCAAGGGAGGGCAGGGTCACCACATCCAGGAGGCCCACGGGAAAGCGGTGCTCCGTCCTGACCCTTCCGTCCACCAGCACCTTCCTCTCCGCCAGCACCTTCTTGGTCTCCGCCAGAGTGGAGGTGAGACCCAGCTGATCCCTGAGCAGGACGGCCAGGGGGAGGGAGAAGGAGGCGGGATGGGGTCCTGGACCCGGCTTCACCGCCCAGGGTAGGGACTTCCTTGGCAGCTTGACCGCGCGCGGTACCGCATACCGCCTGAGGTGCCTGCTCGGGCCCTTCACCATTTTCCGACCTCTATACTTCTTCTCCCCTTTCTTAAAGGTACTGAGAAACCCTGCCACCCCGCCCAGCCTTTTTTTATCCCCTTTCCTTTCTTTTTGATGGTCAAGGTCAGGTTCTTCGCCAAGTTCAGGGAACTGGCGGGAACGGGGGAGATGGAGGTGGAGGCGAGGGATGTGCGCTCCCTCCTCACCGCCCTCCACGCCCAAAACCGGGAGCTGGGTGAGGCCCTGCTGGAGGACCCCAAGGGGGTGAAGCTCAGGAAGACCGTGAGGCTGCTGGTGAACGGAAGGGAGGCCAGGTGGCTCCAGGGCCTTGACACCCCCCTCCGGGAGGGGGACGTGGTCTACCTCTTCCCCCCCGTGGGGGGAGGTTAGGATGAGGGTGAGGGTGAGGGTGCTGGAGGAGCTGGAGGAGAGGGAGGTGGAGCTCCCGGAGGGCTCCACCGTGCGGGAACTCCTCTCGGCGCTGGGGCTGAGGGAGGGAATAGTGGTGGTGAGGGAGAGGAAGGTCCTGAGGGAGGAGGAGAGGCTGGGGGAGGGCGACAGGCTGAGGATCCTCCCGGTGGCCATAGGGGGATAAAGGCCAACGGGGGGGCGGTGGAAAGCCTTATAAGGACCCCCGAAAGAAGAAGGACCGATGAACATGGAGCCCAAGGACTATCTAGAGATGGTGCGGGGCTTCTACAAGATGGGTTTCTCGGTGGCCAGGACCACGCTGGACATGATGAAGGTGGCCATGGACAGCTACGTGAGCCTGTACGAGCTCTACATGCGTCCCCTGCTTCCCGCCGAGACCTACGAGAGCATGAAGAAAACCGTGGAGGCCTACTTGGAGTCCCAGGGGAGGGTCTTCGAGAACTTCAAGAAGCTCCTGGAGAGTTTCGAGAAGCAGCAGGACGAGGTCTTCAACAAGTTCTTGGAGATGGCCAAAACCCAGAAAACCCAGTAACCCCTCACCAGATCAATATTTTGACGTATCCCTCCGCCACCACCCTCTCCCCCACCCAGCACCTCACCTCGATCCTGTAGCGGTTCTTCTCCCTCTCGCTGATAACCCCCTCCACCCTCACCGTGTCCCCTATCCTCACCGGGGCCGTGTACCTGAAGCCGTCCTCCAGCAGGACCACGGTTCCGGGGATCCTGGCCACGGCCGCCGACACCAGGCTGGTGGTCAGCATCCCGTGAACCACCCTTCCCCCGAATCTTGTCTTGGAGGCCGCCTCCTCGTCGAAGTGCACGGGATTCAGGTCCCCGGAGACCAGGCCGAAGAGGACCACATCCGCCTCGGTCAGCCTCTTCTCGTAGGTGATCCTGGCGCCCACCTCGAACTCCCCCCTGAACTTCTCGAACTCCTTGAGCTCCCCTCCCGCCTCGGAGTAGATCCTGGAAAGCTCCCTCAGTCTGACCTCTCCACCACCCACCTTATCGCCTCCGGCCATATCTTCTGGTGAGAGGAGCGGCTCACGGTGAGGCCGATGTGGCCCTTGTCCGAGAGGAGCATCTTCTTGTCCTGGGAGGGTATGGCCTCGAAGAAGGGAAGGACGCACTCGGGTGGGGTGATGTGGTCCTTGGAGGCCGCGAGGACGAGCACGGGCATCCTTATGTTGCCCAGGTCCACCCTCCTGCCCTTCACCGTGAACTCCCCCCGCACTATCTCGTTCCTGTGGTACCACCTGGTGATGTACTCCTCGAAAACCTTCCCTGGAACGGCGGGTGAATCGAAGATCCAGTGGTCCATGTAGAAGAAGTCCTTGACGCTCTTCTCATCCTCCAGGCTGTCCAGGAGCGCCTGATACTTCCCCACCACCAGCCTCACCGGGTCGACGAGGAGGAAGGAAAGGTTCAGGAAGTCACCGGAGGCGTTGAAGAGGGACCTCGAGACCTTGGCGGGATCTATGCTCCTCGCCCAGACGGCCAGGGTGTTCTGGGTGTCAAAGTTAATGGGGGGTGTCTGGATGACCAGGTTCCTTACCTTCTCGGGGAAGAGGGAGGAATAGACCACGGACAGGGTGGTCCCCAGGCAGTAGCCCCAGAGGGTCAGGGACTCCACGCCCCTTTCTCTCCTCACCCTATCAACGCAGTCATCTATGAAGTCCACATAGTCTTCCAGCCTGAGGTGGCGGTCGGCGAGGGTGGGATAGCCCCAGTCTATCATCCAGATGTCCAGGCGGGCCTCCAAGAGCAGCTTTATCACGCTCACGGCCTCGTGCAAATCCAAGACGGTGGGACGGTTGATGAAGGCGTAGCTTATCAGCACCGGCGTCCGGTGCCCCACTTCCCCCCTGAACCTGTGCAGCTTGAAAAGCCAGTCCTCGTAGACCGTTTCGTACGGGCAGCTGCCTGGCTTCAGGCCTTTAATCTTTTCCACGATCACCCGATTCCGCCTCCAGCCGCGACACCCTCCTTTCCAGCTCCTCCACCCTCCTCTTGAGATCCAGTATCCTCCTGAAGGCCTCGTCCTGCATGGAGATGGTGGCAAAGGGGCTGACCGGGTTAGACTCCAGCATCTCCTCCAAGAACCTGCGGTAGAAGTAGACATAGTCCATCATGTTCTCCATCATCGACTTCTGCACCTCGAGGTACGCGGGGGACTTCAGCAGGGTGTCGAAGGACCGGGCCTCAAACTCGGAGAAGGTGGCGAAGAACTCCTGTGGGCTCTCCACCCTGCGCTGGTTTACCTCCGCCATGAAACCCTCCGCCGCCTCCACGTACGTCCCCTTTATCAGCTTCTTGTACTCCCCGAAGGCCTCGGAAAACTTCTCCCAGTGCTGGACGGCCCTGTCCAGGTTGACGAGGACGGTCTTGGGGAGGAGGAAGGGGTACTCGGTGGGATAGCCCAGCTCCAACCCCCGGCTCTCTATCTTCTTCCGGTAGCTCCTTATGAACTCCCTCAGGATGTCGGCACCGGAGGGGGGCAGTACCTTCCCCAGCATCATCTCGTAGGTGAGCCTGAGGTGGTCGAACCAGCTCCTCAGGAAGTCCCCGTAGGCCCTCATGGTTTCGCTCTGGGCCTCCGCCAGCTCTAGGTCGAAGGCGAAGAAGAGGAACCTGAGCTGCTGTACCCCCTGGATGGCTATCTCCAGAGGGCGGAAGAAGAAGCGGAAGAACTCCTGGAAGATCCTCTCGAAGTCCTCATCGTAGGAGAGCTTCATTCCCGCCAGGTGCTTGGCGTGGAGGCGCTGGAGGACTCCCTTATCCTGAGGTTCCTCAGCAGGAGCTCGAAGGATTCCTTGGGGGCCTCCTTGAAGAGCTCCACCAGCTCGTCCCTGGATATCGTCATCCTCTCCCCTTCGCCCTCCATCTATAAAAAAAACTCGACTACCGAGGGTTGGGCCTCCAGGGTTGCTCCAAGAACCCCTACCCCTCCTCGGCCGTGCCCTCGTCTTCAGAACCTTGGGCTTGGTGCCCACCAAATCGCATAAAATTCCAAGCTCCCAAGGTTTGGGGTGCCCAAGGTGAGGGTGAAGCCGGGGTTGATCCTCACGGAGAGGATAGGGGAGACGGAGGTGGAGGGCAAAACGGTGGGGGAGGTCCTGAGGGAGTTCGAGAGTAGGTTCAGGAGGGAACTGGAGGAGCTGGGGGCCCTTGGAGGGGACGGCAGGCTCCTCCCCTCCTTCATCCTCCTCCTCAACGGCCGAAACGTGAAGCTCCTCAGGGGGGAGGAGACCGAGGTGAGGGAGGGGGACCTCCTGATGATCCTGCCCCCTGCCGCGGGTGGTTGAGTGGAGAGCCGCGTGGCCTTCCTGGACGCGGGAAGGAGGGAGCTCCGCCTCTCCGAGTTCAGGGACCCGGAAATCCTGGGGCCCGTGGACTGGGGCCTGCACTGCCACCTAAACCTCTATCGCAGCTACGCCCATCCCCCCTACGACGAGCACAACGTCCTCTGCTTGGGGATGGGGAAGCTGGCGGGGAGCTGCGTGCCAGGGACCCACCGCCTCACCCTCTGCTTCCGCTCGCCCCTCTGGGAGGGCTTCTTCTTCTCCACCGTGGGGGGGGCGGCCTACTCCTTCCGCCACCTGGGGGTGGACTACCTGACGCTGGAGGGGAAATCGGAGGAGCCCCTGGCGGTGGCCCTGAAGGGCACTCCCTCCGGGCTGGAGGTGAGGTTCAGGGAGATCCCCAGGGAGGAGCTGATGGGGATATACCGGGGATACGAGGGGGAGGAGGGGGTCTACGCCCTGGAGAAGTTCCTGCTTGAGGAGTTCGAGGAGTGGTACGAGGAGAGGGGAAGCCCGCTGGACCACCGTGTGCTCTGCGTGGGACCCGCCTCCCTCCACACCAACCTGGGAGGGATCTTCTCCTCCTCCGCGAAGGGGGGGAAGGCCGAGCCCGGGGCGGAGGACTGGGCGGCCAGGGGAGGACCCGGCTCGGTGATGGCCAGGGCCCACGGGGTGGTGGCCCTGGTGGTGGGGGGGAGGAACGAGTGGAGGAGGTTCCCCGGGGTGGACCTCGCGAATCTGAGGGAGGCGGACGAGCTCTTCAGGAAGCTGGTGGGCAAAGGCATGATGAAGGTGGCCTCCGAGGCCACGGTCAAGTACAGGTACGACGAGGCGGTGGGCTCCGGGGGAACCTTTGGGGTGAACTACTTCGTGCTCAGGGAGATGGCGATCATGTTCAACTGGAGCACGGTGAACCTGCCCAGGGAGAAGAGGGTGGAGCTCTACGAGAGGCTGATCAGGGAAAGGTACCTCAGCCAGTTCGACCGGGAGATCACCTCCAGGAGGCACCTCCGCCCCTCCCTGGAGCTCCCCTCCCCCACCTCCAGGCCTTGGGTGAGGGTGAAGGTCTGGAAGAACTGCGGGGAGCCCTGCCCGGGGGTTTGCAAGAAGGTCAGGGGAAGGTACAAGAAGGACTACGAGCCCTACGAGGCCAACGGCCCCAACTGCGGCATCTTCGATCAGAGGGCCGCCGAGAGGGCCGTATACACCGTGGACTCCCTGGGCTTCGACGCCATCGAGTTCGGGAACACCTGCGCCTGGATCTTCGAGTGCCTGCACCTGGGGCTGCTGGAGCCGGGGGAGCTGGGGCTGGAGGGGGTGCCCTCCTTCGATCCCCTCTCCTTCGACCCCTCGGATTCCGAGAAGAACGCCGAACTCCTAGCCAGGCTGGCCAGGGCTGTGGCCTACGGGGAGAACGAGCTCTGCAGGCTGGTGGGGCAGGGGATCAGGAGGGCGGCCAAGGAGCTCACCAGGAGGTTCGGGGAGAGGGTGAAGAGGGCCGGGAGGAGGTTCGAGGATCTGGGGGTTTACGTGGCCTTCGGGGAGGGGGGATCCATCACCCCCGCCATGTACTGGAGCCCTGGCAACTTCATGCCCGTCCCCATCCAGGGAAAGTACTTTACCTTCTACCACTCGGAGTTCAGGGAGCCGGAGGAGTTCGCGGAGCTCTGCTACGGCAGGGCCTTCAAGGAGATGTACTCCGAAAACAACGGCCTCTGCAGGTTCCACCGGGGATGGAGCGAGCGCCTCCTCCCCCGCCTGCTGGAGGAGGCCTGGGGGATCAAGGTTGACTACGACGAGCACTGTAGGAGGATTCTGGCGGGGATAGCCGAGTACAACCGTAGGGCCGGGGTGGGTCCCGTCTTCTTCGAGGGGGAGAGGGTGCTGGACATCGTGACCTCCATGGCCAGGGAACTCTCGGAGAAGAATGAAAGCGCCAGGAGATGGTGGGGGAGGTTCGGGGAGGGGAAGAGGGAGGCGGCGGAGGAGTACTGGAGGAGATTCCTGGAGAGGTACGAGAGCCTGCTGGCCTCCGCCCCCCCGGTCCGGTGAGTCACCTTCGGGCGGATCCCCGGAGGGTTCGGGCGAGCGTCGGGTCCCCCCTCCTCCAGGCCCTGAGGGTCCGCCTCACGAGCTCCCTGCGGGAGTAGAGCTTTCCCGATAGGAGGAGGAGGGTGACCGCCAGGGCCCCCAGGTAAAGCCAGAGGGGGGGAACAAAAACGAGGAGGCCGAGGGAGCCCAGGGTCCAGAGGGCTCCGCTTCCCACGGCACAGGGGGCGATGAGGGGGAAGGCCCTCCTCCCCACCCCCAGAGCGTAAGCGGTCATCACGGCCACCATGGAGCCCAGGCTGAAGGCCAGCAGGCCGAGACCGGCCAGGGTGAGGCCCCCCCTCTCCTTCCCCCCGAAGAGGGAGAAGAGGAGCAGCCTGCGGCTGAGGAGCTCCGCCACCGCCAGCCAGAGGAAGGCGATGAGGGCGTTGCTCAGGGTCACCAGCAGCAGGGTCTCCCCCGCCCCGAAGCCCCGCAGGGAGGCGCAGGCCGTCCCTCCCACCGGTCCCAGCATCCAGGTGGAGAGGAAGATCTCCACCAGCTCCCTCATCTCCTCACCCGGGGAGGAGGAGGAAATAAGAGTAATCCCTCAGCCTCCCCAGCTCCCTCACCTCCTCCAGCCTCAGCTCCGAGATCCTCTGCTCGTACCTGTAGAACTCCTCCGCGGATCCCGCCAGCTCCTCGTAGATCAGGGAGAGGGCCACCCTGTAGCTGTTCTCCGTCATCAGCCTGTACTGTCCTATGAGCTGCTCCTTCGCCTCCTCCAGCTCCCCCCTCTCCAGCCCCTCCATCTTCCTCACCTCGGAGAGCATGAGCTCCCTCACCTCCCTCACCTTCCCCGGCTCCGTTCCGGCGTAAAGGGCCGCGTACCCGTAGCTCCTGCCCAGGTTCAGGTGGGCGGAGACCTCGTAGGCCAGCCCCCTCCTGTCCCTGATCTCCTGGAAGAGCCTGGAGGAGGCCCCCTCCGCCAGCACCGCCAGGAAGGAATAGAGGGCGTACCTCCTCCTGTCCCGCAGGGTGGGGGTGTGGAAGCCCAGGGCCAGGTGGGCCTGCCTCAGCTCCCTCCTCCTCTCCGTTCTCCCCCCCTCCCTCCTCACCACCCTCACCTTCGGCTCAGGCCGAGGGGGGAAGGGGAGGTACCTCCTGGCCAGCTCCACCACCTCCTCCGGGTCCACCCTCCCCACCACCGAGATCACCGGGCGGGCGTACTTCTCCCGGAACCTCAGCAGGGACTCCCTGGAGAGCCTCCTCACGGTGGAGGGCGTCCCCAGCACCTCCATCCCGAAGGGCTTCTCGTAGAGGAGGGACTTGATCCTTCCCAGCACGTGGCTCCTGGGGTGATCGTGGACCATCTTCACCTCCTCCAGCACCACCCTCTTCTCCTTCTCCAGCCTCTCCGGTTCCAGGGTGGAGTGGAAGAGCATGTCACCCAGGAGCTCCAGCCCCAGCTCCAGGTGCTGGGAGGGAAGCCTGATCCAGAAGGCCGTGAACTCCTCCGCGGTGAACCCGTTGAGCGTCCCCCCCTTCTTCTCCACGGCCGCGGAGAGCTCCTCGGAGGATCTGGTTTCCGTTCCCTGGAAAAGGCAGTGTTCCAGGTAGTGGGCCACTCCCTTCTCCGCCATGGGTTCGTGGGCCGCCCCCGCCCTGACGGCCAGAACGCAGGAGAAGAGGGGCTGCTGCCTCCTCTCCACCAGAACCGTCATGCCGTTCTCCAGCTCCACCCGGTGAAAGTCCGCCTCCATCGAAGACCCATGGCGGAGAAGGGTTAAGCCTTTTTCCGGTCCCGCGGAGGGTAGGAGGGATGAGGAGCGCCCTGGTCTACGCGGAGGGATACCTGAAGTACCACTTCGGCCCCCACCACCCCTTCCAGCCCGAGAGGGAAAGGAGGACGGTTCAGAAGCTCAGGGAGCTGGGGGTGATAGGGAAGTACGCCAAGCTGGTGGAGCCCGGACCCGCCACCGAGGAGGACCTCCTGCTGGTCCACTCCAAGAGGTACGTGGACTTCGTGAGGAGGATGAGCGAGAGGGGGACGGGCTTCCTGGACTACGGTGACACCCCCGCCACCAGGGAGCTTTACGAGGGGGCCCTGTGGGTGGTGGGGGGATCCCTGAAGGGGGCTGAGCTGGTGAGGAGCGGGGAGGTGGAGCACGCCTTCAACCCGGGGGGAGGGCTGCACCACGCGGGCAGCGAGCACGCGGCCGGATTCTGCGTCTTCAACGACGTGGCCCTCTCCGTGAGGTACCTGCAGCGGAGAGGGGTGAGGAGGATAGCGGTGGTGGACACGGACGGGCACCACGGGGACGGGACGCAGAACATCCTCTACCGGGAGCCCGTCCTGAAGATCTCCTTCCACCGGGAGGGGATCTACCCTGGCACGGGCTACCCCTGGGAGGTGGGGGAGGGGGAGGGAAGGGGATACTCCGTGAACGTTCCCCTCCCCGGTGGAACCTCGGACGACGCCTACCTCCACGCCTTCCGGGAGCTGGTTCCCCCCCTGCTGAGGGCTTACCGGCCGGAGGTCCTCATCCACCAGTTCGGGGTGGACGGTCACTTCAGGGACCCGCTGGTGGGGCTGGGCCTGACCACCCACGGCTACCTGGAGCTCTCGGAGATCATGCACGAGCTGGCCCACGAGCTCTGCGGGGGGAGGTACCTGGTGCTGGGGGGAGGGGGCTACAGCCCCTCCGACGTCTGCAGGTGCTGGACGGTGATGTTCTCCCACCTCTCCGGCTTCCCCCTGGAGAGGCTGCGGGAACTCATGGACGAGAGGAGGACCTCCCCACCGGAGGTCTGGAGGGAGGTGGGGGAGGTGGTGGCCGAGGTGAAGAAAAACGTTTTTCCCCTCCACGGCCTAGAGGTGGGGGAGTGAGGTTCGGGGTGATCTATCCGGCCTACGGGGAGCACGCGGATCCCTCCCTGGCGGTGTGGATGGCCAGGGAGGCGGAGAGGAGGGGGGCGGAGGTCTTTTTGGTATGGGACCACTTCCTTCTCCCCTTTGAGGGTGGGGAGCACACGCTGGAGGCCTACACCCTCCTCTCCTACCTGGCGGGGAAGACGGAGAGGATAAGGCTGGGCACCTGCGTCACGCCCCTGCCCCTCAGGGATCCCCTGCTGCTGGCCAAGGTGATCTCCTCCCTAGATGTCCTGTCGGGTGGAAGGGTGGTGGTGGGGGTGGGGGCGGGATGGAACGCCCCGGAGTTCGAGGCCTACGGGAGGTGGGAGAGGGCCGGGGTAAGGGTGGAGAGGACGGGGGAGGCCCTGGAGCTGATGGTGAGGATGTGGAGGGGGGAGGAGGTGAACTTTCAGGGTAAGTTCTACTCGGCCAAGGGGGCCCTCCTCCGGCCCCCTCCCCTCCAGAAACCCCATCCCCCCCTCTGGTTCGGCACCACGGGCAGGAAGATGCTGGAGCTCACCCTGAGGTATGGAAGCGGCTGGATACCGGCCGCCCTCTCCCCCTCACAGTACGGGAAGCTGGCCGGCTTCCTCAGGGAAAGACTGCCGGCTGGGAGTAGGGAGTCCTTCGTCTTCTCCCTCCAGGACTGGGTCTCCGCGGAGGAGGTGGAGGAGAGGGCCAGGGAGTTCGAGAGGGAGGGATGCCAGCTCTACTGCGCGGTCCTCCCCGGGAAGAAGGAGGAGGCCCTGGAGCTCCTCAGGAAAATGGAAGGGCTGGGATGATCACTCCCAGAGGGACTTTTCCAAGAACCTCTCCTCCAGCCTCCGGTCCTTCCTTATTTCCTTGCTCCTCATCAGCCTCCTCTCCGCGTGCTCCAGGGCGGAGGAGAGGGCCTGGGAAAATCCCCATCCCTCCCCCACCCCCACCAGCTGGAACTTCCCCCTCAGCACCAGCCTGCAGCTTACCAGCGGCCTGTTCTTCCCCTCGCCCCTCAGCCTCTTGAAGTGAACGGTCAGGGTCCCACCCTTCACGTAGGGGGAGTACTTGCGGGCGAAGGCCTTGAGGTCGGAGAGCATGCGCTCGTACTCCAGATCCTCCACCTCCTCCCTGCTCAGGGAAAGCTGCAGGTGGACCCCCTCCTCCTCCCTCCCCCTCGCCAGGGCGGAGAGGAGGTCCGTCTTGGTGAGGATGCCCGCCAGCTTCCCCTCCTCCAGGAGCACCACCGAGGCCACGTCCCTACTCTCCATGAGCTCCACCGCCTCCCTAACGGTGGCGGTAGGCGGGAGGGAAATCAGGGGCTCGCTCATCAGGGACCTCACGGGGTTGCTCAGGGGTCTCGGCTTCTCCCCCGCCAGATCCCCGAACCTGAGCTGGTCCCTGGGCCTCACCACGTGCACCACCAGATCATGCATGGTGATGATCCCCACCGGCTTTCCCCTCCTGGTGACGGGGAGCCTGGAGACCCCCTCCTCCCTCATGAGGGCCAGGGCGGAGGAGAGGGGCTCGTTCTCGTCTATGGTCCTGACCTCCCTGGTGGCCAGCTCCCTCACCGGTCTCTTGCCCTCCTCCCCCTCCACCAGGCTGCGGAGGAGGGCCATGTCCCTCACCACCCCCACCAGCCTCCCGTTCTCGCAAACCGGAAGGTGCTTGAGGTCGTTCTCCACCATCAGCCTGGCCGCCTCCTCCACCGGGTCCTCGGGGGAGAGGAGGGGTGAGGAGCGGTAAACCGCCTTCACCTTGGTCCGGCTGGGATCCAGTCTGGAGCGGACGATCATGCGCTCCGTGAGCACCCCTTTGCATCTCCCCCCCCCGTCCACCACCAGCAGAGCCCCTCCCGGCTTCACCACACCCTCCCTGAACATCCCCACCGCCTTGGAGAGGAACTCCTCCTCCCCTATGGTCTGGAACTCTCCCGACATCACGTCCCTGACCCTCAAGCCGGATCCCATCCTTCCCCTTTTCCCCAAGGCTTAAAAAAAAGGAGGGGGAAGAGGGGAGATGAAATATCAGGGGATTGCGGTAGTGGTTCTGCTGGTGGTGGTGGCTGCCTCCGCCCTGGCGCTCTTCTCCCTCTCCGGAGACGAGCAGGAATCGGGTCCCGGGCCCGGCCCCGGGCTTCCTCCCGAGTTCTTCCAGGTGGACAGGGTTTACTTCGATGACTGGGTGGACTTCACGGGCCAAGTCTCGCCCTACGACTTCGCCGTGGTGGTGGAGATCACGAGCGGGGGAAGGGGCGTGAGGGCCTGGTCGGTGGGGCTGGACTACGGTAACGGGATAGGCTTTGAGGACAACGTCATAGAGACCTACTTCGGCGGAAACCCCAGCCCCGAGAACCACAAGCTGGTACTCAAGGAGGACATGGCCAAGTGGACGCTGCCAGACGGGACCCATCCCAAGAGGGGAAGGCTGTACTACGTGAAGGTTCACCTCACCCTCACGGACAACTCCCTGGTGGAGTGGGAAGGGAATACGGGATATCTCTAGGCCCCTGACCGAAAACCACGGCTTCCGGGCAGCGGATCCCGGGGAAGGGTCTCGCCCCTAGAGGCTCCGGAGCCTGGCCAGGGTCTCCTCGGCCTCCCCCATGATCCTCTCCACCAGCTCCTTCACGGTGGGGAGGTCGTTGATCCTCTGGGCGCACTCTCCCCCGGCGGTCAGCGCCCTCTCCCTGTCACCCCGGTAGGTGGCCGAGAAGCCCTCCATCTCCTTCAGGAGGACCTCCAGGGGAACGGTGGTCAGGTCGTCCGGCCTTCCCGTGTAAACGCCCGGGGAGTACTTGACCGTTACCTCCACCATCTCCTCGGAGAAGGGGCTCCGGATGTACCTGGCCGGTCCCACGATCCCCCTGGCCACCACGGTGCCCCTGTCCCCCGCCTTCAGGATGCTCTCCTTCCAGAGGTCCACGAAGTCGCTCTCCTGCGTGCACAGGAACCTGGTTCCCATCTGCACGCCCTGGGCACCCAGGGCCAGGGCCGCCACCAGGGTCTTCCCGTCGCAGAACCCCCCCGCCCCCACCACCGGCACCCCGGGGCAGGCCTCCACCACGGCGGGCAGGAGGGTCATGGTGTGGAGGGGCTCCCAGGCCACGTGGAAACCCCCCTCGTGCCCTGAGGCTATGATCCCGTCCACGCCCGCCTCCACGCACTTCCTGGCCGCCCTCACCGAGGGGACCACATGCATCCAGAAGATATCGGAGGACTTGACCATCTCCGCCCAGGGCACCGGGTTACCCGCCGAGGTCACCAGCACCCTGAGCCTCCTCCTCATCTCCGGGTCGTCCTCCCTCACCTCCAGGGTGGCCCTGATCATCTCCTCCGCCGGCCCCCTCACCTCCTCCGACACCATCACGTTGACCCCGAAGATCCCCCCGGACTCCCTGGTCCTCTCCAGCGTGCGCCTGAAGATGTTCTTGAGGGTCTCCGCGGGGGTGGGACCCTCTATCCCCGGCTCGAAGGTCCTCTTGAACATCTCGTAGGTGTCCTCCGACATGAACTTGAACTCCAGGGCGCTGGCGCTTATCAGGCCCAGAACCCCGGCGTTGGCGCAGGCTATGCAGAGGCGGTTGGTGCCGAAGGGCCCCATGCCCGCCTGTATCAGGGGGTACTTGATCCCCAGCCTCTCGCACAGCTCCGTCCTTATCAAACTTTTTCACTTCTCCCCCCGGCTAAAAAGGCTTGGGGAAGGGTTAAGAAGGGGGGGAAAAGAAGAAGTAGAATGTTCGGGGGTTTCCGGACGGACGAGAGGGGAAGCCTCAGGGTGGGGGAGTTCAGGGCCTCGGAGCTGGCGGAGAGGTTCGGCACCCCCCTCTTCGTGATGGACGGGGAGAGGATCAGGGAGAACTACAGGCGCTTCAGGGAGGCCTTCTCCGGCTGGGGGGAGGTGGTGATCGCCTACGCCTGCAAGGCCAACTCCAACCTGGCCGTGTGCAGGCTACTGCAGCTGGAGGGGGCGGGGGCGGAGGTGGTGTCGGAGGGCGAGCTCAGGCTGGCCCTGAAGGCTGGCTTCCCGCCCGAGAGGATCTTCTTCAACGGGAACGCCAAGAGCGAGAGGGAGATAGAGCTGGCGGTGGAGAAGGGGGTGAAGCTCAACCTGGACAGCCTGGAGGAGGTGGAGGTGGTGGGGGAGGTCTGCCGGAGGCTGGGAAAGAAGACGGAGGTGGGCCTCAGGGTAAACCCGGGGGTGGAGGTCCCCACCCACCCCTACATAGCCACGGGGGTGAAGGATAGCAAGTTCGGGATGGAGCTGGAGACAGGGGAGGCCCTGGACGGCTTCCGCCTGGCGCTGGAGGAGGGACTGCCGGTGAAGGGCATCCACTGCCATCTGGGCTCCCAGCTGCTGGACCTCTCCCCCTTCGAGGAGGGAACGGAGAGGGTGATGGAGTTCGTGGCCACCCTCAAGGAGAGGCTGGGGCTGGAGCTGGAGTTCGTGGACCTGGGGGGCGGGCTGGGGGTGCCGGAGAGGCCGGAGGAAAGGGGGCCCTCCCCTCAGGACCTGGCCTCCACGATCCTTCCCGTCCTGAGGAGGTGGAAGGAGAGGGCGGGGCTGAGGCCCTTCAAGCTGGTGCTGGAGCCCGGCAGGTACCTGGTGAGCGACGCAGGGTTGCTCCTGCTCAGGGTGGAGTACGTGAAGCCCAGGAGGGGGAGGCCCACCTGGGTCTGCGTGGACGGGGGGATCAACCTGCTGATCAGGCCCGCCCTCCTAGGAACCTACTACCACATGGAGATGGCCGAGAGGATGGGGGAGGGGGACAGGGAGGTGGTGAACGTGGCCGGGCCCCTCTGTCAGGCGGGGGACGTGATAGGGAGGGAGAGGAGGCTGCCCCGTCCCAGGAGGGGTGACCTGGTGGCGGTTTTCAACGCGGGAGCCTACACCTTCACCATGAGCAGCCAGTACAACCACAGGCCCAGACCGGCCATGGTGATGGTGGAGGGGGGAAAGGTGGAGGTGATAAGGAAGAGGGAGACCTGCGAGGACCTATGGAGGCACGACTCCCTCCCGGGGTGGCTGGCATGAGGAGGATCGTGGTGAAGTTCGGGGGAACTTCCCTGATGAACGGGGAGAGGATCAGGCTGGCGGCCAGATCGGTGGAGAAGGAGTACCGGAAGGGGACCCAGATAGCGGTGACGGTCTCCGCCATGGGGCACACCACGGACGAGCTGCTGGAGACGGCCAAGCAGGCCTCGGGAGGGAAGCTCTCGGCCAGGGAGCTGGATGACATCCTGGCCATGGGGGAGAGGACCAGCGCCAGGATCTTCGCCGCCGCCCTCCGGAGCCTGGGGGTGGAGGCCAGGGCGGTGGACCCCGGGATGAAGGAGTGGCCCATCATCACGGACTCCCGCTTCTCGGGGGCCAGGCTGGACGAGAGGAAGACGGAGGAGAGGATAAGGAGGTACCTGGAGCCCATGCTCAGGAGGGGGGTGGTGCCCGTGGTCTGCGGCTTCCTGGGCAGGAGCCCGAGGGGGGAAGTCACCACGCTGGGGAGGGGTGGAAGCGACACCACCGCCTTCATTCTGGGCAAGTACCTGAAAGCCTCGGAGGTGATCATCGTGACGGACGTGGAGGGGGTGATGACGGCGGACGTGAACGAGTTCAGGAACGCCAAGCTCCTGGAGTCCCTCACGGCGGCGGAGCTGAGGGAGCTGGGGAGGTTCGGGGCCAGGGTGATGCATCCCGCCGCCATGAACTACAAGCCGGAGGGGATGGACGCCAAGGTCATCCACTTCCGGCATGGGGATTTATCTGCTAGGGGAACCAGGATAACGGGAGGGATCTCGGAGGCCGGGAAGATGGAGGTGACCCTTCACGAAAAGCCCATAGGTATGGTGACGGTGGTGGGGGAGGAGATGCAGCAGACCCCCGGGGTGCTTTCCCAGGCCCTCTCCCCCCTGAGCAGGGAGGGCCTGAACGTGCTGGCGGTCTCCATAGGCCCCAGATCCTTCTCCCTCTACGTCTGGCAGAGGGACCTGAGGAGGGCCACGGAGCTGATCCACCGGGTGGTGAAGAGGAGCAAGGTGATGAAGTCGGTCACGGGCGAGGGCGACCTGGCGATGGTGACGGTGGAAAGCGAGAAGTTCCTGGACACCCCCGGGATGATCGCCAAGCTCACCGCCCCCCTGGCCAGGGAGGGAATAAACATCGTGGAGATCCTCTCCAGCAGGGCCTCCATAAGCTTCTTCTTCCGGTGGGAGGACAAGGAGAGGGCGGTGGAGATCCTGAGGAGGGTGGGCTCGAATGTTTGAGGGCGTGCTGACGGCCATGGTCACTCCCTTCCTGCCCAACGGGGAGCTGGATGAGGAGGGGCTGAGGAAGAACGTGGAGTTCCAGATAAGGAGCGGGGTGGACGGTCTGGTGCCTGTGGGGACCACGGGGGAGTGCTCCACCCTGAGCTACGAGGAGCACCTGAGGGTGGTGGAGGTGGTGGTGGAGGCGGCGGGTGGGAGGGTGCCGGTGCTGGCGGGAACGGGGAGCAACAGCACCAGGGAGGCCCTCACGCTCACCAGGGAGGCCAAGGAGAGAGGGGCGGACGGGGCCCTGCTGGTGGTGCCCTACTACAACAGGCCCACCCAGGAGGGCCTCTACCAGCACTTCAAGAAGCTGGCGGAGGAGGTGGACCTCCCCCAGGTCCTCTACAACATCCCCTCCAGGACGGGGGTGAACCTGGCCCCCGAGACCCTGGCCAGGCTGGCCAAGCTGAAGAACGTGGTGGGGGTGAAGGAGGCCAGCGGGAACTTCGATCAGATCTCCAAGATCCTGGAGCTAACCAGGGGGGAGGACTTCATGGTCACCTCGGGAAACGACTCCCACACCCTCCCCATGATGGCCCTCGGAGCCGTGGGGGTGATCTCGGTGGCCTCCAACCTGGTCCCCTCCCACGTGGTCAGGATGGTGAGGGCCTTCAGGGAGGGGAGGGTGGAGGAGGCCAGGAGGATCCACTACGAGCTCTCCCCCCTCTTCGAGGCCCTCTTCCTGGAGACCAACCCCGCCCCCATCAAGGAGGCCATGGAGATGGCGGGCCTTCCCGCCGGTTCCCCCCGCCTTCCCCTGGTGAGGGTGGGCGAAGGCACCAGACAGAGGCTGAGGGAGGTCCTCTCACGGCTGGGCCTCCTCTCCAAGTCCTGAGTCCCCCCTCAGAAGACCCACGGTCTATACCTGTTAATGTTTTTACGGTCTTCTCCCCATCTCTTTAGGTCGGACTTTGGGCAGGATAGCGAGGATCAGCGGGCCGGTGGTGGTGGCGGAAGACATGGGCGGCTCGGGAATGTACGAGCTGGTGAGGGTGGGGGAGGAGGGACTGATGGGGGAGATCATAGGGCTTCAGGGGGAGAGGGCCACCATCCAGGTCTACGAGGAGACCTCG
>Ga0197143_1000991_pt1 | contig 25901 bp, 28 predicted proteins | sample GBS70_MetaG_FD_148603 | JGI IMG/M metagenome (GOLD analysis project Ga0197143, IMG submission 148603) | Sediment microbial communities from Great Boiling Springs, Gerlach, Nevada, United States - GBS 70_MetaG | ecosystem: Environmental > Aquatic > Thermal springs > Hot (42-90C) > Sediment... | reverse complement strand
TTCCTTTCCTCGATCCATCTTTGTTCTTTCTTATTTTTTGGCTTCAACCCTGGTTGTCCTGAGCCGCTACCTTATCAGCCGGTTTTTTTTCCTGGAGCTTCCCAGGGAACGGGTTTTTGTTGTTGGATCTTCCAGCCAGATTGAGCGTATCAAAAGCGAAATCAGGGCAAGAGAACACCTAGGACTTGTTTTTGCTGGCTCGCTTGAAATTGAACGTTCACCCGGCGAGCAGGAGATTGCCAGTAAGATAAAGAAAACTATCAGCGCGCTCGAAATTGATAGAATCATACTGTGTCTTACCGATCACCCGAAAAGTCTTTTATTGCACCTGACCGAGGCACTCCCTACAGACATCAGGTTGCAAATTGTTCCTGATATTTACGAGGCTCTTTTTGGACGGCTTAATTTCGAAACCCTTGCTGATATACCCTTAATGGATGTCGGGCACCCTCCGGATAATGCCTGGAACAAGTTTGGAAAAAGGGTTTTTGATATGGTTTTTTCCCTTTTTTTTCTGATTTTGCTAACTCCTCTTTTTCTACTTGTGGCTCTAGCCATCAAGCTTGATTCTGAGGGTCCTGTATTTTATCGCCAGAAACGGGTTGGTCTCATGGGAAAGGAATTCTGGTGCCTGAAATTTAGGACCATGGTTAAAGAAGCGGAAATGGTGAGCGGTCCGGTGCTTGCTACTGAAAACGACCCAAGAATCACCAGGGTGGGCCGCTATTTGCGCAGATACAGGATAGACGAGCTTCCTCAGCTCATCAACATCTTAAAAGGGGAGATGAGTCTTGTTGGTCCACGGCCGGAACGGCCCGAATTTGTTCGGAAGTTTGAAAAAAACATTCCTTTTTATCGCTACCGTCACCTTGTAAGGCCGGGAGCAACGGGGCTTGCACAAGTGTATGCTTACTATGCCACTGATGCTGAAAGCAAACTGAAGTATGACCTGATTTACATTTTTAATGTATCATTTTTCCTTGACATGCTTATACTTTTTAAGACCCTGAATACTGTTTTAACCGGAAAGGGTGCAAGATAGGTGGCGAAAAAGAAAAGGGCAAGCTCTAAAAATGATTTAAAAACCAATAGAGTCGGCAGAGATTCACGATCAGGAGTTTGGGTCGATACGGTTAATTTCTGGTTTATACTGCTTGCCATTTTTCTGGTGCCCCTGATTTTTACAACTCAGACCTTTGATCCTTTTGACCTGATCAAAAATTACGTCTTCAGGGTTATTGTTGCTTTAATGCTCTTTTTTTCTGCCCTGAAGCTAGTGCTGCAAAAGGAAGTCAGGTTTTCTTATCATCCTGCTAGCTATTTTTTGATTGCCTTTCTTGTCTGGGTTTTAATTGCTACCGTTGATTCAGTTGTTCCTATGACTTCATTTATTGGAAAATACCGCCGCTTTGAAGGTTTAATTGCCTTTTTTACCTATGGTATGTTTTTCTGGCTTGCAGTAGACAACTTTGCGAAGGACAGACGGCGCATTGAAACTGCCGTTAAAGTGGCTCTATTTACCGGCATTCTGATTTCAATTTACGGGATTATGCAATTTCTCGGCTATGATTTTTTTAAATGGGGAGCACTTCCTTTTGAAGCAAGAAGAAGCTTTGCCACCCTGGGTAATCCTGCTCTTCTAGCTGGCTATCTGGTAACCATCTTCCCGCTTGCCCTTGGAATGGCAATTTTTTCAAACCGCCCATTTAATCTAGCGCTTGGGGCCATTGCCACCATATTAAGCTTCACCTGCCTGATAACAGCCTTTAACCGCACCAGCTGGATAGCAGCATTGCTGGCCCTTATTTGTCTGACAGTTATCATCTGGTATCTCCACCGAAAAAAAGCGGTAGAAAAGTGGGCAATCAACAACATGGTACTTACTGTGGGTGTTCTGGTGCTTGTATTTGCATTTCTTACGGTTGTTTCCCAGCTCCAGAAAACGCCTCTTACAGTTACAGAAAGAATAAAGCAACTGACTGAGTTTGGTGGTGGGAGCTTTGCCCACCGTCTTGAAATCTGGAAAGCTGGTTTAAGGATGATAAATGCAGATCCTTTAACAGGCCTTGGTCCCGATACCTTCAGAGCAACATCGCGCATGTATCAGGGAGAAAGATATGGTCACATAGCTCCTGACATAGTGGCCGATAATGCACACAATTACGAGCTCCAGATTACTACCGGGACCGGCATGATTGGTTTTCTCTTTCTCGGCGCATTTGTCATTTATGTATTTCTGGAGGGCCTTAGAGTAATTTACCTGAGAGCCTTTGCTGAAAAAGGAAAAATTCACTTTGAATCAACACAGGATCTGGCAGGTCTGGGTGTTAATCTTGGTCTTTTGCTTTCATTTCTTGCCTACTTTTTTCAGCTTTTAACGTCTGTTTCTGTTATTGGCTCAACCCTCATGTGGTGGTTTTCGTTTGCAGCTATTCTGTCACAGGGGGTATCCCTCAAAGAAAAAACGATCAGGCTAAGTTCTGCAGCAAAAGCAATTGGACTCGCACTACTGATTCCTTTGCTGGGTTTGTTTGTTTACTTCAATACCCTTTTATTGATAGCTGACCGTTATTATTTCAGGGCAAAAGGAGCTACCGGGTATCCGGCATTTATTTATGAGCAGGAAATGCTGATAAAGAAAGCTATGCAGTTCAATCCCTGGCAATGGGACTATCCGGCTGAAATGGCGCGTTCCTTCTTTATTGCCTACAGGTATACAAATAACAGGGAGTTTTTAGAGAGAGCACTTCATTATGCCTTGCTTGCGGAAAGCATTGATCCATATGAAGCAGATGTGAAGGCCATTCTTACTCAGATTTACCTTGAAAGGAGTCAGTACGATCAAGCATCGGTTGCTGAGGCGGAAGCTGTAGCTATTAAGATGACGGAGCTTATGCCCCACCATTACGTTTCCTGGCTTCTTCTTGGAGAGTGTTACTATCTTCAGGGCAGGTTGCCTGAAGCTATTGAAGCTTTTGAAGAAGCTATTCGTAATAATCCGCGAAGTGACCAGGCCTACTATTATCTGTCTAAAGCTTATGAAAAGCTAGGTAACAAAGAAATGGCATCGCGCTACATGAAAAAAGCGCTTGAAATCAATCCCAGAGTGGGGAAGTAATTTCCATAAACATTAATGAATTTGTGAAATCTAATATGTTTTTGATGTATGATAAATAAATTACCGGGTAAACTTAAATTTTCGGGGGTAGGTCTTGGAAAAAGAAAAACAGCATATCCGAGACACTAAAGATGTGAAAAAGAAAAACAAAATACCTGAAGCCACGTTGGTGAGGCTGCCCTATTATTTAAGGGCACTTTATGTCCTTGATGATGAAGGCTATGAAATTGCTTCATCGCAGGATATAGCCGATCTTGCCGGTTCAAATTCTGCGCAGGTAAGAAAGGACCTATCTTATCTTGGAGAATTTGGACGCAAAGGTGTTGGCTACAACGTCAAATACCTGATTCAGGTTCTTGAGAAGATTCTTGGTGTATCCAGAAAACGAACTGCTGTGCTGGTGGGAGTTGGAAGGCTGGGAGAAGCAATTCTTTCATCCCAAAACATAAGAAAACGGGGCTTTGATTTTGTCGCTGCATTTGATGTTGATCCGGTAAAAATTGGTAAGGTGATAGCTGGTGTACCTGTTTATGACTTTAACCAGCTCGAGAAAATTCTTGAAGGAGAAAAGATAGATATCGGAGTTATTGCAGTACCACCTGAAGCAGCTCAGCAGGTAGCTGAAAGACTTGTTCGAGCAGGAGTAAAGGGTATTCTTAATTTTGTTCCCGTTCCGGTTAAGGTTCCTGTGCCGATGCGAACTGTTTGCATTGCAGCTGAGATGCAGCTTCTTTCCTATCATATCAAAAGAAAAAAACCACGCCAGAAAATTCGCTTGCTAAAAATGAATGCTTGATATAAAGATGCGCGGTTCAGAGAATCCTAATGAAGTCATTGTCTCGGAATTAAGGAAAAATTTTCTTATCCATCCTTTGCTCAAAGGCAAAGAAAAATTATCGGACCCTGTTTATGCGGAGGCCCTACTCAAGCTGGCTGATAGTAATTTTGGAAGCTTTTATTTTAACAATGCGGTTGCTCTTGAGCTCTTAGCATTGTCGTTTCGCAAGCATTTTCTGCAGGAGGCAAAACCTCTGAATATCATCAAGGGTGATTTTTACTATGCCCGTGCTCTGAATTACACCGTGTCTGGCGGTCAGTATAGGGCGGTTGAGATTCTTGCCAGGGCGGTTGTGCGGCAGGCGGTTTTTGTCGGACACGAACTGGCAGCTGAGCCTTTTATAAGTTTGCTTGAGGCGGCTGCAGGGCTTGATCTCCTCAACAGAACGGGAAAGATTTTTGCTGCTGACTCACCTGAAGTAATTGAGAACCTGAAAAGGTTATCGGTCCATTTTGAAAAAAGAAATATGATAAAAATTAACGATATATTGAAAAAATCGCAAAGATTAAGGAGGCCGAAGAACCCTGAAATATGATTTAGTTTTAATCCACGCTCCAAGCATTTTCGACTTTCGTAAAATGCCGATCATGTACGGTCCTGTTTCAGACGTTGTTCCTTCTACTCCCGTTTTTGAAATGTATCCCATTGGCTTTGCGGTGCTTGCTGATTATCTCGAGAAAAACGGTTTTAAAGTAAAAATTGTCAATCTCGCTTTAAGAATGCTTCTCAACGTGAATTTTGACCCTGAAAGCTACCTACGTCAGATAGACACGCTTGCTTTTGGGCTGGATCTTCATTGGTTGCCGCACGTTCAGGGAGCACTTGAGGTTGCAAAATTGATTAAACGAATTCACCCAAAAACACCTGTAATTTTTGGTGGTCTGTCTGCATCTTATTATCACCGTGAACTGGTGGAATATCCTTTTGTGGATATGGTGCTTAAAGGGGACTCTACAGAAGAACCGTTTAAAATCCTGCTGACCATCCTTAGAAAAAGCCGTGAGAATGGCCATGGCCTTGATTTATCTGATGTTCCCAACCTGACCTGGAAAGACCGAGCAGGCAACATCTACTGCCAGCCAATTACTTATGCACCGGATAGCTGGCAGCATTCAGGAATAAACTACCTGAAAATCATTAAGATGGTTTTGAGAGACCGTGATTTGTTGAGTTACCTCCCCTTTAAAGACTTCATGCGCTATCCAATTGTTGCTGCTTTTATGTGTCGAGGAGGCTTCAAGGACTGTGCAATCTGCGGAGGATCAAGGTTTGCCTTTAGTACCTTTTACGGACGCAAAAGTCCTGCTGTAAGGCCTCCAGAGCTTCTTGCTAAGGATATTGGAAATGCTGCTCTTTATTTCAATGGCCCTATTTTTCTGGTTGGAGATATAACTGCCCCGGGCAGGGATTATGCTTATAAGTTTCTGGAAGAGCTTAAAAAGTACGGAGTTAAAAACATGGTGGCTTTTGAATTCTGGAACCTTCCTGATGAGGAGGTACTGGCAAAAATCAGGGATGCTGTTGGGCACTGGAGCTTTGAGATGTCGTGCGAGTCGCAGGACTACCATGTTAGAAAAAAGTTCGGCAAAAGTGTTTATACTAATGAGCAGTTTAAAGAAGCCGTGCTCAAAGCATTTAAATATGGTGCTGAGCGCGGCGACGTTTACTTTATGACGGGCATTCCCTTTCAAACAAAAGATTCAATCCTGGGGATTCCTGAGTTCGTAGAGGAGCTTTATGAATACGTCGGTCCTTACAGGCGGAAGCTTCTCTGCTTTGCTGCTCCGCTGGCACCTTTTGTTGATCCGGGAAGCCTTGCCTTTGAGAAACCGCAGTATTACGGTTACCGTATCACTGCAAGGACCCTTGAGGAGCACAAAGAACACATCATGCGGCCTAGCTGGAAATACTGGATGAACTACGAAAGTCAGTTCCTGACCCGGGATGAACTGGTTGAAGCAACGTATTATTGCGGACTGATGATCAATGAAATAAAGAAAAAGCACGGTGTCATTGATGATACAGCAGCTCAAAAAGTTAACGAAAACATCAGGCAGGCGATGCAGATCATGGAAAAAATTGACGAAATTTATCTTCAAACCCCGGACCCGGATGAAGTCAGGCAGAAACTTAGGCAATTTTCAGAACAAATGGTGAGATATTCACTTTCAACCGTTTGCGAGAAGAAAGAACTGGAATGGCAGGTTCCCTTCTTGCGAAAGTTCAGAGCCTTTAATATCATTAAGTCTCTGATAAACGCCCGCTAAAAAATTGGTGATAGACAACAGTGTCGCAGAGTAGTGAGGTTAAAGATCTTTTTTCCCACCTGGCCGCCAGGTACGACACAGGGAATCAAATTATAAGCTTTGGCATGCACGGCTATTTCAAGCGCAAAGCTTTGCTTGAGCTCAATCTTAAACCCGGCGATAGATTACTCGATCTCTGCACGGGCACAGGCGACCTGGTTTTTCTTGCCCTTGATCTTTTCCCGGGCATAAGCGCCGTAGGAATAGATTTTGCACCTTCTATGATAGAGCTTGCCAGAAAAAGGCTTGAAACGAGGCCCCTCCTTAAAAACCGTGCGAAGTTTGAGGTGGCTGATGCAACCGATCTGCCGTTTGAAGATGAATCTTTTGATGCAGCAACTACAGCCTTTGGTTTGCGGAACATACCTGATAAACAGCGCTACTTTACTAAAGTCTTCAGAGTTTTAAGACCAGGTGGCAAACTAATAGTGCTTGAGTTTTCAAACCCAAGAGATGCCCGGTTTGCTTTTGGTTATGCTTTTTACCTCAAATATCTGGTTCCGCTGCTTGGTTTTCTGGCCACAGGCGATTTTAAAGCTTACGGTTATCTTACCGATTCGGTTTTTAACTACCCGAGGGCTGATGAAATTGGCAGACTGGCTGAAGGTGCTGGCTTTAGCTTTCGCCCTGGATTTTACCTTTTCCGATTTTTAAGCCTGTATAATTGCACCAAGCCATATGAGTGAAAAAGCGTTAGAGCAAAAGTTAAAAAAAATACTTAAAGCATCGCCTGTGGCTGGGCTGCTTGCAAGAGGGCTTCTTAAAGTCGAGTCTTTTTTTCTTGAGGAATTTGCCCTAAAGGCTCCTTTACCTTTCAGGGAAGAAATTAAAAGAGTTATTCAGGCAGGTGGAAAAAGAATAAGACCGCTTCTAGTCCTTGTTGCCGGACTTCTCAATCAATTTAAGGAAGACAAGCTCATTATGGCAGCTGCCTGTGTTGAAGCTATTCATACCGCTTCTTTAATTCACGACGACATTATTGATAATGCTTCCTTCCGGCGCGGTGTGGCAACTACAGCAAGTCTCTATGGGAACGATTTTGCTATCAGGACGGGCGACTATCTTTTTGCCCGCAGCTTTGAAATTCTTGCCAGATTGGAATCGCAGGAAGTGCTGTCCTCGCTTGCCACTGCAGCTGAAGAGCTAAGCCTGGGGGAGCTTGACGGAAACTACCTTCGCTTTTCAGACAGAGTTAGACTTGAGGACTACCTTGTCTGGATTTCACGTAAAACTGCCAGCCTCTTCAGGGCTGCCTGCGAGATTGGTGCCATTATTTCGGAAGCTGAAAGCAGTCAGAGAAAAGCAGTATCGGGCTTTGGGTTCTTTCTGGGGATGGCATTTCAGCTATTTGACGACATTCTGGATGTTACGGGAACAAAGGAGATGCTGGGTAAACCTGCTGCCAGTGACCTCAAGGAAGGCTATCCTACCCTTCCCTATCTTCTTGCCTTGAACAATGAACGGTTTGCTGAAAAAATCAAGAAGGTTCTTACCCGGAAAGCTTCCCCGGAGAAAGCAGAAGCAATTGCCAGGGAGCTTTCTGATTCAGAGGTGGTTGAAGAGGCACAAAGGACTGCTGCGGAATTTGTCGATAAAGCTCTTCAGATGCTTGGTCAGATAGAGAAGAGGGAAGTAGCCGAAACTCTGGGTGAAATTGCCCGTTATGTAATTCAGCGCTATTACTGATAAAATACAGCCATAAGAAGGGAGACGTGGTAAGGTTGCCGTTCATGATGGACAGGAAAAAGAAAAACCTCTGGATCAAGTTTTTTGCTGCTATCCTTGCTTTTTCTTTTATTTTGGGAATGGTCGTTTTTACAGTTGATGCGTTTTTATATAGCGCTTCCACGGTTCCGACACAAAAAGAAGCGCAGCTGAGCGAGGAGGAGATCCAGTTTGATACCAGTGCAAGGATGTATAGTTCAATGGTGCAGCAAAATACCACCGATACGACTGCCTGGATAAGCCTGGGAAACACTTATTATGACTGGGGGATCTATCTGATTCAGGCAAAAAACAATTCCATGGAAGCGCTAAAAAAATTTGCGGAAGCCGAAAAGGCTTACAGGCGGGCGCTTGAGCTTGATCCTGACAACGTAAATGTGCTAACGGACCTTGGAGCCATACTTTACTACCAGGGAAAGCTTGAAGAAGCCAGACAGATGCTTGAGAGAGCCCTTGAAATTGACCCCAAACATCCGGCGGCGCTGTTTAATGCAGGTCTTGTTGCCAGAGATCAGAACGATTACGAAGCAGCGGCCGTCTACTTTGAGAAGTTTATTGCAGCCAATCCAAACGACCCCAATGTTGCAAATGCTAAAAAGATTCTGGATGAGGTTAAAAAAGCACAAACAAACGCGTCAACCGGAACAGCAACAAAATGATGTTTGCTGACCGTAAGGAAGCAGGAGAAAAGCTGGGGCTGGTTCTTAAGGACAGGAAGTTTAAACATCCTGTGGTTTTTGGCATCCCGCGTGGAGGCGTTATAGTTGCAGCCGAAGTTGCCAGAATGTTAAATGCTCCTATTTCCGTGGTCGTGCCAAGAAAGATAGGATCTCCTTTTAACCCTGAGTTCGGGATTGGTGCAGTTGCACCAGATGGGACGGTCTTTATCGATACTCACACCGCTAGGTCAACCGGTGCCGATGATAATTACATTCAGGAGCAAATAAAAAAGGAAATTGAGGAAGCCAGGCGGAGGATGGAAGCCTATGGTTTTCAGATGCCTGCATCTTTAAAGGGCAAAACAGCAATTGTGGTTGATGACGGAATTGCTACCGGTCATACAATGGTTGCCGCACTTGCCTTTCTGGAAAAGCTAAAACCGGACGTTCTCGTGGCAGCAGTTCCCGTAGCCCCACAGGATGCCGCCGAAAGGCTTTTGCGGTATGCTGATGAGGTCATAGTTCTTTATACTCCTTTATTTTTCGGGGCAGTAGGGGAATTTTACATGGACTTTCATCAGATTAGCGACGAAGAGGTGCTTGAAGCCATTAAAAACCTGGAAAAGTTTACCTAAGCTGGAGAAAAAATTGGTCATAAAGGAATTTCTGTATCTCTTTTATGTGCCGGATATTACATCTGACGAGATAAATGAAGTTGTAGAGGCGGCTGAAAAAACGAATGTGGTTGAAGTTGAACTGGCAGGAGCTCTTGACCTTTTTGAGCACTGTTTTCATCTTTCCAGGCAGCAGTTTGAAGCCGGCTGTCTTTTAAGGGAATTTAAGCGGCATACCAAAGATTTTAAGGGAAAGAAAATCTGGATTGTTTCCCAAGACCTTTTCGCGCCTGGTCTCAATTTTGTTTTTGGTCAAGCAGAGCTCGGTGGTGAAGTTGCGATTGTTTCCACCTCCAGGCTCAGAACAGGAGCTCCTAGCGAAACCATGTACTTTCAGAGGTTGCGCACCGAAGTTGTTCATGAGCTGCTTCATCTCCTCGGGCTTGATCACTGTCCAAACCCCTACTGTGTCATGTACTTTTCAAACAGCCTTTCCGATACTGACCGCAAGGGTGAGGAAACCTGCATTGTATGTGCAGAAAGGTTGAGATTGAAATACGAAAAATAAAAGCCGGGTTTATAATTATGAAACGATAAAAGGAGGCGACTGGTTATGTTTGGTCTGGGTCCTCAGGAATTAATATTTATTCTTTTTATTGCGCTGCTTATCTTTGGTCCGAAGAAGCTACCGGAACTTGGAAAGAGCCTTGGTAAGGCTATCAGGGAATTTAAAAAAGCAACCTCGGAAATTGAACGTGAAGTTAATTCAGGCCTGAGGGAAATTCAGCAGACGGTAAACCTGGAGGAGTATGAGCGAAAGCAATAGAAAAGAAAATCTAGATGAGCGCGAAGAGCTAAAAGAAGGCCTTGAAGATGTAGATGAAGAATACGCAGAGGTTGAGGCTCACAGGATGACCTTTCTTGAGCATCTTGATGAGCTTCGTATGCGTTTGATCCGCTCCTTAATCTATACGGGTCTGGGAGCTATAGTAGCCGGTATTTTCTGGGAAGATATTTTTAGGCTTCTACTTAAACCTGCCGGCGTTAAAAAGCTTACCTACCTTGGTCCGGTCGATGCCTTTCTGGTCAAATTTAAGCTTGCACTTTACGCAGGCCTTATTCTGGCTGCACCTCTGATAATTTATGAAATTCTTGCTTTTATTGCGCCGGCGCTGACGCGCAGTGAAAAAAAGGTTGCACTGCCCATAGTAATCTTAACCGTGGCGCTTTTTTATTCGGGCATCGTTGTCGGGTATTTTTTCATTTTACCTCCGGGAACCCGCTGGCTTCTTTCCCAGGGTGGCGACGTTATGCAGGAAATGCTGACTGCAGACAGATATTTAAGCTATGCCATGATGTTTCTTGCGGGCGTGGGAGCAAGTTTTGAGGTGCCAATCGTTATCTGGATACTTGCCAAACTTGGACTGGTAACTCCAAGGTCCCTGCTTCTTGGCTGGCGCTATGCAGTTCTGATTATTGTTACTGCCGCTGCCATCCTTACGCCCGACTGGAGCCCGATAACCATGACCCTGTTTGCATTGCCAATGATTGTTCTTTATTTCCTTTCAATTATTCTGGTTAAAATTCTTTAAAGGCGAGCCGGACGAAGGATGCTTTCTGGATTTAAAAGCTTCAACCGCAGGCAGTTTTTAAAGCTGCTCGCTTACCTTGCTTGCATTCTGGGCATTGAACAGGATGGATTAGACCGCCTTTCACGGATATTTGCCAGGGTTGCTGACAAACCCCGTCTTATCTGGCTCACCGGCACTGGCTGCGGAGGGTGTAGCCTTTCCCTTATAGGTTCTCAAAGGGCTGATATCGTCGAACTTTTAGGAAGAGCCGTTTCTTTAACCTGGCATCCATTTTTGAGCCAGGAGGCAAACGAGGAAAGAGCTTTAAAGACGGTTTTTGAGGAAGCCACAGATTTTTACCTGATCGTAGAAGGAGCAGTCTCAAAAGAGGACAGGAAATTCAGCAGCCAGCTTAGCCAGCTAGCATCAAGGGCACAGGCTGTGATTGCAGCAGGCGCCTGTGCTTCTTCAGGCGGCATTTTATCGGCTGGCAACGGTTCTTTCGCTGGTATCAGTCAGTCCGGTATTCGAAGCGAGCCCATCAGGCTGAGTACCTGTCCACTGCATCCTGAGCACCTTCTTGCCGTGCTTTCCTATCTTCTTTACTATGGAAGGTTTCCCGAACTTGATAACTTCGGTCGTCCTGTTTTTCTTTTTGGTTCCAGCGTGCATGAGAGCTGTCCGCGCCGCGGCAGTTACGAGGAAGGCAAATTTTTAAAGGATTACAACAGCAATGAAGAAGCCGGTTACTGTCTTCTGTTAAAAGGGTGTCGGGGTTTTGAGGCCAGATCGGACTGCGCCGTAAGGCAATGGAATGACGGGCTAAACTGGTGTATAGCCAGCAACGGAGGCTGCCAGGCATGTTCGGAGGCTAATTTTTTACAGCGGTTTGAACCTTTCAAAAGGGAAGGTTCGACACAAATCCGGGTTTCTGGAAAGGCAGCTGCAGCTGCTGCCGGGGCAGTAGCAGGCGCTACCGCGGCTCTAGGAGCAAAAAGGATTCTTAAAAAGCATGAGTGTTCAATTGAACGCAGAAGTTGAAGACTGAAGATGAATGGCGTTATTCTCGGGCCTTCAAGGGTGGGCTCAAAAATAGAGATCGTGCTTGACATTGAGCAGGCAGCAATAAAAAGGGCCAGGCTAAAGCTATTAAATGTGCGCAACTTTTCGGAAATTTTCAAAGGAAGGTATGTGGTTGATGCACCCTTTGTAGCTTCGCGCATCTGTGGCTTTTGTCAGACCGCGCATCAGGTTGCTGCGGCACAAGCTGTCGAAACTGCTTTTGGAGTTGAGATCCCTGAAGCTGCGGTTCTGATTCGCTTTCTTTTAAAAGCAGTTTCTCATTTGAGTTACCACCTTTTTCACTTTTACCAGCAGGCACTTCCGGACTGGATTGACATTAAAAGCATTCTTGCACACAAAGGTAGCACGGGTGAGCTTTTTCAACTCAAAGAAAGAATCAGGCTGCTTATTGAAAGCGGTGAATCAGCACCCTTTTCTGCTGACTTTCCCGTGGATGACGAGACGATTGCCGATCCTGAGACTGTAGCCGGGCTTTTAAGCCACTATTACATGGCACTTGAGGTCCAGAGCTGGCTTGCCCAGATGGGTGCTCTGCTCGGCGGACGCTTTCCTCACAACCAATCCATAGTTTTAGGAGGGATAACAGCTGTGCCCGGCCCTGATGCTCTGTACCAGTTTAAAGCACTTCTGGATAAGGTAAGCAGCTTTGTCAAGAAGGTTTATGCTTCTGACGTCATAGCTTTGGTTACGGGTCCCTTGTTGGAATCAGGACTTCGCGGTGATGGAGTTTCCTACAGAAACTTTCTTGCCGGAGCCGGTTATTCCACTTCTCGAAACAAGGGAACTTTCGTTTCCGGATTTATATCTAATGGAAAACTGGAAAACATAGCACGGTTTACACCTGAAAAAATAAATATGGTTGAGGGTGAAGGCGGGAAGAAAAAAAATGTGGTCTATGAAAACTTACCGGTAGAAACAGGCGCACTGGCACGCCTTTTGGTTTTAAGAGAAAAAAATCTTTTAAAAGTATTAGATGGCAAAGGCATAGGACCGGGTGCTTCAGCTCGCCACCTTGCCCGTACGCTTGAAGCAGTCCTGCTGGCAAACAAAATGTACTACTGGCTTGATAAGCTTTTTGAGGAGCTTTCTGTCCCGGGTTGCAGAGTGTATTCGGAGTTTAAAATCAGGGGGAAAAGAGAAGCAGAAGCAATCATCGAAACCCCGTCAGGACTTGCTGTTCACCGTCTGGCATTAGATAACAGCCGTATCAAGGAGTATTTGCTTGTTACCGGACCGCACTGGCTGCTTTCCTCCGGTAGTAACGGAAGGCACAGCGTCATTGAAAAGGCACTGAACGGCATAACAGTTGATGCAGAAAAACCGGAAAAAATGCTTAAGCTCTTAAGAATTATTCACTCGTTTGACCTATGCGCCTGTTCTTCGGTCGGATAATTGTTTGCAGGCTCTTTTTAGAGTCAATAGAATACTTCTTTAAGTTTTTTCAAAACGGTGATGTTAGTTGGCAAAGCTGATAATTCTGGGAGTGGGTAATTTGCTTTTGACGGACGAAGGAGCTGGTATTCACGCTGTTAATCTTCTTAAAGAAATGATCAGCCATCCTGATATTGAGATCATCGATGGTGCAACCCTCGGCCTCGACCTTATTGGTTTTTTCGATCAGGCTGAGCGCATTTTTATTGTTGACTGCGTTCGGGGTGGTGGGCAACCAGGGGATATATACAGGTTTGCACTTGATGAAGTCAAAAAAACGCGGTCGGGTTTGAAGTTCAGCCTTCATGATTTTAATTTAGTCGATGTTCTGGAGCTTGCCCGTGCCATAGGCAAGGAAATTCCTGAAATCAGGTTTTATGGTGTTGAGCCCGCCTCTTTTGAATGGGGGCTTGAACTGACTCCGGCGGTTCGCAAGGGAATTAAGAAGCTTGTCAGAATGATTGTTGATGATCTTCGCGCCGAGTTTGGTGATGATATTTTATTAAAGAAAGGTGGAGTTTAGGTTTGCACGAAGGACCGGTAACAGAAAGCATCCTTAAAATTGTGCTTGAGTATGCAGAAAAACACCGGGCAAGAAGGGTTAAAAAAGTAGAAATAGTTGTAGGCAGGTTGACCGGCTATGAAGAAAGCTCAATCAGGTTTTACTGGGAAGCTCTGACTGTAGACACTCTGGCTAATGGCGCAGAACTTGAGGTCAGGCACGTTCCCATTACCGTGAAGTGTTTTGGCTGCGGCGAAACCTATGAAGCAGAAGATCAGTACAGTCTTTTCTGTCCTAAGTGCGGGTTTTACGGTGGCAACGTGGAAACGGGAAAAGAGCTTTATGTGGAATCCATTGAAATTGAGTGAGGAGGTACCATGGGAGAAAAAATAGAGGTTCAGGAAAGGATACTTTCTCGTAACGAAGCAATAGCGAAGGAAAACAGGCAGCTTTTTGAATCCAGAAATCTTTTTGTTTTCAACGTTATGTCAAGTCCTGGTGCAGGTAAAACAACTTTTCTGGTGGAAACCATAAAGAGGCTCAGGAATAAATATAGGGTTGGAGTTGTGGAGGGCGATGTTGCCTCCAGAGTGGATGCCGAAAGAATAAGTCAGACAGGTGTGCCTGTGGTCCAGGTAAATACCGGTGGAGCCTGCCATCTCGATGCTCTAATGATCAAGAAAGCCGTTACCCATCTACCTCTGGATGAGCTTGACGTGCTGATCATTGAAAACGTTGGTAACCTGGTCTGCCCGGCTGAGTGGAATCTTGGAGAACATTTGAAGGTTGTTCTTCTTTCTGTGCCTGAAGGCGATGACAAGCCTGTAAAGTATCCGCAGATGTTTGCGGCCGCCGACATTCTCCTTTTGACCAAGGTCGACCTTTTGCCTTACTTTGATTTCAGGATTGAGGAAGTGGAAAAGGTTGTAAAGGGCCTTAATCCTCAGGCTAAAATCCTCAAAATATCTTCCGTTACATATGAAGGCTACGGCGAATGGTTAAATGAGCTTGAGGCAAGGATCAAGGAGGTGGGTCGATGACAAGGGAAGAAGCTTTAGAGCTTATTAAGGAAATGGTGCCACAAAAAAACCTTGTCAAGCACATGCTGGCGGCAGAGGCTGTCATGAAGGCACTTGCCAGGCACTTTGGTGAGGACGAATTCAAGTGGGGCCTTGCTGGATTACTACACGATGTTGACTATGCAGAAACCTACGAAAGACCCGATCTTCATGCGCTGCGCTCTGCTGAGATTCTTAAAGATCGTGGTGTTGATGAAGAGATCATTGAGGCAATTCTTGGCCATAATGATAAGGCTGAAAGAAAAACACTGATGGCTAAAGCCCTTTATGCTGTTGACCCTCTTACTGGTTTTCTGGTTGCGTGTGCACTGATGACTAAGGACAAGAAAATGGCTTCAGTTGATGTTCCCTTTGCTCTAAGAAGGTTCAGGGAAAAAGCTTTTGCCCGGGGTGCATCGCGCGAGCAGATGCAAGCCTGCAGTGAAATTGGTCTTACGCTTGAAGAATTCATGGAAATAGGAATAAAGGCGATGCAGGAAATTGCTGGGGAAATCGGGCTGTAAACTGTGAAAAAACTAATCATTTCCGAAAAAAACATAACAGCGCGCAAAATTGCCAGCATTCTTTCAGCTGGCAGGTATAAGACGGAAAAGGCAGGTAGCTACCCTGTTTATACCTGGAAAGACGGAGAAGACGAGTACCGTTGCTTCGGACTTCGCGGTCACATCATGAAGGTAGATTTTCCAGAAGAGTACTTAAACTGGGGAAAGGTGGATCTTTTCCAGCTTATAAGGGCGGATGTGGTAAAGAGTCCGAAAGAAAAAAGGCTGGTCGAACTTGTCAAAAAAGAAGCAAGAAAAGCAGAGCTGTTGATTGTTGCAACGGACTTTGACCGGGAAGGCGAACTGATAGGGTACGATGTTGCCAGGCTGGCAAAGGAAGTAAACCCCGACCTTATCGTTAAAAGGGCGCGCTTTTCTGCGCTCACAAAGGATGAAATTAAGAAGGCCTTTGCAAATCTTCATGAACCATATGTTAATTTGGCGCTTGCTGGTGAGTCCAGGCAGGTCATAGACCTTGTCTGGGGTGCTACCCTGACGCGTTTTCTGTCGCTTGCTACAAGGCGCCTTGGAAAAAACTTTCTTTCGGTGGGTCGGGTGCAGAGTCCTACCCTGGCGTTGGTGGTCAGGCGGGAAGAAGAAATCAGAAACTTTGTACCCGAAAAATACTATCAGGTTGTTGCAGAGCTTGAAAAAAACGGACAGCGCTTTGAAGCCCATTTTGAAAACCATCGCATAAAGAGCAGGAAAGAAGCGGAAACAGTAGCAGCTACGATAAGGAATACAAAACTGGTCGTTACAGATGTAAGCAAAAAAACGATAAAACAAAAGCCACCATCACCCTTTAATACAACCGAGTTTCTTGCTGCAGCGTCATCGGTGGCAGGCATTTCTCCTGGAAGGGCCATGCAGGTTGCTGAAAATCTTTACACCAGGGGTTACATTTCCTACCCGCGCGTAGACAATACCGTTTATCCGACTAGCCTGAACTTGAAGGTAATTGTCAGGCAGCTGGAAAATTACCAGCCTGTGGCAGACTATGCTTCGTTTCTGGCGTCAAGGTCAAAGCTTGTTCCTACCAGAGGTAAGAAAGAGTCAACTGACCATCCGCCAATTTATCCGACCGGGGAAATACCTGAAAATTTGGATCCTCAGGAAACTAAGATCTATGACCTTGTTGTCCGCCGTTTCCTCGCAACTCTTTCAGATAGTGCTGTTCAGGAAATTACCCACGTGGAGATAGATGCTGCTGGCAAGAAGCTGATTGTCAACGGGCTTAAATACACCGAAGAAGGATTTTTGCTAGTTTATCCATATCTTCGCAACAAAGAGGTCATTCTGCCAGAGCTTGAGCCGGGTGAAGAGCTTAAAATTGTGGATGTAAAAGTGTTCGAGAAAGAAACCAGGCCACCAGCTCGTTACAGCCAGGCAGGTCTTGTTCGTGAAATGGAGAAGCTTGGTCTGGGGACAAAGTCCACGCGGCATGCCATTATCCAGACCCTTTATGAGCGGGGCTACATCCACGGCAATCCTGTGCAGCCGACCGAGCTTGGAATGGCTGTTGGCAGGGCAATAATTCAGCACATGCAGGAGATTGCCACCCACGAAATGACGGCTGAGCTTGAAGAAAAAATGAACGCCATCGAAGAGGGTCGTGAGGCTAAAGAAAACGTTATTGAGAAAAGCTGTCAGGACCTTGAAAAAGTTCTCAGCAGCGTGCAGACAAAAAAAGATGAAGTGCGTGTGGCTGTATGGGAGGGTGAAGCTAGAGACAGACTAATAGGCAAATGTCCTTTTTGTGGCGGCAATTTAATGGTTATGACCAGTAGAAAAACAAAAAAAAGGTTTCTGGGTTGCTCAAACTTCTATAATCAGGAGAATAAATGCAACATTGCCTATCCTCTGCCCCAAAAAGGAAAACTTGTGGCAGCTGGAAAGGACTGCGAAGTTTGTGGTGCCCCAATGGTAAAGCTGATTATGAAAGGCAAGAAGCCCTGGGTTTTTTGTCCCAACCCGGAATGTGAAAAGGACGGGTTTGGGGCTAAAACAGCAGGCGAGAAGGAGGCTTAGGCAGGTGAAGCAGGAAAAAACGGTTGCGGTTATTGGCTGCGGCAATGTAGGCACGCAGTTTGCAGCTGCTGCTGCCCGCGCAGGCTACGATCTTTTACTCTATGATGTGGTGGAAGGGCTGGCTGAAGGAAGAGCTCTTGATCTTGGCCAGGCTCAGCATCCTCTTGGGTTTGAAAGCAAAATCCGGGCCATTGGGGATTTAAGCGAAGCTTTTGATTGTGATGCCTGGGTGATCACCGCAGGCATGCCCAGAAAGCCGGGTATGAGCCGGGCAGATCTTGCAGCGCAGAATCTGGCTATTATTCAATCCATTGCTGAAAAAGCCAAAGATGCAGGCGGAACCACTCTTTTTATTCTGGTGACAAACCCTCTAGATATAGTCGTTACCAGATTCATTGAATATGCTGGTATTGAAAGGAACAGGGTCCTTGGTATGGGCGGAGTACTTGACTCTGCCCGAATGGCTTACTTTATCAGCGAGCTTAAAAACATTTCACCGCTTGAAATAGAACCCTGGGTACTCGGTGCTCACTCGGACTTGATGGTTCCAGTTTTTTCCCTGACAAAAATTAAGGGAAAAAGTGCCCTTGATATTTTGACCCCGGAGGAAAGGGATTATGTTGCCAGAAAAACAATCAATGGCGGTGCTGAAATAGTAGGCTATCTCAAAACAGGTTCGGCATTTCTGGCACCCGGTGCAGCTGCGTTCAAACTTTTAAATGCCGCTCTTACTGATGCCAGAGAGATGCTTCCTGTTTCAGTTCTTGCTCAGGGCGAGTACGGTTTTAAAGGGGCTGCCATTGGTCTTCCAGTTATTGTGGGTAGAAATGGTATTGAAAAAGTCGTTGAAGTAGAGCTTTTGCCTGAGGAAGAAGAGGCGCTTAAAGCAAGCTTTGATGAGGTTAGTACCTTTCTGAAAGAGGTATAGTGCCTTGCAAGCAGGCCTTTTTGAAAAAATAAAGGCAGCCATCATAAGAGCAAATACGGTTCTTCCAGAACCGTTGCTTAGCTTAATTTCAGTTGCAGTTGAAGAAGAAAATGATCCCCGGGTAAAAACCCGTTTACGTATTCTGCTTGAAAATGCTCGTATTGCAGCGGGGGAAAAACGGCCGATCTGTCAGGATACCGGGCTTTTGAATGCCTTCCTTTTTTTGCCGGAGGGTTGCGAATTAAAACGTGGTCTTAAAGAAGTTCTTGATCATGCGGTTTTTGAAGCCTATAGAGAGGGAGGTTTTCGTTTTTCAACCGTTAACCCACCGCTGTTACAGCGCCGCAACCCTGGAACCAACCAGCCCGTTTTTTTAAAGGTTGTCCCGGTCCAAAATTCTCGAAAAGTCAGGCTGGTTTTGATGCCAAAGGGAGCGGGCTCTGAAAATGCCTCTTTCATAATGATGCTAAAGCCCACAACACCCTATGAGGAAGTTGTAAGGATCGTAGCGGCTGAAATAATTAAAAAGGCGCTGCTCTCCTGTCCACCTGTAGTTGCTGGCGTTGCTGTTGGTGGAACATTCGACTCAGCGCCGCTTAATGCCAAGCTTTCGCTGCTTGAAGCCGGCGTCTATGAAACCGAATTTGGCAAAGAAGTAAAAGAAATTGTCAACAAAAGCGGTATAGGACCCTTCGGGCTTGGAGGGTGCACCACGGCCCTCTGGATAACGACTTCTTTTGAGCCAACTCACATGGCTTCGCTGCCTGTTGCGGTTTCTATGAGCTGCCATGCCTTGCGCTATGCCGAGCTGCAGTTTACCCTTGAAGAATGGAAGAGTTTAAACTTTGAGGTGATATAAATTAAAAAAATCATTTTTCCGGTAAATGAAAAAGAAATACTGAAAGAGCTTGAGGCTGGTGAGGAAGTTTTACTTGCCGGTGAGATTTACACTGCTAGGGACGAGGGCCACAAAAGATTAGCTGAAATCCATGCAAAGGATGGCTATTTTCCTTCCTACCTGAAAAATGCCTGTGTCTTTTATGCTGGTCCGGCATTTTACCCGGACGGTCGACTGAGCGCTGTCGGGCCCACAACTTCGTCAAGAATGGATAGTTTTGCACCGCTTTTTTACGGTCTAGGTGTTGCCGCTACTCTTGGCAAAGGACCGCGAACAGGTGAGGTGGTTGATGCCTGCAGGCAGCACGGCGGAGTTTACCTTCTTACCTACGCGGGTGTTGCCGCTTATCTTACCCGCTTTGTCAGGAAGATAGAGCTGGTTGAATTTGAGGAACTAGGTCCTGAAGCAATTTACAGGCTGTGGGTTGAAGATTTTCCGGCAGTCGTGGGAATTGACGTTAAAGGTAACTACATTAAGGGAGCTGTTTTTTGATGAGAGGAGTTTTTATTACTTTTGAAGGCGTTGAAGCTTCCGGGAAATCTACACTAGCAAAGATACTTTATGAATGGCTGCTTTCAAATGAAGTGCCCGCAGTTTTTACCAGGGATCCGGGGGGTACGGAGGTAGGAGAGCACCTTCGCAAGCTGCTTCTCAAAGAAGAAATGGCACTGGATGACATAACCGAGGCGCTGCTTTATGCCGCTGCAAGAAGACAGCTGGTGGTTGAGGTCATTTATCCTTCTCTTGTAGCAGGCAAGGTGGTTGTTTGTGACCGTTTCAGTGACTCCTTTTTTGCATACCAGGGATTTGGCAGGGGGCTTTCACTCGACCTTTTAAAGGTCCTTAATGATGCTGCCACCCAGGGACTGATGCCAAATTTGACTTTTTTAATAGATATTTCCCCCGAAGTTGCATTTACGCGGTTGAAAACCAGAGACCGGCTTGAAAGCGAGGACATGGAATTTCACCGTCGTGTTTACGAAGGTTTTATGAATTTGTACAACTCTTCTAAGGAGAGGATTGTCCTGCTGGACGGGAATAAAAAACTATCAGATCTTTTTGAGGAGGTAAAGGATAAGATAGCTCCGTTTATTAACCTGCCTGCCTGAACGGTAGCTGCTATATAATCAAAGACATGCCCGGAGCTGAATTCGTGAAGCAAATACAGAAAAATCTTCTGGATTCGCTGACCCTGCGCGGCTTTAAAGCTGCCATAAAACAGGAGGATCTTGATCGGCTTGCGGGTTTGGCTGGTGGAACCGCCCATTCTTTTCTTTTTGAAGCTGCAGCTGAAGTAGGCACCGAGCTTGCGCGCTACTTTTTTGTACTGAAAAACTGTCCCGAGTTTTCATGCCAGGCCTGTGAGGTATGCAAAGTTGCGTTTTATAAGGCTCATCCTGACTTTATCGTCATTGCCCCTGAGGGGACAGAAATTGTAAGGCGCCAGATTGTTGAGGAAGGTCTTAAATTTGCACTGGAAAAACCGGTTATGGCTAACCGAAAAGTGCTGGTGATCGAGGAGGCCCATCTTTTAAATATTGAAGCAGGTAATGCATTGCTGAAGACTGTTGAAGAGCCTCCTGCCTCAACCTTTTTTGTCTTTGTGACGGAAAAGCCTGAACAACTGTTGCCAACAATTCTTTCGAGGCTTACTCACGTTAATTTCAGATCAGGTATTGAACAGGTAAAGGAAAAGCTGGTTTTGAACTTGCTCAGAAACATGGTACAGTATCTGGTTGAAAAACGCTCGCTGCATGATCTTGATTTAAGAATAAAAGAAGCAGTTGATGGTTTTGCCCAAAAGCAGACATCATTTCTCGAAGAAAGAATTGAGTTTTACCGGAAGGTTGATTTTGATCCCAGACTTAAAAAAAAGCTGATTACTCTCGAAAGGCAAAAACATGAACGGCTTAAAAGAAGATATGAATATGAGCTTCTGCGGCTGCTTTTTCAAAAATTCAAACAGCTTTCCTGGGTTGTGATCGAGTTTTACAACGGTGGCAGGTCATTTCTTGAATTACCATCCGCTGAAGAAGAATTCTGTTTTGAGGCGCTTAGGAAACTGGGAGCTGGAAAAGTTGAAGCGCTAGCTCAGGTTGCTGAGGAAGCACTTGAGCTTCTTGCTCGTGAAATCAAGCCTGAATATGTTATCAGGGGTATTATACTTAAAAGCTGGATGGTGGTTGCTGGATGAGGAAGGAAAAAAAGAAGAAAAGAATAATTTATGCTCATATACTTTTTCGAAAAATTCAAAAATCTTATTACGTAAGGTCGGTGGTTGAAGACCTTCAGCCTGCCGAGCTGGTTGTCGTAAAAACCGAACGCGGACTTGAGATTGGTGAAGTGCTTGAAGTAGCTACTCCGGATGAAATCAAGGCGGATGCTGTTCTTGAGGGCAGAGTTGTCAGGCGTCTTTCGGCTGAGGACAGGGAGAAGCTTGCTGAGCTGGAGAAGAAGGAAGAGGAAGCCTTTAAAGTTTGTGCTGAGGAAATTCAGCAACTCGGCCTTCCTATGAAGCTTCTTGACGTTGAATACCTTTTCGATGGAAGAAAGGCCGTTTTTTTCTTTTCAGCACCTGAAAGAGTTGATTTTCGCGAGCTTGTGAGAAGGCTCAATGCTCGCTTGAAAATTAGGGCAGAGCTCAGGCAGGTAGGTGTACGTGATGAAGCAAAGATGATTGGCGGTCTGGGACCGTGCGGGCGCCGGCTTTGTTGTTCCACCTTCCTTACCCGGTTTGAATCGGTAACGGTGAGCATGGCCAAAAATCAGGGACTTCCGCTAAACACCTTTAAGCTTAGTGGCCTTTGTGGCAGGTTAATGTGCTGTCTCAGCTACGAATACGAAAACTACGAGGAATTTTTAAAGTGCGCTCCTGAGCTTGATTCAGAAGTTGAAACACCGGACGGAAAAGGCAGAGTTGTTGGTTACCAGTATGTACGCTGTGCTGTTGAAGTCGAGCTTGAAAGCGGTGTGCGCAAAACCTATCCTCTTCATGAACTTAATTATGAGGGTAAATCAAAGTGTGAGTGTCCTACCTGTCTTGCCTCATGCAAAGAGGAAGCAGGTAGCTCAGGCTTTTGAGTTGCCTGCTTTTTTCTCGTTCGTCCTTGAATGAAAAGCTTTGAAAAATTAATATATTAAAGCTTCGAAAGAGCAATTTTACAGCGGTTGCCGGCGTAGCTCAGCAGGCAGAGCAGCGCACTCGTAATGCGCAGGTCAGCGGTTCGAATCCGCTCGCCGGCTCCATCAGGATTTTTTTAACATAAAAATTTTTTGTTACCTTCACATAAAATTGCCTGTTCGAAGCATTTTTTATGAAGCCAGCCGGTCTTTTTGAGGCCGATCAACACCAGCCTTTTACACACAAATCAAGCAATGATTGTTTTTGTGACTTTCCGGGGGTAATCGGGTCTGTTTAATTTGCCTGCTAAAGATTTACAGAGACGGACTGATTTCCGCTATAAGGTGGTCAGGTTTTATTTTTAACTAATCGGATAATTTCTTGACTTTAATCAGAGTTATGCATATAGTATGTAAAAACTGTTACAAGCGAGCGATGAGCGGAGCCTTGTTTTTAGCGGGTATCTTTACATTTGTGGTAGTGGCGTTTCTGCTGGCGGGAACGCTTGTCCTTCTAGGTGCAGGTACAAGCTACAGGCGTCAGGAACCGGAAAAAACCGTTCCCTATGAGTGCGGCGAACTACCTGTTGTTCCTACTAAAAAGGCTAAGTTTTCAGCTAATTATTATCCCTTTGCCCTTGCCTTTTTAGTTTTTGACGTTGAAGCTGCGCTGCTCGTTCCCTGGGCGGTACTCTCAACCTCAGCTGGAATGAAAGCGTTGGTTGCAGGGGCGGTTTTTCTTCTGATATTGCTTTTCGGGCTCCTTTACATCTTTAATCAGGGGGCTTTAAGGTGGGAATAAGGCATTCAAAACCGGGTCCTCTGGCACCGGTTATTTACCTAACAAAGCTTGACCGGCTTTTTGAATGGGGCAGGAAAAATTCAAACTGGCCACTTCCCTGGGGGCTTGCTTGCTGTGCCATTGAAATGATGGCGACTTTTGCTTCCAGGTATGACCTGGACCGCTTCGGGGTTCTGGGCGGATTTCCTTCACCGCGTCAGTCAGATACGATTATCGTTGCCGGGACCGTCACCAAAAAAATGGCACCGGTTATTAAAAGGCTCTACGAACAGATGCCCGAACCAAAGTATGTGATTGCCATGGGTAACTGTGCTGTCTCAGGCGGCATTTACTATTACGACAGCTATTCTGTGGTCAAAGGTGTTGATAAGATCATACCTGTTGATATTTATATTCCCGGCTGTCCACCGCGGCCGGAAGCTCTTATTGATGCCTTTTTAAAGCTCAGACAAAAGATTGAAAGCGAGGGCAGATGATTAAGAGGCTAATCGGAATAAAGCCCGAAGATCTCAAAATGACACTTGAACATCTTAAGAACGAAGGCTTTATTTACCTTTCCTTTATAACCGCCGTTGATAAACTGAAAAGTTTTGAGCTTTACTATCGCCTGGTCAATCCTGAAAGTGGCGAATGTGCTGTGGTAAAAACAGAAATTGATCGCGAAGAACCCGGAATTGATAGCGTTACCGATCTTTTTAAAGGTGCAAACTGGCATGAGAGGGAGATTTATGACCTTTTTGGAATAAAATTCAAGGGGCATCCGGAATTAAGAAGGATCCTTCTTTACGACGGCTTTGAAGGGCATCCGCTTAGAAAAGACTGGTCAAGTCCGGATGTTGAAAAAAGACCGGGAGATTTTGTGTAAATGGAGGAAAAGAGAGAGCTGGAAACATTTGACTTTAAGATTAATATGGGACCTCAGCATCCCAGCACTCACGGTGTTTTTCGCCTCACCCTAAAGCTTGATGGTGAAACTGTTGTTGATGCTGAACCTGAAATAGGCTACCTTCACCGCAGTGTTGAAAAAATTGCTGAAAACCGCACCTATGAGCAGGCACTTCCTCTGACTGACCGTCTTGACTACGTCAATGCCATGGGCAACAACCTCGCCTACGTCATGGCAGTTGAAGACACAGCCGGGATTGAAGTGCCTGAAAGGGCTAAGGCAATCAGAGTGGTCATGGCAGAGCTTAACCGAATTGCCTCCCATCTCATATCGCTGGGAACCCAAGGGCTTGAGGTAGGTTCACATACCTTCTTTCTTTACTGTTTCAGAGAGCGGGAAAGGATTCTTGATCTGTTTGAAAAGGCAAGTGGTGGGCGCCTGACCTATAGTTATTTCAGGTTTGGCGGGCTCTCAAAAGACCTTCCTGACGGCTGGGTAAAAGAAGCGCTCGAGTTTTTAAAAGACTTTGAAGAAAAAATGAAAGAGTATTATGTACTCTTTCTGGACAATCCCATATACAGGGGAAGAGCAACGGGTATTGGAATAATTGCTCCTGAACTTGCCATTAACTACGGGGCTTCAGGTCCGGTATTGAGGGGAAGTGGTGTTCCTCTGGATTTAAGGAAAAAAGCTCCTTACCTCATTTATGATCAGCTTGAATTTGATGTGCCCGTAGGAACTGATGGCGATGTTTGGGACCGCTCCTGGGTAAGATTCAGGGAGATGCAGGAGTCAGTAAGGATAATCAGGCAGGTGCTTGATAACCTTCCTTCAGGGCCTGTACTTGAGCGCGAAGCAAGGTATGTTGTCATTGAAGAGGGCATGGTTAATTACTTTGCTGTTGAATCTCCCAGAGGCGAACTCGGATTTTTCATTGTTTCCGATGGAAGCGAGAAGCCTTATCGTTTAAAAATAAGAAGTCCTGCGTTTGTAAACCTTTCCATGATCAGGGAAGTTGTCAAAGGGGAGAAACTGGCCGACATACCGCTGATCATAGGTAGCCTTGACCCTGTTTTTGGTGAGGTGGATCGATGAGCCCTGTTGAGGTAGTAGTCCGGGGAATTATTGCAGCAGCTGGCGGTTTTGCTTTTGTGGGCATATCTCTGGTAATTTTAAACTGGTTTGAAAGGAAGATGGGGGGCAGAATTCAGTCTCGAACCGGTCCGATGCATGTTGGTTTTCACGGAATTTTAATAACCTTCGCTGATCTGTTAAAGTTGCTTCAAAAGGAGTACATCATTCCTGATGGTGCTAGCCGCTTACTTTTCAGGGCAGCTCCTTTTATGGTTATCATTCCAGCCATTTTTGTTTTCCTTGTGGTTCCTGTTGCACCGGGCATCGCCGCCTTTGATTTTGATTACTCACTTCTTTTTATCCTTGCTTTTCCTGCGCTCTCATCTTTTGGTATCCTTGCAGCTGGTTGGGCGTCAAATTCAAAATATTCCCTTATAGCTTCCGTCAGGTCTATAGGGCAGATGATAGCCTATGAAATACCGCGGCTGCTGTCGGCTTTAAGCCTGGTTATCATTGCAGGAACCCTGTCAATCACCGGAATTGTTGAGAAGCAGTCGTATATCTGGTTCGTGCTTTTGCAGCCCGTAGCTTTCCTGGTCTTTTTCTTTGCCTCACTTGCCGAGGCTAACAGAATGCCATTTGACTTTACCTGGGCTGAATCGGAGCTTGTTTCCGGCTTTTTTACAGAATACACCGG
>Ga0197143_1000990_pt1 | contig 25906 bp, 31 predicted proteins | sample GBS70_MetaG_FD_148603 | JGI IMG/M metagenome (GOLD analysis project Ga0197143, IMG submission 148603) | Sediment microbial communities from Great Boiling Springs, Gerlach, Nevada, United States - GBS 70_MetaG | ecosystem: Environmental > Aquatic > Thermal springs > Hot (42-90C) > Sediment... | reverse complement strand
CAAGAGAACCTTCTTCCTTGAAGAATAGAAATGCAATCCATTTCAATATTTTTATCCAAAACCTTTAGGAAAAAGCTATTTTCTTTTAAGCCCCACTCATCCATATAATATACTACAGCAGAATGACCTCCTTTCAAATAAATTTGGGAATAATCTGCTGTTGTTAAAATTGTTGGAGGAGTATTATCTATTATAATAGATTTTTCATCGCTAACAGAATAATTTAACGAATTTTTAACAATAACCTTAATTATATATGCTCCATCGCTTATGTTTGTTGTATTTAATAAGTAACTGCAATAAGAAAAATCATTGTAGCAATTCATTTTATAATCCTTTTCCATAAACTTCAGAATAACATCTTCTATTATATCCTTTCTTCCGCTTAATGTAGCATTTATTGTCACAATACCTTTTGCATAGCTTGGAGAAACAATTTGTACAAAAGGCCTTTGATTATTTATTTTGATATTTAAAGAGGTTTTTATGGTATTGTTTGCCTTATCAAAAACTGAAAAATAAATTTCATAATTGCCATCTGAAAATATTGTTGTGTTGAAGAGAAGTGAGCAAAGATATGAATCTTCAGAAACATTTTTACATTCCATTCTATATTTGTTATTATTTATTTCCATTTCAGAATAATCTAAACCAGAATATCTCTCTTTTATTCTTAATGTTATATTAATCAATCCTCTTATTTCCTCACCTTCACTTAAAGAAATATTATTAATTTCAGGAATTTCATTATCAATAAAAGCAACCCCTAAAAATGTTGTGTTTTTATTTCCTAAAACATCGCTTGCATTTACATAAATTAAAATAGATTCATTATTTTGGAATTCATCAGTTCTTATTTTCATTTTCCATGTAGCATTTAGAGTTATGTTTGCAAGGAATGTTTGATTATCCTTCTTGAAATATCCTATCACAGAAGAATTGTCTAATCCGGAAAGCAAATCAATTATAGAAAGGTCTATGATTTTATTAGAAGAAATAAATGAACCATTAAAAAAATTTAAAGCGTTAACAATAGGGGGTTGTCTATCTATTATTACAGCTAAAGGATTTGTTTCATTTCCTAGAAATGTTGTTTCATTTCTATCAGAAACCTCAAAATAATAATATTCTTTTGTACCAGATTCTGCTGCAACTATTTCAATCTCTTTGAAACAATTTGCTATTGTAGAATTTATTAAAAAGCATGACATATTATAAATACTTCTATTTCCTGGCCAAACATCCTGAGCACCAAAATGTAAAAGAGCTGAAAGATTTTCAAAAGAAGAAAAATTTAAAACAAATATCGAAGCATTAATAGAAAAATTGTATACTCTACCTCCTGATATATAGGTTCCATTTGTTGGTAAATAAGAAACAATTTGCAAACATTTTCCTTCTGAAATAAAGATCAAAATTAGGGTCAATACAAATATAATTTTGCAAAAATACCCTCTACTATTTTTGAGATTTTTAATTATAGAAGCATTGACCATATAAAAACATATTAAATAAAGAACAATAAAAATGTTAATATAATTTAAAGTAAAGGTATTTCATTTACATTACGCTCTTCATCAACTCCAAACATTCTATACCAATCGTCTCCTTCAATTTTTACTCTTATAAAAACGCATAGTTTATCTCCACATTTGCTTATTCCAAATATTTCTGATTCCAAAACATTTTTTCCTTGATTATTAAGATAATTTAAAAGCACATCAAGTGCTTCATTTTCTGTTATTTTCATTTTAGGGGCTTCGCATGTATTTGTTTCTTTATTGCATATTTCATAATCAAACGGACAGCCGCAATCTGCACAACAATTTTCATAAGATTCAAATATTTCACATACATTATTTCCACATATCGGCTTTACACAAGTTTGTTTTTCTTCTGAGCAGTATTCGCCTTCATTACATTTGCAATCCGGAGCACAATTGAAACAATTTTCTCCAATTTCACATATTCTGTTTCCGCATAAAGCTTTACTTATTGTTTGATTTGTTTTTGTTTGTGTTGGCTTAGAGAAAATGAAAATTAAAGAAATCACGAGAATTATTATCCCTATGACCAAAAAAATTTTTTTATTATCTTTCTTTTCAAATCTTTCTAATTCAATTCTTTTGTATTCATCTTCTGGGTTATATTCGTTTGGATAATATTGATTTTTCAGTCCAAAGAAAATCTTCATATTATTTATATGAACTACATTAATATAAAAGCCTTTCATTTTTATTTTTTGAGCTTTTTTCAATCTACTCGAAAGTAAAGCTTTAAACTATTATTTTCAATCTAGGATCAAAATTAAAAACAATTGATCCGATAGTTTATATATTTAAACTAAATAATATTCATTAACCAATTTTAGTATAATTAAATTTCTGTAATTCTATTTAAAGATTTTTCTAATTTAAGTTTCATCTATTTTAGCAAGAATATTTTCAATTTTAGATGTCTTTCTTCTCCAAAAAATTATGATGATAAAAATAATTATTGCAACTACGATTAGATAAATCCATGGAATCTTTTCTGGTTTTTTGCAATCTACCGGACAATTAATTTCATTCTCGTCTCCGGAACAAACACCATTTGGTTCACATATATACTTCTTAACATCTATAGTAAATATTAATTTATCTTCATGATAAATTTCAATCCTATCTGCATTCGGAAAGTATGGTAATCTTAGGAATTGTTCAGATTCATTAAACTCTACAACATACTCTTCCTCTCCTTCATAAGGAAGCGCCTCTGCCCTAAAACTTACTGGTATGAATTTAGAAAAAAGAATATCGTTCTCTATAGATATTATTTTGAGGATATAACCTGTGTTTATATCTAATAAGTGAGTTGGAGTACCAACACCAATTTCAAATCTTATCAATTTTACTGTATCGTTTCGATAAACTATAAAATCAAAGAAAAAAACCTTTCCATACACCTGAGCATTTGCTATTGAAAAACATAAAACAAAAAATATTACTAAGTAAAAATCTATTTTTTTCTTCATATTTAACACCCATCTAAATATTTTTTAAAGACTTTCTCTTTTAAATATTTATATGCTGCAGGTCCAAACCGATGCATCCCATTACAATAATCCATTACAAAGCTTGCTCTTTCCGGGTGGCCACAATCTGGACAATTTGGATTATTAATCATACATGCATGGCAAGCAACATTACAATCTATATGCCCTAACCCAAAACTATGACCCATTTCATGGGTTGGTATTTCGTATAAAACCCCTCTACACGGAGCCATATTACTTGCACTTGCTGTTCCAGGAATTCCGTTTGCACAACCACATGCTCCTGGACATGAATTACCTTTACATAAAGCAGCAACCATATCAGCATCCTTCCAATATTCACTACTTCTTGCACAATTTAATGCTAACCTTGTACAATCGTGACAAATTTGTGAACACGAACCTCTACAATCATTCGGATGGACCAGATGCATAGCAACTCTGTTTTCCGGATCTTTGCACTCCTTGAAAGGAGATCTATCTACAAATATTTTAAACGCTGTTTCTGCTGCATACTTAAACTCTTCAAAATCATTTGCAGAATAACCTATTGGAACAAAAATAATGTCATATCTTTCGATTTTTATACACTCTGTACCGTTCCATTCTGTCCCTCCATAACAACAGTGCCCGGTCTTATCACAGGTCAAATTACCAGAGCACTGATTATTACATGAACATTCTTCCCCTTCGCTCAAATTTTTCTTTGAAGTGCAACCATATTCATCTTTATCAGCTGAAATTGGACAACAAATCTTACCAAAATCTTCACAAGTATTTCCTAGAGGACAATCGTCTTTACAACTTTCGCAGCTCTCGTTATTTCCACACACACCATTTCCGCAGCATTCTTCTAATTCGTTCCATCCTTTGAAACCAAGAGGACAATCCGGATCTTTATCACTTGCCTTGCAATTCATAGAGCAAAATCCATTACATATTTTATCACAAACATAGCAATCATCATCTAAATAACCATTAGGATTCCCTTCTGTTATGTTTCCATCACAATCCGGATCGCAAATATAATTTCTTTGAGCACAATCCGGATCGCAAATTCCATCTCTTATGCCATTAGAATCCGGATCGCAAAATCCTAAAATTCCATATGAAGAAGCTAAGTCTGGATTAACAACTTTTATTTTTGCACAATCCGGATCATAAACTCTTTCTGGATTTGTAATATTGTTATAGCAATCAAGATCACAAATATTATCAAAATCTTCTTCATCGATCTTTCCATCTCCATTAATATCAACACAATCTATGTCACAAACAACATCTTCTTTTTTGCCATGTTTGTAGCATTCTCTATCACAAACACCACGCTTATATGAGCAAGCCAAATCGCAAACATCATCAAAAGGATCGCAACCTTTTGCAGTAACTTTTATAAGAATATCTTTTTCCGGAATTCCTTCTGTCCATATTTCAACAGTATCAAACATTCTTAAAGGATATTCCCCAGGATTTCCTTTTATTATTATTCCACCAACTCCAAAAGGCTCAGCCTCTTTAAAAAATACCAGTTCACTTTTTGAAATCTTTATCTCTTCAGGAAGTTTTTTTAGATCCTCTTTTGATAAAGAAAAGCTTAATCTAACTATTGCATGTTCATCTTTACAAGCATTTTGCTTTAAAGCTATAAGTATAGTTTTAAATTCTCCATAGGAAATAAGCTTATCTTTATATGCTTCGCATATGTTATAAGGTTTTCCAAAGATTGAAGAATAAACACCTTCAACAAAATTTCTTAGATAATCTGGAAATGTTGTTGAAATTCCGGAGATTGTTGCAAGAATAGATAAGCTTACTACAATTATTACAACAGTTATTAAAATTAGAAATATTATTTTTATTTCCATTTTATTTTTCATATATTTAGAAAAAATAAAAAGATTTTATCTTTTGAAAATAACAGAAAAAGCAAAAATAATGATATTAATTAGTATTATAACTATTCCTGGCTGAATTCCTAATAAAAAAGAAAAATAAACTCCTAAAAAGAAGGATAAAGCCCCTATCAAAAATCCAAAAAAAGAGTAATGAGAAAGCTTTCGTGCTAAATTTCTACTAGCAGATGCTGGAATTGCAACAAGAGCAGCAGCCATCAAGCCTCCAACAACTCTAACACCTAAGGAAACTATAATAGCAACACAAACTAAATAAAACAGTTCATATAATTTTACGTCTATCTTTTCAGATTTTGCAATATCTTCAGATATTCCGATTAAAACCATTTTCGGATATATCTTTTTTGTTACAAGGATTATCGCTGAAGATAAAGAGACAACCGTAAAAGCTGAGAAAAAATTTATTTTTGAAACATCGCCCAAAAGTACTGGAATAATATCCTCTTCTGAAATAAATAGAAATGCCATAGCAACACCAAAAACGAATATAATAGCAGTTAGTGCTTCTGTGGGTAGTTTTGTTCTTAATTGAAGAAGCCAGATTATAAAAACTCCTATAATTATCGCAAGAAATGCTCCTATTGATATATCAAAACCAAGAAGCATTGCTAAAGCAATACCAGGCAAAGCAAGATGTCCTAATGGATCCACTGCTAAAGACATTCTTTTTACTAACATCAGAGTGCCTAAATATCCAGCAGCTCCACCGACAAAAAATGCAATTAATAATGCAAAAATAATTTCCATTTTTATCATTTCAATGATTGTGTTTATAAAACTTTATTTTTTCTCCATAAAGTTTTGCAAGCGTTTTTGGTGTAATTGCCTTTTTTGGTTCGCCGTAACAACAAACCCTATTGTTCAAACACAATACTTTTGTAGCATGTTCATAAACAATGCTTAAATCATGGGTAATTAAAAGAATAGTCATATTAAATCTTTTCCAAAATCTATGAAGCAATGAATATATTGTTTCCTTTCCACCAATGTCTATTCCACTTGTTGGTTCGTCAAAAAGCAAAAGAGTTGGATGATTTATCATACTCCACGCTATTATCATTCTCTGAAATTCTCCTGTAGAAAGCTTACTTATCTGCCTTTCAAGGATATTCTTCTTTAGACCAACATCTTTCAACATATTTAAAATAATCTTCATTGATTTTGTCTTTAAATTAAAGAACTCGTTTACTGTCAAAGGAATTAAATTATTTATTTTTAAAATATCTTGTGATGGCAAAAAAGCAATATTTTTTGCTCTCAATATTATCTCTCCCTCATAAGGTATTGTGCCCAATATTGCTTTTAACAATGTTGTTTTTCCAGAGCCATTTGGGCCCATTATCACAAGAATTTCCCCTTTTTTCACATAAAAACTGACATTTTTTAAGACATAATTATTGTCAAATTTTACATTCAAATCTTTTACTTCTAATATAGTTTCCTCTTCGTTGTATTTTCCCATAAATATTTAATAAACTTTTTATATTAAAATGCAAAAAGTTAAAACACATTTAAATAAAAAATTAAAATTGTCGTATATAAATAATTTATATCGATTAATTACTTTTTGTTTTTATAAAAATTTTGAAATTGATAAAAATGAAAAAGATCAAAAAATTTTTGAAGCCGGAAAAAAAGAAAATTGTATTATGGCCAATTGTTTTCTTTCTAACTCCTTTGCTTTATGAGTTTGATTGTAATGATCCAACCGGTGAAGATATATATTACGAATTTTATTGCTTATCTGGTAAAGTTTATTCACCAATGGTTTTACTTATTTATCATCATATAGTGGGTTATATAACATTATATATAACAATGCCTCTGTTTTATCTTATATTTTCGTACATATTTTCGTCTTTTATTGTTTTTGTTCATAGAGAACAAAAGAAAATTTAACTGATTTTGTGATCAAATGCTAAATGGCAAAGAAGACTTGAAAAACAATGACCCTGAAATCTACAATTTGGAAATAGAAGAAATAAAAAGATTAAATGAAAGTATAAATCTCATTCCTTCTGAAAATATTCCTAGTAAAGCTGTACTTCAGACAATGTCTTCTGTTTTCAATAACAAATATGCAGAAGGGTATCCTGGTAGAAGATATTATGGAGGAAATGAGATTATAGATAAAGTTGAAACCATAGCTATAGAAAGAGCTAAAAAACTTTTTTCTTGTGAGCATGTAAATGTTCAGCCATATTCAGGTTCTCCTGCAAACATTGCTGTTTATTTTGCTTTATTGAATTTTGGAGACACTATAATGGGGATGAACCTTAGCCACGGTGGGCATTTAACTCATGGTCACAAAGTAAATTTTTCAGGGAAGGTTTATAGAGTAGTTCATTATGGTGTTGATCCCAAAACTCATTTAATAGATTATGACGAAGTTAGAAAAATAGCAAAAAAAGAAAAACCAAAAATTATTATATCTGGAGCAACAGCATATCCAAGAAAAATAGATTTCAAAATATTTCAAGAGATTGCAGAAGAGGTTGGTGCGATTTCTCTTGCTGATATTTCTCATATTGCTGGACTAATAGTAGGTGATGTACATCCTTCTCCTTTTCCTTTCACAGATGTAGTTACAACAACAACTCACAAAACATTAAGAGGTCCTAGAGGTGCTGTAATAATGTGCAAGAAAAAATTTGCCGAAGCAATAGATAAAGCGGTTTTTCCCGGATTGCAGGGAGGTCCTCATGAACACATAATCGCTGCAAAAGCTGTTGCATTTAAGGAAGCGATGAAACCAGAATTTAAAGATTATGCCAAGCAGATTGTAAAAAACGCAAAAGTACTAGCAGAAACTCTTATGGAGAAAGGTCTTAAGCTAATTTCTGATGGTACTGATAATCATCTTATGTTGGTTGATCTTCGCAATAAAAATATAACAGGAAAGGAAGCGGAAGAAGCTTTGGATAAAGCAGGAATAACTGTAAACAAGAATACAATACCTTATGATATAAGACCTCCTTTTGATCCTAGTGGTATTAGATTAGGAACTCCATCTGTCACCACAAGAGGAATGAAGGAAAGTGAAATGAAAGAGATAGGAAGACTTATAGTAAAGGTTTTAGAAAATCATAAAGATGAAAGTATTATAAAAAAAGTAAAAGAAGAGGTAAAGAACCTTTGCAAAGATTTTCCTGTTTATAGGTTATGAATGTTTATTGCTAATAAAAATAGTAATAATTTTTGCTTTATCTTATAAATAATATTTTTTTAATTGAAATAATCTTTTTAATGTATTTGATCTTTAATTTCTTGAAACATTTTTGAAAAGAAGATAATTCCAAACAAGCCTCGGGAGGGATTTGAACCCTCAACCTTCTGCTATCTCGTTTTTTTGTTTTTGATATTTACAATTCAAATTTTTAAACCAACAATACGAGGCAGACGCTCTACCTTTGAGCTACCGAGGCTTTAAATATTATTACGACAATTTTATATTTCAATATCAAAAGCTTTATATATAAAAATATTGATATTGATTTTCGGAAAATTGAAAAATAGTGAAAAAAATGGATTTGAACATTTTGATAGGGGCAGAGGCAGGTAAAGGTACTGCTAGAACATCTTTGATGATAGGTAGGGTTTTTACATTATACGGCTATTATGTATTCAATTACAGAGATTATCCTTCTCTGATTAAAGGAGGACATAATTTTAATGTTTTAAGAATTTCAGACGAGAAGGTAAATTCTCATGAAAATGAATATGACATAATAATTGCTTTAGACAAAAAAACTATAGAAAGGCATAAAGATAATTTGAAAAAAGATGGAATTATATTAACAGAAAAATCTTTGATAGAAGAACAAGATGTTAAAAAATACAGTGATATAAAATACAGGATAATATACTTAGATGCTTCAGATGTAATGAAAAAACATTCTTTTCAAGAAATAATTGTAAATAACATTCTTGCAGGTTCTTTATTCAAGTTTTTAGGAATTCCTCTAGAATTTGCATTAAAGGCAGCAGAAAAAGAGTTTGGTGAAAAATCTGATAAAATAAAGATAGCGATAACAGAAGGATATAATTTGATAAAAGAACCGAAAATTAAAGAACCACAAAAGGTGAACAAAATTAAAAGGAACAAAAAATACTTTATTTCTGGAAATGAGGCAATAGGCTTGGGTGCAATAGCTTCTGGTTTGGATTTATATATCGCTTATCCTATGACTCCTGCGTCGCCTTTAATGCACTTCTTAGCTTTGCAACAAAAAAAGCATAATATTTTTGTAGTACAACTAGAAGATGAAATAGCATGTATAAATGCAGCTATCGCAGGAAGTTATGCTGGAGCTAGAACAATGGTTGGAACTTCTGGTGGAGGATTTGCTTTAATGACAGAAGCAATAAGCTTGCAGGGCATGAATGAAATTCCTTTGGTTGTTTATCTTGCTCAAAGACCTGGACCTAGTACAGGGGTTCCTACATATACATCACAAGGAGATTTAAAATTTGCTTTAAATGCTGGACACGGAGAGTTTTTAAGAATTGTTGTAGCACCAGGAGATGCAAAAGAGGCTTTTGAAAAAACCATAGAGGCATTTTATCTTTCTGAAAAATATAGAGCGGTTTCAATAATCTTAGGAGATAAGCATTTGGGAGAAAGTACATATTCTTTTGATTCTTTTAAATTAGATTCATCAAAGATTTTAGAAAAGATTAAGCCAACAAATAAAAAAATGGATTACAAAAGCTATTTAATTACAGAAAATGGAATATCTCCGAGAGCATTACCTGGAAGCAATTTTATTGTAAGAGCAACAAGTTATGAGCATGACGAATATGGAATCACAACAGAAGATCCAGAAATTATAAAAAAGATGGTAAACAAAAGGATGAAAAAAATTGAAACAATAAAAAAAGAAACGAAAAAAATGGAAACTTTCAAAGTATATGGAAAAGGTAAAAATCTTATTATTGGTTGGGGATCTACAAAAGGAGCTATTATTGATGCATTAAAAAAATTAGAAGATTTTAGTTTCTTACAAATTTATTACCTTTCTCCATTTCCAAACGAAATTAAAAAATACATAGAAAATGCAAAAAATGTTTTTATTATTGAGAATAATGCTACATCTCTTTTATCGCAAGTTATTGCAGAGAATATTGGAATAAAAATAGAAAACAAAATATTGAAATATGATGGCAGACCATTTACTCCGAACGAAATTATAAAAGAGATTGAAAATTGGTGATAAAATGAAGGAATGGAAAGAGGTTAAAGAAACATATGCAGAAAAAACATGGTGTCCAGGTTGTCCAGATTTTGGAATCCTTGTTGCAGCAAAAAAAGCGTTAAATGAATTAGCAAAAGAAAACAAAATTGAACTAAAAAATGTTGTTACAGTTGTTGGAATTGGTTGTCATGCAAAGATTTATGATTATCTTGACTTGAATGGATATTATTCTTTGCATGGAAGGGTTATACCTGCATTGACGGGAATAAAAATTGCAAATCCGGAATTAATACCGATTGGTTTTGCAGGTGATGGTGATACATTTGCAGAAGGTATGAATCATTTTGTTCATGCTTGCAAAAGAAATTCTAATATAAACCTTTTCGTCCATAACAATCAGGTATTTGGATTAACTACGGGACAAATAACCCCAACAACAGAAAAAGGATTTATAGGTCCTACAACTCCTTTTGGCTCTTTTGAAGACCCAATCAATCCAATAAAAATTGCTTTAGCTGCTAGAGCAACGTTTGTTGCAAGAGGTTATGCATTAAATATCGAGCATTTGTCATTTTTAATGAAAGAAGCTATTTTACATAAAGGATTTTCTTTTATTGACATTATTCAACCTTGTGTAACTTATCATAATACAAGAAGCTTTTTTGAAAAAAAGGTTTATGATCTTCAGAGTGTTCAGCATAATACAAAAAGTTTTGAAGAAGCTATGAAAAGAGCAGATGAATGGAATTATTCTTTAGATGAAAATGCAAAAATTCCGATAGGAATATTTTATAAAACAGAAAGATCATGCTTTGAAGATTTTCTGAGCCAAAAGCCTTTATGGTCAATAGAGAGAAGATTTAACAAAAAAATTTTAGAAGATTTTTAATTCAAAAATTTTTTATATCAAAAAAGATTCTTGATTATTAATTAAATCTTTGAATTGGTTTTGAGTAAATCATTAAAGAAAGATTATAAATTCGATTCTTTATTTAAAAGTATCTTTTAATTCTTTTCATCGTGTTTTTAATATATTAAAAACTTCTTTTTCCTCCAACCCTTAAAGCTATTGGGCTTGATCCTGCATGCCAGCTTTGTCTAGGTCGCATTCTTATTTTATATATTCTTTCTGAATTATCATCTAAAATTAAAGCAACTCCGCTAACCCTCGGAAGCTCTTCCATATACTTTGTTATATCAAATAATATGTAGGTTTGCATGATTGATTTTAATGCCTCTATATCATCTTTTGATGTTAATCTATGTGCAACGAGCAAGTCACATTGAGATAAAGCATCTGGATGTAATTTATACGGTTGCTGAGTTGCAAAAATCAATGATATTCCAGGTTGTCTCCCTTCTTTTACTATTTTCATTAGAGGAGCAGTAGCTACAGTCTCTCTATCATTTGGAATAAAGTTATGCGCTTCATCAATCATTAACCAACACATCGGCACATTTCTTTTTTCTTCTCCACTCATTATTCCAAATTCTTCCTGCCTTCTCGCTAACATTCTTTCATATATTATCATTCTTGCAATTAATGCAACAAGTAATTCTCGAATTGATTGTGGAGTTAAAGAAACATCTATAATAGATACCTGTCCAGGAACTAAAAGCTGAGGCATTTTTTTATCTCCAAATATTCCCCATTGCTTACTTGCTGAAAAAAGATTTTCTAAGGCCATTTTTTCTTTTTCAAATCCTTGAATTGTTTTTATTCTGTTGATTATTTCATCTATTGTTTTAGGAGTAAAGTTTGCTAAAATTCTTTGAAGCAATATCCCTAAAATATCATTCATCTGTAAATCAAAAATGAAAAGCCAATCCTCGTATGTAAGTTGAGAAGGTGATATAGAGAACGTGTCATCAAATATAACACCTGCTTCTTGAAATATGTTTCTTTGGCCCTCTGGAACATAAACTCTCACATTAAACCCTTTTGGTTCTATATTCCATTCTTTAAAATATGGCAAAAATTCCGCAGGAGATTTCATTGTCCAGAATATTCCTTGTGTGTCAATCATTATTCCGCAAAGATTCGATTTTATATCCGAAGGAAGATTTAATAACTCTTCTGCAAAAGTTCCCATAGTATAACTTTTTCCTGTTCCTCTCTTTCCTGTTAATGTTATTAGATGAGGACGCAAAACATCTAATAGAACTGGAGTAGTAAGATGTGCATTCTCTCCTGTTCCTACCAAATGCTTACCTATATATATGGTCCCTTTTGTTCCGAATCTTTTAAGATCTTCCCAGTCCCTTCCTATAACGATCTCTGGAGAAACATAATCTTTTTCTGTAGATTTCTTTATTTCCATGATATTTAAATTATTCAAGAGAAATTTATAGTTATTTTTCTCTCCTATAATTCTATATGAAGGTTAGAGTGATGTGAAAAACTATTCAAATAAATTTTTGATATTCTCGAAATCGATAATACATCAAACAAAAAAATACAGAAAAATCGCAGAGATCATTGCAATTAACCAGATTCTCTTATCCCATGCAAAAACCTTAAAACCATCTAATGGAGGAAATGGTATCAAATTAAATATAGCAAGCCATGCGTTTATTTTTGACGCGAGATTAAATAATTCTAAAGGATAAATTATAGATAGACCTAAAAATAAAATGGACAAAAATATGTTCATAATTGCTCCTGAAATTGATATTATTCCTGACTTTTTCTTGCTTAATGGAATTGGTCTTCCCCAAAGATCATATCTAGGATATATTACCACAGCACCAGGAGCTGCAAAAACGAATCCAAAAAATGATAATAGAATCGCAATTATTAATCCAGTTTCCCACATTTTATATTCTGCATAACAACCAAACTTTCTTGCAGTGGCTCTATGACCGAGCTCATGAAGGATAAAAGCAAGGGAAATGACAAATAATGAATATGCAAAAAGTAATAAGAAATTAGTTATTTTTGTATTAATCAAACCAAAAATACCTCCTGTCATTGCAATAGAAAATGCCAGAGCTATTGCTAAGGAAGATATTATTAAAGCTTTTATCTCTTCTCTTATCATATTCATACCTTTTATGAATTTCTTTTTGTTGTTTTTATTTTTAATTAGAATTGTTCCTTAGGTATTATTATTTCATTTCCAAGAATTTCATATTGATTTTTCAGATAATATTTTCCTGTTAAAGCACATAAAAAAGCATCATACAAATCTTGATTTGTTTTTTTCTCTTTACTCAATCTCAATATCCTTTCTGTTGCTCTTGGAAAAACTTCTATTACTTTATATCCATTCTCTTCAAACTTTTGTTTTAATCTTATTCCTCTTTCTACAAGAACCTTCATTCCTGGAAATAATGGAGAAAGAGGTTTAAAACCTTTTTTCTTTAGCTCTATATCAGATTCTCTAAAATATCCTGATTTTGGAAATGAAAGAGGAGCATCTATGCATATTATACACGGATTTTCTTTTTTAACCTCTTCTATAATTTCATTATCTTTGCACAAAAGAGTAAGTTTCTCTATTTTTTCGCTTTCATTTTCTATTAAAAAAACACAAAAGCCTGTCGGATTTTTATCTTTTCCAGACAAATCTATTCCAATTATCTTCATTAATTAATTTTTTTATTTTATAGAATTTATTAATTTTAAATTTCATTTTTAATATTCTCCTTTTTCTGATATTTGTTTTTAAGCCCGATTTATTTAATACTCATGTTATAAATTTTTAAAACCATTCTCTTATATAAAAGTGGTTTTTCATTGTCAATTAAATAATAAAGCTTCGGATAGGGTTGGTTTTATTCACAAAATATGCTATAAACTTCGGCAGCCTCTTTTTTTACATTTTCGCTTGTTATGTCATCTGAAATCAGATCCAAAAGAACAAAACTAAAAAAATCTTTATTATATTGCGAAATATAGTTTCCTCCCCATATTTTCATTCTGCATAAATCGACTACTTTATTTCCAGCCATTTCTCTTATGCATTCACTAACCCTTTCGTTTTTCGCTAAATATAAAAGATGTTTTAATTTCCCTTCTTTATACAATCTTTGAACAAATGCTATACCTATATTGTTTCTAATATCTTCCGGAATATCCTCGTTTTCTATTTTTTTGTAAGAGCTCGTGTAATATGACAAATCTTTAAAATAATCCATAAAGTTTTTTAACTCTTTCGAATATTCTTTTTCCATATCTTTATCGTGGTTTTCCATTATGACCCATCTCAATCAATTTTTGTTAAAATAACAAAAATCTATATTTTGATAAATTTCTAAAATTTTTTAAGATTTGAGAGAATAATGGTCTGTAAACAACTCATTTGCTAATCTTTCTACCTCTTCGTTAATTTTTTTTCTAGCTATTTCTTTTAAATACTCTGGAATTTCATCGCTTCTCATTAAACCAATAATAGAACTGTAATCCTTTTTTTCACAATAACTTTTAATAGCTCTTTCGGCAGTTTCTACGAGACATTTATTTGCCTTTTTTCTTACATATTCGGGGACTTTTTCGTTTTCGCTTAAAACAAGAAGACAATCAAACCATCCTTCTTCAACATATTTTTTAACAACCTCGTCTCCAGCAAAATTTCTTATATACGCAGGCACCGTCTCATCTATTATGATTTCTATGAGAGAATGAAACATATTATATTTAAGATATTCTTTAACTATTTTGTTACCTGCATTTATCCTTATCTCTTCTGGTATTTTTTTATTTCTTGTTAATACTTTAAGATAATCGTAAAACCCTCTTTTGGCACTATCTTCAATCACAACATCTGCGGCTTTTATTCTTATTATTTTTGGAATATACTCGTCTTCAACCAATTCTTTGAGATATTCGTAATACCCGTTCTTTTTACATTTTTCTATCAGAATCTTTCCTACTTTTTCTCTTATATCTTCTTTAGGATGAAAATACAAAACAAATTTAACTTCTTCTAAACTATGTTTTTTATTCTCATCGTTTATTTTCATTAAAAATCACATAAATTTTATTTGTTTTTAATTTCTTGAAAATTTCAATAAACAATACTAAAAATAATTGATTTTTTTCAAACAAAGTCTAGAGATTGTTATTAAAATCTATTGAGACTCTTTAATAGAGTTTCCCTGTCTTCCTCTATCCTTTTAGCTAATCCTTCGAAGATAAACTCTATTCTTCTTAATCTTGACTCTATTCTTTGAATCTTTTTTTCCATTTCTATGAAAGTGCACCATATCTGAGCAATTTTTACTTCATCTGCATTTTTGTATGCTGCCCTGTATTTTGCTGTGTCTTGTATTATTTTGTTGATTATCGCTTCATCATCTATATTTAAATACCTTTTCCAGTTTTTTTCTGTTTTTATCAACATTTCATCACCTTTCTTTATTACTATTAGGTTATAAAGATTTAAAAGCTTTTTGTTGATGTGTAAAGTATTTATAAATTTTTTTAATATACTTTTAAAATGATTTTATGAAAGAAGGAGATTTTATAAAAGTAGATTATATAGGAAGAATAAAAGATAGTGGAGAAATTTTTGATTTAACAATAGAGGAAGTTGCAAAAAAAGAAGGTATATACGATGATAAAAGAGAATATAAGCCTATACCTATAATAGTAGGAGAAGGTTTTGTTATAAAAGGATTGGATAAGGCTTTTCTGTCAATGAATGTTGGAGAAAGAAAAATTATTGAATTGAAACCAGAAGAAGCGTTTGGGGAAAGAAAGCCAGAATTAATAAAAGTTTTTCCTCTTTCGTTTTTTGAAAAACAAAATGTTAAGCCAGAACCGGGAATGATTGTAAACATTTCTGGAATTTATGGAAGAATTCAATCTTGTGATTCGGGGCGAGTTAGAATAGACTTTAACAATCCTTTAGCAGGAAAGGTTGTGGAATATGATGTTGAAATTAAGAGTGTTGTAGAAGACGAACAGAAGAAAATAGAAATGATATTAGAATTTTTCGGAATAAAAGGAAGTGTAAATATAAAAGACAAGGAAGTTGAAATAGAATGTAAAAACTTACCTAAATCTTTAAAAGAAAGGATCGCAGAACTAATAAAAAAATATATCAGAAAAGATATTGTAAAATTTATAGAAATTTTCTGAATTTATTAATTTTTAGATTTTATAACCAATATTCTTCACAGTTTAACTTTTCCCGGATAATCAAATCTTCTTTTACATCTTGGACACGATTTTGGAATCTCTTTTCTCGGGGTCCATATATAGTCACAAAATCTGCATCTCATTTTCTGCATAAAATCACTATTATTATTACTATTATCTAAATTTTTAAAAATTTTTGTCTTTGTTTTAAAATTTTTTGGAAAATTTTTATGTTATTATTATTACTACTATCTTTTTTAAAACTTAAAAACAAAAAAATTAAATATTTAAATCTTACTATTAAGTAACTAATAAGAGGTGTATAAAATGGCTGTAAAATCTGCAAAGATTGATAAAGAAGATGACGAACTCAAAAAAGTTTTTGAAGCCAGAAGAGCACAAATAAAAGTTATTGGAGTAGGAGGAGCGGGAAACAATACAATAACAAGACTGATGCAAACAGGAATTGTGGGTGTGGAAACAATAGCGGTAAATACAGATGCTCAGGATTTGTTATACACAGATGCCGATATAAAGATTCTAATAGGAAAGGAAATAACTGGCGGTTTAGGTGCTGGCTCTGATCCAAAAATAGGAGAAGAGTCGGCAAAAGAAAACAGAGAAGAAATAAAAAGAGTTTTGCAAAATACAGATATGGTTTTTGTTACTTGTGGATTAGGAGGAGGAACAGGAACTGGGGCGTCTCCTGTAATAGCGGATATAGCTAAAAAAATGGGTATTCTAACAGTAGGAATAGTAACATTACCTTTCTCAATGGAAGGTAATCATAGAATGTCTAATGCAAAAAATGGATTAGAAAAACTTATGCCAATAGTAGATACTTTAATAGTTATACCGAATGACAAGCTTTTAGAGGTTGTTCCTGATGTTTCACTTTCAACTGCATTTAGAGTTGCTGACGAAATTTTAGTGAATTCTGTGAAAGGAATTACAGAGCTTGTAACAAAGCCGGGTTTAGTAAATCTTGATTTCGCTGATGTTAGAGCAGTGATGTTAAATGGAGGAGTGGCGATGATTGGAATGGGAGAATCAGATAGTGAAGAAAGAGCAAAAGAATGCATCGAAAGAGCTTTAAATAATCCTTTATTAGATGTTGAAATAGATGACGCTAAAGGTGCTTTGATAAATATATTTGGCGGTCCGGATATAACAATAAAAGAATGTAGAGAAATGGTGCAAGCGGTTTCTTCTAAGTTAAACCAAAATGCAAAGGTAATATGGGGTGCTCAGATAGATAAAAATCTCGGAGACACAGTAAGGGTTCTGGTTGTGGTTACAGGAATAAAGCCTCCCGAATTTTTCGCAGCAGAAAAGGCATTGATTTCAAAGAAAAAGAAAGAGATTGAAAAAATATTAGAAATCGATTTTGTATGAAAATGTTTTTAAATTTTTATTTTTATAAATTTCATGATGATATTGGTCATTTTTCTTTTATAGTGGTTTGAATGGCTATAATAAAGAACAGAGAATTAAAAAATATTAGCGGAGAAGAACTTAATAAAAAATTGAATGAATTGAAATTAGAATTAATGAAAGAGAAGGCTTCTGCTTATTCAGGAATAACTAAAAATCCTGGAAAAATAAAAGAAATAAAGAGAACTATAGCCAAGATACTTACTATTAAAAATAAAACGATACAAAATAATAATAAAAAAGGAAAGTGAAATGATGGAAATCTGCCCTAAATGTGGTTTGCCTAAAGATCTTTGTGTATGTGAGTCTATAGCGAAAGAGCAACAAAAAATTACAATCGAGCTTAAGCAAAAAAGATATAAAAAGGTAATGACTATAATAAAAGGAATAGATCCAAAAAGCATAGATATAAAAAAACTTCTAAAAGAATTAAAAACAAAGCTTGCTTGCGGAGGTACTTATAAGAACGGAGAAATAGAACTTCAGGGTGATCACAGAGACAAATTGATTGACATATTAATAAAGTATGGTTTTCCAAAAGATTCTATCGAAAAAAAGTAGAAGTGGTAATGTGGGAAAGGTTAAGAGGAGGCCGGAAGATATAATATTTCACGAACTTATAGGTATTGAATGTAAGATTGTCTCTTCTCCAAATAAATATCAAATCGGTTTGGTTGGAAGAATAATTGATGAGACAAAGAATCTTCTTATCTTAGAGAATGAAAAAAATAAAGTAAAAAAAATTGAAAAAAAAGGGAGAGTTTTTAGATTAAAATTAGATGATAAAATAGTAGAAATTTTGGGAGACGATATAATTGGAAGACCTGAAAACAGAATAAAGAAAAAATACGGAGATTGGTGAGCGTATTTAAATTTTTTTAATATAAATTGATAAAAGGTGTTTAAATGGCTAAAAATATAGGAATACCTGTCAAAGTACCAGAAAAGGAATGTGATGATGAAAGATGCCCTTTTCATGGAATATTGAAAATTAGGGGAAGGTTGTTTGAAGGTTTTGTAAAGTCAGTAAAAGATAATACTGCAAAGGTTGAGTGGGAGTATCTTGTCAGGATACCTAAATATGAGAGATATGAAAGGAGGAGAACCCGTGTTTATGCTCATGTACCAAAATGTATTGAAATAAAAAGCGGTGATAAAGTTAGAATAGGTGAATGCAAACCTCTTTCAAAAACAAAAAAATTTGTGGTTATTGAGAAAGGTGGTTAAAAATGAAAGGATTGTCTGCTAAGATTACAAGAGGTATAAATGCCGGTGCGATAATAAACTGCATTGACAACACAGGAGCAAAAAAACTTCAAGTAATATCAGTAAAAGGTTATAAAGGTATTATGAGAAGAATGCCAAAAGCTGGTGTTGGTGATATTATAGTATGTTCTGTTAAAAAAGGGGATGAAAAAATAAAGAAGCAGGTTGTATATGCGGTTATAGTGAGACAGAAAAAAGAATATAGAAGATTAACTGGCGAAAGAGTAAAATTTGAAGATAATGCAGCGGTAATTATTAATCCAAAAACTTTTGAGCCACAAGGAACAGAAATAAGATCAGTGATTGCGAAAGAAGCAGTAGAAAGATTTAGTTCCATAGGAAAAATAGCAAGTATTATTTTATGAATTGATGAAAAATGAGAAAAATTTTTTCAAAAAAATGGATATCAAGTAAGCAACCTAGAAAACAAAGAAAATATAGATATAATGCCCCTTTGCACATAAGACATAAACTTATTTCTGCTCATTTGTCTAAAAAGTTAAGAAACGAACTTAAAAAAAAGTCTATTCCTGTTAGAAAAGGTGATAAGGTTAGAGTTATGAGAGGGAAATATAAAAAGGTTGAAGGTATTGTAGAGAAGGTTGACCTAAAAAAATTAAAAATATATATTGACTCTGTAAAAAGAAAAAAAATTTCTGGAAAAGAGGTTCTTGTTCCTATAGATCCGAGTAATGTTGAAATATTAGAATTAAATAAGGATGATCCTAAAAGATTTAAGAGACTGAAACCAATTAAATCAGAAAAGGTGTGAAGTATGTTAATAGGATTTTTATATATGACTAATCAAAAAGGTATGAAAAAGTTTCAATCGCTTAAAATAAAAAATATAGTTGATGTGGTGAAAAAATGACAATATTGAAAAGACTCGCTGCTCCAAAGTTTTGGAAGATTGCAAAAAGAGGAGAAAAGAAAAAATTTGTTATAGCTCCTAGCCCGGGACCTCATAAGAAAGATAAATGTATCCCGTTGGGCATATTAATAAGAGATTATCTAAAATTAGCAGAGAGCTTGAAAGAAGTAAAAAAGATTAAAGCAAAAGTTGATGGAAAGGTAAGAAATTATAAATTTCCTGTCGGCCTTTTTGATGTTTTAGAGATTGGAGGAAAGTTTTATAGAATTGTTCCGAGTAAAAATATTTTAGAAATAAAAGAAGTAAAAGATGGAAACCTTAAACCTTTGAGATTAGAAGACAAAACTTATGTAAAAGGAAATAAAGTTCAACTACATTTTCATGACGGAAGAAATATTCTTGTAAAAAAAGATCAAGATATTTATAAAACAGGTGATGTAATAATTTTTGATCTAAACCAAAAAAAGATTTTAGATACACTAAAAGTCGAGAAAGGAATGCTTGCTATAATAATTGATGGAAAAAATGCCGGAAAGATTGGAAAAATAGAAGAAATAATACCTTCTAAAAGTTTGACCACAAAAACCAGAGTAAAAATAAACATTGATGGCAACATAATAGAAACACCAAAAGAATATTGTTTTGTTATAGGAATTGATTCACCAATAATTGAAATTTAAGTGATTAATATGGAAGAATTGAGCATGAAACAAAAAAACAAAAACCCAATGAAAGAAATAAGAATTGAAAAAGTTGTGCTTAATATAGGTTGTGGAAAAGAAAAAAATCCTGAGCATGCAGCAGAGATCTTAAAAAGAATTACTGGAAGAAAATCGGTAATTACAAAAACTCATAAAAGAACAACTTTTGGGGTAGCAAAAAATAGACCGATAGGAGCTATGGTTACTATTAGAAAAAATGCTGAAGATTTATTAAAAAAGCTTTTTGCTGCTATTGATAACAAAATTAAAGCTTCTAATTTCGATGAGCATGGAAATTTCGCTTTTGGAATTCCTGAATATATCTTAATTCCTGGTGTAAAGTATGATCCTAATCTACAAATGTTAGGAATGGATGTTTGTGTAACCTTAGAAAGGCCTGGATATAGAGTAAAAAGGAAAAGACTAAGAAAAAAGATTAGAAAATCTCATATAATAACTAAAGAGGAGGCTATAAAATGGGTTAAGGAAAGATTTAATGTTGAAATTATAGAAGGTGAAGAAAAGTGAGAAGAAAAGCAATAAAAAGAAAGTTTGGAAAAGGGGCTAGAAAATGTATAAGATGTGGAAGCTTGGATGGAATAATAAGAAGATATGGGTTAAATTATTGTAGAAGATGTTTTAGAGAGGTTGCTGAAAAGCTTGGTTTCAAAAAATATGGTGGGTGAAATGAGTAAGGATTTGTTAACAGATGCAATAACAATAATAAGAAATGCTGAATCTGTGGGAAAAAGATCTTGCAAAGTTCCTAAGTCAAAATTAATAGAGAATGTTTTAAATGTACTAAAAGAGGAAAAATATATAGAAGATTTTAAAGTATTACCTGAAGAAAGAAAAATAGAAGTAAAGTTATCTGGAAAAATAAATGACTGTAAAACAATAAAGCCTAGACTTCCTGTAAAAAAGACAGAATATGAAAAATATGAAGCTAGATACTTACCTGCAGCAGACTTTGGCATATTAGTTGTTACAACATCCCAAGGGGTTGTGAGTCATAGAAAAGCTAAAGAAAAGAATATTGGGGGTAGAATTCTTGCATATGTTTATTAGATTTTTTAAGTTAAGTTCTTTAAGTCTTTCATTTCCCATTCATCGAAAAATTCTTTAAGAAATTTTTCCATAAAATTTTGTCTTTTAGAAGCTATTCTTTTTGCAGTTTTTGTATTCATCTTATCTTTTAATAAAAGTAGTTTTTCATAAAAATGATTTATGCTTGTAGATTTTGAGTTTTTATATTCTGAAAAGCTTTTATGCATTTTCGGTTTTATTCTTGGGTTATATATTTGTTTTTTAAGCTTTGATCCTGTTGCGAAACATCTTGCTATTCCTATTGCTCCTAATGCATCTAATCTATCAGCATCTTGAACAATCTTTCCTTCTATGGTTTTTGGTTTTGAATTTACATATGCACCTTTAAAAGAAATTCTTTTAATTTCATTGATTATTAAAGATATTTTTTCTTTTTCTATTCCAAATTTTTCTAATATCTTTTTAGGATTTCTTTTTTTAATTTTCCAATCATCTAAGTCGTGAAGAAGTGCAATTAGTTCAAGGAGCTCTTCATCCACTCTAACATTTTCTATCTTTGCTATTAAAAATGCAATTTTTTTAACTCTTTCAACATGAAAAAAGTCGTGTCCAGTAAAATCTTTATTCATGAGTTTTTTCACAATTTTTTCCACTTCTTTTATTTCACAATTTTTTGTTTTCATTACACAAACCTCAAATTTTATAAATACCTAAAATTAATTTATTTAATATGTTTGTGCTTCCTTTTGAAAATATAAGAAAGAGGCATGTTTTTCTTGTTGGTGGGAAAACAGCATCTCTCGGAGAGCTTATGTCTATTGGAGTACCGGTTCCAAATGGTTTCGCAGTAACTGCAGAAGCATACAGATATTTTTTGAAAAAGAATGCTTTGGAAAAAAAGATTGAAGGTATATTAAAATCAAAAAACCTTAAAGATGTAAAAGAGCTTTCGTTTGCTGGAAGAAAAATAAGAAGTTTAATAATAAATTCAAAGTTTCCGGAAAATTTAGAAAAGGAGATAATAAAGCAATATGTAAAAATGAAGATGAAATATGCTGCTGTAAGAAGCTCTGCAACTGCTGAAGATCTTCCTAGTGCTTCTTTTGCGGGTCAACAAGAAACTTTTCTTAATGTTACAAAAAAGAATTTGATTAATAAGATTAAGCATTGCTTCGCATCTTTGTTTACAGATAGAGCAATTTCATATAGAGAGGATATGAAGTTTGATCATATGAAAGTTTCACTATCTGTTGCTGTTCAGAAACAAATATTTTCTGATGCAAGTGGAGTTATGTTCACTATACACCCAGATACAGGACATAAAAACTTTATTGTAATAAACTCTTCTTTTGGATTAGGAGATTTTATTGTTCAAGGAAGAGTAACCCCTGATGAATTTCTGGTTTTCAAGAAAAATTGCAAGGTTGTGGAAAAAACCTTAGGAAAAAAGTTTGTGATGGAAAAATGGTCATTAAAAGGAGGAGTAATAAAAGTTAATGTTCCTAAAAAAATGAGAAATAAATTTTCAATTTCTGATGAAGATGCTGAAAAGCTTGCGAGATATGGAATATTAATAGAAAAACATTATGGAGTTGCAATGGATATAGAATGGGCAAAGGAAAAAGGAAGGCTTTACATATTACAAGCAAGACCAGAGACTGTGCATTCAATCAGAGGAGATGTTTATTATGAATATAAGCTATTAGAAAAAGGAAAAGAATTTCTAAAAGGTATAGCAATAGGGAATAAAATAGTATCAGGAAAAGCAATGGTTATAGAGGATGTAAAAGATATTCATAAGTTTAGAAGAGGTTTTATATTAGTAACTAAGCACACAGATCCAGCATGGGAGCCAATAATGAAAATAGCTTCTGGAATTGTTACTGAAGAAGGCGGAAGAACCTCACATTGTGCTATAGTTAGTAGAGAAATAGGAATACCTGCTGTTATAGGAGTAAAAAATGCAACAAAATTGATTAAAAATGGAGAAAAAATAACAATTGACAATTCTTCTGGAGAAGGAAGGGTTTGGAAAGGCGAATTGGCTTATAAAGTAATAACTCATAGATTAAATAAAATACCCAAAACAAAAACAAAGGTTTATGTAAATATTGGAATACCTGATGAGGCAATTTCTGTTTCAGTGCTTCCTGTTGATGGAGTTGGATTAGTAAGAGAGGAATTTATAATAAGTTCTTATGTAAAAACACATCCTCTTCTTTTAATAAAAAATAGGAAAGAAAACATATTTCTAGAAAAGCTTTCTAAAGGTGTTGCTAAAATTGCGGCATCATTTTATCCAAGAGAGGTAATTGTAAGATTCTCTGACTTCAAAACAAATGAATACAGAACATTAGAAGGCGGAGAAGAATATGAAGAAATAGAAGAGAATCCAATGATTGGATGGAGAGGTGCTTCTAGATATATTTCAAAAGAATATGAAAAAGCATTTAGAATAGAAATTAGAGCAATAAAAAAGGCTATGAAAGATTTTGGATTAGATAATATAAAAGTAATGATACCTTTTTGCAGAACTATTGATGAAGCAAAAAAGGTTATGAAAATAATTAAGGAAGAGGGATTGAATACAGAAGTTTATGTGATGGCAGAAATTCCTAGCAACATAATACTTGCAGAAGAGTTTGGAAAGATTTTTAATGGTTTTTCAATTGGTTCAAATGATTTAACTCAACTTATTTTAGGAATTGATAGAGATAATGAAAAGCTTGAAAATATTTTTGATGAAAGAAACGAAGCTGTAAAGATTATGATAAAAGAGCTTATTAAAAAAACAAAGAAGATAAAAAAGAAGGTTGGTATTTGTGGAGACGCTCCTTCTACTTATAAAGATTATTTGAAATTTTTAGTAGAATGCGGAATAGATTACATATCTGTTATTCCAGATAAAGCAATAGAGACAAAGTTATCAGTCTCAAAATTAGAAAAATCTCGTAATGTTTGATCTCGGGTTTTATTTAGTTTTTTTGTTTTTTTCTAATTTCTTGTATGCATTTGAAATTATACTTAACGTGCTATTTATGGCTTTTTCTATATCTTTTTTGCTAAATCCTTGTTTTAGAAGGTCTTTCTTTATTTTTTCGGTTCCATACTTTTCTTTAAGTATTTCTTTTAGGTTTTTATATTCTTTTTTCATCATTTGTTTTTTAATAATCAAGATATATTTAAAAAAATTTAGAAATTTTTTGCTACCGAATAGTTTTAAAAGCTTTATGATTCTATTCTTTTTTAGGCATATTGCTAAAGTGATAAAGAATGGTTGAAAAGAAAATTTTCATATACCTAATCTTTTTTATATTGATATCACTCAGATTAGCATCCGCCGCTATAATTATTGAACCTGTAACAACCACTACATTGCCTATAGGCTGTGCGTATTCTGATGGAAGCAGATGTTATTCTACATGTTGTAGAGTTGGGATAATATGCCAAAGTACTGGAGCAGAAGGTTATCGTATATGTAACCCTTATACTGGTCAGTGGATTTCAAACACACTCTACACTAATAGTTATTGTAATGTCGCTTGTTCCTCGTTTGTTACAACAACAACTCCACAATATTGTAATGTTTATTCAAGGGTTTTAGATTGCTATACAAATCAGCAAATAAGTGGGGCGACAATAAGTCTTGAAGGAAGAATTCAATATAGTTTTTCTAGTGGATATTCTATTTTTTATAATATTCCTGTTGGATGGAGAACAATATCTGCGAGCAAATATGGTTATACAACAGACACAAAAAGCTTTTATTGCTCATGTTCTCAGACATCTTATGTTGATTTAAGAATATGTCCTATTACAACAACCGTTACTACTACCATACCGACAACTATACCTACCACAGTACCAACAACCATTCCAACTACTATTCCAACAACTATACCTACCACAGTACCACAATATTGTAGTATTGAGGTAATAGTATATGAGGATTCTACACAAAATCCTTTGGCTAGGGCAATAGTCACATTGGATGGAACAAATGCAAGAATTACAGGAAGTAATGGAAGGGTTTATTATTATAATGTTCCTGTAGGGTGGCATCAGGTTAGTGCAAGCAAAGAAGGATATACATCAGATAGCCAAAGGATTTATTGCTCTTGTAATGAACACAAGGTTGTTACATTAAGATTATATCCGATAATAACCACAAGTATTCCAACAACAATACCTACCACTATACCGACAACAATTCCAACTACTATTCCAACAACAATACCTACCACAGTACCACAATATTGTAGTATTGAGGTAATAGTATATGAGGATTCTACACAAAATCCTTTGGCTAGGGCAATAGTCACATTGGATGGAACAAATGCAAGAATTACAGGAAGTAATG
>Ga0197143_1000987_pt1 | contig 25952 bp, 26 predicted proteins | sample GBS70_MetaG_FD_148603 | JGI IMG/M metagenome (GOLD analysis project Ga0197143, IMG submission 148603) | Sediment microbial communities from Great Boiling Springs, Gerlach, Nevada, United States - GBS 70_MetaG | ecosystem: Environmental > Aquatic > Thermal springs > Hot (42-90C) > Sediment... | reverse complement strand
GGTCTTCGCGGCGCAGGGCACCGGGGGTCTGTGGGCCGGGATTGTAAAAAAAATACGAGTACGTAATGAGTCCAATCCATCCTAGCCCCGCCAGAACGAGTACGCCGACGAACAGCTTCTTCGCCATTGCAAGAGAGATTATATATCCCCTAGGAGTAGGTTGCAACAAGCTCCGCCAGACTTCGTCCAGACTTCGTCTGGACTGTACACCTTGCCGCCTTCGGCGGCCAGGCTTCGCCTGGACCATACACCTTGGCCAGCCTTCAGCTGGCCAAGATGAAGGTCAAGCGAAGCTTGTCCAGGCGGAGCCTGGCCAGACGAAGTCTGGTTTGAAAATACCCTCACCCTTCGGTAAACTGTAGCAACTGCCATGAGCATTCGTCTCTGGGTACTTGTTCTTAGTGGTGTGTTCGCGTTTTCGGCCCATGCCCAAGACCCGCGCACAGCGATCCAGACGCGCTGGCTGGGCGAACAAAGCCCGCGAGAGCTCGAAGTCAAGACGGGCTTGGTGAGCTATATCTTCTCCGAAGCTGGGGGCACGCTCAAGAGCGTCTATCTCTATTTCTCGGCGCCGTGGGGCAATCCCCCAGTAGAGATCCTGCCCGATGTCACGGTCAAGCCCGAAGACCTCTCGCGGCTCTATACTCCTGAGGCAATCTTCCCGTTTGCGCTTACGGTTGGGCCTGCCTCTGCTGAAGCGCTCTATCAAGCAGAGATCCTCCCAAGCGAGAGCCCCAAAATCCAACGAATCGCGCTCACACACCACAACGATGCCCTCAAGATCACCAAGACATTTACAGTCATCAATGCCCCATACTACACCGTAGGGGTGGAGCTTCGCCTTGAGAATTCTTCTTCGGATGAGCTCTTGCTCCCTGAAGGGGTTCGGATGACTTTAGGGGCAGGAGTGCAGGATGCACGATTTGAAGAACGGTTCCTCTTCGACGGCGTGCGGGCCAGGGAAATCCTACAGAATTATAAAGACTTTGAGGGGCTGGGGTTTGTGGGAAATAATTTGCTCTTATGGCTCGCCACTGATCCTGCCCAGAAAGATATTCGCCCTTGGGTGAGCACCGATGCCAAGGGGAGGAAGATCCTCGGGATATCGTCAGGGGAGCTGACCCTTGCCCCAGGGGCAAGCCGCACCTATCGGTTTGTGCTCTACGCGGGGCGGATCAATCTGGTCTTTCTGGAGCAAGCCGGGCTGCAGCACGTCACCGATCACGGCCTGTGGAGTCAAGCCCTCGCTGGGGTGACAAAGTTTCTCGATCTCCTCTACGCATACACGGGAAACTACGGCTGGGCGCTGATCATCTTCACCTTGATCATTCGAGTGTTGATGTACCCACTGACGCGGGCGCAACTTCACTCCATGGCCAAGATGCGGGAGCTCCAGCCCAAATTGGAGAAGCTCCAAGCGCGCTACCCCTCCCTCACACAACTGCGCGCCATGTACCCCAAGATGCCTGAAGACGAGCTGAAGCGCCGCGCCCGCGAGAACCGCGAGGAACTCATCAAGAGACAGATGGAGCTCTTTCGCAAAGAAGGGGTCAACCCTATGGGGGGATGTCTGCCAACGCTGTTGCAGATCCCCATCTTTATATTGCTCTGGCGCGTGATCATCTACAGCGCCGAAGCGATCCATCTCAGCCCGGGTTTCTTATGGATGAGCGACCTCAGCCAGCACGACCCGCTCTATATTATCGTCGCGCTCACGGTGCTAGCCCAGATCGTGCAGGGGAAGCTCACGCCGGTGCCCACAGCCGGCGGGCAGAGCCAAGCGATGACCTGGCTCTTCCCTGTGATCTTTGGGTTCTTATTGAAAGATCTTTCGGCGGGATTATGGTTGCACTATCTGATCTCGACGCTCGTGCAGGTGGGGCAGCAGCTTGTCGTGATGTGGGAGCTGCGCCGACGCCCCAAGGTCGCCCCAGCCCAGCCCCAAGGGGCTCTGGAAGCTAGCGATGGACCCCACAGTCAAGCAGACCATTGAGAGCTTTCTTGCGGGGCTCTTCCAAGCCGCTGGGGAGACAGCCCGGCTGCATATGACCGAGGGCGAGGAGGGGCTCTTGATCGATTTGCAGGGGGCTTCCGTCTTTGTGGGGCAGAACCAGCGGGCACTCCAGGCGCTCGCGCACTTGATCGAGATCTACATCAAGCGCACGTTAAGCCACGACATCAGCGTCCATATGGACGCCGATGGGTATCGTGAGCGGCGCAAGGCCGAGCTCAAAGAGCTCGCGTTGCGATTGGCAGAAGAGGCCATACGCGAACAGAAGAAGATCGTGCTCGATCCCATGGAGCCCTACGAGCGCAAAGCGATCCACGAGGCGCTCAGCACTTTCCCGCACGTGCGCACCTATAGCGAAGGCCAGGGGGATGAGCGCCGCGTCGTCATCGAGCCGATCTTATAGTATTGATGATCACATCGCAATGGAGCTGGAGCGGGTCAGCCCCTGGCCTCCGTCGAGGCACTCAATAGGCATTGATGGTTGTATCGGGATGCCCTTTCAAGCCGACTTCACGTAATGGAGCTAGGGCGGGCTAGTACCTTATCTCGTATCTGATCTCTCTCCCCCAGCCCCTCTTCTCGCTGGTCACCCTCTCACGAGACAAAGATCACTCACAAGGGCTTCCAGCAGTCCTTCCGCCAGCGAAAATTTTTTTTAGACTTACAGGGAGCGAAGGGGGATTCCGCCAGGGAGATGGCCAACAGACTCGTGCGCCAGAGAGGGGTGCTTCATAGTATCGCTGTTATCCCCCTCTCTCTCTTTCTTTTGTTTCTCGATGCGCGGCTGTGGGGAGTAGCTCTCGGTGTAGCGATACTCGTGGGCACCGCCCGCCGCCCGTGGCTCCATCTGCTGGGCGTGGCCCTCGCAGCGCTGATCGCGTATGCTGTGGGCTATCGCATCGAGTTCATCACAAACCCTGAGGGTGGCTTCTTCTATCTCACCCAGTGGGGCTGGCTCATCACTCTAGGCTGGATCATCGCAGTCAGCCAAGGGGTCGCTGTGCTGGGGCAGCTCGATCCGTCAGGGAAGCTTCTGACAAAGATAATTATTCTCTCTGGCGGGGCGTGCGCGCTCATCGCTTTTGTGCAAGGGCAATGGCTCGGCGTAATGTTCGTCATTGCTCTCTTTGTGATTCTGCTGAGGCTGCGAGCCTCTGCTCTCCCTCCAGAGAGATGGAGCCGCGCCGTCGGCTACGGGCTGGCCATCGCCACGATCGTCGGCTTGGTGAAGACGACCGCGTCTGTAGCGCTGCTAGTCCCTTTGATTGCGCTTGGGCTCCCCTTCACCAGCACCCTCTCCATCGCGTATAGGGTGAGCTTCTCCTGGCTCGAAGAAGCTTCCTTCAGACGCCCGCGGGTGCTCTTGCTCGTCTATGGGCTCGCATCGTATGCGAGCGTGATAACGTTCTTAGCCACCCGAAGCGATCGAGAAGCGCTCGCTGGAGCTGTCGGCGGGGGAATAGCTCTAGGGCTGCTATGGTGGATGCTTTCCCGACTGCCCAGGACGACCACAGCTGGGAAGAGATTCGTGCTCGTGGGGACGCCCATAGACCGTGTGACGCTTGAGGAAGCCGTGCACAGAATCGAAAGCTTTCTTGATGCTCGTGTGCCGGCCATCGTCTGCACTCCGGATACTACAGCTCTCTGGCGGGCGCAGCGCGATCGCCAGCTACGGGAAGTCTATCATGAAGCGGACTTGGTGACGCCCGACGGCACAGGAGTCGTGTGGGCAGGGAGGCTCTTGGGGGCTTCCTTCCGAGAGCGCGTCTCCGGGATTGATCTTTTGGAGAAGCTCTTCTCTCGGGGGAGGGTCTTGAAGATCTTCTTGCTTGGGGCAGCACCCGGCGTAGCTGAACGAGCTGCCCGCAAGCTCTCCGAGAGATACCCCAACCTTCAGATTGTGGGGACGCATCACGGATATTTTAGCTCTCACGAGAACGAGCGCATCGTGAATCTCATAGAGGCTGCAGGGCCGGATATGGTGCTCGTGGGGCTGGGGGTTCCTCGCCAAGAGCTCTGGATGCGCGAGAACCGACGGGAGATTCGCACAGCTGTGCTCATGGGTGTCGGCGGGTGCTTCGACGTATGGGCTGAGGGGCTGCGGCGTGCACCACGGAGTTGGCAGCGCTTAGGGTTAGAGTGGCTCTATCGGCTCTTGCAAGAGCCTCGACGGCTTGCTCGCGTCAGCACGATCCCTCTCTTTGTAGGAGAGATCGCGTTGATAAAGCTCGCGCAGCTTGTGAGCGATTAGGAGAGAGGCTCTAAAATATCTTCGATCTCAAGTTGGACTTGGGGGCGCCCCGTCCACGTATCGCAGCCGAGCTTGAACGCTAATCCCACCGTGCCCGCGCGCTCAACTTCATAAGCAAATTCCCCAAGGGAGAACCCGATCGCAGAGAATTCTCTTCCTCCAGCAGCTACTTTCAGTTTGAGATGCTGGCTCCCGTTGCCCACCGTGCGCAGCTCCACGATCTTGGCGGAGCGCAGCCAAAAGCGTGGCGTGGGATGCCCCATGCCAAACGGCGCCAATCGCAGAATATCTAAATAAGTTTCCAGGGTGATCTCTTCAGGAGCGAGCTCCGCCTCCAGCTCATGGATGGGGTCTCCCAGATCGCGCAGGACTTCGCGAGCATACGCGCACAGGCGCTCGCGCACGATGGGGAGCCTCTCAGTGCGCATGAAAAAGCCCGCGGCCATGGAGTGCCCCCCATAGCGCTCAAAGAGTTCACTGTTTTTCTCTAACGCCGCGATGATGTCAAACCCCGGAATGCTCCGGCACGACGCGCGGCTGAATTCGCCCTCTATGGAGACCAGCACCGTGGGACGATAGTATTTTTCTGCTAAATCCGACGCCACCAGCCCAATGAGCCCAGGGTTCCAATACTGCCCGGCAAGAAAGATCAGCTTCTCGCTGTGCCAGTTGGGCTGACTGCGCAGTTGCTCTTCAGCTTGATAGAGCAGATCGTCTTGGGCGATCTGACGGTCTTGGTTGTACGCGAGGAGTTTTGTGGCGAGCTGCTCGGCCTTGGTGGGCAGCGCTGTCACTAGGAGCATGAACGCATCGCGAGGATCGCCGACGCGATTGGCTGCATTGAGCTTTGGCACAATAATATAGCTCACTTCGCCGGCAGTGAGCCTCTGCGGGTTGAGCGAGAGCTTTTCGATCAAGATCCGCAGCCCAAGGCACATCTTCCCCTGGGCGATCTGCTGGAGCCCACGCGCCACCAGGCGCTTATTCTCGGCGCAGCCGTCCCGCACCAGCGGCACTAAATCTCCTACCGTCCCCAGCAGAACTAAATCGAAGAACTCTTCGGAGGCGCTCTCCGGCAAGCCGCGATGGGCAAAGAGCGCCCGCACTAATTGAAATGCTACCCCAACAGCAGCCAGGTCTTTGTTGGGATATGTACACTGAGGCTGCTTCGGGTTGATGATCGCATGGGCTGGGGGCAGCTGAGGCGGAGGATGATGATGATCGCTAATGATGACGTCGATGCCGTGTTCTTGCAGATGCGCGACGAACTCGACCTCGGAGATGCCACAATCAGCGGTGATCAAGAGCGAGAAGCCCTCGTCTTTGAGGCGTCGGATCACGGCCTCGCTGAGGCCGTGCCCTCGCTCACGGTCTGAGAGATCAACTTTGACCCCCTGAGCTCCGAGCGCGCGCAAGGCTTTGTAAAGCAGCGCGGTGCTGGTGATGCCATCAACGTCGAAATCCCCCTGAATGAAGATCTTTTCGCCCTGGCGCAGGGCGCGGTCAATGCGCTCGACGGCCTCGCGGACGCCGCGCAGCTCCCAGGGCGAGTTCAACGGCCCTTGGTCGTCATGGATAAGCTCCCGGGGGTATTGGGGAGCACGAGCTGCGAGCACTCGCGCTAATGGGGCAGAGCACCCAAGCTCTTGAGCAATCGCAGCAGCCCGCTCAACGGAAAGATCTTTCAGGCGCCATTCTCGCTGGTAGACCAGCGATCGGATGCGTTGGGCCATGGGTTAGGCAGCCTGGGCGACGAGCTTCATCCAGCGTGCTTTCAGGCGCGCGGCTTTGTTCTTGTGGATCGTGCCGCGGGCGGCAGCCTTATCCACGGCCTTGGCCAATTGGGGCAAGAGTGCCGCCGCCTCGGCCTTCTGCCCCGCCGTCAGGTGCTTGCGAATCTGACGGAGGACTTGACGAATGGCCTCCTTGCGCTGGAGATTCCTCAGCCGCGCGCGCTCGCTCTTCCGCAACGCTCTCTTTGCTGCTTTCGTCCTGGGAATAGAAGATCACCTCGATCGGTCCAGAAAGCGCAATTATCTTATCAAATTGCGATGAGACCGTCAAGCCCCCTTGTCAGATGAATCCCTCTCTGATAGCCTTGAGCCGTATGGGATATTCAGAGTCTCTTGTGGGCGTCAGTGAGCGTGTGGACGTCCAAGCGATCATCGAAGAGAACGCGCGGATCTTACGAGAGAACCGCACCCGCTCGCGGCGCTTTCCCCACATCTACAAGCTGTACGACAACGCGGAGCTGATCTCGACGTTCTCGCATCTGACGCCCAACCTCCCCTTTGACGAAGTCTTTGGAAATTTTCTGCTGCCCAAGATCGCCGACGCCGCTGGGATCCCCCGCGACCGCGTGATCAATTGTGCGTATGATAACTACATCCCGCGCACCGACACTCCTAAAGCCTATACAGTACAATTTGGCATCGTCAACCCCAAGGTCTTGCACCCAGAGATCATCCCCAGCCTCCAAGAGGGGTTCTTCTATGACCCCAAAGAACTGATCAAAGACGGACAGAACCGCATCAAGAGCGCCCCCGAAGAGAATGTAGAAGTCTTTCGAGCCCGGTTCGACCAGATTGAAGCCATCTTAGAGAAGTACTCCGGCCCTGGCGACACACGCGAAAAGCTCCTCAAGATCCGCCAAGAGTTCCTCGCGCTCGTGGGGATAGACTGCATCCCTGAGGTTGCGTACTCTCGGGCTCTTCAGCCCAAGACCGCCGATATCTTAGAGAGTCTCTATAAAGAGGGCTTTCCGTTTTGGGAGATGCCCGTGCCCGAGGAGAAATATCTCAAAGATACTTTTCTCATCGAGGGGATCGACGCTCAGAAGAAGCGCCGCCACGTGCGCTTCGAGGATGGGCAGTTTGTCTTCGAGTATGCCCCCCAGCGCGAGAAGCGCATCCCCGCTGAAAAAATCTTCGACGCCTTGCGAAACTTCGAAGTGATCCCCACCATGCCCCTCGTCATCCTCACCACGACGACGGCTCCGCAGATCCCTCACCTAGGCGGAGGGGTCTGGAAGAACTATGCCCCCAAGCACGTGGATGCCCAAGCTGAGTGGCTCGGCATCCCCGAGCGCAGCGATACGCTCATCTTGAGCACCGGCGGGCACGTGTTATTGAAGACGTTCCGGCGCAACGAAGAGTTTATCGGCTTCCCCACAATCTATCTCACCTATGGCCCAGGGCGCATCCGCGAGGCGTTGGAGAACGGCTACTTCCGGCGGGTGGAGTTCAAGCGCCGCGTCTTGCTATAAGACTGTGACGGTAATGCGTTTGACCTCCAGCTCGCCATGGCGAATCCTCACAGTATACCGCCCTGGCGCGAGCCCTGTTATTTCACCCTCGTAGGGCGCCTGCCCGATGCACTTGATGCATATGATGCCCGGCTCTTTGGGGGCGATCGCTAAGACGTGCACGATCAGCTCCGAATTTTTCGTTTCCAGCATCGCGTCGAGCCGATGGCACGGATCGGGCATGGTCATGCGCCCAGAGAATCTGATAGCTCCGGGGGCTCCGTGGATTTGGGCCTCATCAACACCTGCGCCGCAGCTCACCTCCCCTTGATGGAAGCTCAGTACGGGAGGGCCGACGCTTACCCTATGCTGACAGCCCCCAAGCGCCGTCAGCGCCATCAACGCTATGGATGACCCCAAAAACCTCCGGCGCGAGAGCATACGTATCACCTCCCTTTGGGCTCTCACCCCCGACCCCTCTCCCGTCGTGACCGACGGGAGAGGGGTGCCCGCCAGGGCGGGGTGAGGGCCTCATCACATCTGCACCTTGCTCACCGTCTCGCGCACGATCTCCGCAGCCCGCTGGAGCTGAGCGAGTTCGTCTTGAGTGAGCTTGAGTTCTATAATTCTTTCAGCCCCGCGCGCCCCAAGCACTACGGGGACTCCCAAAAAGATATCCTTCAGTCCGTACTCGCCCTGCAAGAGCACCGAGCTGGGAATGATTCTCTTCTTATCGAGCAGGATGCTCTCGATCATCGCGATCACGGCTGCCGAGGGCGCATAGTACGCGCTCCCCTCGCCCAAGAGCTGAACGATCTCCGTTCCGCCCTTGCGCGCACGATCGCAGAGATGCGCGATGCGCTCCGAGTCGAGCAAGTCCGTGAGGGGAATCCCGGCGACGCTCGTATATCGGGGCAGTGGGACCATCCCCACGTCGGTGTGGCCGCCAAGAACTAAGCCCTGCACATCTTCTGCCGAAAGACCTAGCTCCATCGCGATAAAAGTCCTCCAGCGCGCGGAGTCGAGCGCCCCGCCTTGGCCGATCACGCGCTCTCGCGGGAACCCCGTCACTCTGTGTGTGACGTAGACCATGGCATCGAGGGGGTTGCTGAAGACGATGATGATCGCGTTGGGCGAGTGCTTGGCGACTTGCTCGGCGCAGCTTTTGACGATCTTTGTGTTGATATTTAAGAGATCTTCGCGGGACATGCCCGGCTTGCGGGGCACCCCCGCGGTGATGACCACGATCTGGGAATTTTCCGTATCTTTGTAATCGCTTGTCCCAATAACTGATGAGCTAAAGCCAACGAGCGGGCCTGCTTGGAGCATATCTAAAGCTTTCCCCTTGGTGGGATTTTCACGCTCCGGGATGTCGAGCATGACGACATCGCAGAGATTTTTTTCGACAAGACGCTGGGCCATCGTCGCGCCGGTGGCCCCAGCGCCGATGATCGAGACTTTCGGGCGCATAGTGATCCTCCCTTAAAGAGATATTAGGCCATCTCAGATTAACTTAGAGCTAGGGGGATTTGCAAGTATACGGCTTTTAGGGTAAAACAACACAAGGAGGAAAGGGTATGGCGGTGCAGGTGCGCATGACGGCTGAGCAGCTGGCCGAGCTCACTGACGACCGGTATAAGAAGTCCGAACTTGTGAAAGGAGAACTGATCACGATGAGCCCCACATGGTTTGAGCATGGCATCGTGAGCGCGCGGATCGCTCAGATACTCAACGACTTTGTTCGGGCTCGAGGGCTGGGGTATATTTGCGGAGCAGAGACAGGTTTTATCTTACAGCGCAACCCCGATACCGTGCGGGCTCCCGATGTGGCATTCGTTCGCAAAGAGAAGGTCAGTTCGCTGCCGACCTCATTTGCAGAGTTTGCTCCCGATCTGGCCGTAGAGATCGTCTCTCCGGCGGATCGGAGCAGCGACATGGAGCAAAAGATCGCCGACTATCTCGCAGCAGGCACGCGCCTCGTCTGGGTCGTCTACCCCATGACGAAGACGGTCTACGTCTATCGGCCAGGATGTGCTGTCCAGCGCCTCTCAGCAAGTGAGACGCTCTCTGGAGAAGATGTGCTCCCTGGCTTCTCCATTACTATCTCTGAATTCTTTGTGTGAATTTTTCAAACCCCTACCCTTTCCGTTACAATAGTCTCTGTCATGAGAAGACTCGACACCAAAACCGAACAAACTATCGAAAAGTTTGCTCACGAGATCCAGAGGCTCTACGGCGACGATCTGGTCTCGCTCGTGCTCTACGGCAGCGCCGCGGGCACGGACTTTGTGCCCGATCGCTCCGACCTCAATTTCCTTGTGGTGCTCAAGCGCGTCACCCCGGAGGCCCTACGCAAAGCCATGCCCTTCGTGAGAGCATGGCACCGCCAGAAGATCGCCACCCCGCTCTTCGTCGACCCGGAGTTTTTGAGAAGCTCGCTCGACGTCTTCCCCATCGAATTTTTAGATATACAAGAGCAGCACCGAGTGCTGGCGGGCACGGATATTCTGCTTGATCTGAAGATCTCTCCGAAAAATCTTCGCCTGCAGTGCGAGGAAGAGCTCAAGGGCAAGCTGCTTATCTTGCGCCGGGCGTATCTAGAGACCGCCGGGCGCGCCGAAGCCCTTGAAGAGCTCATGACACAATCACTTAAATCATTTCTCACCATCGCTCGGCACTTGCTGCGCCTGAAGGGGCTTCGGCCCGCTCACGAATTTTTGGAGATCTTAGTCCAAGCTGAAGAGACATTTGGGCTCTCTCTGGAGGCGATGCGCACTGTGCACAGCGTCCGTCTGGGAGCGGTGCGCCTTGAGAAATCTGAAGCTCAGAAGCTCTTTGATCGCTACGTGGCGGAGATCGAGCAGCTCGCCACGTGCGCCGATACGATCTTGAGAGAACCCCAATGATCCGCAAGATTCTCGCTCTGCTCATACTCATCTCCGTCGGTGCTCTCGCCCAAGAGGCCCCTGCGCCCCAGGGGTACGTCTCGGACTACGCAGAGGTTCTCACCCCCCAGATGCGCGAGAAGCTCACGGCGCTGCTGCAAGAGCTCGAGCAGAAGACGACAGCGCAAATAGCCGTCTTAACAGTGAAGACGACGCAACCCTATGATGACTTTCAGTACGCGCTGAAAGTCTTTGACAGTTGGCAGATCGGCCAGAAGGGCAAAGATAACGGAGCGCTCTTCTTCGTCGCGGTGGAGGATCGCCGAGTGCGGATTCTGACGGGCTACGGCTTGGAAGGGATTCTCCCCGACGGAAAGGTCGGGGAGATCTTGGACAAGTTTATCATCCCAGAATTTCGCGCAGGGCGCTTCGATGAGGGTATCTACAAGGGCGTCTGGGCGGTCGCTCTCATCATCGCCAAGGACGCGGGCGTGGAACTGACCGGCCAAGCCCCGATCGACCCAGATCGTCTGCCGGATGATAACGTCTCGCCGATCTCGCTGGTCATCGCACTCATTGTGATCTTTTTTCTTGTGAGTCTCATGATGCGGAGCGCGCGGCGCACTCGCAGGGGGTCTTCGATCCCGTGGTGGATCTGGCTGGCCGGCTCAGGCGGCAGCAGCCGATCGTGGAGGAGTGGGAGTTTTGGCGGGTTTGGTGGGGGATTTAGCCGCGGGGGCTTTGGCGGATTTGGCGGCGGGCGCACCGGCGGCGGCGGCGCCGGACGCGGATGGTAAGGGTACCTCTCCCCTGGCCCCTCCCCTAAAGAGGGAGGGGCCGGAGGAGGGGTCTACAAGTCGAAATCTATCAACAAGGAGGTCTTATGAACAGAGCCCTATGGATCACGGTTGGCGTGCTCGTCGTCTTAGGGATCGCGGCGTACTCGCTCTTTGCGGGGACGTACAATCAGTTCGTCACCCAACAAGAAGAGATTCGGCAGCGCTGGGCTCAAGTAGATAATCAGCTCCAGCGGCGCAGCGATCTCATCCCGAACTTGGTGGAGACGGTGCGCGGCTTCGCCGGCCAAGAGCTTACGATCTTTCGCGAGATCGCCGAAGCTAGGACAAAGTACGGCGGCGCGGTGCAGATCTCCGACAAGATCGCGGCAGCAAATGAGCTGGGCAGCGCCCTCGCGCGCCTCTTGGTGATCGTCGAGAACTATCCCACATTGAAGTCTGACCAGACGTTTATCAGACTGATGGACGAGCTAGCAGGCACGGAGAATCGCTTGGCCGTCGAACGGATGCGCTATAACGAAGCTGTGCAGGCTTACAATGCGAACATTCGGCGCTTCCCCAATAATTTTCTGGCGCAGCTCTATGGCTTTCAACCTGCACCGTACTATGAAGTACCCCCGGAAGCGAAGGTCGTCCCCACGGTGACGTTCACGCCGCCACCGCCGCCCAAGGAGCCGTAGACTCACCCTCACCCCCAGCCCCTCTCCCCTCCGAGGGAGAGGGGAGCAGAGGGGTGAGGGGGCTTTAGTCACTTATAGAAATCGCACAAGGGGCAGCGCCAGTCGGTGCCGTCGGGACGTTCGGGGTGGCGCGTGTTGTCCAAGTACTGTTTGAGCTGGTGATAGAGTTCGCACTGCCGGCGGAAGGCTTCCTCGGGGGTTTCGCAGTAATCGAACTGAAAGTACCGGTAGCTGCGGCCGAGCCATTTTAAGAGTTTATCGCGCACGTCGCGGTCATCACGCCCCAGGAAGCGCGGCTGTCCCCCAGGCACCATGTGGAGCAGAAAGATGCCGGGCTGGGGCTTGCGCACCATCTGTCTGATCGTGCGATCGTTCAGCAAGAATGGTCCCCGAATACGCGATCACTCCTTGGGTCTGTTCTGCTGAATTATAAGCGGAGCGGGCTGGGCCGCGCAAATCTCTTGGGGTTTGCGGGCGGGATCGTATCTGTTATAATATACAAAGTCGGGATGTGGCGCAGCCTGGTAGCGCACACGCTTGGGGTGCGTGGGGTCGCGGGTTCAAATCCCGCCATCCCGACCATCCTTGTCCGCCCCTAGCGGGGGAGATCCTTCTGTGATGGCGGCCCTCCGGCCAAGACCCAATCTCTAACTATCTTTCAGAGGGGGTGCTGTCCATGCGCACGGTGCTTGCTGGCGCGTTAGGAGAGGACGCCCACGTCGCGGGTGTGGCAAACTTTCTCAAATTAGCTGAAGAAGTCGGCTGGAAGACAGTCTATCTGGGCCCAGCTGTGCCCATCGAACGCCTTCTCGAGAGCATCCGTCAGCACAATCCAGATTTGGTCGCCGTCAGCTATAGACTGACCCCAGAGACGGGCGAGGCGCTGCTGAAGCAGTTTATCGAAGCTATCCGAAAAGCAGGGCTTGAGCAGCGACGCTTTGTCTTCGGGGGCACACCGCCCTTAGCGGAGCGCGCCCGAAAGCTGGGGTTCTTCGAGCGATGTTTCTCTGGGGAAGAGCCCATAGAAGAGGTCATCGCGTATCTGAAGGGCGAGCTCTGGCGGGGCACAAGCGAAAAAGACTTCCCCCAGACGTTCGTGGAGCGTTTGGCGTGGAAGAGGCCGTTCCCACTGATCAGACATCATTTTGGGCGCCCCACCGTCGAAGAGACTATCGAAGGGATTCGCGAGATCGCCGAAGCCCGCGTGCTCGACGTCATCTCGCTGGGCATCGATCAAGACGCCCAAGAGAACTTCTTTCATCCCGAACGCCAAGACCCGCGGCGCAAGGGGGCCGGCGGCGTCCCCGTGCGCTCCGCAGAAGAGTATCGCGCCCTCTATCAAGCGAGCCGGTGCGGCAACTATCCCCTCATGCGGGCATATTCGGGAACGGACGATCAGCTCAAGCTCGCCCAACTCTACGTCGAGACGTTCAACAACGCCTGGTGTGCCACGTCCATCTTCTGGTTCAATCAATTGGACCGTCGTGGCCCGCTGGGCTTAGAGGAGTCCATTCGGGTCCATCAGGAGCTGATGCGCTGGCACGGCGAACGCAATATCCCCGTAGAGGTGAACGAACCCCATCACTGGGGGATGCGCGATGCTCCCGATGTCATCTACGTCGTGACAAGCTTTCTTTCGGCATATAACGCCAAGCAGATGGGCGTGAGAGACTACATCGCCCAATATATGTTCAACAGCCCGGCGGGGCTGTCGGATCGCATGGATTTAGCAAAGATCTTGGCGTGTATTGAGCTTGCAGAGGCGCTCGCCGACGAGAATTTCAAAGTCTATCGGCAGGCGCGCACGGGGCTGCTCAGCTATCCCGTCGATCCCGATGCCGCCCGGGGACACCTGGCAGCATCGGTGTATCTGCAGATGGCAATCAAGCCCCATATTGTGCACGTCGTCGGGGCGACCGAAGCGCATCATGCGACGACGGCTCAGGAGCTGATCGAGAGCGTCAAGATCGCTCGCAGAGCGATCGAGAACGCGCTGCGCGGCGCCCCCGATATGACCGCTGACCCGATCGTACAGCGCCGCAAGAAGGAGCTCATGAGCGAAGCCCAAGTCACCCTCGAAGCGATCAAGAAGCTTGCCGGGCCAGATGTGCCCGATCCTTGGGTTGATCCGGCAACGCTCGCCCGCGCGGTGACCGTGGGGATCTTAGATGCGCCGCACTTGAAGGGCAGCCCCATCGCCAAGGGGCAGATCGTCACGCGCATCATTGATGGCATGTGTGTAGCTATAGATCCCCCGACGGGTCAGCCCCTGAGTGAGGCTGAGCGTATAGCCCGGTTGGGCATCACCATCTGAAGGAGGCAGGATGTGCGGTATCGCCGGGTACTTTGATTTGGAGCGGACGTCCTCGCGAAAGCCGATCCCTGTGGCAGCGATGCTCGAGAAGCTACAGCATCGCGGGCCGGATGATTCTGGGGTTTGGCAGAGCGAGCGCGCTGCCCTGGGACACACCCGGCTCTCTATTATTGATGTGCCCGGCGGCCACCAGCCCATCGCCAACGAAGACGGCTCTTTACACATCGTCTATAACGGCGAGATCTATAACTTCCAAAACCTGCGAGCTACGCTCGCGTCGAGGCATCGCCTGCGCACGCGCACCGACACCGAAGTCGTCATCCATTGCTACGAAGAGCACGGCCCGGATTGCGTGAAGCTCTTCGACGGGATGTTCGCGTTCGCTCTGGCAGATGGTGATGAACTCTTTTTAGCGCGCGACCCGCTGGGGGTCAAGCCGCTCTACTACGCGATCGTTGATGGGCGGCTGTACTTTGCCTCGGAGATCAAGGCGCTCTTGTCGGTCACGGAGCAAATCAAAGAATTCCCGCCAGGGCATTGGTATCACAGCGCGTTGGGCTGGCGACAATACTTCGATCTCGACGCATGGGCTGCTTCGGCCATTGAGCATAGGCTCTCTGATCCAGAACGGACTTTGCGGGATAGCTTGACGGCTGCCGTCGAGAAGCGGCTTGTCTCTGACGTGCCGGTAGGGGTCTTCTTGAGCGGGGGCCTCGATAGCAGCCTCATCGCGGCCTTGATGAAGCAGCACATCCCCACGCTGCACTCGTTCTCCGTGGGCACAGCCCACGGGCAAGACCCGCTCTATGCCCGGCGCGTCGCTGACTATCTGGGCACTGTGCATCACGAATATATCTATACCGAAGCCGAGATGCTCACGATACTGCCCACGGTGATCTATCATTTGGAGTCGTTTGATTTCGCTCTAGTGCGCAGCGCCATCGCGAACTATTTTGTCGCGCGCCTTGCGCGAGATTTCGTGAAAGTCGTGCTCGTGGGTGAGGGCTCAGACGAGCTCTTCGGCGGCTACCACTATCTCAAAGAGATCACCGACGAAGAGCGACTGCACCGCGAGTTGGTCACGATCACGAGTCGGCTGCACAACACAAATCTCCAGCGTGTAGACCGGATGACGATGGCCCATAGTATAGAAGGCCGAGAGCCGTATTTAGATTTGGATTTGCTGAAGACGGCGCTGGCGATTCCCCCTGAACTGAAACAACGACACGGCGTCGAAAAATGGGTCTTGCGCAAAGCTTTTGAGGGCGCCCTCCCTGACGAAATTCTCTGGCGCCAGAAGGAAAAGTTCTCACGGGGGGCGGGCTCGGCCTTGGTCTTCGAGCAGATCGCCGAGCGCGAGATCTCCGACGGAGAGTTCGAGCGCGAGCGCCATCTCCCCAACGGCTTGACGCTGCGCTCCAAAGAAGAGCTCTATTACTACAGAATCTGGCGGCGCTTCTTCCCCGATAGCGTCATAGAATGCTTGAGCTGGACAACACGTCCCGAAGCGAGGTGATTTTATGCCCAAGAATATCTCTTTCACCGTGATCGGAGCGGGGCATGGCGGCAAGGCCATGGCCGCCCATTTGGCCCTCATGGGGTACCCCGTCACGCTCTACAATCGCACGCCCGAAAATATTAAGACCATCAAAGCCCGTAAGGGTATCGAGCTGGAGAGCTTTCCCGGTGGCCCCCACGGCTTCGCGAAGCTCAAAAAGTGCACGTCTGATCTCAAAGAAGCCCTGTCGGACGCCCACGTCGTGATGGTCGTGGTGCCCTCATCGGCCCATCGAGAGATCGCGCAGCATTGCGCGCCGCACCTCAAAGACGGCCAGATCATCATCCTCCATCCGGGCCGAACCTGTGGCGCTATCGAGTTTGTAAAAGTCCTCAGAGATACTAATTGCTCAGCAAACGTCATCGTCGCTGAGGCCGAGACGTTCATCTACGCCAGTCGCTCGATCGGCCCGGCCCAAGTCCGCATCTTCAGCATCAAGGACGCGGTGCCGCTGGCGGCCCTGCCCGCTACGCACACCCAGAAAGTCTTAGATGTCATCAACGAAGCTTATCCCCAATTCATAGACGGGGGCAACGTCCTCCAGACGGGGCTCGACAACATGGGCGCGATCTTCCACCCGGCTTTGACGATTCTGAATGCTGGCTGGATCGAGTCCACCAAAGGGAATTTTCAGTTCTATATTGACGGGGTGACGCCTTCCACCGCGCGGGTGCTCGAGGTCTTAGACCGCGAGCGGGTCACCATTGCTGCAGCTCTAGGGATTCGCGCCACAACAGCCCTCGAATGGCTGAAGATGGCCTACGACGCCAAGGGCGAAAACCTCTACGAGGCGATCCACGCCAACCCCGGCTACTATGGGATCATGGCCCCGCCGCGCTTGGAGCATCGCTATATCTTCGAAGACGTGCCCATGAGCCTCGTGCCCATCGCGGCGCTGGGGAAGCGCTACGGCGTGGAGACCAGGGCCATAGAGAGTATCATTCATCTGGCATGTATCATCCATCGCACGGACTACTGGCGGCGCGGGCGCACCCTCGAGAAACTCGGCATTGAACATTTCAGCGTCAGCGAACTGACGCGCTACGTCAATGAGGGCGTGTTGCCCTAGAAGGGCCACAGCCTGGGGATCACGAGCATCGCCACGACCCATACGAGAATGTTGAGTCCGACCCCGACGCGCAGATAGTCTGAAAATCTATACCCACCAGGGCCAAAGACAAGTGTATTTGATTGATGTCCAATCGGCGTCATGAAGCTCGACGATGCCGCGACGGCCACTCCCATCAAGAACGGATAAGGGCTGACTCCCAATTGCACAGCGAGCGAGATGGCAATCGGCGCCAGAAGCACGGCGGCAGCCGCATTCGAGAGAATCTCTGTGATCAGCGACGTGAACGCCATCAGCGCCCCCAAGACAAACAACGGGCCGAATGAGCCAATCCCCTTCAAGATGAGTTCAGCCAACAGTTGCGCGGCCCCTGTTCTCTCCAAGGCGATCCCCGCGGGGATCATCCCCGCCAAGAGAAAGATCACCATCCAATCTATAGATTCATACGCCTCTTCGAGCGTGAGACAGCGCGTCAGCACCATGAGCACAGCCCCTAAAGTCCCCGCAATGCTGATATGCAACATGCCCAAGCCAGCGAGGGTGAGGACTCCCGCAAAGATCAGCACCGTCATCGGCGCTTTCTCGGTGCGCAACGCTTGGAACGCTAAGGGGCTCATCAAGATGAAATTCTCCCTGGGGATCTGGGCAAGGCGCTGCTCCGGCCCCTGAAGCAATAGAGTATCCCCAAATTGCAAGGGGATTTGCGAGAGCTGCCCCCGCAGGAGCGTCCCGTGCCGCGCGATCGCCAGCACTGCTACACCATAGCGATTGTGAAAATCGAGTTCAGCCAAGGTCTTCCCGATGAAGGCCGCATGGGGGGCGAGCGTCGCCTCCACACGCTTGATCTCATCGGACTTGTGCCAGGGATAGGTATATTCGACCTCGGGGCGGATCTCTACGCCGAATTCGTCTTTCAGCTTGAAGATCTCTTCGGCTTTGCCGCTAACAATGAGCACATCGTTGGCCTGGAGGCTCGCCCAGCCCCAGATGTCGAAGATCTCGCGCTGGCCGCGACGGATGGCGAGGATCTCAATCCCTCGCTCGCGCCAGCCCAGCTCATGCAGCCGTTTGCTGATGAGTTTAGAACCCTTGGGGATAACTAACTCCGTCAGGAAATCTTTGGGCATGGAGTCGGTGATCTCTTCGCGGCGGCGGGCAGGGATGAGCCAGCGCCCGATCAAGAGAATATACAGCACGCCCGCCCCAACCACCGCCAGGCCAATGGGAGCAAATTCGAACAGCTCAAAAGAGCGCAGGCCGTTCTGAACCGCGATCGTGCTCACGAGGATATTGGGCGGCGTCCCGATGAGGGTGCAGAGCCCCCCCATCATGGAGCCATATGCGAGAGGAATGAGCAATTTGGATGGGCTGATCGCGCTCTCGCGAGCGAGCGTCATCACCACCGGCAAGAGGATCGCCACAGCCCCAACGTTGTTGATGAACGCCGACAGGGCCGCAACCGTCAACATCATCACGAGAGTGAGCGCCCACTCGCGATGCCCGGCCACAGCCCGCATCGCGCGCCCGATGAAAGACGCAATCCCCGTGCGAGCAACAGCAGCGCTCATCACGAACATCGCCCCAACGGTGATGACGGCGGGGTTGCTGAAGCCGCTGAAAACTTCACTGGGGCTCACCAGCCCTGTGAGGGCTAAGGCCAAGAGCACCAGCATCGAGACGAGATCTGCACGGATGCGCTCGCTGAGAAAGAGCACGAGCGCTATGCCAAGAATAGCGAACAGAAGAGTGATCTCCATCAGGGGCATTATAGCGTTTGTGGCAAGGCACGTCAATGAAATCGCTTCATCAAGAGTGGGGTCAGCAGTGCCAGCACCAAGACCGTGATCACTGTCACTCCCAAGATCGAAGGCGTCGGGGCTAAGCCTGCGAGGATGATAGAGAACTCGCCACGCGGAATGAGGGCTACCCCCAAGCGCCATGAAGCACTCTTGCTCAATCTCACAAGCCGTCCAATCACCCAGCCCGTGCCCAGCTTCCCCCACACGGCACCAAGAATCACAAGAAAGCTTGCCAAGAGCATGTGAGACACGTGGGAGAGCTCCATGAGCAACCCGAACGAAACGAAGAAGATCGCGGCGAAGAGATCGCGAAACGGCGCTATCACGCGCTCGACGCGCTCGCGAAACTCGCGCTCCGGCAGAATAAACCCGGCAAAGAACGCCCCGATCGCTCCCGAAAGCCCAAGCCATTCAGCGAGCGCTGCCAACGCCATCAGAAACGCGACCACAAAGAGCAGAAAGACCTCGATAGATTCATGGGCCATCAATCGGCGCAACACCGGGCGCAGCAGCATCGCCGCCCAGAACGCCCCGACAAAAAATCCCACAGTCTTGCCCAAGACAAGCCCTATCCCCCACACGTCCAGCGTTCCGCTGTGGACTATTCCCGCGATGATCGCCAGATAGAGCGCGGTGATAAGATCTTGAAAGACGGAGATGCTCACGGCGTACTCGGTCTCCGGCAAGGCGCTGCGTCGAAAATCAATGATGAAGCGTGCCATGATGGACGTACTGTTGTTGTAGAGCACTCCTCCCATAATGAGGGCGCTCATCACATCGAGGCCAAGCCCCAACCCAAGAAGAATCCCCAGGGGCAGATTGATCAAGGCGTCCAGAGCCGTGGCGACGAAGATCTTTCGACTGCCCTGCCGCACCCGCTCCGGCGAGAAATCGAGCCCAATAGTAAAGAGCAGCAGCATCGCCCCAAGCTGGGCCATAAACCTAACGACCTCGGAGTGAGGGATGAAGAACTTCAAGAGAATCCCAGCGACGATGAAGACGGAGACGCTCGATTGCCTCAAGCGATGGGCAAGAAGTGCTCCGATGTAGAGCACAAAGAGTATAAGGCTCAGCTCAAAAAGCATCGTCAGTGCAGGGCGAAGCGAGCTTTGAAGGCTTCGACTTGGGCTTGCTCACCGATGACGACTACCGTATCGCCGGCATCGAGTTTCGTATCGGGCGGGGGATTGAGAATCTTCTTTGTCGGCCCAAAGAGGGCGATGATCGTCGCGCCGGTGAGCTTGCGGATCTTGTTCTCTTGGATGGTCTTGCCCGTCAGCGGAGAGTGCGCCGGGACCTTGAGCCACTCAATAGTCAGCTCTTTCATCACGAGCCGCGCCGTATCTTGAACATCAGGCTGAAAGTGAGTCCCGATCAAGATGGCGCCGAGCTCACGGGCTTCTTTGTCGCTCAGCTCGATGACGGACTCTGGGGTCTCTTGAGCGGGGAGAAAGCGATAGATCTCGCGGCGCCCGGTCTTGTGAATGATGACGCAGATCGTTTCGCCCTCTTCGGTCTCGAACGAGAACTTCATCCCGATGCCGGGAAGCTCGACCTCGCGGACTTCCATAGAATTCCTCTCTGGACTTTGCTTGTTCGATTGAGTATACTCAAACAAAATGACTCCTTACAAATGGACTTGTCTATCTTGTGGTCATCCCGGTCTTCGGGCTCTAGTATTTGCCCGCGCTCGCCGCAGCAGATTATAATCGCAGCCGTGATCTGTCACTATTCTCATGGAGGGTGATGGGGATGGAGCCCGTCGAGATCAAAGTGTTAGACAAGGGCTTTGTGCGGCTCATTGATTTTATGGGCGGGGACGAGACGGTCGTCTTGGCGGCGCGGGTCTCCACGGGGAAGGGGCTCAAGGGCGAAGAGCAAGATCGCAAGCTCATCAATTATTTGATGAAACACCGTCACGAGACGCCGTTTGAGCACTCGGTCTTTCAGTTTCACATCTCCTGCCCGCTCTTTGTCGCTCGCCAGTGGTTCAGGCATAGAGTGGCTTCATACAACGAGCGGTCGGGAAGATATGTCGAGTACGAGGATGAATTTTATCTCCCAGACCGATTGCGCCTCCAAGCGAAGTCGAATAAACAAGCGAGCGAGTTCGGCGAGATCCCCAACGAGCGCGAGCTCATCCAGATGATCCAAGAGACCTACGATCTTGTCTATGAGCGCTATAAGAAGCTCTTGGCGGCCGGGGTGGCCCGTGAGCTGGCGCGGGCGATCTTGCCCTTATCGCTCTACACGCAGTTTTACTGGACGATCAACGCGCGGTCGCTGATGAACTTCATCAATCTGCGGGCGGACGCGGGAGCGCAGTGGGAGATCCGCCAGTACGCCGAAGCGATCGCGAAGATCTTCAAGGCGAAGATGCCCTGGACGTGGGAGGCGTTCGTGCAATATGTGTGGCGAGGGGAGAACCCCGCGATTCAGCCGTGAGCGACTTGCCTAATAGAAGTTTTAATTAGCTTAAGCGATCTCACGCTCCTCATTGCGGATGGCCGCGGCGATCGCTTCACTCATCTCTATCGGTTGCACAGGGAAGACTTCTAGTGCCGTCGCGTCACGTACGACGGTTAGGTGCTTGATCGACTCGATGAGCCTCCGGTCCACCCGCGGTGGCGGCTCCTCAGGTGCGGCGAGAGGTCTCGACCATGGCCGAGACCTCCGAGATAGATAATGCGCCGCACGCCGGCCTGCCGCGCTGCCTCTCCGAAGTTTTTCGCTGCTTTCCGGTCCCGGGCCTCGAAGTCGCCGCCCGAGCCCATCGAGTGGATGAGGTAGTAGGCCATCTCGACGTCCTGGGAAGCCGCTTCGAGCGTTTCGGGCTTCAAGACGTCGGCCTCGACAACTTGGGTCGTCGGTCCGACTTTCGACGCGAGCGCCTATTGCCGCCGCACCATGCAGCGCACACGCTTGCCGCTCGCTTCGAGCCGCCGTTAGTGTCTTGGATAGTTTAAATGACCAGGTAACTATCTCTATTATCTCCATGCAAGCAAATTCGAGAGACTATGGCCAACGGAGTTTCAGATTTGCTCGTCTTGTTGTGATAGTTTCGTAAACTCTCTGTCGCTGTGCAACGGCCGAAAGAACGCGCTCGCCTTGACGTAGGGCATCAGGCTTGCCTGCTCGTCGCTCGCCTGCATATAATTAATTCATGCGCAAAGCTCTGACGATCTGGCTCCTCGGCGTCGCTGTGGGGTTCTTCTTGGGCTGGCTCACAAGCTCGTATTCGTACACGTCGAGCTCCCATGCGCCACCTGCGCCCGCAGGCTTCAGTGCCCCCGATGCCCCTCTTAGAGTCTATTTTTCGCCGTCTCCTGAGCCGGAGCGAGCGATCCTCCAAACCCTCTATAGCTCCCAAAAGTACGTGCACGCCGCGCTCTATCAGCTGACTGACCCGGAGATCGCCGATGCCCTTCTTGAGATCGCTAGGCGCGGGATCGAGCTGAAAATTCTCTTAGACGACGAGCCGAGCAGGAGCAGCAAAGGATGTCTCTTGCGTCGCGCGGGCATCGCCGTCAAACAGTACGTTGATACGGGCATCATGCACCATAAGTTCGCCGTCGTTGACGGCGAAAAAGTGATCACGGGCTCGTACAATTGGACGACATCAGCCCAGACGCGCAACGAAGAGAATCTCCTAATCATCGAGAGCCCACAGCTGGCTCAAGCGTTTGAGAGCGAATTTTCTAAGCTCTGGGCGCACAAGAAAGCCCAAGCCCTCACCCACGCCGACTGCGCGCGATCATCGTCGGAAGAGTAAAAGCCACAGTACTATCCCCGCAGCGACCAGCACCACAAGCATAATCGCGCTCCTGGGTAACGGTACAGACGCTGCCCTCATCGGAGTGATGACCCCGCAGAGCACCCGCGCGCCGCTGTTGCCCGCAGGGTCAGTGATGTGATCATCAGGGTCAGCGTGAATGATCAACGAGCTGCCGTCTTCGTCGAAGAGCGACAGCTCCCCCGGCGCAAGCGTGACGCGATCTGTAACGTACTCGTAGACAGCGGAGCCGTCTTCGCCGACGACGAGATTGGGCAGATCCCCGGCGTGCGGGCCTTCGGGGTTATTGAGCCCATGCTTTTTGTTTGTCGGGTTAAAATGCGGCCCAGCGGAGAGAAAGTCCGGGGGCTCGCACTTGCCCACGGCGTGAATGTGAATGCCGTGCTCCCCCGGCGAGAGGCCCTTCACCGTGACGGAGATCCGAACCCCTTGGGGCTCTTGGGTGAAGATCGCCATGCCCAGGACTTGGCCCTCGGCGTTGCGCAGCGGTGCGGCTGCTCGCTCGCCCACCGCCCAGACTGTCCCGCTTTCCGTCGCCAGACCAACAGTAGCCAGCAGTGCGAGAGTATAAAGAGATATTCGCATACTCTTCCCCCTTCTCTTGAAGAGATTTCAGCCCATATACGGGCGGCGCCAGTCGCGCGGCGGCACGAGCGTCTCCTTGATCGTTCGTGGGCTGAGCCAGCGAACAAGATTCAGCCACGAGCCGGCTTTGTCGTTCGTCCCGGAATGTCTGGCCCCACCGAAGGGCTGCCGCCCCACAACTGCCCCCGTGGGTTTGTCGTTGATATAGAAATTCCCAGCGGCGTAGCGCAGCATCTTTTCAGCAGTGACGATCGCCTGACGATCTTGCGCGAAGATCGAACCCGTAAGCCCATACGGCGTAGATTCATCGCAGAGCTTGAGCGTCTTCTCAAATTCATTATCGGGATAGATATAGACCGTCAGCACCGGTCCGAAGATCTCTTCGGTCATCAGTTTGCTCTTGGGGTCCTTGGAGACGATCACCGTGGGCTGCACGAACCAGCCCGTGGAGCTGTCGTACTCCCCCCCGAAGACGATCTCGTAAGTGTTTGGGTTCTTCTTAGCTTCTTCGATGTACGAGACGATCTTGTCGAACGCGTCTTTGGTGATGATCGCGCCCATGAAGACCGAGAGGTCTTCGGTAGGGCCGACCTTGAGCTTGGGGAGTTCTTCGAGAAAGCGTTTCTTGAGGGCAGGCCAAAGACTTTGCGGGACGTACATCCTCGACGCCGCTGAGCACTTCTGCCCCTGATATTCAAACGCCCCACGGATGGTGTTCGCGGCGACGACGTCGAGATCCGCCGACGAATGCACGAAGACGAAGTCTTTCCCGCCGGTCTCGCCCACGATCCTTGGGAAATTTTTATAGTTGGGCAAGTTCTTGCCGATCTCAGTCCACAAGTGCACTAACGTCTCGTAGCTGCCTGTGAAGTGCAGCCCCGCAAAATCGGGATGCTTGAGCACGACATCGCTGTATTGACTTGAGAAGGGCACGAAGTTGATGACGCCCTTGGGAAGCCCAGCTTCTATTAGTATCTGCATGATGCGATAATTCGAGAGCAGCACCGATCGCGCAGGCTTCCACAAGGCGACGTTGCCCACGAGTGCTGGAGCTGTGGGGAGATTGCCCCCGATCGAGTAGAAATTAAATGGCGGCACGGCGAGAATAAAGCCTTCTAGCGGACGCCAGTCGAAACGGTTGATCTCTCCGTAGATCTGATCGGGCTGCTGTTCGTAGAGAAACTGCATATAGTATGCGTTGAATCTCCAAAAGTCTACTAACTCTGCAAGATCAATCTCGGCTTCAAAGGGGGTCTTGGACTGATTGAGCATGATAGCCGCGATGTTTTGGATCCTCCTTGGCCCGGCCAAGAGATCTGCCGCGCGCATGAAGATCGCCGCCCGATCGTAGCCGTCCAGAGCTGACCATGTTTTGTGGGCTTCTAAAGCTGCGTCAATGGCGCGGCGCAGCTCGGGCTCTCCGGCCAGGTGGGCCCGCGCTAAGATTCTCTTGTGCTCGTGGGGGCAGGGGACATCTATGGTCTGGCCGGTCTTGACGGGCTCGCCATTGATGATTAAGGGGATCTCTTCGGTCGTGCGCTTGAGGGCTTCGATCTCTTTCAAGAGCTGGGCGCGTTCTGGGGTTTCTGGAGCATACGTTGGGATTTTGTTGACGTCGTTCTGAGGCTTTTCTAATTGCCAGTGTTTGCTCATGGCGATAACCTCCTTGGGGAACGTCTCGCTCTATTAAATTACTGGCTTCTCTTGCAAAAAGCAAATCAATGACGAGCTTGCGCACCGCACGCGCGTGCCCTCGCCCCGCACACGAAAGCTATATCAACTCTTGATGAGCTTGAGGCGTCTCAAGTCTGCCTCCGTCCAACGGGCTTGCTTCTCGATGATGCTGCGCAGTGTGCCATCTTGAAAGTTTGACCGAGATGATGAAATGCTATGGTCACTCGACGGCTGTCCGCATGTACGTAGCGATAGTGCGGTCCTCGGTGACGCTTGAGCTGAAATCCCTCACGCTCCAGCGCCCTGATCAACTGCCGCGCTGTCAGGCTGCGCAGCTTACTGTAGTCAATCGCACTCATCGCGTGATGCTGACCGCGGGCCCTTTCACAACTGTGACTTGGGCTGTGCGGGGAAGGGATTTACCTTCCTCTGCGAGCTCTTCGAGGATCATCTCCAGCACTTCTTGAATATTCTTGAGCGCTTCTTGAGGGGTTTCGCCCCAGGTGGCAGCACCGAGGGCTTCCAACGAGGGCACATAAGCCCGCCAGACGGCTTCGCTAGGGGGCTCGTCGGGCCAGCGATCTTCTTCGAGAACGACGCGGAAGATATATGTCTTCAAAGCGTCACGCTTGATGGCGACTTTGCGCTTGGCCATAGCATTAAGATTATATGCCCTGCCTCAGGCTAAGACAAGTGCGCGATGCCGATAATCGAACCGCGTCCCAACCTCATCCCTGCGGCCCATCTCACCTCTCCCTGACCCTCCCCGTACACGGAGAGGGAACGGGTGAGGTAAGACCGCCTATCGCAAGATCACGAGCTAGCGCACCTCGCTCACGTATCTCGCCCATCGAAGCCGCGCACGCGCATCTTACTTTCTCAAGAGTTTTAAACGTCTCAAGTCTTCTTCCGTCCAACCAGCTTCTTCCTCCAAGATACGCTTCAACGTCTTGATGGGGAAAGTATCTGAAGGGTGATGAAACGTCACGGTGACTCGCCTTCCATCAGGGTGATAATAAATCCGATGGCTGCCGGACTGGCGACTGAAGATGAACCCATCGCGCTGCAGCGCCCTGATAAGCTTTTGGGCTGTCAGGCCACGGAGCTTGCTATAGTCAATCGAACTCATAGGGTGACGGTGATCTTGGGGTCTTTGGAGACCGTCACCCCGCGACCGGTGGGGAGGGGCTCGCCGCGGGCCTGCATATCTTCGAGGATCAAGGTGATGACCTCTTGGAGGTTACGGAGGGCTTCATGGGGGGTGTACCCCCACGTGGTCGCGCCTTTGAGAG
>Ga0197143_1000986_pt1 | contig 25953 bp, 20 predicted proteins | sample GBS70_MetaG_FD_148603 | JGI IMG/M metagenome (GOLD analysis project Ga0197143, IMG submission 148603) | Sediment microbial communities from Great Boiling Springs, Gerlach, Nevada, United States - GBS 70_MetaG | ecosystem: Environmental > Aquatic > Thermal springs > Hot (42-90C) > Sediment... | reverse complement strand
TTCCTTTTGGCGGTTTATCGTTTGAGGACAAGCGTGAGTTGGTACGAGGCGAAATTGGCTATCCTTCAGGAGGCGATCCGAACCTATCTGAATCATCCCGGTACTTACCCCAACTGCGTAAGTCCTAAAAAAAATGGAGCGGGCGACGGGATTCGAACCCGCAACACTCAGCTTGGGAAGCTGATACGCTACCGTTGCGTCACGCCCGCTTTTACACCTTGCACCTTGTGCTTCAGCATGAGGTGAAAATCCTAGCCAAAGACAAGTGAAAAGTCAACCCTTTTGAGAAAGCCGTCGGCTCCCCCAGATTGGTCGGGCGAAAAGAAAGCCCTACCATTACTTGAAAAGATCGGGTGCCTGTGCTAGGCTTTCATGCCCTATTGACGTGGGAGGCTAGGGTTCGTATGTTCGAGCTGACCAATGTCATGATCGTGGCGGCCCTTTTGGGCCTCATCGGACTGAGCTTCGCAGCGCTCATGTATGTGCAGATCCTCCGGCAGCCGGCCGGAGAGGGCGTGATGATCGAGATCTCCAATGCCATCCACGAGGGAGCAATGGTCTTCCTGAAGCGGGAGTACATGATCCTCTCGATCTTCATCCTCGTAGTGGCGACGGCCATCTTCTTCGGGCTCCCGGAAGGGAATAAGACGGCGCTCTCGTTCATCTTTGGCGCACTCTGTTCACTTCTGGCGGGATTTTTCGGCATGAAGGCGGCCACGCGAGCGAACGTGCGCACAGCGGAAGCGGCCCGTCGGTCTGGGCAACGTGCTGCGTTGATGGTGGCGTTCAGCGGAGGCGCGGTGATGGGTATGTCCGTCGCGAGCCTGGGGCTAATAGGAACGGGTCTTTTGTTGTATGTGTACACGCAGCTTGGTTTCCCTCCTGACAAGACAGCGATGGTTCTCAGTGGCTTCGCTATGGGCGCGAGCTCCATCGCTCTGTTTGCTCGCGTTGGCGGGGGCATCTACACGAAAACGGCCGATGTCGGAGCCGATCTGGTCGGGAAGGTAGAGGCCGGCATCCCCGAAGACGATCCCCGCAACCCGGCAACGATCGCCGATAACGTGGGGGATAATGTGGGAGACGTCGCGGGCATGGGTGCCGATCTCTTCGAATCCTATGTCGGTTCGATCATCGCGACGATCACGATCGCGGCGACGATGCCGCTTCCGGGGGATCGGTGGCCGTGGATGGCCCTGCCGCTTCTGATCGCGGCTATTGGGACGGCCAGTTCTCTGGTGAGCTTGCTGCTTGTTCGTCTACTCCGGAGGGCTGATCCGGCGACCGTGCTTCGGACGGCGACAGCTTTGGCCGCGCTTCTGATGCTTGCGGGCTCGCTGGCGGTCGTCGTGCTGTTTGATCTGGACCTGCCGGAGAGCCCGGTCTACTACGGCCCCTTTTGGGCTTTGGCCAGTGGAACAGTGGTCGGCTTGCTCATCGGATATATCACGGAATACTACACAGCGAAGAAGCCGATCCTTGAGATCGCGCGAGCGGCGACCACCGGAGCAGCCACAAACATTATCACAGGCCTGGCCGTGGGGATGAAGTCCACCGTGCTGCCCGTTCTGAGCATCTGCCTGGCCGTTCTATTGTCCTACACAGTGGCCGGGCTCTACGGGATCGGGATCTCGGCCGTCGGCATGCTCGCGACAATTGGTCTGGTGATGTCCGTAGATGCGTATGGGCCGATCGCCGACAATGCCGGAGGGATTTCAGAGATGAGCCGCTTGGGTGCGGAGGTGCGCCGGATCACCGACGGCTTGGATGCTCTGGGCAATACAACGGCGGCCATCGGAAAGGGCTTCGCCATCGGATCGGCAGCTTTGACGGCGCTGGCTCTCTTTTCAGCCTACAAGAGTGCGGCGCGAATTCCGACCATTGACCTGACCAACGCGTACGTCGTCATTGGCCTTTTCATCGGAGGGATCGTGCCCTTCTTCATCGCAGCTTCGACGATGGCCTCCGTCGGCCGCGCGGCCTTCAAGATGGTGGAAGAAGTACGCCGCCAATTTCGCGAGATCAAGGGACTCATGGAGGGGAAGGCCAAGCCCGATACGGCCCGCTGCGTGGACATCTCTACGGTCGCCGCCCTGAGGGAGATGATTGTGCCGGGAGTGACCGCCGTCCTCGTGCCCGTTCTAGTGGGCTTCATCTTCGGCAAGGAAGCACTTGGCGGGACGCTGGCCGGAGCGACGATAAGTGGTGTGATGCTGGCGCTTCTGATGGCGAATGCGGGCGGAGCGTGGGATAACGCGAAGAAACATATCGAGAAGGGCGAATTCGGAGGGAAAGGTAGCGACGCGCACAAGGCCGCTGTCGTCGGCGATACAGTAGGCGATCCCTTCAAAGACACGGCTGGTCCCTCGATGAACATCCTCATCAAGCTCATGTCGGTCGTCAGCCTCGTGAGCGCTCCCGTTCTCGGTCCTGGGATTTTCGTGCGCTGAGAGGATCCGCGATCGAAGATGAATCTCGGGGGAGGCGTTCGCGGATGCTCATGATCCTGCGGAAGGAAGGCCGATGAGCGGGCATCGGTCGGCACGCGGTCTGGTGGGCCCGCCGCTTCTGTTGTGGCTGCTTCTGGCACTCGCCTCTGTGCATGCCTACCTCTCAGCTCGAGCGCTCAAGGAGGATCCTCCCGCACCGGAGCCAGAGATCGCAGCGCCCTCTGAGGAAGAGCGCCTACTGAAAGACCTGGAACGCCTTCCGGCACGCACGTTCTTGGCCACAGCATATGCTCTGCCGGGGCAAACGGCCTCGGGTGAGAACGTGCGCCGAGGGATCGTAGCGGCTGATCCCAATATCCTACCTCTTGGTTCGCTCCTTTACATCTCAGCTGGCCGTTATTCGGGAATCTACACGGTCCTCGATACGGGAGAGAAGGTTCAGGGGCGCCGTCTCGATCTGTGGATGCCCACGGTGGAAGAAGCGCGCGCCTTCGGCGTGCGTCGTGTGAAGGTACGCGTTCTGAGATGGGGCTTTCCCCGCCCTCGATGAAGCTCACCCGAGGTCTTCATCCACGCGATAGCGATCCCGCCATTCGGCCAGAAGGCCTCGATTCCACGTGGAGAGGCGACCGAAGGCGTGCGTGCCGATCGCGAGGCCATCGAGACGCACGCTTTGGCAGTGCGGGCACTGCCGATGAAGCCCGCGCATGCATCGCCCGCAGTCCAGACACAGCGTGAACTCCGGCGCCGGTAGGATTCCCGCTGAATGCGTTTGGAAAAATCCTCGAGAGATCAAGGCCGCAAGCGGCTCAGGAGCTGTCGCCTTCTCGCTCAACCAGATGGGCGTAATGGCCCCGAAGATCCCCAACTCCTGCAGCAAGCCTTCAATGCGCACGCGCTCGAAGGCGCGGACCGGAGCTCGAGGAAGGACCTTGAACGGACGGCTGTAGTAGACGTCTCCTCTCTCCGAATCCCCAGAGACCACGTCGGCGGCGCGCGGAGCGAAGGGTGAGCGCATGTCTAAACGCGCGAGTCGGTGGGCCGCCAACTCATCAGTGGAATCGGCCACAATGAGGCGAACCTTATGCTTGGCGCTCAAGCGCTCCGCTTCGTGCACCATGTGCGCCGTAATGCGGAGCGCCATCTCTACAGCCTGATCGGATTCGTGCACATGCTGTCCTGTGAAGAGCCAGACGACTTCATCCAGCCCGAAGGGGCAGATGAGATGCGTCGTCCACGCGAGTTTCAGGAACGTCATCTCCGGATGGCGCCGGGCCAGAAGTGCGAGTGGCCCTCCTTCGCCAAGCGCCATCAGCTTCTCCAGGAAGATACGCTTCTCCAGATGGGCCCGCGCGACCAGCTCCATCACCTCAGAGAGATGATGCAAGAAGGCCAGTAGATCGCCATCAGCGCGATAGCCCAAGCGGGGGAGATTCAGGGCAATGGCCTGAAGCGTGGCTGTGCGCCATCGCCAGGTCTCGGCGCGCTCGTGGCCCGTTTCAAACAGAACGCCGAAACGCGAGAAGAAACTGCGGCGCACATCGCGATCGAAGACAACGCGGAGTCCGCCCCGATGCCCGAGGACATCACAGAGCACATCGAGGAACTCCCGATACCCTTCGATCGTCGCAAAGCGCTCCGTCAGATGGAGCACCAGACGCGGCGTGAGGAAAGGGCGCCCTTCGCCATCGCCCTCTCGATAGACCTCCAGCAGTTGCCGCAGGAAGCGACGCGCGATCTCCCCGTAAGCGGCATAGGGCTCTCCGATCTCCTCTCCATGAGGGCCGAGCGCAGGACGATGCGCCAGATAGGCAGGGACCTCCCAATCCAGATGCACATCGCACGCTATGACCTGCCCCCCACGCGCGACAGCGGGTGCCGAGAGCTCGAACAGGAGCGCCTGCGCCAACTGCCTCAGGTCGCGATCGTCCATGTTTGTCAGATACGGGGCGAGTGTCACATTCACGCTGTCCCAGACGACGGGTCCTGCCAAATATCCCTGAAGCGCCGCCGAGAACTTCACCAGGTGCGCAAGGAGGACTTCCGGATGTCGTGCCGGGCGCGCGCTGGCGAATCCATACGGCAGGGCGATGCCGTACCGCTTGAGGTAGTCCAGGGAACTGGTGAGGGCATAGGGGCGATCCACAGCCCCCAACTGCTGAATGTGAATCATCCCCGTCAGGTGCGCCTCGGCAACTTCTTCGGAGAAGACCTCGCGAATCGCGTACTCTCGCTTGATGGCCTCGGCCAAGAGGAGACTCGTCCCTTCCGGACCCTGCGGCGGGGCTTCGTTCTCGCGCGCGCTTTGCCGAATGAGGCGATCCGCATCGTAGAGCGGAACGCCTAGGCGTGAGTGCGCGCGATGCGCGGCTTCCAAACCACACTCTAAAAGCTTCACGTTCACCAGCTCGCGAATGAGCGCGGAGCTGAGCGCACGAACCCCCGAGCGCGCGATCGCCTCCGTGACCTCCTGACTGATCTTCGTCGCCAGCTCGACATCCACATGCGCTTCACGCACCAGGGCATCCACAATGCGCTGGGGATCGAAGCGCACGACTTGCTCGTCCGAGCGGCGAACGTACACTTCAGAATGCTCTTCCGGATTGGGCCTCCCCCCCTCGCCCTCCATACGCCGTTCCTCGCCAGCGAGCTACAGACCCAGATGTCCCTTCCTCCTCATTAGCGGCTCATCCTATCTCAAAACGCCCTTCGGTTCAAGCGAGAGGCCGACTATAATACGCTCGATGAGCGGAGCCACAATCGAACGCAAACGCTCGATCCCTGAAGGTCGAGCCAGGAGAAGGGGACCATGGGCGTGCGAGTGCGATTCGCGCCGAGTCCGACGGGCCAGCTCCATGTAGGGAACGTACGGACGGCGCTCTACAACTGGCTTTTCGCGCGACAGAAGGGTGGAGCATTCATCCTTCGCATCGAGGACACGGACCTAGAGCGCTCGCGCCGCGAGTTCGAGGCACAGATTCTGGAAGACCTCCGCTGGCTCGGTCTGGATTGGGACGAGGGACCGGACATGGGTGGCGATTTCGGCCCGTACCGACAGAGCGAGCGCCGAGCGATCTATCAGGAGTACGCGCACCGGTTGCTCGACACGGGATGGGCCTATCGCTGCTTCTGCACGGAGGAAGAGTTGGAGCGAGAGCGGGCACAGGCTCGAGCGGAAGATCGCCCCTATCGCTACTCGGGGCGATGCCGTCAGCTCTCCGACGCGGATGTGCGCGAGCGCCTGAAGGCGGGGCATCCTCATACACTTCGATTCCGCGTGCGACCCGGCCCCATTGTGTGGGAAGATGTCGTGCGCGGCCCCATCCGATGGGAGGCCGAGGTCATCGGCGACTTCGTCATCTTGAAATCCGACGGATGGCCCGTCTACAACTTCGCCGTCGTCGTGGACGATCTGCTCATGCGCATCACGCACGTCATTCGTGGCGATGGGCATCTGCCCAATACCCCCCGGCAGCTTCTGCTCTATGAGGCGCTGGGCGCGACGCCTCCGGTCTTCGCGCACCTCTCGACCATCCTGGGCACCGATGGCACGAAGCTCTCCAAGCGCCATGGCGCGACGGCACTCCGCGAATTTCGCGAGCAGGGATACTTGCCCGAAGCCCTCCTCAACTTCCTGGCGCTGCTGGGCTGGGCTCCTCCCGAAGGCACCGGCGAAGTCCTCTCTCGGACGCACCTACTGGAGCTCTTCGCCCTGGAACGAGTCTCTAAGGCTCCGGCCATCTTCGATCTTCAGAAGCTGAAGTGGATGAACCGCGCATACCTGAAAGCCAAACCGCTCGATGAGCTGGTGACCGCTCTTGTGCCGTACCTTCAGCAGGCAGGGCGCGTGCCCACGCCTGTGGATGAGGCGATCCAAGCGTGGCTGCTGCGCGTCGTGGACGCCGTGCGCACACATCTGGAGCACTTGTCGCAGATCGTCGAAGAGACGCGCATCATTTTCGAATACGATCTCTCGAGCGCGCTCGCATACCAAGAGGTTCGCGACGTTCTAGAGGACCCGGCGGCTCTGGAGGTTCTGCGGAGACTGGAGCGGGAATTGGCGGATCTCCCCGCGATCACGACGGAGACGTTTCGCGCTGCTGCTGCTCGTGTCCGCGAGCAGACGGGACGCACGGGGCGCGCCCTCTTCCACCCTATTCGGATCGCGCTCACAGGCCGACCGTCGGGTCCGGAATTGGATAAGCTCGTCCCGATATACGAGACGGGCTCTACGCTCCCCCTGCCGCGGCCGATCCCCTCCGTCCGCGAACGTCTCCGGTTGTTCCTCGAATGGGCCGAACGCGCTCGAGCGCATGCTTCCTAAAGCGCGCTGTGGATACGGAACGGTTCTTCTACCGACTGAATGGCCTCTTCTGCGTGGGCGTGGCCGCGAACTTCCTTTGGAGCGCCGGCCTGCTGGGAGAACGCGCCCTCACACCGCTTTCAGAGAAAGAGCTGGAGCATGTGCTGCGCCACCTTGCCGGCGGCGGCCCGCACTTGCTCGTGCTCGTGGGCTCTCTGCCGGCTCTCCTCATGATCTCATTGATGCTCGCCTTCTATCTCTATCTGCACCATCGGGCGCGATACCTTTCGCTTCTCGCCTTGCTCTCGGGCATCTTGCTGAGCAGCCTCCTCCTGATCCGTCAGATCTCTGGATACCAATTGCTCTCGCTGGCCCTTCGGTATGTCGCGACGACCGAATACACGGCCCGAGGGGAGCTGTTTCAGGAAGCGCGCCGCGCGCTTGATCTTCACCTTTTGCACGGACTCCTGGTCAACCGGGCGAGCATCGTCGCCTATGCCCTCTACGGATTCCTCTTTCAAAAGAGTCGGAGCCTTCTGGAAGTCATCGTCGGATATGCCTTCCTCGCGAGTGCGCTCCTACTTCTGCTGGCGCAGGTGCTGACCTTTGCGGGAAGCTCGTTCGATCTCGCGAAGGCCACGAGCGTGCCGGCCTTCGCCTTCATCTTGGCGGCCATCGTCCTCTTTCGCGCTCGCCAGGAGGAGGAGTAAACGTCGGTGAAGACATCCCCCTTTGGCGATGCATGGGAACCGACCCTTCATTGACGGAGCTACATCGGGCCATGTAAACTGAACGAGTGAATGTTCGTCGGCAAGGAGGCCGGTATGGCGGAGAATAATGGAGCGAGCCGATTGACCTATTTTCTGATCGGATTTGGCTTGGGGGCGGTCGTCGCCCTACTCTTCGCTCCGAAATCGGGACGCGAGCTCCGGGAGGACATCGCGGAGAAGACGCGGCGCGGTCTGGAGAAAGCGCAGGAGACGTACGAAGCGGCGCGCGAACGAGCGAAGGAACTGGTCGAAACAGGGCGCGAGAAAGTAGCAGCCATCGCGGAAGAGGCCCGAGAGCGCGTGGCCGAGAGCCGCGAGCGTCTCTCGGCGGCTATCGAGGCGGGCCGACACGCCTATCGCGAAGAGAAACGGAAAGCGGAAGCCGAAGGATGAACCCCGCCCAAGGAGTGTCCGACCGTGGGACATGCCGTCTTTGAATGGGTGATTGCTATCGCGGTTCTCATCGTCTTCGTTTTTCAGCTCATCTTCCTTCGCCGTATCTATGACGCCCTCATGGCTATGACCGCGCACTCCCGACAGATGAACGAACGCGTGAACACGCTGCTCGCCGAGGCGCAGGGTGTGCTCAGCGATGCGCGCGGCGCGATCGCTGCGCTCGTGGGAGAAGCTCGCCCGATCCTGCGCGCTCTTGCGACGACGACCACGGAGCTGACGGACATGGTCCACGTGCAAGCGCTCGAAGTGCGGGGGCTGCTCCGCGATACCGTTCTCGTCCTGCGCAATAAGGTCGAGCAGCTCGATGCGTTGGTCACGCGCACGACGGCGCGCGTGGATGAAACGACAGCGACCATCCAGCAGCAGATCTTGGAACCCGTTCGAGAGATCCGCGCCGTGACGGCGGCGCTGCGACGCGCTGCGGGCGTCTTGCTCTCCGGCCGGCGGAAATCCGTAGAGCGCGTCTATCAGGATGAGGAGTTATTCATCTGATGGCTACGCGAGCCCCATTGGACCTGAAGCAGACGATCAATCTCCCGAAACGCATCCTGCCGATGAAGGCGAATCTCGTCGAATCGGAACCGGCGCGCCTGCGCCAGTGGAAAGAGATGCGCCTTTACGAGCGCATTCTGGAATCGCGGCGCGGCCGTCCGCTCTTCATCCTGCACGACGGTCCTCCTTACGCCAACGGTCATATTCATATCGGGCACGCGTTGAACAAGATCCTGAAGGACGTGATCGTGAAGACGCGCACAATGATGGGGTATTACTGCCCCTTCATCCCGGGGTGGGACTGTCACGGTCTGCCCATCGAGATCCAGGTGGATGAGAGGCTCGGCCGCCGTAAAGCCGAGTTGTCCATCGTGGAGATTCGGCGCGAGGCGCGTCGGCTCGCTGAGTACTACATGCGGGCGCAGTCGGAGGAGTTTCAACGGTTGGGCGTCTTCGGCGACTTCGAGAACCCATATTACACGATGGACCCGCGCTATCAAGCCGACATCGTGCGCGTGCTCGGGAAATTCATTGAGCGAGGGAGCGTCTACAAAGGCCTCCGCGCCGTCCACTGGTGTCCTCATTGTCAGACGGCCCTGGCTGAGGCGGAGATCGAGTACGAGGAGCGTACGAGCCCCTCGATCTACGTGAAGTTCCCTCTCGATTCGGACCCCGCGGACATTGATCCGGCGCTCGCGGGGAAGCGAGTCGCGATCGTCATCTGGACGACGACGCCGTGGACGCTTCCGGCCAATCTGGGGATCGCTGTCAATCCGAGCTTCGACTACAGTGCCGTCGAGGTGGGGGATGAGGTCTACGTCGTCGCGGCGGAGCTTCTCCCGCGCGTTGCGGAGAAGCTCGGCTGGCGCGATCCGCGCGTCCTCGCTGTGACACCGGGATGGAGACTGGATCGGCTCTTGGCTCGCCATCCGTTCCTCGATCGGACGTCGCTTCTCATGCTCGGCGAACACGTCACGCTGGAAGCAGGGACCGGATGCGTGCACACGGCCCCCGGCCACGGATACGAGGATTATGTGCTCGGTCAGCGATACGGGCTCGACATCTATTCGCCTGTTGATGCACAAGGCCGGTTCACGGCTGAGGTCGAGCGGTTCGCGGGACTGCAGGTCTTCGAGGCCAATGGTCCGATCATCGAACATCTGCGCGAGGTCGGGATGCTGCTCGCCGCTGAAGAGATCGTGCACGCGTATCCGCATTGCTGGCGGTGTCATCAACCTCTCATCTTCCGCGCGACCCCACAATGGTTCATTTCGATGGAGAAGACGGGGCTGCGGCAGCGCGCGCTGGACGCCATCGAGAGCGTCCGATGGATCCCGCGATGGGGGCTGGAGCGCATGCGCAATGCCATCCGTACGCGCCCGGACTGGTGCATCTCGCGCCAGCGGACTTGGGGTGTGCCGATCACGGTCTTCTACTGCCAGACATGCGAGGCCATCCTGGCGGATCCCGCGATCATCGAGCGCGTGGCGCGCATCTTTGAGCGCGAGGGAGCAGATGTGTGGTACGAACGCGAACCCGAATATTTCCTCCCGGAGGGCACGCGGTGCCCACAGTGTGGAGGCACGCAGTTCCGGAAAGAGACCGATATTCTCGACGTCTGGCTCGATTCGGGAACGAGCCATCTGGCGGTCCTTGAGCGGCGCGGTCTGCCCTGGCCCGCCGATGTCTACCTGGAAGGGGGGGATCAGTTCCGCGGGTGGTTCAATTCGTCACTGCTGGTCGCTCTGGAGGTGAAAGGCGCTCCGCCCTATCGCACAGTCATCACGTCGGGATGGACCGTGGATGCCGAAGGGCAGAAGATGTCCAAATCCCGAGGCAACGTGATCGAGCCGCAAGAGGTCATCGCGCGAAGTGGTGCGGAGATCCTGCGCCTCTGGGTGGCGTCCTCCGACTATCACGAGGATGTTCGCATCTCAGAGGAGATCCTGAATCGCCTCATCGAGGCGTATCGGAAGATCCGCAACACGGCCTGCTATCTGGTGAATAATCTCTACGACTTCGATCCGGATCGGGATGCCGTCCCCATCGCGGAGATGGAGGAGCTGGATCGCTGGATCCTGGCGGAGCTCAATCAGCTCATCCGAAAGGTTCTCGCGGCGTACCGCTCCTACGAATTTCACCTCGCCTATCATGCGCTCTACACCTTCTGCGCGTCGGAATTGTCGGCGATTTACTTTGACATCCTGAAGGATCGGCTCTACACCTTCGCGCCGAGATCGCGGGGGAGGCGGAGCGCGCAGACGGCGCTCTTTCGAATCGCGGATGTCCTCACGCGTCTGTTCGCGCCGATTCTCGTCTTCACGGCCGACGAGGTGTGGAACGTGCTTCCGGGATCGGTGCATCGCGATCTGCCTTCGGTCCATCTCGCCGAATTCCCCGAGGTCGAAGAACAGCCGGGCGAAGCCGACCTTCTGGCTCGATGGCATCGCCTGCTCGAGGTGCGCGATCACGTCTTGAAAGCGCTCGAGGAGAAGCGCGCGGAAAAGCTCATCGGCGCTTCGCTCGAAGCGAAGGTGACGCTCACGGCCGGAGGCGAATTCTACGATTTCCTGATGAGCTTCGGCGAGCAGTTACGCGCCGTCTTCATCGTCTCGCAGGTCGAAGTGCTCAAGAGCGATGCGGCGGGACTCACCATCGCGGTCTCGCGAGCGGATGGCCAGAAGTGCGAACGATGCTGGAATTATTCGACCACGGTGGGCGAGAACGCTCGCTATCCGACCGTGTGCGCCCGCTGCGTGACCGTCCTCGAGGAGCTGGAGAGCGAAGGGGGCGAGGGAGGTCTCCATGCGTGGGATCCCCGGGAGGTGCGCGCCGGATGAGAAAGTACCATTACTTCGCTCTGGCCCTTGCGATCTTCCTCGCCGATCAGTGGACGAAGCGCCTGGCGGTGGGATTGAAGCATGAGCCGAGTATTCCGATCATTCCGGGCCTGCTTCATCTCACCTACGTCGAAAATGCGGGGATCGCATGGGGACTCTTCGCCGACGCGGGGCCGGAGGGGCGATGGATCCTTGCACTGATCTCGGTGATTGCCGCCCTCGGCATCGTGGTGTACGCTCTGCGCACGCCGCTTGAAGAGCGCGTGACGCATGTGGGACTGGCGCTTGTGCTCGGAGGCGTGCTGGGGAATCTCACGGATCGGCTCTGGCGCGGTGCCGTTGTGGATTTCCTCGATCTCTTCATCGGGCGCTATCGGTGGCCGACGTTCAATATCGCCGATTTTGTCATCACGGCGGGTGCTGTGCTCCTTCTGGTGGATGCAGTGCGCCCCTCGCCTGAGGCTCGGTGGCGGAGTCAAGCGAATGAGCGACCTTCCTAGGAGGGCGCGACCATGCATCCGGAGCTCTTTCGCCTCCCCTATGTGAACCTTCCCATTTACACCTACGGCGCTCTTCATGCGCTCGCTTTCATCCTCGGTCTCTGGTTGGCTATGCGCCTGGGCGAGGCGGATGGCCTCAACCGCGCGCATCTGTTCAATGTCGGAATCGGCGCGGTGCTCGGAGGTTTGGTCGGAGCGCGTCTTTTGATGATCATCACCGAGTGGAACCTGCACGAGGACAAACGGCATCTTCTCTTCTCTTTCGATCTCCTGAGGTCGGGCGGTGTGTACCTGGGGGGCTTCCTCGGGGGGGTAGCTGTCGCACTTGGGCTCGCTCGGCGATATCGGCTTCCGTGGTGGAGGACGGCCGACGCCTTCGCGCCGGGTGTGGCGCTGGGACTCGGAGTAGGACGGCTCGGATGCTTCTCCGCCGGGTGCTGCTGGGGGAAGCCGACGTCGGCCTGGTGGGGAGTTGAATTCCCCGAGATCGCCCACCGCCTTGTGGGCACGCCCACGGGGGTGCGCGTGCATCCGACGCAGCTCTACGAGGCGATGGCGGCCTTCCTTTTGGCCCTCTTCTTGCTCGCGCTGCGCGCGCGGCGCGCATTCCCCGGCCAGGTGATCCTCGCCTACATGTTCCTTTACGGCGCACTGCGTCTGGTCATCGAATTCTGGCGCGACGATTGGCGCGGATGGATCGGCCCGCTCTCGACCTCGCAATTTCTCTCCATTGGCCTCATGCTCGCTGCGCTTGTGCTCTACATCCGGCTGTCGGCAGAGCGGCGCGATTTGGCCCGCGCTGCGGAACGCACAGGGCCGTTGTCCCCCCCACGCGGAAATTGAGGATCGCGGGAGCGTGTGCTATAAATGCCACATTCCACACGAGGCCGCGAGCCTATGGCGTTACCGGAGAGCGCGCGACTGGAGGGACCGATCCTCCAAGAGCTGCTCGCTCTTGGAGGAGAAGAGCGCATCCGCGCTCTTTATGAGCGGCTTCTGGCCTACTTCCCTCATTTAGACGAAAAGGAGCGGGAGCGCGTCACGGCGCGGTGGCGACGCGTGGTGCAGCGCGCCGGCGCTCGTCTGGTGAGACGGGGCGAATTGCACCGGCATGCGGGTCGGTGGCGGCTCACCGAGCGCGGGCGTCAACGCGCCGAAGCCGAGAAGATGCTGGTGGAGCCGCCGGCGAGCGAGGGCGTCCGACGCGCGCGTTCCCATGAGGACTTGCAGATGATGCTCGTCGAGATCGGACGCCTGCTCGGTAAGCATGCCGAGCGGGAATACGAACGGTACGATGTCGTCTGGAAGGAGAGCCCTCTCTCGCCGCGCCTCAGCCATGTGTTCGAAGTCCAGGTGCGGGGGAAGCTCGAGAGCGCTCTCGCCAAGCTCAAACACGCCTACGACACGCAACGCTCCAAACCCGTGCTCGTCATCTCGGACGCGCGGGACGAGCACCGCGCGCGCCAGTGGTTGCGTCCCTATCTCTCCGGCTCCTTTCACGAAATCGGGGACGTTACTCTCGTTTTGGGTGCCGAAGATGTGGAGCGCTTGTACCGAGCGCTCATCTCGATTCGTGATGTGCTATGCGAGATCCTCATCTGACACCACCTTTGCGCCGACAGTACCTGGAGATCAAGCGACGCTATCCCGACATGCTCGTCCTCTTTCAGGTGGGCGATTTCTTCGAAGCCTTTGACGACGATGCCCTCATTCTCTCGCGCGAGCTAGGACTTGTGCTGACGACGAAATACATGGGGAAGAACGTGCGTGTGCCGCTCGCGGGCATCCCCGTCGTTTCGCTCACACACCATCTGAGCAAGCTGATCGAGCGGGGATACAAGGTCGCCATCTGCGAGCAACTCGCGCCGCCGGGCCGAGGACTCATCCCCCGCGATGTCACACGCGTGGTGACGCCGGGTACCCTGACCGAGCCCGCGCTCTTAGAGGAACGCGCGAGTCACTACTTGGCGAGCTTCATCCCCGAAGGAGCGCGCGCTGGATTAGCCTTTGTGGAAGTCACGACCGGAGAATTCGCGGCAACGGAAGCCTCGCGCGAACGGGTGTGGGAAGAACTGACGCGCGTGGGGCCGGCGGAGGTTCTGGTTCCGGAGAGCTTCGCTCAGACGGAGGGAGCGAAGATCCCGGCCTTCACGCTCGGGCGCGTGGCCACACTCACGCCACTGGCGGACGAGGTCTTCGCCGCGGACACGAGCCGTCGCGTGCTCGGCGAACACTTCGGCGCTGTCGCGCTCGAGGCCTATGAGGGCACAACGGGCGCATTGGCGATCCGCGCGGCCGGTGCGATCCTCTCGTACCTTCGACGAACGCAGCCTCGAGTTCTCGAATACCTCGATCGTCTGAGCGCGTATACTCTGGATGCCTTCCTGACCCTCGATCCACAGACAATCGCTCACCTGGAGATCTTCCACAGCCGAGCGGGGACGAGCGAAGGATCACTCCTAGCCGTACTGGATCGCACGGTCACGCCCATGGGGAGCCGTCGGTTGAAACAGTGGCTGAAATACCCCTTGATGGACCTCTCCGCCCTGCGGGATCGTCAGGAAGCGGTCCAGTGGTTCTTCGACCACGAAACCGTCCGCCGCGACCTGCGCGCGCAGCTCGGGCAACTCGCCGATGTGGAGCGAGTGATCGGGCGAGTGAAGAGCGGATCGGCGACCCCCCGCGATGTCGTCGCGCTGGGTCGCAGCTTGCGTGTGATTCCCACTCTGCTTGAGCTTCTCGCTGAAGCCCCGCCGCCGCTGCGCTCCCGGCTCGCAGACGTGATCCCGCAGGAGGAGACGGCGCGGCTCATCACTGACGCGCTCGTCGAAGATCCCCCGTCATCCTTTGAGAACGGGGGCGTCATCAAAGCCGGCTTCTCCAAGGAGCTTGACGAACTGCGTGCTCTCCTCAAAAACGGGAGGGCGTACCTCGCCGATCTCGAAGCACGCGAGCGCGCGCGAACGGGCATCCGCTCGCTCAAGGTCGGGTACAACAAAGTCTTCGGCTATTATATCGAGGTCACCAAGCCCAACGTGCATCTGGTTCCTCCCGACTACGTCCGCAAGCAGACGCTTGTGGGCGCCGAGCGGTTTTTCACGCTCGAATTGAAGGAGCACGAATCGGTCGTCGCGCATGCCGAGCAGCGTATTCGCGAGCTGGAGTCGAGCCTGTTCCGACAGCTGTGCGCGCGCATTGCCGAACGGCATGCGGAAATCCTCCGCACCGCCCGCGCTCTCGGCGAACTGGACGTTTTGGCGACCCTAGCCGACGTCGCCGCCGCATACGGCTATGTTCGGCCACACGTGGTACCCGAATCGCGGACTGCCATTCGCGGCGGACGCCATCCCGTCGTCGAACGCGCAACGCCTGCGGGCCGGTTCGTTCCCAATGACACCGACCTCTCGACTGAAGACGCGCAAATCCTCATTCTCACCGGACCGAATCTCTCGGGCAAGTCCACATACCTGCGACAGGTCGCACTGATCACGCTGCTGGCGCACACGGGCAGCTTCGTCCCCGCTGAAGAGGCGATCATCGGCGTGACCGATCGCATCTTCTACCGCTTCGGCGCGGAGGATTATATCAGCCAAGGCCGTTCGAGCTTCTTCGTCGAGATGGCGGAGACGGCGACTATTCTCAACACCGCGACATCGCGCTCGCTCATCCTCTTCGATGAGATCGGGCGAGGGACGAGCACGTACGATGGTCTGGCCCTCGCGCGCGCGGTGATCGAATACCTCCATAACCACCCGCGCGTGCGCGCTCGGACGCTCTTCGCCACGCACTTTCATGAACTGACGGAGCTGGAGCAGTGTCTCCCCAGGGTGAAGAACTTCCACATTCTGGTCACCGAGGAGGAGGGGACGTTGCGTTTCCAGTATCGCGTCGTGCCCGGACGCGCGATGCGGAGCTACGGGGTGCAGGTCGCTCGATTAGCGGGACTCCCACGCCCGGTTGTTCATCGCGCCGAGGAGTTGCTCGCCGAATACGAAGCCCGATCAGGGCGCGCCCTTCCGGCCCTCGGTCGCGTCGCCGAATCCTCAGGGGAATACGCCGCGTCTCCTCTTCGGGAGATCGAACATCGGCTGAAGCGCCTGGATCTTGATTCCCTGACGCCGATCGAAGCTCTCACACTCCTCTACGAACTGAAGCGCGCACTCCCGTTGGCAGAGTGAGCCGCATCACTCGGACTTCGCCGATGGGCCGGCGCGGAGTACGGCGAGAAATGCTTCCTGCGGGATCTCGACGCGCCCGATCTTCTTCAGTCGTTTCTTCCCCTCCTTCTGTTTCTCCAGAAGCTTCCGCTTGCGAGTGACATCGCCGCCGTAGCATTTGGCGAGCACGTTCTTGCCGAGGGCGCGCAAGGTCTCGCGCGCGATGACGCGATGGCCAATGGCCGCTTGAATAGGCACCTCAAAAAGCTGCCGCGGGATCAGCTCGCGTAACTTCTCCACGATCGCCCGACCGCGCGCGTACGCATGATCGCGATGCACGATCACGGAGAGGGCATCCACCGGCTCCCCAGCGACGAGAATGTCGAGTTTCACCAGATCCGCTTCGCGATATCCGGCGACGTGATAATCGAGCGAGGCATAACCGCGCGAGAGCGACTTCAAACGATCGTAGAAATCGAGCACGATCTCCGCCAGCGGCAGCTCATACGTCAGCAGCACGCGCGTCGGCGAGACGTACTCGAAACGCTTCTGCACCCCCCGCTTCTCCTCCAGCAGTTGCAGGATCGGGCCGACGTACTCGGCGTTTGTGAAGATCATCGCCTCGATGACGGGCTCTTCGATCTTCGCAATCTGCCCCGGATCCGGCATCTTGACGGGATTCTCGATCTCCAGCACCTTCCCCGCGCGCGTCGTCACCCGATAGCGCACGCTCGGCGCCGTCGTGATCAACTGCAGCCCGAACTCTCGCTCCAAGCGCTCCTGCACGATCTCCATATGCAATAACCCGAGGAACCCACAGCGAAAGCCGAATCCCAGGGCCGCCGACGTCTCCGGCTCGAAGAAGAACGAGGCATCGTTCAACCGAAGCTTCTGCAGAGCGTCGCGCAACTGCTCGTACTGTCCGCTCTCCACCGGATACAATCCGGCGAAGACCATCGGCTTGATCTCCTGAAATCCCGGGAACGGAGCCGCGGTCGGCCGATCGGCTTCTGTGATCGTGTCGCCGATCTTCACGTCGGCGATCGCCTTGACGTTAGCGATGACGAATCCGACCTCGCCGACCGAGAGCTGTTCGATGCGCCGCGGCTTGGGCGTGAGGACTCCCAATTCCTCCACCTCGTATTCGCGCCCGGTGGCCATGAACCGGATGCGCTGTCCGGGATGCAACGTCCCCTCGATCACCCGCACCATGACGACGACCCCGCGATACACATCGAACCAGGAATCGAAGATCAAAGCTTTCAACGGCGCCTCGGGATCCCCGTGCGGAGGCGGAATGCGCTGAACGATCGCCTCGAGGACGTCTTCTGTGCCGAGGCCGAGCTTCGCGCTTGTGAGGATCGCCTGACTCGCGTCCAAGCCGATGATGGTCTCGATCTGCTCCCGCGTCTTCTCCGGATCGGCTCCCGGCAGGTCAATCTTGTTGATGATGGGGATGAGCTCGAGGTTGTTCTCAATGGCGAGATAAGCGTTGGCGACTGTCTGCGCCTCGACACCTTGCGCGGCGTCCACGACCAGGAGCGCGCCTTCGCATGCAGCGAGGCTGCGGGAGACCTCGTAGGAGAAGTCCACGTGTCCGGGCGTGTCGATGAGGTTCAGGATGTACGTGTGTCCATCGCGCGCCGTGTAGTGAAGGCGGACAGCATGCGCCTTGATCGTGATCCCCCGCTCGCGCTCCAGCTCCATGGAGTCGAGGACTTGTTCGGCCATCTCGCGCTCGCTGAGGGCCCCCGTTCGCTCCAGGAGGCGATCGGCGAGCGTGGACTTGCCGTGATCAATGTGGGCGATGATCGAGAAGTTGCGAATGCGTTCGGGCGCGACCATCTCCGACTATGAGAAAGTATCGCGGGCCAGCATGGCACCCCCAATGACACCCGCCCGACCGCCGAGGAGCGATGCGACGATCTCGCAATGTGCCGCCATGGCCGTGAACGCGCGCCGTTTGACCTCCGCGATGATCGGACCGAGCAGCAGATCACCGGCGACCATGACGCCTCCCCCCAGCACGACCATATCGAGATCGAGGAGATTGATGACGTTGGCCACAGCGATCCCGATCCACTTCCCCGTTTGTTCCAGGATCATGAGCGAGAAGTCGTCGCCATTGAGGGCTTCGGTGGCGATGCGTTCGGGCGTCAGCTCTCCGCTTCCCGGCACAGCCAGACGCGAGAGCGAGGAGCTGCGATCCCGAAAGAGCCGCTCGCGAGCGCGCCGGACGATGTTCGGGCCCGACGCGATCGTCTCCAAGCATCCGCGATTCCCACAGGCACACGGCAGGCCATCGGGGTCTACAGTCGTATGGCCAAACTCTCCCGCGAATCCGAGCGAGCCCCGATAGAGCTTCCCGTCACAGATGAGTCCGGCTCCCACCCCCGTTCCCACAGCAATGTAGATCACATTGGTGCGACCTCGAGCTGCTCCGCAAACGAATTCCCCATAGGCCGCCAGATTCGCATCGTTCTCAATGAGCACAGGACATTCCACCATCTCCGCGATCTCTCGAGAGATGTCCACCTTCACAAGCGAAGACAAATTCGGCGCGGCTTCTACGCGCTGGGTCTTCATGTTCACCAGCCCCGGAATGCCCACACCCGCGCTGCGAATCATCCACCGATGTTCGCGCGCCCGCTCTTGCAACCGCTCAATAGAAGAGCGCACGCCCTGAAGGACGACATCGGGATCGTCGCCAATCGCCTCCTGGGTGATCTCGTAGACCTCTCCCTCGGCGCTGACAAGCGCTGCCCTGACGGTTGTCGCACTCACGTCTACGCCCATGTAAATGGGCCCGTCTCTCATGATCCCTTCTCGCCTTGGTTTTCGCTACTATAGCAAATGGCGCAAGGTGGAGTCAAAAGCTTCCCCGCCACGCGTCCTCAGGCCTTTTGATCTCCAGCGGATCGCTATGATAAATTTACCACTTCGCAAACGCCATCTCGCCGTGAGGGAGAAGAGCGACCGATGAAGACGTACACAGGACCGGAGATTCGGAACATCGCCGTCATCGGACATGGGGATGCGGGAAAGACCTCGCTCGTCTCCGCCATGCTCTTTGATGCCGGTGTCACCCCGCGCTTGGGACGCGTGGATGAGGGCACGACAGTGACCGATTACGACGAGGATGAGATCGAGCGCAAGATCACGCTCCATACGGCGCTCGCCCATCTGGAGTGGAAAGGGACGAAGATCAACCTCTTGGACACTCCTGGCTATCAGGCCTTCATCCACGATGCGCGCGGCGCTGTGCGCGTGGCCGATACGGCCCTTGTCGTCGTGGATGCCGTCGAGGGCGTCCAGGTGCAAACGGAAAAAGCCTGGAGCTACGCGGAAGAGTTCGGCACGCCTCGCATCCTCCTCGTCAACAAGTTGGATCGCGAGCGCGCGGACTTCGATGCCGCGCTCCACTCGATCGCGGAGGCCTTCGGGCGTCTGGCTGTCCCCTTCCACATCCCGATTGGAAAGGAGCGCGAGTTCTCCGGCGTGGTGGACGTGATCGCACGCCGCGCGTATCTCTTCCAGAACGATCTGAGCGGCCGGTTCACCGAGACCGATCCGCCCGCCGAACTGCGCGATCAGATCGAGGCGCGTCGCGAGGCCATCATCGAGATGGTCGCCGAGAGCTCGGATGAGCTGCTGGAGAAGTTCTTCGCCGAGGGCACGCTTCCGGAGGCGGACCTGATCGCGGGAATTCGGCGCGCCATCCTAGAGAAGCGCCTCTTCCCTGTCTTCGCCGCCTCGGCATATTTGAACATCGGTATTCAGCCGCTTCTGGACGCTCTGGTGACCTACACCCCTGCGCCGACAGATTTCGGCAGTATCCGTGGACGCGCGGGGATCGAGGCCGATGCCCCTGTCGTCGAGCGCCCGATTTCAGATGAAGCCCCCTATTCCGCTTTCGTCTTCAAGACGATCGCGGATCCCTTCGCCGGTCGCATCACCCTCTTCAAGGTCTACTCGGGCGTCATGCGCTCGGACATGACGGCCTACAATATCACAAAAGGCGTCCAAGAACGCCTCGGACCGCTTCACGTCGCTCAAGGCAAGCAGCTCGAGAAGGTGCCCGAACTGCACGCGGGGGATATCGGAGCCGTCACGAAGCTGCGCGAGACGCAGACCAACGATACGTTCGCCGATAAAGCAGCCCCGATCGTCTACGAGCCGATTCCCTTCCCGCATCCGGCTATCGCCTTCGCCATCGAACCGAAATCGCGCGCGGACGAAGATAAGCTTTCGGCAGCGTTGCATCGGCTCCTGGAAGAGGACCTGGCGCTGCGCTTCGAGCGCGATCCTCAGACGAAGGACTTCCTGCTCTCGGGGACCGGACAGCTTCACATCGAGACCGTCGTCGCGCGACTTAAGAAGCGCTATGGCGTGGACGTGAACCTGAAGCTTCCGAAGGTGCCCTACCGCGAGACGTTCAAAAACCGCGTGGAAGCGCACGGTCGGCATAAGAAGCAGACGGGCGGACGCGGCCAGTTCGGCGATTGCGTCTGCGTCTTCGAACCGCTGCCGCGGGGCGCTGGCTTTGAGTTCGTGGACAAGATCTTCGGGGGCGTGATCCCTCAGCAGTTCCGCCCGGCTGTTGAGAAAGGCATCCTCGAAGCCGCGCAGAACGGACCGCTGGCCGGATATCCCGTCGTGGATTTCCGCGTGGAGCTGATTGACGGGCAAACGCATCCGGTGGATTCCGACGAGCTCTCCTTCAAGCTCGCGGGGATCAAAGCCTTCCGCATCGCCATGGAGAAGGCCAATCCCGTGCTGCTGGAACCGATCATGCACGTGGAGGTCATCGTCCCTCAAGAATGCGCGGGCGATGTCATCGGCGACTTGAACGCGCGCCGCGGTCGCATCCTCGGGATGGAAGCACGAGGCAAGCAACAGGTCATCCGGGCGCAAGTCCCTCTAGCCGAGATGCTCACGTATCAATCCACGCTGAACTCGCTCACGGGAGCACGCGGCACATACACGATGGAGCTCTCGCACTACGATGAGGTGCCTCCGCATATCGCTCAGAAGATCATCGCGGAAGCGCGCGCCGAAGGTCGCGTGAAGGCAGAGGAAGAGTGAGCACTGTGATGCGAGAGTCGGAGGCCGGCAGCGCATCGTCCCTCTCCTTCCATCGCGGATACCTCACCAGATGACCCTCTGCCGAGGAGAAGAGCCGACATGCCGGAGAAGCTGCTCATCGCTACGCGAAATCGCGGGAAGTGGGAGGAAATCCGAGAGCTGCTCGCCGATCTCCCCCTCGCGCTCATCGGATTGGATGAGTTCCCCCATCTGCCTGATATCCCCGAGTCCGGCTCCACGTTCGAGGAGAATGCGCTCCTCAAAGCCCGCTTCTTTCACGAACAGACAGGGATGCTCACAGTGGCCGAAGATTCCGGGCTGGAGGTGGAAGCGCTCGGCGGGGCTCCGGGTCTCTTCTCCGCTCGATACGGACGGAGCGACGCCGAGCGCATCGCCCGATTGCTCGCCGAGCTTCGCGATGTGCCGACAGAGCAGCGTACGGCGCGCTTTGTCTGCGTCGCCGCGCTCGTCGGTCCTCATCTGGAGCGGACATTCGCCGGAGAAGTCCACGGGCGAATTCGCACGGCGCCCGCGGGAGCTAATGGATTCGGTTTCGATCCCGTATTCGAGTATCCCCCTCTTGGGAAGACCTTCGCGGAATTGACGCGTTCGGAGAAATCCGCCGTGAGCCATCGCGGCCGCGCCTTTCGGCAACTGCGCGAGTTTCTGGTTCTGCTGCTGGAGCGAGAAAGGAACCCTTCCTGACTCCGCACACAATGAGGGCGAGGCGATTCCTCGCGAGTTCCTGAAACTCCCCAGCCCAGGCGAGCGCGCTATGATCTCTGGACTCCACCTTCACCGAAGAGGCAAAGGACGCGCGCTCCGGTCGTCAGCTCCCCCAATCGCGCTTATAGCGGAAGTCATGGCCGATCGAACGCGAGGAGATTTTCGGGCAGAGCGGCGTTCGCCGCTTGAACTGAGATCGGCGCACCATCTCGGCGACCCGGCGTACGAGCGCTTCGTCATAGCCCTCCTCGACGAGTGCTTCCACGGATAGACGTCGGTCCACGAGTCCCACAAGAAGGGCATCGAGCGTGTCGTAGGAAAGTCCCAATTCCTCTTCGTCCGACTGGCCGACCCACAGATCGGCCGTCGGCGGCTTCTCCAGGACGCGCGTCGGGACGCCCAGATACTGCGCCAGCCGTCGCACCTCGGTCTTATAGAGATCGCCGAGCGGCCACATCGCCGCCGCCATGTCCCCGTAGATCGTGCCATACCCCACGAGCAGCTCCGTCTTATTGCTCGTGCCGATCACCAGCGCCCGCAGTGCCGCTGAGAGATCGTAGAGGATCAGCATCCGCATGCGCGCCATGACATTCCCTCGTCGGACGCGATCGGCATCCGGGAAGCGCTCGAAGTACGCATCCACCATCGGCGTGATCTCGATCAGAATCGTCCGGATTCCCAACTGATCGGCGACCAATTGCGCATCGGAGACGCTCGTGGGGTCGCTCGTCCGATAGGGCATGAGCACCGCATAGGTGTTTTCCGGTCCCAGAGCTCGGGCCGTCAGATGCGCAACGACCGAAGAATCCAACCCTCCGGAGAGACCGAGGACGCCGCGCTCGAAGCCCACCTTCGTCACTTCCTCGCGGATGAAGCGGACAAGCAGCTCTGCCGCCAGAGCGGGATTAAAGCTCTCGAATGCTGTCCTCGATGTGCTCTCAAAAGCCTCCGTCCGAGGCTGTGAGATGGTATCGTCTCGCATAGATGCGCTTCAATTCGCGAAGGACCAGATCCAGGCGCTCGTCGCGCAGCAGAGGATAGAACGTGCGCGCACGACGGATCTCCGCCGTATCCACCTCGCCGACGAGCAGAGCTTCCTCCAACAGGGGAGCACGCGCCATCGGGCGCCCGAACGGATCCACGATCACCGATCCCCCGGTGAACACGGCCCCGTCCTCGAACCCGACGCGGTTCACATATACGACGTAGAGCAGATAGGCCTGCGCTGCGGAGCGCGTGATCACCTCCCACGTCTCGACGCTGCCAAGCTTACCGTCGCCGCGCACGCCGCGCCCCGGACCAGCCGAGAGGCAGAGCAGGATGTGCGCCCCATCTTGGGCCAAAAGGTACGCCGACGAGGGATGCCACATATCCTCACAGATGAGCATTCCCAGGCGTCCAAGCCGTGTATCGAAAGCGCGCAAAACATCGCCCGAAGCCAGATACCGCCCCTCGTCGAACATCCCATAAGTCGGCAGATAGATCTTCCGATGGACGTGAACGATCTCCCCTTGACTCACGTAGACCGCCGAATTGAAGAACCGGAAATCCTCGGAGACCTCCACGCATCCGAAGGCGATGTCCATCCGATGCGTCCGGCTGGCCTCTCGCAGCGCGGTCACGACCTCCGAGCGCGCGAGATCGAGCGCGACGTCAGGAACCAAATCCTCGAGGTAATACCCAGTGAGAGAGAGCTCAGGGAAGACGATAAGATCCGCATCCTGCTCGGCCGCGCGCGCGATCGCCTCCAGATGCCGCGTGAGATTGCGCGCGACATCCCCCAGCAAGGGACGGATCTGTGCCAGCGCGATCTTGAACCGCATGGCTCAATGAATCTCCAGGTCCTGACTCACGACGAGGCGGAAGCGCGTTCCCGGACGCAGCGAGATGTCCTCGCCCGGAAGCGCGATCTCCGTGACTCCGGATTCCCGAGTCGAAACCTTCATCAGCTCGACGCTCTCGCGTCTCACTCCTCGTTTGGACGGCTTCCCTTCAGGAATCCCCGGATCTGGAATCCGGCGAATGCTGATCCCACCGGAGATCTCAATACGCGGTCCGCGACGTGGCTCCCCTGTCTCCACCGGGACCATCTCCCTCGGAGGAGGCGGCGGCTCCAGCGCTTTCACTCGCAGAACGATTGGCAACGTCCGCACGCCCAGCGAGATCTCTTGCAGCTGCACAAGGAGCGTCGAGAAGTTCCCATCCTCATCTTGCTCGGCTCGGGCTACGCCGAGGATGCGGGCGCCCCGCGGCAGCACCTCCCTCCCTCCGATAACCACCGCGTGCGTCAGACGAAGCGCCAAACGCCCTTCCTCTCCGATCAGGCGTGTATCCAAATCCTCTTCCAATTCAGCCACGAGTTCCGTTCCCGAAGGGATAATCGCGCGTTGGCCGAGGACAACCGCTCCCGTTTCTGACAGAAGGATAAGGAGCGCACCAATGCCGCTCCGCAAGAGAGCGGCGCGCACATCCCCAACCCAATCCCTTCGCTTCATGATCTCCTCCTTCCGGAGGCCTTCGAATCAGCTCCGACGCCTTCGCATTCACCGAAGGCCATAAATCTTCAATCGAAACTCATCGTTGGCCAGCTTGATCTCGGGACGAATCCCCGAGAAGCGTTGAGCGAGATGAAGTAGCATCGGCACCCCACCTGTTACCGTCTCCACGCCGTAGTAGGGGCTTTTGAAGATGGCCTTCAACCGCGGATGAGGGGCCTGGACGACGCCGTAGCAGATGGGATCGAGTGCGACTCCAGCCGTGCGCATCGGGTTGATCAGCTCGATCCGATCATCGAAGATGAGAAGACGCGTCACCTGCTCCCGCGCGCTGTAATCGCGATGCACCAAGGCATTGGTGAGCGCTTCCAGTACCGCCGCACGGGGATAACTCGCGCGCGGCTCGACCGGAGATCGTTCCGACCATCGGCGCGGCGGACGCTCCAGAAGCAGGTCCGTGTAGCGCGCCAGAAATCGGAGCGCCCGCTCGTAGACGCTCGCGAGATTCCCCGTGATCTCCTCGCGCTCGACAATGGGGTCGGTGATATCCACGCCCCCGAAACGCGTTGCCACAATGCCGCTGCGCGGCAAATGCTCAGAGACCTTCTCGTCTTTCCCGAAGAGCAAGAGCCCCGCGAGCGTCGGGACGCTCTCATGCTCGAATTCGACAGCCAGCTGCAAGTAATGGATCATGACCTCATCCACGGGATACCCATGCTCCTCGAACTCGCTCAGGTCCCCCCCGCGCAACTCTCGCACGTAGCTCCAGAAGACGGCCTCATCAATGTCCTCGAGCGTCGCCGCGGGAATGGGCAGCAGCTCGAACCCATGCGAATAACGGGGGTCGTACATCTCGGCGATCTCTTCGGCCGTCGCCTCTCGCTTCGTCGAACCGACGCGCACGTAGCACCGATGATCGAACGTCCGATAGGGCCGATGGATGCCGCTCACCTCCAGCGCGACAATGCGCTTGCCGTTGTCGAAAGCGATCTTGTTGATCTGCGGACGAATCGGAGGGATGACGAGGTGGCGGCAGACGTTAATGAGCTGCTGCTCCACCCATTCGGGATCGTCCACGCCCTCGACGCGCCGATTATCGTTCACGCCGATGATGATGAAGCCGCCACCGGAATTGGCGAGTGCGACGATCTCCGCCGCCAGCCTCTCCGGATTATTCAAACGCACCTTGAACTCGACGTAGCTGTCTTCTCCTCCTTGAATGAGGTTGAGCAGCTCGGTCCGATCCAGCAAGACGTGCTCTTCGAAATACTGCTGCGCGAAAAAAGACCGTGTGGAGGTGGGCACATGCCGATTGCGGAAGCGTTTCCGTCCCATGAGCCGCCCTCGTAGCCGAAGATGTCCCATCGGCGTAACGCACCTGATGGGACGCCTTCGTCGGAATGTCCACGCCGTTCACACAGGGAGAATATACACAACGCCGACTGCTGGTGCAAAAGGTTTAGCCCATGCTCCCCGGAGATCAGAAAGGAACCAGGCGAACCGTTCTGCAGAACTTACCCACGTATCCCAATGGGATACGTAGCGTCTGCTTCCTGCTTCATCGAGTCATGTCTCGGAGACCGGCCCACGCCCGTTCCGCCGACAGAGGACTCTCCACAGGCGTGTAGGTTCCGACCGAACTGGCCGTACCATGCCAGGTTCCTCGCCGCGTTCTCGTC
>Ga0197143_1000985_pt1 | contig 26033 bp, 19 predicted proteins | sample GBS70_MetaG_FD_148603 | JGI IMG/M metagenome (GOLD analysis project Ga0197143, IMG submission 148603) | Sediment microbial communities from Great Boiling Springs, Gerlach, Nevada, United States - GBS 70_MetaG | ecosystem: Environmental > Aquatic > Thermal springs > Hot (42-90C) > Sediment... | reverse complement strand
TAACCATCCCTCACAGCATAGATGTGCAGAGGTGCTGTTGGGAGAGTTTCAAAAGTGGCGCGACCGTTTGCATCTGACTCGGAATAAAGCATCATATCCGTTGTCCTCTTCACCTTCCCGTGGTGTCCACCATGACGCTTAAACCATCTTGCAAGCGCCTCCACTACCACTGAATTGACTCTGCCTGATGCTACAATCACTACAGCGTTTTCAATTGGCGTTTTTGTGGCTGCATCAATCACATTCACGACGAGGTTTATGCCCTTCGTTATGGTCACTTTCCCAACTTCTACTCTCACAGGCTCCTTTACATCGGGTTTGAGCAACTGTTCAATCACTTCCCTTGGCAGTGAGACAAGCGTTGGAGCGAACCCATCAACCTGTATTGTGAGCGTAACTGTGAACTCAATTTCTCTCGCAACAAGCATTGGTATCCTCTGGCGGAGGGTTCTCTCACCTATGAGGACACTGAAACGACCGTTTTCATCCGTTTCGGCGCGCAGATCAAAATAGTCGACGAATGTGAACTGCCCTCCTAACCTTGTAACTCCACTTACCCTTAGAGATGTGACTCTGAAAGGTTTTTGGGCGATGGCGTTACCATCCTCATCAACTAAATGCCCCTCAACACGGAGTTCTGGGAACCTATCTCCCTTGCGCCTTTCAGTGATTATCCTCGGCAGTTGGAGTGCAACAAGATCAACCTTGACCGCTGAGCCATCTGTGAGCTTCACTGTTTGCGGTTTGAGTGATGTGCTAAGCAGACGGCGAATTATCTGTGGTGCTTTCGCAAACACGCCCCCTACAGCTGCCACTTCATATTTGCCTTCCTCGGAAACACGAACAAGATACATCCCGAACTCATCCACGGGTGCCTGCTGCCAATCTTCGCTACCGACTTTTCGGTAAACCACTTGCGCATCGGTTAAGAGCACATTATCATCCGTCTTCACGAAACCCCACAACACAGCTTCACCTTGAGTTACGATTGGGCGAAGCGTCACCCAGACACCAACACGAGCATCTTCAGCCACAAGACGAGTTTGAGATGTGGCTATGAACACTTGGGGTGTTTCCAATATAGCACGCACAGTGTAATTTCCCGCACTCAAACCGTCAAAGGAGAATTGCCCGTTTGCATTCGTTGTCGCAATGCGCGGCAGGTTGTGACGAGCTCGCAACGCATCTTCTGGGGACGAAATCATTACTGTAACGCCACCCTTTGGCGTCTGCCCGTCAGTATCAAAAACGGTTCCCCTCACTTCACCACAAAAGCCACCAGCTACAAAGAGAAAGAGCAAAAAGATGTGAAAGCAAACTGCATACCTCATACGGAGCATCCAAGACACCTCCATTGCATGTGAGGGTGCACTTTGATCGCTGTGTTGTGTAGTTTGACGAGATCTTTGCCATACTAAACTTCTGCATGCCACCATTAATGATGACGCTAAAGTGGTGGAAGTGGTTCTCAGCTATTCTCAAGAGGCTCATAAGTTAAGGAAGTCAGCTGAGGTGATGAGCATGGGAGATTTGAGGGCGTTTGATGTTGTGGTCATAGGTGGTGGACCTGCTGGCTATGTTGCTGCGATAAGGGCTGCGCAAGCTGGCATGCATACAGCATTGATTGAACGCTCCGAGCTTGGTGGCACATGCCTCAACAGGGGTTGTATACCAACGAAGGCTATGTTGCATGTGGCTAAATCGCTTGTAAGTTTACGCCATCTTAATGACATCGGCGTTAGGATTGATGGCTTCGCACTTGACTATGAGCAGATGCTCAAATGGCGCGATAGGGTTGTTGAAAACCTAAGGCGTGGTTTGATGCATTTAATGCGTTCAAACGGTGTTGAAGTCATTTGTGGTGAGGCAAGCTTCACAGGCGTTAACGAGTTAACAGTAACGCATGGAGAGGAAGAAAGCAAGCTAAGATTTAAGAAAGCCATCATAGCAACAGGTTCAAAGCCACGTTCATTGCGGTGCTTGCCAGAACATGACCTGTGCCTGCTTGCTGAGCAAGCTCTTTTCATGAGACAGCTACCAAAGCGAATCGCCATCATCGGTGCTGGCGCGATAGGTGTTGAGATGGCTTGGCTCTTCAAATCGCTTGGCAGTGATGTAACGCTTTTTGAGTTGATGCCGAAAGTGCTCCCGACGATGGATGGCTCAATATCAAGGAGTGTTGAAGCCCATCTGCGCAAGTTCGGTATTGATGTGCTAACTGAGACTAACGTGACTTTGGGCGAACTCACAGAGGATGGCTCTTTCAAACTGCGTTTCCAACGGGGTCAAGAAGCCTCGGTAGGTTTGTTTGATGCTGTGATTGTAGCCATAGGACGTGTTCCTGATACTGCCACCATTAATGCGGAAGCCGTTGGTGTTAATCTTGGAAGTGATGGGAGGGTAATCGTTGATAACAGTTTGCGCACCACAGCACCACACATTTATGCCATCGGCGATGTGATAAGAGGGGGTGGTTTTGCTCACCAAGCTATGGCTGAGGGAGAATTAGTAGTTGAAGCCATCTTGGGAGGCAATATTGATGTTGAGAGCTTACTCATACCAGCGTGCGTATTCATTCATCCAGAGGTCGCCTCGGTTGGTTTAACCGAAGAGGAGCTGAGACAATGCACCGACTCAGTTCTTGTTGGGGAGTTCCAGATGAGAGCAAACGGGCGTGCTCTTGCATGCAATGAAGCTGAAGGGTTTGTTAAAGTCGTCGGCGACGGTAGAACTGGAAAACTCGTTGGCGTGCATATCTTCTCGGCACAAGCAGGCGAAATCATAAACGAGGCAACTTTGGCTATTCAACTCGGCTTGAAGCTCGATGAATTCGTCAAGCTAATACATCCTCATCCAACACTTTCAGAAGCCCTCTGCGAGAGCGCAAAAATCGCTATTGGAAAACCGTTGCACATGCCGAAGCTTGTAGCGAGATTGAGGAGGCGTTGAGATGCTCAGTTCGGTGCTCATAAAGCCAGCAGGTCCAGACTGCAATATGAGGTGCACTTATTGCTTCTACTTGCATAAATCGTCACTTTATCCAGACTCAAAGCTACACCGCATGAGCGAACATGTGTTGAGGGAATTGACAGCACAATACATGAGCCTTGATTGCGATATAGCCTCGTTCTGTTGGCAGGGTGGCGAGCCGACGCTCATGGGGCTTGACTTCTTTGAGCGCGCGATAAAGCTTCAGAGAAATTATATGCGCAAAGGTAAGACGGTCAGCAACACAATACAAACAAATGGCTTGCTCGTTGATGCTGATTGGGCTCGCTTCTGGCACAAGAACAATTTCCTCGTTGGGATAAGTTTGGACGGACCAAGCGAGCTCCACGATGCCTACCGTGTGGATAAAGCCAACAGGGGAACTTTTGAACGCGTCATGCGCTCGGTTGAATTGCTTCGTGAGCATCAGGTTGATTTCAACATATTGTGTGTTCTGAATGACATCACTGTGCGCTACCCTGAAACACTTGTAAGTTTCTTTCTCTCACATGACTTGCGCTTCATTCAGTTCATACCGTGTGTTGAGTGGGATGATTCCGAAGGAAAGATAGCGTCGTTTTCCGTCACCCCGGAAGCCTATGGTGAGTTTTTGTGTGTAGCTTTTGACATTTGGTATAACGATGGGCGCCCGCAGTTCTATGAACGCTTCTTTAACGATGTGCTTGCTGTTTATGCTGGCTATGAGATGCCAACTTGCATAATGAAGCGCTACTGTGGCGATTATGTGGTCATTGAACACAATGGCGATGTATATGCGTGCGATTTCTTTGTTGAGCCGAATTGGAAGCTTGGGAACATACTTGAAAAACCTTTGAGCGAACTCCTCAAAAGCGATTTGCTAAACCGCTTTAGGAAGCGCAAAAGGGAGCTTTCGAGCGAATGCCTTAGCTGTAGGTGGCTAAACATATGCAACGGTGGCTGCCCAAAATATAGGTTGATATGCGGTGACGCACGGAGTAAAAACTACTTCTGCGAAGCATACAAGCGCTTTTTCGCGCACTCACATAGACGCTATTTGAGGTTGGCTGAGCGCTTCAGAACATTCGGTGAGCTACACCTCCATAACATCAAACGCTACTTTGTAGGTTAAGTGCAACATAACATAATTTGGTTTAGCTTGCTCTACAGATTCATTGCATGGAGGCGACTTCAGGAATGCCATCAAGAGCGACAAGGAAGACGAAGGAACTGCCCGATGTCCAAAGGGAGCAACCAAAAACACAGCTTGCTCTAACGAGGGTTGGAATAACGAACCTTTGCTATCCGGTGATGTTTCGTCATGGTGATAAACTCGTAGAATCCTTCGTCAACATAACAGCGTCGGTTGACCTACCACATAACCAAAGAGGAGCTCACATGAGCCGGTTTGCTGAGGAGATAGGAAGGCTCTTTAAGATACCGAAAGAAACTGCATCGCTAACAGAACTCGTTGAGGAACTCGCAACTCAGCTCCTTAGGGCACATGATTATGCACGCCACTGCACAATAACGCTTAAAACAAACTCGCACGTTGATAACCACGTCTACACCGTCTTCGTGAGCTACAGCACAGCAACATCAAAGTGCTCAATAGGCGTTGAAGTTGCAGGCGCACTTGCATGCCCTTGCTCAATGGCTCTAACTGGTGGTATGAGTCATAATCAACGCTGTTTGCTCTCAATAGAGGTTGAAGCTGACAGCCATAACATTTCGCACGAAGAGCTTGCCTCCATAGCTGAGAAGTCGTTCTCTGCGCCCGTCAGATTGCTCCTAAAACGCCCTGATGAAAAAAGAGTCGTTGAAACTATGCATGCAAAACCGAAGTTTGTTGAAGATGTGGTTAGGGATTGCGTCTCCATTTTAAGGAAGCGATTTAGCGGGTTGAAGGCAAGGGTTCGTTGCCTGTCGTTTGAATCCATTCACCCATACGACTGCTTCGCTGAGTGGGAAGGAGTGCTTTAAATATGCTCAGGCTATGTGTTAGAGAAAACTTTGAGGCTGCACACTACATTGAAGGGCATCCAAAGTGTAACCATCTACACGGTCATACATACATGGTTGAGCTAATGATTGAGACAGATGCCGATGTTGACATGGTGATTGATTTCGGCGAACTTAAAGCGAGTCTGAAGAGGGCGATAGCTGACTACGACCATAAACTTTTGAACGATGTGATGGGTTGCATACCGACAACGGAGAACTTAGCAAAAGCGCTTCATAAAAAATTGAGTGATGAGATGCCACAGTATCGCATTACCGTCCGAGTATGGGAAGGGATTGACAAGTGGGCTGAATACACAAAATGAGTCACCACTCACATCCTCACTACAACCAGAAGACTTCAAACCCTACGAACCAAACAAGGCATACGCGACTTTGAGGATTGCTCTTGAGATTTGGCGAGTGTGTATGCGCTTCATCTTCTGGCTCAACGGTATCGCTACAGTGCGACTCAGGATGCTCATGGTCTGTGGGCACATGTCAGGCGAATATTGAACATCCCCAGTGTAACGGGGGTCTTCCCAAGGGCTGAATTTGCCTGCCACTGGCACTTTGTTCAGCACATAGTCCCAGTGGCGATATATATGCCTGTCAGGGATACCTTCGGTGTATATCGTATGCACGGGGACGCCTTCCGCTGAGAGGGCACGCGCAAACTTTTGAGCCACCTCAGCACTATCAAAGAGGAAATTGACCGAGTATGCGCATTCTCCCTCTTCATCTGGCACCCTCATCGGCTTTATACCGGGAGCGCCAGATATGTCTTCAAGTATCTCGCGTTTCCTTCTCCTGAGCGTTGAGACAATCTTGTCCAACTTCTTTAGTTGTGCCAACCCAACCGCACCCGCAAGCTCGCTCATCCTATAACCATCGCCAGCAAAAGGAGTTATGCCTTCCAACTCCTTTGGCACTTCCTGTGAGAGCTTCCACCAGAATGTAACGCCAGAGTCATGTGCGAGTGCAGCACGAATGTAAACTTTGGCATCATTTGTGACGACCATCCCTCCTTCGCCAGTCGTTATCGTCTTTGACACTTGAAAGCTGAAGCATCCAACATCGCCTATGCTACCAACGCGTTTTCCCTTGTAAAAACCACCATTGCATTGTGCGCAATCCTCAATGACAAACAGGTTGTGCTTCTTTGCTATGCGCATTATTTCATCCATCTGGCATGGTATGCCTCGCATGTGGACGGGCATTATCGCTTTCGTGTGCTTCGTTATCTTGCGCTCAACATCGTTTGGGTCAATCGTAAGGGTGTCGTCAATTTCAGCAATGACCGGGACTGCACCAACGAGTATGACCGCAGATGCACTTGCAATGAAAGTGTATGCTGGAACGATGACTTCATCTCCCGGACCTATACCCAAAGCCCTTAATGCGGTTACAAGCGCAGCAGTGCCACTGCTAACAGCTACAGCATACTTAACGCCGAGTAACTTCGCGAACTCACGCTCAAAGCGAGCCACATAGGAGCGTTTTGCGTCCTGCCAGCGAAAGAGCATTTGCCTGTCAAGCACATCAAGCACATTGCGTTTCTCCTCTTCACCTATCTCTGATAGCCCAAAGTAACTCCTCGGTATCGGCACAGTCACTGCCTTTTGACCACCATCAATTGCAAGTTTTCCCTTGGGCACTTTTAGCATTGTAGACTTCGCCATCTCCTCTCACCCCGCTTAATTTTGCAAAATGAACACTTGTGCACACTTAACGGTTTTCTTCATTGAGCCATTTTTGATTTTGGCATGTGATGTGCAAATAGCAAACCACCTATGAGGCATGATAGCCCACCTAAAGCAACTGCCGTTTGAGCATTGAAAACATGTGCGAGCGTGCCAGCGAGCAGTGAGCCAAAAGGCGCCATGCCCATGAACATCATTGCATAGACAGCCATGACACGCCCGCGCATGTTGCTTGGCGATGTAGTTTGAACAAACGCATTTGAAGATGTCATCTGCATGACCATGAAAAAGCCAGCCATAGCTAACACAAATGCGGAGAGAAAAAACAAACGCGATTGTGAGAAGAGGCAAAGGCTTGTGCCAAAGCCAACCGAACCAACTACTATGCGTTTGCCCAAAACAGCTTTACTGCTTCTCAGCGTAGCCAGCAGGACAGCCCCAAAGAATGCACCGAAGCCAGCAGATGCCATCAATATGCCCATGCCTTTTGGTCCTGCATGTAGTATCCTGTCAGCAAACACTGGCATAAGCACGACATATGACATGCCAGTCAAGCTAACTAAGCCAAGCAACATCAACGCTTCTCTAATTGGGCTTGCGCTCATAACATATGTGATCCCGTCAGTGAGATACTTGAATAGAGGTGCATCTGACCTGATCAAGCTGGTGTGAACTTTAATGAAGAGCAAACCAAAGATGACGGCAAGATAGCTCACTGCGTTCGTGAGGAAACACCACTCTTCACCAGCAACTGTCACTATAGCGCCACCAATTGCAGGTCCAATAACGCGAGCTGCATTGAAAACAGCTGAGTTAAGCGCAATTGCGTTTGCAAGCAACTCTGCTGGAACAAGCTCCGATACAAACGAGTGCCTTGTAGGCACATCCACAGCATTAACCAAACCGAAGAGAAAAGCGAGCACTGCAATGTGCCAAAAGCGTATGAGGGAGGTAAATGTTAAGGAAGCTATGATGAGAGCATGCAGTAAGAAAAGCGATTGCGTGATGAGTAACAGGTTTCGCTTCTGGAAACGGTCGGCTAAAGCGCCCCCAAATGGTGCAAGCAAAAAGACAGGCACCTGTCCGAGGAAGCCAACAATACCAAGGTGAATCGTTGAATGAGTAAGCCTATACACAAGCCATTGCTGTGCAACAGTTTGCATCCAAGTCCCTATAACCGATACCGATTGCCCAAAGAAAAAGAGGCGGTAGTTGCGATAAGAAAGAACACGCAAGGGTAAAAAGAAACGCTTGTAAGGCATCATGAAATCCCCCACTGCAATTGATGTGGGTCACAAGAAGATGAGTTGCAAAATAGGATGCTTTCATTTCACTTTGCGTATCGGATAAAAGCCCACTTCTTTGACTAACTTCTGACCAGCCGGTGAGAGAACGAAATCAATGAACTGCTTTACAGCCCCAGATGGTGGCTTTGCTGTGAAGAAGAACAGCGGACGAGATAGCGGATAAAGCCCCTTGTGCACATTCTCAATCGTTGGCATAAACGCTGGTGACTTCTCGTCTTTTCGGATAGGCATCACTTTAACACCCTTTGCATATCCAACGCCACCATAGCCTATGCCAAACTTGTCCTTTGAAACAGCATTCACAACAGCTGCAGTGCCAGGAAGAGCTTGATAGGCGTTAGCGAAATCTGCGCCACCCAAAACACGCTCTTTGAAGAACTCATATGTGCCGCTAACATTCTCACGCCCATAAAGGACTATCCTGCCCGGTGCCCCACCAACTTCTTTCCAATCAGTTATCTTGCCAGTGTAGATCAAGCGCAACTGCCCAATAGTTAAAGCTTTCACTTTATTTGTTGGGTGCACATAGACGCAAACGCCATCATAAGCCACTTCATACTTAACTGGCTCACGCCCATAGCGCTTTTTGAATTCCCGAACCTCCTTTTGCTTCATCGGACGCGATGCAGCACATATGTCGGTCGTCCCACTGAGGAGAGCAGCTATGCCAATGCCAGAACCACCACCTGTAACTTGGACCAATATCTTTGGATGCTTCTTCATGAACTCTTCAGCCCATCTCTGATTGAGTATCACCATTGTGTCTGAGCCTTTAATTGTGATTTGCTGCCTCTGCGCACGCACACAACTCTGCATAACGAAAACTACAGCACACAAGATGCTGACAACCTGCTTGCTCCTAAGAGCATCCATTTTTTCTCTTCACCCCCAATGATGATTACTCAAATATACGCCGAGCACCTACATACCTATTTGCGTAGTAACCAGTTACAAGCGAACTCACAGTCACACGCCCTTTAGCACTTGATGCATGCACAAACTTACCATCACCAATATAGATGCCAACATGGGTTATGCGTTTCCTTGAAGTTGTTTTGAAGAAGACCAAATCACCCGCACGCAATTCAGAACGCTTGACTGGCTTCCCAATTTTGAACATGGCGCTCGCCGTCCTCGGCACAGTTACACCATACCTTTGAAGCAAGTAGTAGACAAACCCGGAACAATCAAACCCTCTTGATGGGAGGCTCGATGCATACCTATATCTTACGCCGATATAGCGTTGTGCTGTAATGGCTAAGTCCAACTGCTTACTGTTTGGTGTGGCTTGATGTGTGCTTTGATTTGGCTTTCGGCTCACATGCGTTTTTGCTGATTGCATAGATGGCTTTCGGATGAACAGTTTATCTCCCGGATGAATGATGCTGTCCTTACTCAAATTGTTGAGAGCGCAGAGTGATTCAACGCTGACACCGTGCATCTGTGCTATCTTCCAGAGGCATTCACCTTCTCTAACGATGTGGTAATCGTTACGGTTACAGCACATAGCCATAGACCAAAAAAGGATGAACATCCATGCAACCATCCACCCACACAACTGCCTCATCTTCATCCACTCCTTAACCTCGCCGAAGTTTTACAGCATACTTTTTGAACTCAAGTTATGGCATGCTCTGGGCACTCAACGATACATGCACGACACCTTATGCACGCATCCTTGTTGATCTTCGGGAAGCTTCCCCTTTCCCATGCGATTGCTCCCACAGGGCAAACCTTAGCGCACCTACCACATTTGACGCACTTGCTCTCGTCCACCTCCAAACGAAGCAATCGCACACATACGCCTGCGGGACATCTTCCATCCCTTATGTGCATTTCATATTCGTTTCTAAAGTAGCGCAAGGTCGTGAGAACTGGATTTGGGGCGGTCTTCCCTAAGCCACAAAGCGCAGTTTCTTTGATTGTATTCCCCATACGCTCAAGGAAGTCAATGTCGCTTTCCTTTCCTTCGCCCTTCGTTATCCTATCAAGCACCTCATACAGCCTCACCAAGCCAACTCTGCATGGGATGCATTTGCCACAAGATTCAGCCACAGTAAAGCTTAGGAAGAACTTGGCTATATCAACCATGCATGTCCCTTCATCAAGAACGATTAATCCACCAGAGCCCATGATTGCACCAGCTTGCGTCAACGATTCGTAATCAATCGGTGTATCAAGCAACTCCTCCGGCAGACAACCACCAGATGGACCGCCTATTTGGACAGCCTTGAACGAATAGCCCTTCCTCGCCATCCCCCCACCCGGACCAAATATGAGCTGGCGCAGAGTAATACCCATCGGCACTTCAACCAAGCCTGTGTTCTTTACCTTCCCAGCAAGCGCAAAAACTTTTGTTCCTTTACTTCTCTCAGTCCCAACGGAAGCAAACCACTCAGCACCGTTCAGGATGATGCGTGGTATGTTTGCGAGTGTCTCAACATTGTTTATGACCGTAGGCATGCCCCATAATCCCTTCTCAACAGGGAATGGTGGGCGTGGTCTTGGCATGCCTCTTTTGCCTTCAATTGAAGCAATGAGAGCTGTCTCCTCACCACAGACGAAAGCCCCAGCACCCTCCTTCAGAGTCACTTCAAACGAGAAGCCAGTCCCTAAAATGTTTTCCCCGATAAACCCTTTCTCGGATGCCTGCTTGAGAGCTACATTGAGGCGCTTGATTGCAAGAGGATATTCGGCACGACAATAGATGAAGCCTTTCTTCGCCCCAACTGCATAGCCAGCTATGAGCATCCCTTCAATGACTGAGTGAGGATCTCCTTCAAGGACGCTTCTGTCCATGAAAGCGCCCGGGTCACCTTCATCAGCATTGCAGATGATGTAGCGTATCGGCGCTTCAACATCCCTGCAGAGCTTCCATTTCAACCCTGTCGGGAAACCAGCACCACCCCTGCCACGAAGACCAGAGCGAGTTACCTCCTCTATGACTTCCTCAGGTGTCATTTGAAAGAGCGCTTTCTTGAGCGCTTCATAGCCACCAACTGAGATGTATTCATCAATGTTCTCTGGATCAATCTCACCGCAGTTCTTCAGCACCCAACGCATTTGTCCCTCAAAGAAACGGCGGTAGTCATCGCCAGCTAAAAGCCTTTTAACTGGCATACCTTTGATAATGTGCATCTCAACGATTTCGCTAACATCTCCAACGCTTACCCTCTCGTATGTCCACCTCTTGCCGTCCTCCGTGATGATGTCAACGAGCACATCCCTGAACAAACCTCTATCACCAACTCTCACAACCTCATACTTGTCCTTTAACCCTCTTTCTTGCAGTTCGCTTTTGAAAGCCTCCGCCACAAGGTGTGCCCCCGCCGAAATGCCACTTGTCCCTTGGCATATGAGTATCTTGCCTGCCATCACTAATGCCCCTCACAAATTCAAAAAGTTAAGCCTTATCCCACCTGATAACTTCACCAATCACATGGCACACCGTCTTAGGATGGACTTTAATGGCAAGCCCACCGTAAGGCGTGAGCCTGAACTGTGGCATCAAATGATGCAGTGGCGCAAACTTAGCCCCTTGAGCTTCTCTAACTCACCCTTTTACTCTCTCGCCCCTTCCCCGTTCCCACCTTCCTTTCCCTCTTTTTGCTGTATTTTCTGCATCAGCTCCGTCATTTCCCTCAATCGCTTCTCAACGATGTGGTGGAGCGTTCCCTCTGGGTAGGTTCCATCTGGCTGTCTTTCGCCGGCTTCTATGCCCATAAGTATCTTGACTCCATCATCAATATTGTTTATCGCCCAGATGTGGAACTGCCCCTTCTCAATTGCTTCAACTACATCTTCACGTAGCATTAAGTTGCGTATGTTTTGGGCTGGTATGATGACACCCTGTTGTCCATTCAAGCCTTTCAATCGGCAGACATCAAAGAAGCCCTCAATTTTGTATGTCACGCTACCAACTGGCTGTATTTCGCCAAGCTGGTTTACAGAACCTGTCACAGCAATGCTTTGTTTCACTGGTATTCCAGAGATGCTTGATAGAAGTGCATAAAGTTCGGCTGCGCTTGCGCTATCGCCCTCTATCTCGTCGTATAACTGCTCAAATGTCAGCTGTGCGCTCACGCTTAGAGGCTTATCCTGAGCATATTTCCCTCTGAGGTATCCCGAAAGTATCATCACAGCCTTTGAATGTATTCGCCCGCTCATTGCCACCTCCCGCTCAATGTTGATGATGCCACTCCTGCCAAGGAATGAGCGAGCTGTTATGCGTGTTGGTTTACCGAATATGTGGTCTCCAAGGTCTATCACAGCAAGCCCATTTACAGTCCCCACCTTCTCGCCTTCCACATCAATGAGCAATACATTGTCCTTGAACATTTCAAGTAGCTTCTCTTCAATCAAGTTGACTCTATAGGTGCGCTTCTCAATCGCCATTTTGACATCCTCGGCAGTTACAACCTCATGCCCATTCTTTGATGCCCAATAGTTCGCCTCACGCAGGATATCGCATATGCTTGCAAAGTGAGTTGAAAGCTTATGCTGGTCTTCAACAAGCCTTGAGCTATATTCAATCACCTTGGCGACAGCAGTTTTATCAAACGGTCTAAGGTTTTCCTCAGCGCACCTCGCCGAAATGAACGAGGCATACTTCTTCATGTTCTCCGGTGTTTTGTCCATGACCAGATCAAAGTGTGCCTTCACCTTGAATAGACCACGAAAGTCTTCATCAAAAGTTTGGAGGAGGTAGTAAATGAAAGGGCTTCCAACGAGGATGACCTTGACATTGAGTGGTATTGGTTCAGGGTCTAAGGTGCTCACGCTTATCAGCCTAAAAGCCTCACCTGGTTCCTCAATTCTTATTTGGCGATTATTAAGCGCCCTCTTAAGTGCATCCCAAGAGAATGGATTCAGAAGGAGCGCCTTCGCATCCAAAACAAGGTAACCACCGTTAGCCTTGTGCAACGCACCTGGCTTTATCATCGTGAAATGAGTCACAAGTGCCCCCATCTCCATCCTGTGCTCAATTCTACCAATAAGGTTCTGAAAAGTTGGGTTAGTCTCAATAACAATTGGCGCACCGTTTGTGTTGCTGTTGTCAACAAGAACGTTCACCTTATAGCGGTCAAAGAGAGCCGATGCCATAAGCTGTGCTGCTTGGCTCTCCTGTTGTGCTACCACCCTAAACGCATCAACATTGTTCACAACATCCTCTTGCACCTGTTTCAGGTATTCAACGATTTGCGGGTAGTTTTCATACTTCTCAATGAGGTCACTTATCACATGCCCAACAGCGAGCACTGCAGCCTTCTTATCAAGCTCCTCAAGTTGCTGTCTGACCTCTCTTTCTCGTTTCCCAAGATCACGCATCACCGCTTGTATCTCATCCATCAGCTTGCGCCTCAATTGCTCAATCTGTTCTCTGACCGGTTCTGGTAGTTGCATGAACTGTTCAGGAGTCATTATCGCGTTACCCATTAACGGTGCTGGCATTGGACCGTTTGGTGTGCCAATTATTGCCATGCCCATTTCCCTTGCCCTTCGCTCAAGCGTTGCAAGCACCTCATCCCTTTCTTTCTGGAATGCCTTTATCACCTCTTGCCTTTGGCGTTGATAGTCTTCGCTCTCAAACGCACGCGATATCTCTCGCTTGAGATGCTCAATCAATCTTTCCATGTCACGCTTCAGCTCACTTCCCATACCCGCCGGGAGCCTCAGCGCCTTCGGACGATGCGGTTCTGCAAAATTGTAGACATAGCACCAATCATCTGGTGTAGGTTTCGTCTTGGCTACCTCCTCAAGCAGACTTTTTATGAAGCTCATCTTCCCAGTCCCTGCTGGTCCAAGCGCGAATATGTTGTATCCGTGGCTTTCAATATCAATTCCGAACCTGAGTGCTTCTTCAGCTCTCGGCTGCCCTATGACCTCCTTTAGCGGAGGTAAATCGGCAGTTGTCTCAAAGTCAAAAACATTTGGATCGCATCTTGCTCTTACTTGCTCTGGAGTTAGCTTTAAAGCACCCAATACTGTCACCTCGCATCTGTGGGGGTTGATTCATCAAGATGCTTCATGCTTTTTAGCGCTCGATAACACTATCATGCCTTGATAGTAACCGCAGAAGGTGCACGCACAGTGTGAGCGAACTGGCTTCCTGCACTGTGGGCAAAGTGAAAAAGTTGGTGCTTTCAATTTCCAATGTGTCCGTCGCTTATCACGCCTCGTCTTTGACACCTTGCGCTTTGGGACTGCCATACCATTTCCCTCCCACTTAATGAAGTTGGTGTTGCGCGAGCAACTCGGGCTTTTTAAGCCTTCGCTTCCCCTTTCATCCGCGCAAGCAGTTCCTCAAGCGGACGCCACCTTGGGTCTTTTGGTGCGCTACAACCGCAAGGACCATCGTTCAAGTTAGCACCACATGTCGGGCATATGCCTTTACAATCTTCGCTACATAGCGGACGCATCGGGAGCGCTAAAATGAATGCCTGCCTCGCAAGCTCAGTTATATCAGCCGTTGAGGCATCAAAGATTGATGTCACTTCATCGTCAAGCCCTTCATAATTGCCTTCTGCCATCGCAAAGAATTTCCTGACCTCGCACTCAGCTTCAAACTCGTTTGATACCTCACATTCAACTGGCTTAAGACACCTACTGCATGGCAAAGTGATAACCCCGTTCACAGTCCCGTGAACGATTATCAACCTGCCATCGTTGCGCGCACTCACATTACCACTTACCTCAACATCCTCGCCTTCAAAGCAAAGCCTCTCACAATACGCAGTTGTGACCGACGCTCCGGGATGACGAAGTATCCTCCTGAGATCAAGCCTCATTTTTCATCACCGAACCTTTAGCGAGCTTTAACTACCAATAGGCATTATACAACATCAACGCATTCAAGGCGAGCTATCTCCTCCTACCACCACTTCACCAGAAGTTGCCATCTCCTACAAGAAGCTGTGTCAGGGGAATCATCACATGCCACCCTGAAGCCGACAAAGGGTGCATCAGTTAGCCACCATTTACTCTTCGGCTCTTGCGGGTCTGTGAGCTGCCACTCTGGATTGTAGTATTCTCTTGCGAGCGGATTCACTTTTGAAGGTGGATCAATGTAAGAACCACCCCTGACAACATGCTTCCCATCAATGCCGATGCACCATTCGGCTACATTCCCAAGCATATCATATAAGCCCCATGGGTTTGGCTCTTTGCTTGCAACGGGATGTGTCTGCTCATCTGAGTTTTCTTTATGCCATGCCATTCGGTCAAGCAGTTCCCTTTCAATCTCACCGGCTGGGAGCGTGTTTGCCCTGCAAGCATACTCCCATTCAGCTTCCGTTGGCAAACGATACTTTTTACCAGTCTTGATGGAAAGCCACTTGCAGTAATTCTCGGCAGCGTAGCTCGTAACACTCATAACAGGGTAGCCAAAATGCCCAAAGCCTCTATCAGGTGCCCCATAAGGTCTGCTTGGACGCGCTACCGCATCAGCTTCCTTTGACTTTGGGTCGCTTTGTTGGTCAAGTTTGTATGCGTAAACATCATACTCATCCCAAGTCACCTCAGTTTTGCCAAGCCAAAACGGTTTTATCTCAACCTTGATTTTTCGCCCCGGGTTAAGTGGGTCTATCATCTCGTAGATACCACCCGGGATGTAGACCATCTCAAATTTGACGAGGGTGCCAGTCAGCTTCTCCACATAGCTTCTTATAGCTCTCCCTTGCTCCGGATTCCCCTTTTGGATACCCAAGGCAAAACAAAACACAACAAGTAGCATAGGCACAACTGCACTTTGGAACATGCGCCACAGATGACACATAAATTCGCACCTCCAAACTTAAGTTTCGCAAAGCCACTTTGTCTCGCAGATTTAACCTCACAATATTTTGACGCATCAGCGATGCATTTAAAAACAACGCACAAGCAAGCCGACAGTTATTTAAGCTTTGAGCAACGGCTGGCAAAATAAACTTGCGGGTGAATTGCAATATGTCAAAACCAGTCATTGCCATCGTTGGCAGACCGAATGTAGGCAAATCGTCGCTCTTCAACAGGATTGTTGGGAGGCGCATCGCAGTAGTTGATGAAACGCCCGGCGTCACAAGAGACAGGCTTGCTGCCGATGTCTCCATACTCGGAAGGAAGTGCATCTTGATAGACACAGGTGGATTTGACACAACTCTCAGGGAAGACCCAATAGGTGGGAAGGTGATTGAGCAAGTTGAGTTTGCCATTGAGCAAGCTGATGTTATCATCTTTGTCGTTGACGCAGTTGAAGGACCAACAGCCACCGACTATGAGATAGCCGAACTATTACGCAAGCAAGGCAAGCCAGTCATATTTGTAGCTAACAAGATAGATGTCTCAAAGGCTGACATAACACAGTTCTACGAGTTGCGTATGGGCGAACCAATCGGCATATCAGCGATACACGGGAAAAACATAAACAACCTGCTTGCCTCAATAGCGTCATTTATACCACCTCAACCTGAGGAAGAAGAGGAGGAAGAAGAAAGGATACGCATCGCCATAGTTGGGCGCCCAAATGTTGGCAAGTCGGCTCTACTAAATGCTATACTTGGCGAGGAGAGAGTCATAGTCAGCCCGATACCGGGCACAACAAGAGATGCAATAGATACGCCTTTTGAGTGGCGTGGGAAAAAGTTGTTACTCATTGACACCGCCGGGTTGAGGCGGAAGGCAAGGATAAAGCAGAAGCTTGAATACTATTGTGTCGTTAGGGCACTCAGCGCGATAGATAGATGTGATGTTGGGCTTCTTGTGCTTGACGCAAATGAAGGAGCAACTCACCAAGATGCAAGGATAGCAGGCTATGCGCATGAAAGTGGGAAGCCACTTGTTATCGTCGTGAACAAATGGGACATGATACTTGAGCGAGTTTGTGGTGATGGGCTTGAGGGAAGCAAGTTAAAGCGCCAAGAGAAATTGCTAAGGCAAGATTACGAACGCCTCATACGACATCAACTCAAGTTCCTTGACTACGCCCCAATTGAGTTCACATCAGCCATAAAGGGCGACGGGATAAATGAAACACTTGAGAAGGCGTTGCTCTGCTATGAAAAGACGACAACGCGAGTGACCACAGGGGTCTTAAACAGGGCTATACAAGAGTTCGTGGCAAAGCACCAGCCACCAATGGTGAAAGGGAGAAGGTTGAAAATATACTACGCAACGCAACCTGAGACGAAGCCACCAACATTTGTGCTTTTCGTTAACGACCCTGAGTTGATTCATTTCTCGTATTTACGCTACTTGGAGAATTGCATAAGAGAACGCTTCTCACTTGAGGCAACCCCGATACGCATCTTCTTGCGCCCGTCGCATAAGCGACATGAAACTTGAATTGCTTTGATTCGCTTAACAGATTTCTGATAGCTATTGGCTGTGTGGTAAAAGTTAATCGGCTACAAGTTAAAAAGATTTGAGCGAGGTGTTTCAAGGATGCATCATAGGAGCAAAGCAGGACAGACGCTCATTGTGTTGGTTGCTTCATTCATTGTGTTGCTCCTGATGCTTGCCCTCGCAATGGAGTGGGGAAGACTCACAAGGGCAAGAACTGAGATGCAGCAGTGGTGTGACTCAGCAGCATTAGCTGGCGCTGCAGACCTGCCGAATTCAAGCGCTGCAAAAAATATCGCTGCAAGCTACTACGCACGCAACTTGGGCTTGGACGAAAACGATTACAAGCTCATCGGTGAAAGTGGCAACACAAGCACTTATCAAATCGGGACAGATACAGTGCACATAACAACGCCCTATGAAGACGATACAACACGCTCGCTTGGAGTGCCTCCTGAGTATGCCATAAGGGTTTGCAGTGAGCGCGATGTTGGACTTTACTTTGGGCAGTTGGTTGGTATTCTGAGCATGAAGGCAAGCGCATGCGCAACAGCTATCAATGAAATAGGGCGCTGTTTCGTTTTCTTCAACTGTGACACAACTCGGCCAATCACAATTACTGGCTCAAATGTCGGTAAGGAAGTAAGCATTGACGGAAGCGTGCATACAAATCAAGACTTCATCGTCCATGGTCGCAATCATAGTGCTTCAGGTCCTGTGACATATGTTGGCAGGGTTCGCATAACGGGCAGTGGGCATTCCTTCAATACTGTCAAAGTGCCTGTGCAACCGTGCCCTGAATTCCCAATGTCGCTTGATGAGTATCGCAAGACGGCTCAAAAGCAAGGGCAGTTGTTTATCGGGCGAGATTACAAAATTGACAGAAGCAATCCGCCATCAGGGGTTGTGTTTGTTGAGGGTGGCGACATAATCGGAACAGGTGATGGTGTTAGCGCAAATGTGACTTTGATAGCAGTGAGTGCAGGTGGAAGGGGAGGTAACATAAGGATAACTGGGAACTCGTGGGAGTTGAAAGCAAGCGATGGCACTACACTCATGTATGCCACAGACAGCGTAGAAATACATGGCACTTCTAACTCATTTGAAGGGCTCATCTACATTTCAGACGGTGACTTGCGATGGACTGGTTCAAACAGCACATCAGATGTAACAGTCGTTGCAGCGAAGGGTATACGAGTTGATGGGCATAACTTGATTTTCAGGCGTCCAGAGCCATGCCCAATAGCAGCTCGCGGTCAAGTTAGCTTGGTAGAATGAGCGTGGTAGGTGATGTTGTAGTGAGCAACTTGAAATGCTCTTTTAGCATTCTCGGTTTTAGGTCAAGGTGTTCTCAAGCAACACTTGAGTTTGCAATTGTGCTCTCCCTGCTCTTCCTGTTTATCATGGGCATAATCGTCTTTGGAAGGCTGTTTGCCTTCATTCAAATTGTAAGCAACGCTGCCAGAGAAGGCGCGAGAGTCGGTGCAGTGTGCAAAAGCGATGAAGAGGTGATTGCAACAGTTAAGGAAAGGCTTGCGCGTATACCAGGTTCAGATGAGGCTCAAATCATCATTTCACCAGCTGGGCAAAGGGTTGCAGGTCAGCCAATATCAGTGACTGTGCGCATACCTTTCAAGATGCTTTGGCTACCGGGCGTCACTAACCAACCGCAATGGATTTCTGTTACGCAGACGATGACGATGGAGTGCACACGCTCATTTTGAGCTCGTTAATTTACTCAACGAGCTTCTCAAACTCCTCTTTCTCTGCACCGCAAACTGGGCAAACCCAATCGTCAGGCAACTCCTCAAACGGTGTTCCGGGAATGATACCATTTTCAGGATCGCCAATTTCAGGGTCATACACATAGCCACAGATTGTGCAACGCCACTTCTCCATTTCTTATCACCCCGTCTAAAAGATTGTATTGTAGCGGTGGTTGATGCGCAAGCCTGAAACGAAAGCTTAACCATGTCAAACTAAAGAAGCGCATGTTTTGGCTCGCTTGACAACACTGGCATTGTGCATCAAAATTTTAAAACGGGCACTGCGCCCGGCGAAGCAGTGGGCAGGGCGGTCGCTGGTGGATTCGCTTTATGCGCAATCCACCAGAGGAAAGTCCGGGCTCCACAGGGCAGTGCGCTGGGTAACACCCAGTCCCCGTGAGGGGAGGAAAGTGCCACAGAAAACAGACCGCCATGCAGTTAAGCCTCAGCCATAAAAGCTATTGCAGTGCCCTTGGCTGAAGGCGTTCCTGCATGGCAAGGGTGAAAAGGTGGGGTAAGAGCCCACCAGCAGCGCCGTGAGGCGCTGGCTTGGCAAACCCCGCACGGAGCAAGACCAAATAGGGGGCGCTATCAGGTTGCCCGCCGATGCCCCCGGGTAGGTCGCTTAGAGAAATGACCGCCACCATCGGTGGGACAGAACCCGGCTTACATGCCCACTGCTCGCCGGGTGTATAAACACCTCAAAACACCAATCGCCTAAGTGAGCTTCTTGAGAGGAGCATACTCAGGCGCAAGACATTTTTCACCTATGGTTGGGTCGTCAAAGAGAACATAAACATGGCGCTTGTTCCCAACACGTTCAACAGCCTTAACTACGCCAGTGCCAAACTTGGCGTGAAAAACCCTATCACCAACAGTTAGCTCGCTAACTGATGAAGATCTTGAATCGCCTGCCAAAGCTCCGCTTGGGCTATCAATGCCACCTAAAACAGCCCCCGCATCGCTTGAGATCGTTCTGAAGTCAAGCCCTGCAGATTGCAAATGATGCAAAGTAACCGTTGGCTGGAAAACAGGTATGAATCCCCTTACGGTTGGCTCACCGTAGATGTAGCATTTAAGCTTGTCTGGTATCTCATCAATGAAGCGAGATGCCTTCTGGAGATAGTAAGTGTATCCGTTGCTTCCCTTCCTAATCCGCTTTGCTACGCTTGTCAGGAAGACCATATCCTTAGCTCTCGTCAAGGCAACATAAAACAACCTCCTCTCCTCTTCAAACTCCTCGTCGTTGTTCATACTGCGTGAGTGAGGGAACAAACCTTCTTCAAGCCCGACAACGAAGACGACGGGGAACTCAAGCCCCTTAGCACTATGGACTGTGAGGAGTGTGACAGCTTCACCTTCCCAACTCACTTCATCCTGTGGTGTCATCAGTGCTATCTGTTCAAGGAACGGTTGAAGTGTTTTAGAAGCTGGTTCATCGCCAAATGCTCTTTGTGCTGCTACCGCCAACTGCTCTATGTTCGCCAACCTTTCCCTTGCTTGCATCTCTCCCTCAGTGTGCAGGAGCATCTGACCGTATCCACTTTCATCAACGATGAGCTGTATAAGCTGTGGTATGCTTAGTTTGTCCAAGTGCCACCGCCACTGCCTAAGCATCCCTCTAAAATCCAAAACAGCGTCGAGCTGCCTCTTGGAGAGAGATTTGATTTGCACATCCTCAAGGACGAGTCTGCTAAGTGGCATGCCTACAGAGTTCGCTTCCGCCCTTAATGCTCTTATTGTCCCATCACCTATCCCTCTTGGTGGCAGGTTTATCACCCTCAACAAGCTAACTTCGTCATCCATGTTTAACAGAAGGCGCATGAATGCAAGTATATCCTTTATCTCACGCCGTTCGTAGAAACGCATAGCGCCAACAACACGATACGGTATCCCTATGAATGCAAATGCTTCTTCAAATGGGCGTGATTGTGCGTTCACACGATACATTACAGCGAAATCGCTATAGCGCTTCCCACACTGTGAGATGAGTTCTCGTATCATGTTCGCAACGAAGAGCGCTTCTTTGTTTTCATCCGGAGCTTCGTAAACGACTATCTTGTAGCCCTTTTCTCTCGTTGCCTGCAAACTCTTCTCATGCCTTATGCGGTTGTTTTGTATGACATGGTGGGCAGCTTCAAGTATCGTGCCTGTTGAGCGATAGTTCTTCTCAAGCGTTACGATCTTGGCATCTTTAAACCTCTCTTTCAGCTCAAGCATGAACTTAGCGCTTGCCATCCTCCAACCATAAATCGCTTGGTCATCATCGCCGACTACGAAAACATTCCTGTGAAGGCTTGAGAGAGTGCATACTAACTCGTGTTGCAACATGTTCACATCCTGATACTCATCCACATGGATGTATTGGAATCTTTGGCTGTAGTAGCGCAATATCCCTTCGTCCTCTTGGAGCATTCGGAGCGCAAGCAAAAGCAAGTCATCAAAGTCAACAGCATTTGAGAGGCGCAAAGTAGCCTCATAGCGCTCGTAAACCGTTGCAACAACATTCTCAAAAGGAGTTTGCGCCCTCTCAGCTAAGTCAGCTGGTTTAAGCATGTTCACCTTTGAATTGCTGATTGCCTCACGAACAGCTATCGGGCTATACCCTTCAAGCTTGAGTTCACGCATTATGCGCTTGATCAATGTTGTCTGGTCATCCTCATCAAATATGACGAAGTTGCTTTTCAGCCCAATACGCGCTCCATGCATACGAAGCATCCTTGCGCATATGGCATGGAATGTTCCTATCCACATGTGCTCACATGCGTTCCCGACAAGCTTATGAAGGCGTTCCTTCATCTCCTCGGCAGCCTTGTTTGTGAATGTTACAGCTATGATGAATGACGGTGGGACACCAATTGCATATGTCAGGTATGCAACCCTATATGTGAGCACCCTCGTTTTACCGCTACCGGCACCCGCAAAGACAATAACAGGTCCGTTTGTCGTTAGGACAGCTGTTCGTTGTTGCTCATCAAGCTCATCCAAAAACTTTGGTAAGATGCCCATGCCACTTCACCGATGGCGTGTAGGGTCAACTGCAAAAGCTATGGGATGATGACATGCCTCATGGTATGTTTGCTGTAATGCTTCTCTAAAGCTGCTTCTATGAAAGCCTTGAATAGAGGGTGAGCCCTGTTTGGGCGAGACTTAAACTCGGGATGGAATTGCGTCGCTACGAACCAAGGGTGGTCTGGAAGCTCAATTATTTCAACGAGTTTCCCATCAGGTGAAAGACCGCTAAAGACCATACCGTGCTTTTGAAGGATTGCATGATACTTTGGATTGACTTCATACCTGTGCCTATGGCGTTCGTAGACGCACTCTGTTTTGTAAGCTTCAAAAGCTTTTGTCTTGCTTTGAATTACACATGGATATGCACCGAGGCGCATTGTCCCACCGAGCCTTGTTACGCTCCTTTGCTCTTCAAGCAAGTCAATGACTGGGTGAGAGCAGTTTGGGTCAAACTCACTGCTATTGGCATCTCTAAGCCCACAAACATTCTTGGCGAACTCAATCACAGCGCATTGAAGACCAAGACATAAACCAAGGAACGGTATCTCTTTCTCCCGCGCATACTTGATGGCAACGATTTTCCCGTCTATCCCTCTGTATCCAAAACCTCCGGGAACAACGATTCCATCAACATCGCTGAGGAATAAGTCAACGCTTTCTTCTGTGAGCAGTTCGGAGTCAACCCACTTTATTTCAACCTTACACCTGTTTGCATAGCCACCGTGTTTGAGGGCTTCGGCAACGCTTATGTAGGCATCTTGGAGTTGAACATATTTCCCGACGATGGCTACTTTACATGAATGCAACGGCTCCTTCATCGCCTTTACCATCTCTCGCCATTCTTCAAGATCTGGCTCTACTGGTTGTAGATCAAAATGCTCAACCACGAGCTTGCCGAGACCTTGCTCCTCAAATACAAGTGGAAGTTCGTAAATCTGTTCTGTATCAAGCCCCTCAATTATCGCCCTCAACGGGACATCACAAAACAGCGCAATCTTTTGCCTCATCTCAGCGGTCAAGGGTAGCTTGCTCCTGCAAACGAGAAGGTCTGGTTGTATGCCGATACTCCTTAGCTCCCTAACGCTATGTTGCGTTGGTTTCGTCTTCATCTCGTTTCTTGGTCCAACATACGGAATGAGCGTCACATGAATATACATCACATTCTCAGCGCCCTCATCTATCTTGAACTGCCTTGCAGCTTCAAGGAACGGCAAGCCCTCAATGTCGCCGACAGTGCCACCTATCTCAACTATCGCTACATCCGCGTCATAGTCATCAGCGAGTGAGCGAATCCTTTCCTTTATCTCATCGGTGACATGCGGTATGACTTGGACAGTCTGCCCCAAATACTCCCCGCGCCTTTCCCTCTCAATCACAGCACCGTATATCGTGCCAGTTGTTATGTTGGCTTTCCTTGTGAGGTTGATATCAACGAAGCGCTCATAGTGCCCAAGGTCAAGATCTGTCTCAGCTCCATCTTCGGTTACGAAGACCTCACCATGTTGATATGGGTTCATCGTTCCAGCATCAACATTGAGGTATGGATCAATCTTCTGAAGCGACACCTTAAAGCCTCTCGCCTTTAAAAGCCTGCCAAGACACGCCGTTGTTATGCCCTTACCAATTGAAGAGACTACGCCACCAGTCACAAAAACAAATTTTCTGCTCTTCACCTCACTCACCTTCTTGCCTTTTGCTTCAGCATTTGAGAAGCACCTTGATAAAGCCCTCGGCACCACTAACAAGTTTCACAAAGATATCTTTGCCATCCTCCAAAGGAGCCTCAGTAATCCATCCATCAGTGCAAATCCTGCCAGCACAAAGTAATCTCATTGAAGCTTTAAAATCGTCATCGGTGTATGCGTAACTGCCAACGATGTTCTTTTCATTTGTGACGATGTCTACACCATCAACGAAACTATCAAACTCATGCAGACCCACCCATAATGCGACACCGCTTGGAGACAACACTTTGCACGACAGCGCTCTTGTCTCACCTTTACCAACAGCATCAACACAAACGCTTGCACCTTTACCGTCTGTCATCTCATTCACAAGTTTAATCACATCTTCCTCGTTTGGGCTAACAGCAACATCAGCACCAAGATGGATAGCAACTTCCCTTCTCACTTCAACTGGCTCTACGACTATCACCTTTGCATTGTAAATCAGCTTTGCTAACTGAAGACATAGTAAACCGATTGTGCCAGCACCGATGATGACAAAGTCTTCAATCATAAACCTACCAATGCGTCTGAATGCATGAATCACATTCGCGAGTGGTTCTGTTAACGCAGCATCTCTTTGCAAAAGGTTTTCTGGAAGTCTGTAGAGGCAGCGCCTCGGAACACAAACATACTCGGCAAAACCACCAGCACGATGCATGCTGATGAGCTTCCTCTTTGGGCAAATGTTGCTTTGCCCGTTAAGACAAAAATAGCATTGACCACACGGTATCAGCGGATTGATGACTACGCTTTCGCCAACACTTAAATCGTTGATGCCTTCACCAATCGCTTCAACTACTCCGCTGAACTCATGTCCCATGATAAGCGGTGGACGACGCCTCTTAGCGCTCAAAAATGATTCAACCTCAGATCCGCATATCCCACACCACTTCACTTTAATCAATGCTTCATTGGCGTTTGGCTCTGGTATCGGAAGCTCAAGCAGTTCAATCTCATTTGGCGCTGTCCAAACAAGAGCTTTCATCATCCTGCTCATACATCAACACCCTCAATGGAAAACGATATAACACAACCAATATGCCATTTTAGCCAAAGGCGAGTGCCAACCATAAAACTGCTCCTCTACGGCATACTCGTATGTGGCAAGCAGACAAAAGTGAAGAAACATCGTTTCATAAGGCTTCACCGCAAGGTGATGTATGGATGCGCCGCTACGAGCAGCTTGCCGAACGCATCCTTTCTTTTGTTGAGCGTGGTGAGGGCTCTTTTGAGGAGCTTTCCATTGAACTCTTTGAATACCAGTTTGAAAGAAACGCGCCTTATAGGCGCTACTGCGAAAAGCTTCGCGTAACACCAGACAACATCAAAAGTTGGAAGCAGATACCGCCTGTCCCAACGCTTGCATTCAAGTTTTTTGATTTGGCTTGTGAACCTTTGGAGAATGCAAAGTTCGTTTTCACATCAAGTGGCACAACGCTTGGACGAACAATTAGGAGCAAACACTACATCTTTGATGAAAGGTTTTACGAAGTAGCATGCTGTAATTGGTTCAAGCGCCACATCCTGCCAGATGATGCTAAGTTGCCCTTCTTCATCCTTTTTCCACCGTTTGAGGAGCTGCGGAATTCATCGCTTGCCTTCATGCTTGACACGCTCAAGCGCCGTTTCTCAAGCAACGGTGGCGAACACTTCGTCTTAAACGGGAGGTTGCGTGTAAAGGAATTGATGAAGAGGTTGGAACTAACAGAAGAACCAGTATGCCTCCTTGGGACATCTCTCTCTTTCCTTGAATTCGTTGAAGAGTGTGAGAGACTCAAAGTTAGCTTCAACTTGCCACGAGGAAGTAGGATCATGGACACGGGTGGCTTTAAGGGTGTGAGGAAGGAGATAGCAAAGGAAGAACTCTATAAGCGTTACGAGTTGTGCTTCGGCATACCTCAGAGCTGTATCATCAACGAGTATGGGATGACAGAGCTATCATCACAGTTTTACGACGCTGTCTTCGGTATACCATCAACACGCATCTTTAAACCACCGCATTGGGTGCGGACAGTCGTTGTTGACCCTGTCACACTTGAAGAGGTTGAGGAAGGCGGTGTTGGCATATTGCGTCATTATGACCTTTGCAATGTTGGCTCTTCGCTTTGTATTCAGACGGATGACATCGCTATAAAGCTGTCGGATGGGTTTGTGTTACTTGGGAGAGCCAAAGGGTCTGAGCAAAGAGGGTGTTCACTGCTTGCTGAGGAATGGCATACAATGAGAGCATGA
>Ga0197143_1000984_pt1 | contig 26039 bp, 24 predicted proteins | sample GBS70_MetaG_FD_148603 | JGI IMG/M metagenome (GOLD analysis project Ga0197143, IMG submission 148603) | Sediment microbial communities from Great Boiling Springs, Gerlach, Nevada, United States - GBS 70_MetaG | ecosystem: Environmental > Aquatic > Thermal springs > Hot (42-90C) > Sediment... | reverse complement strand
AACAAATACAAGGGCAAATCCATCTTCATGGACACTTGAAAACTGGTGGTATGATTTTGTGATAAGGCCAAAAATAACATATAATGCAATTCAAGCTCCTTCAATATTTTATGAAGGTTCTTATATTCTTGATGATTCAAGATATGGTAATGGTGATGGAGGAATTGACCCAGGTGAGCAGGCTTATCTTGCAATCTCCTTAAAAAATCTTGGAATATTAGCACAAAATGTTGTATGCACATTAAAAACAGCAGATGCGTTTACTCAGGAGAGAATACAGATTATTAAAAATGTTGCAAATTTTGGTGATGCACCTTATGGAAACCCTTCAACAAATAATTATAATGACCCATGGATTATAAGATGCTGGGATGAAGATTCTATGCGTGGGACCCAAGATTTCTCATTTATTGTAAAAGTTGTTGCAACATATTATAGGGCATCACCAGGTTCAGGTGGACCATATACATATACAACAACATTAAACTTTTCAATTTCATCACCATTTATTCCTTATGAAAATACTTGGTGGTGGATGCCTTCTGGTGTTGGTCCTGTTTACTGGTATGATGTAAGTGCAAGCTGGTATTATCATACAGATTTTTATTTTGGTTTAAAACATCCAGAAGATTCATTTACAATTGATTCAGTTTATTTTGGTCTTTATAATAGTCATCCTAATCAACCACGAACTGCGACATTAAGGATAAGAAGGGCTGCTGACCCACCCAATTTTGCACCTACACCAACAAATCTATGGTCAGGAACGCAATCTGTTCCGGGAAATACTTATGATTGGTATTTCTTAAGACCAAACATAAAAGTTCCTGCATGGGTATGGTGGCATGAATACTTACCAAGTGGAGCAGCTGGTGGTCTTGAACCACTTTTAAGGGCTCCTTTTGTTGGAAGTTTAACCCTTGTAGATGCAACAGATGGTCCCCCTTGGGCTGATGCAGCGGGTGGTGGCATACCTTATGCTTTCTATGTTGTATCCCATTACGGTCATGCAACAATTTCCTATTATAGACCAAGTAACTGGTCATGGCCTATAACTCCAACAAATACAAGGAATTCTGTAACTTTACCAAGTGTTTTAAATTCATGGCCAGATACAACATTTGTTAATTTTGCTATTTTAAATAGGTCAGGAGTTGATTTGCCAGCACCACCATCAGCAACTGCAAGAGGTCCAAGAGGTGTATGGGATAATTATCTATTCCTTGATAATTGGGGTTTTTGGAATGTTCAGATTAATTCTGCATTACCTGCATGGAACTATGGGGTTGCTCAAAACCTTTATCTTGAAGTTCCTGGTGGAAGACATACCCTTTTAATTGCACTTGATTGGAACAATGAAGTTGGTGGAAATGTATTCAATGAATATTTAAGGTATTGGGGAATGCAATTTTCATGGACTTCAAGGGATTTATATGCAAGTAATGCACCAAAAAGGATAAGATGGGTTCCTGATTTAACAGGTCCCTTTGCAGGTCCTTATTATAATGTAACAGTTTATGCATGTTCATTAAGAATTTCTTCAATTCCAGGTTATGGAAAGCCATGGCATGCTGTTGGAATAAGGAATTTCAATCTAACATGGGATAATGACTTAGATTTAAGATTATATTCTGATGAGCCAAGTGACCCATATTCAGGTTATACAAATGTAATTGAGGCATCAGAATTAGGACCTGGGAAAGTTGATTTTATAATGGTTGATGGTCATCATCTTGGCACAAAATATTATGCAGGTGTTTATTCATTTATGTCACCAGAAAATTCTCCACCTGACTCAACCTGGATGCAGTTTGAAATGGCAAGATATGTTATAACAACCAGTCCAACCTGGAATTATGTTGATGATAGTTTCACAGATTCAACAATTTTCCATGTCTATGATGTTATAATAAATAATGGACAGACATTTAGGTGTTCATTAAAAACACTTTCAGGAACACAGGATTTTGGAATTGCCTTATATGGTTCAAGTTCTGAGGATAGATTTAAAAGAAGAATAGATTATCTTGTTGCAAGGGATGTTTTAGCACCTGGAGTGGAATATATAGAGTATACAAATACAGGTGCAAATGATACATTTGGTTTAATTGTTTATGGAAATTTAAATGCATCAGGAAATTATAGATTGAAATTTACAGGGACGGCGCAACTACTCGGTATAATGGAAGCACAATTCTCAGCAAGGTTGACTGATGAAGGAATACTTCTTATGTGGCGAGATATAGTCGGTGCAAAAAAACTCTATGTGGAAAAATTAAAGGGGAGAGATTATGGAAGGATTGCAGAGATTAAGCCTTATCAAAACGAGTTTCTTGATAGAGATGTTGAAAATGGTAAAACATATACTTACAGGCTGTTTATAGAATTTGAAAAGGATTATAAGATTTTAGGTCCTTTAAGTGTTACATACTTTACTCCCCTGCCAAAGGTCCTAACAGTTCTTGGTATAAATCCTATGATTACAAGGGATAAATCAATTCTTAAAATTGCTGTTCCTAAAAAAGAAAAAATAGAGATTTCTCTTTACGATGTTACAGGAAGAATTTCAGAAAAAATCTTTTCAGGCTATCTTGAAAGGGGAATATACGAATTTACCATAGATAAAAAGTCAAAGGGAGGGATTTATTTCATAGTTGTTAAAGACAAAAATAGGAGAATAATAAAGAAAGTGCTCTTTATGTGATTTAGAATTCTGTTTTAAATCTTTAAAAAACAATTGTATTTGTTTTATACTTTTTGAATGAAAATTGATGTTGAAGAAATTCTTAAAAAATTTAAGGATAAGGAAATTCTTGTTATATGTGGTGGAACTTCAAGTGAAAGAGAAGTTTCACTTCGTTCAGGAAGGAATGTTTATAAGGCACTTTTGAAATGGAATCTGAATGTCCGAATTCTGGAAATTGAGAAAGATTTTATCTCCGAAATTCAAAAAGCAAGACCTTTTGATGTTGTTTTTAATATTCTTCACGGTAAACCAGGAGAAGATGGAACCGTTCAGGGATTTCTTGATTTACTTGGTGTTCCATACACAGGTTCGAGTGTCCTGGGTTCTGCAATTGGCATGAATAAGATTGTTTCAAAGAAGATTTTTGAAAGTGAAGGAATTCCTACTCCCCCCTATGTAACAATTTACCATTATGAAGATTTTGAAGAAAAATTAAAGGAAGCAGAAGAAAAATTTGGCTATCCGATGATGTTAAAACCAAAGGATGAGGGTTCAAGCATCGGGGTTTCAATATGCAGAAGCAGAGAAGAGGTTGTTAAAAACTATAAAGAAAATAAAGAAAGATTTAAAGATTTCTTCCTTGAAAAATATATTAAAGGTAAAATAATAACAACAGGAATTCTGGGAACAGGTAAAAGGGCTTTTGCTCTTCCCATTTTAGAATTAAGACCCTTAAAAAGCGAATTTTATGACTATACTGCAAAATATACAAAAGGAGAGACAGAGTTTATTTTACCTGCAGAACTTTCACCTGAATTAGAAAAAGAGGTTAAGAGATTATCCTTAAAGGCACATCTTGCTCTTGAATGTAGAGGATTTTCAAGGGTTGATGGTCTTGTATCAGAGAAGGGAGAACCCTATATCCTTGAGGTTAATACTCTACCAGGGATGACGGATTTATCCGATTTACCTGCAGAGGCAAAGGCTTATGGGATGAGTTATGAGGAACTTGTTCTTTTTATTTTAAACACTGCTTTTGATTAAATTGAATTTAAAAAAAATTATAATTTTTCTTTTAATTCTTTTTATTCCCCTTTTATTCCCTTTTAAATACAATAAACTTACTGCCATAACCTTAGGAATGGCATATTCCTGGATATTTGAAATGGTTCCTATTGAAATTACAGGACTTTTTCCCCTTTTCCTATTTCCTCTTTTTGGGGTTCTTGATATAAAAGATGTTGCAACTTCTTATGGGAATCATCTTATTTTTTTATTCTTAGGAGGTTTTTTCCTTGCAAAGGCAATTGAGGTATCAGGTCTTGCAAAAAAGATATCCCTTTTTTTTGTTTCAATTTTCCCTAAAACCCCCTTTTTTCTCTTAGCAGGGATATCCTTTTCTACCTTTATTCTTTCAGGATGGATTTCAAATACAGCTATAGCAATTATCTCCTATACAATTGCTCTTTCAATATTCTCTGGACTTTCCTTAGAAGAAAACTCTAATTTCAGAAAAATCCTTTTGATATCAATTGCTTATTCTGCCTCACTTGGCGGAATTTTAACTCCTATTGGAACACCTCCAAATGTTATTTATCTTGGTGTAATTGAAAAGGTTTTTGGAGAAAAATATGTATTTTCCTTTGTTGAATGGTTTAAATATTCCCTTCCTTTAGCAATCTTAATTTTTGTTTCAATGCTCCTTTCTTTCTATATTTTATTTGTGAGGAAAGAAAAAATAGATTTTAAGATAGATATAGAAAGTTTAAAACTCGACACATACCAGAAAAGGGTTCTTGTGATTTTTCTTTTAACCGCACTTCTCTGGATTACAAGACCTCTCTGGCAAAAATTCTTTTACCTTAAATATTTGAAGGATTCTGGAATAGCAATTTTATGTTCTTTTTTTCTTTTTATTGTCCACAGGGATGGAAATAATCCTTTACCACTTTTAACATGGAAAGAAGCAAGAAAGATTCCATGGGGAATTCTTTTTGTTTTTGGTGGTGGTCTTGCTCTTGCGGATGCCTTTGAGAAAACAGGATTTACAGAATTTATAGCGCACTTTTTAGAAAACATTCTATTTCATTTTAATCCTTTTATTATTATTTTAATTCTTGTTACCTTTGGAGTTTTTTTTACAGAGGTTACATCAAACACAGCCTCTGCCTCACTCTTATTACCTGTAATTGCCGAATTTACAAAGGTAATTAATTTACCTCCTTATTTTCTTATGTTTCCTCTTACCCTTTCCCTTTCCTTTGCCTTTATGCTTCCTTCAGCAACCCCACCAAATGCAATCATTCTTGGTTCAGGATACGTTAAAGTAAAAGATATGGCAAAGATTGGATTTTTTATGAATATTTTTGTAATAATTATTACTTCCTTTTACTTTTATATTTTGAGATGAAAATAAAAATAGGACCTTCAATAATTGCTGGTGATTTCTCAGATTTAAGAAAAACAATAAAAAAGATTGAAAAATCAGGTTCAGATTTTATTCATGTGGATATAATGGATGGCGTTTATGTGAGGAATATAACCTTTGGTCCTATGATTGTTGAGGCTATAAGAAAACTTACAACCATGCCTCTTGAGATTCACTTAATGATTGTTGAACCTGTAAGATATATAAGAAGGTTTAAAAATTTTGTTCCTGCCCTTATTTCCTTTCATGTTGAGGCAACCGAGAAGGTTAAGGAAACAATAGATGAAATTCATCATTTTACAAGAGCAGGTATTGCAATTAATCCTGAGACAGATATTTCAGAGATTGAAAGATACTTAAAGGATATTGAACAGGTTCTTGTGATGACCGTTTATCCTGGATTTTCTGGACAGAAATTTAGAGAAGATGCTGCTTATAAAATAAAGGAGTTAAAGGAAATTAAAGAAAATAAAAGATTAAATTTTGAAATTGCTGTTGATGGAGGACTCAATAAGGAAAATATACCTTATGTTCTTGAACTGGGGGCAGAGTGTTTATGTATAGGTTCTTTTTTCTTTAAGTATAAGAGAATAAATTCTTATATAAGGGAATTGAAAAAAAGCGCCCGGTGGGATTTGAACCCACAACCTTCTCCTCCGGAGGGAGACGCTCTTTCCAAGTTGAGCTACGGGCGCCCATAAAAAATTTATTTTACATTTTCTTTAAGCCATTCAAGGGTAACACTTTTTGGTCTTTCTATTGGCAATCCAAGAGCCCTATCCCATATGAGTTGAACTGATATCCCTATTGCTCTTGATATTCCAAATAATACGGTATAAAAGGGGAATTCTTTTATTCCGTAGTGATAGAGACAACATCCAGAGTGGGCATCCACATTTGGCCATGGGTCCTTTACTTTTTGAAGCTGCTGTAATATCGGGGGCACAACCTCGTATAAAAGGGATACAATTTTAAATATTTCATCATCTTGCATATATTTTAGGGAAAATTCTCTAAAGGCCACATATCTTGGGTCTGTTTTTCTTAAAACTGCATGTCCATACCCTGGAATAACCTGTCCTGAATTTAATGTATCCCAGCAGTATTTTTCTAATTCCTCCTTTGTAATGGGTTTGTCAGGGAATTTATTTTTAAGTTCTAAAATCCATCTTAAAACCTCCTGATTTGCAAGACCGTGTAAGGGACCTGCAAGACCATTAATGGCAGCAGAAATTGAATAATAAACATCTGATAGAGCAGAACCAACAAGGTGTCCTGTATGGGCTGAAACATTTCCACCTTCATGATCACAATGTAACACCATATAAAGTCTCATTAGTTCATAGACCTCTTCATTCTCATAACCCATCATATACGCCAAATTGGCAGCCCAATCAAGTTCAGGATTTGGTTCAATCGGTTTTTTGTCTTTATAAAGATATCTATAAATAAATGCAGCAAGCACAGGTATTCTTGCTAAAAGGTCTAAAGCATCCTCATAAGTATATTCCCAATAAAGAGTTTTTGGTATACCTTTTTCATACGCCTTTGTAAACTTTGACTCCCTTTGCATTGCAAGAATTCCCATTGAAAAAAGAGCCATTGGATGAGAATCAGAAGGCATACTCTTTATAACATCAAATACATACTCAGGAACCTTATTCCTCTTTTTAAATTCACTATCTATTTCCTTTATATCTTCCTCAGTTGGAAGTTCCCCTATTAAAAGAAGATAGAATATTCCCTCTGGCAAGGGTTCATCTCCTCCAGGTGCTTTTGGCAGTTTTTCCCTTACTTCAGGAATTGTATATCCTCTGAACCTTATTCCTTCCTCAGGGTCCAAAAGGGAACCTTCCCAGACCATACATTTAACATCTCTCATACCTCCATATGCCTGGTCCACTGTTACCTCAGATATTACCCTTTTACCAAATTGTTCTCTGAACATCCTGGTTTCTTGGATTCTTTTATTAATTTTTTCTCTTAATACATCCTTTAACATTTTTTCCTCCTTATTTTTGATTGGGACTCTAACCCTAATTGTAATTATAAGAGAGTATATTGGTAAATTGCATTCTTTTTCCTTTTTAATTGTTTATCATGTTTTGGAAAGATATCTTTCTGGTGGAGTAAGTTTCAGTATGAGACAGGTAAAAAGAAAAGAGAATATGAGAGAGAAAAAGGAAAGGGAAGGAAGAAAGATTATAAGAAAGAAATCATAAGGTGAGGCAAGAGCGATAAAGAGAATAAAAAATCCTAAGAATCCGAAAGATAGAAAGGAAAAAATAGATGCACTTCTTTGGTCTTGAAAAATTAAATAAAAAAATGATTCCAAAACAAGAAGCGATACTCCGAGCAAAGGAGAAAAAACCAAAAAATTCACCCAGAAAAGTTTACCTTCAAAAAATATCTTATCCAATGAGGTTCCAAAAGTTATTAAAAGGGAAATCCAAAGAAGAAAGGAAAGTATAAATAAAAAGTAAAGAACAAAAACAAGTGAGATAATTTTGCCTAAGAGTATTTTAAAAGGGGAAAAACCAGTTGCCATAAGAACTTCAAAATATTTTTTTACCTTATCCTTATGAATTATCTCATCCATACTCATTCCTCCTGTAAAGGCAAATATAAAAAGTGGGATAAGCAAGGAAAAAGCCCTTGTAAAAGTATACTGGGGGTCTGAAGGTGATACTTCTTGCACATTTGTTAGCCCTTTTGCCAAAAGAAATATAAGATTAAAAAAAAGGAGCCATAAGAAAGTAAAGGGTCTTTTAATATAAAAATAAATTATCTCCCTTTTTATTAACTCCTTCATTTTATTTTTTCCAGATAAAAATCAAGAATTGAATCCCCTATTTTCTCTACTTCATATTTACCTAAGAAGTTTCCTCTGTCAAGAATTCCTATATGTGAGGCATAGTTTTTTACAAATTCAAAGTGGTGTGTTGCAATAATTACTATCTTCCCTTCCTCCCTCTCCTTTTTCAAAATTTTATATATTTCTTCTACCATAATTATGTCAACTCCGTCAAAAGGTTCATCCAGTATCCATATTAAAGGTTCTGTTAAAAACGCTTTCGCTATACATAACTTTTTCTTCATCCCTTTTGAAAGTTTAAAGATTTTTGTCTTTTTTTCCTCATATAAATTAAATTCTTTTAATACCTCATCTACATTTTTCTTACTTTTATAAATGTTTCTAAAAAATTTGAGGTATTCATAAGGAGTGAAATAATCAAAAGGCATTTCATCTTCTAATAAAAATCCTATTTTATTTCCCGGAATATTTTTACCATTCCCTTCTATTTTTATCTCTCCAGAAGAAGGTTTTATTAAGTTAAGTAAAATTCTTATGAGCGTGGTTTTTCCAGAACCGTTTTGTCCAAGTAAAACAAAAAATTCCTTTGAATTAATACTAAAATCTATATCCTTTAATATTGCTTTTTCCCCATAATATTTAAAGATTTTTTTGATTTTTATTTCTAAATTCATATGTAATATATAATTATATAATGAAAATTTTACGGAAATTAAAATTTGAGAGCAAATGAACGCAGATACGATAGGAGGGGATAGAGATAAATTAAACAATACCATAATTGTGGGAAGAGATGAGGGGAATGTTGTTGATACAAATGATTTTAAATCCTTTAATATAAAAGAAAAAAATCAGAAATGAACTTATTTTGATATATCCGGAAGAAAAACAAAAAACATAAATATAGAATAAGAAAAATTTTAAAGTTAAAATAAAAAAAAAATTTGAAATTTTGTTTAAAAGGTTGTATTATATATTTTATAAAAAGGAGGAAAAAAATGAAGGATGATATACAAGTGAGGATTGCTGGAGTGGCAGGAGATGGAAGTTTTTTGACGGGTGATATTTTAGCTTCCGCTTTAAAGAAATTTGGTTATTATGTAGTTACAATAAGGGATTTTCCATCAAATATAAGGGGATTGCCTTCAAATTATACTGTAAGGGGTAGTTTAAAGCCCATTTTTGGTAGAAAAGATTTTGATGATTTTTTGATTGCTTTTGATCCCCAGAGTGTAAAAATGCATTTAAAGGATTTAACGGAAGGTTCTATATGTATATGTAATGTAGAGGAGAAGACTGAGTTCACTGATAATTTTATTAAAAAGGGGGTTCATTATATTAAGGTTCCTTTAAGGGATATAGCAAGAAAGGAGTTTTCTCTTGAACTTATAAAGAATATGGTGGCTTTTGGAATGCTTTCAGAGATTTTCGATTTTGATGATGTTCTAATTAACTATGTGGTTTTAAAACACTTTAAGAGAAAGGGTGAAAGAGTAATTGAGTTAAACAAGAAAGCAATTCAAAGGGGAAGGGAATTAGTAAGGGAGAAATTTAAAGGAAATGAAAGTGTTTTTTTAGATTATAGGATTATAAAATCAGAGGATAAAAGAAGAATACTTGCTATGGGAAATGAGCTTGTTTCAATGGGAGCAATTGCTGCTGGTTTAAGATTTTTAGCAGCCTATCCAATAACGCCTGCTTCTGAGGTTCTTGAATTTCTTTCAAAGGAAATACCTAAATTCGGAGGAGTGGCAATTCAAGCTGAGGATGAGATTGCCTCAATAAATATGGCTCTTGGTGCTTCCTATGCAGGGCTTAGGTCTATGGCTTCCTCTTCTGGTCCTGGGATAGCTTTAATGACAGAAGCTATTTCCTATGCTGGAATGGCTGAGATACCTATAGTTATTTATTATGCCATGAGGTCTGGGCCTGCTACAGGTTTACCTACAAAAACTTCGCAAGAAGATATACTCTTTATAATTTTTGCTGGTCACGGGGAATTTCCAAAAATAGTTTTAACCCCAGGGACTCCGGAAGAAATGTTTTATTTAACTACTGAGGCCTTTAATTTAGCAGAAGAATTCCAGGTACCTGTTATTATTCTTACAGATCAGTTTCTTGCCCAAAATAGGTTTACACTTGATAGGGATAAGATTGAGCTCAAAAAGATTGAAATAAAAAGAGGAAAGCTTGTTAAGGTAGAAGAAAATAGTAATATCCCTTCCAAAGATGGTTTCCTTTTGAGATATAAGATAGAGGAAGATGGCATTTCTAATAGGTTTATTCCTGGAATAAAGTTAGGTGTTTTCGGAACAACGGGTCTTGAACATGATGAGGCTGGTTATGATACAGAAGATGAGGAAGTAAGAATTAAAATGGTGGAAAAGAGAATGAGAAAAATTATCTATATAAAGGAAAAAGTTCCTAAACCCCAAATTCTTGGTCCAAAAGAATCTATTTATGGAATAATATCCTTTGGCTCAACTTATGGTCCAATAATTGAGGTTATTGATAGGTTTAAGAAAAAAGGTATAGATTTATCTTTCTTTAGAATTTTAACCTTATGGCCTTTTCCAGAAGAGGAGATAAAAAGATTTGCCGAGGGTAAGGAAAAAATTTTTGTGGTGGAACAGAATAAAAGTGGACAACTTCAATTTCTTGTAGAAAATGCAATTCCTATCTGTAAGAATAAAATTGTAGGGGTAAGGAAATATTCTGGAAGGACTTTTAGACCTATAGAAATTGAGGAAAAAATAAGGGAGGAAATAGAAAAATGAAAAAAAATTATGAAGGTTACAAAAAACCCACATGGTGTCCAGGTTGTGGAGATTTTGCAATTCTATCAGTTTTAAAAAAAACCTTCGCAAAATTAAAAATAGACCCCACTCAAACAGTTGTAGTATCAGGCATAGGTTGTTCTGGAAAATCCTATGCCTTCATATATTCAAATGGAATTAACACTCTTCATGGCAGAGTTCTTCCTATTGCTACAGGAATAAAACTTGCTAACCCTGATTTAAAAGTTGTTGTTCTATCAGGTGATGGAGATACCCTTGCAATAGGTGGTAATCACTTTATTCATACTGCAAGAAGGAATGTTGATATAACCCTTATTATAATGGATAATAAGATTTATGGACTTACAAAGGGTCAATTTTCGCCCACAAGCAATCAAGGTTTTATAACTGTTTCAAGTCCTTATGGTTCAAAAGAATTCCCAGTAGACCCTGTAGTTCTTGCTCTTACCTCTGGAGCAAGTTTTGTAGCAAGGGCCTTTTCAGGGGAGGTTAATTCTTTAACCCAAATAATTGAAGAAGGAATTAAACATAAAGGTTTTGCAGTGATTGATGTTCTTTCTCCATGTGTAACCTTCAATAAGGTCAATACCTATGAGTGGTATAGAGAAAATATAGAATTTATACCTGAAAATAGAGACCTTTCGAATTTAAAGGAAGCTTTTACTCTTGCTGTTTATACAAATGGTAAGATTCCTTTAGGAATTTTTTATAAAAAGGAAAGACCCACTTATCATGAACTAATGCTTGATTCAAAAAATCCCTGCAGAGAGGATTTACTATGTGGAAGGGATAGGGTAGTAGAAATTATAGAAAAGCTGTGTGAATAGTTTTTTTGATGAATACAACAGAATAAAAGGTAAAATAGAGGAAAGATTAAAGGAATTTAAAAGAATATGGGAGAGGAAGAATTGTGAGGAAATTTTTAAGGAATTTATTTTTTGTCTTTTAACTCCTCAATCAAAGGCAAAGGTTTGTTTTGAAGCTGTTTTGAATCTTGAAAAAAAGGGAATTTTATATAAAGAGAGTGATTATTTGTCTATTTCCAAGGAATTAAAGGGTGTTAGATTTAAAAATATTAAGGCAAAATATATTATTGAGAATAGAGAAAAATTTTTAGAGGGGGAAAATTTTTTAATTATTGATAAACTTTTAGAATTTGATAGCCCTTTTACAGCAAGAGATTATCTGGTGAAAAATGTAAAAGGTTATGGTCTTAAGGAATCCTCCCATTTTTTAAGAAATATAGGCTATTCCTTTGAACTTTCAATTCTTGACAGACATATTCTAAAAAACCTCTTTAAAGAAGGTATTATTGAGGAAATTCCGAAAAGTTTAAATAGAACCAAATATCTGGAGATAGAGAAAAAATTCAGGGATTTTTCAAAAAAGGTTAATATTCCGATGCAGAATCTTGATTTATTTTTCTGGTTTAGAGAAACAGGGGAAGTTTTTAAATGAATTTTAAAATCAAGTTATTTTAAAATTATTAAATGAATTACGAAACAGTTATTTTAGGTGCAGGTCCTGGTAGATATGTTTGTGGAATAAGGCTGGGTCAATTGGGAATAAAAACACTTGTGGTGGATAAAAGTTATGTAGGAGGTGTGTGTTTAAATGTAGGATGTATTCCAACAAAAGCCCTTATTCATGTTTCAAGCATTCTTGAAATAAATGAGAAGGCAAAAAGGGAAATAGGTTTAGAATTTGAAAATTTAAAACTTGATATTGAAAAGATTAAGTATTGGAAAGAGGGAATTGTAAAGAAGCTAACTTCAGGAATAAGATCTCTATGGAAGGCAAACGGTGTTGATTTTATAAAGGGAGAAGCAAAATTTGTGGACAAAAATAAAATTGTTGTAAAAGAAGAGGGGGGAGAGGTAAAGGAGTTTATTTCAAAAAATATAGTTATTGCAACAGGTTCAAGACCCATCATTCTTAAGGGATTTGAACCTGATGGTGAATTTATATGGACAAGTGATGATGCTGTTTCTTTAAAGAAAATTCCTCAAAGACTTTTCATTCTTGGTGGAGGTGCTATTGGGCTTGAGTTTGCTTACATATATAAGAATTTAGGTTCTGAAGTTGTTATATTTGAACTTATGCCTCAGATTTTACCAGGAATGGATTCAGAGATGGTAAAAGAGCTCACGAAAATTTTAACTAAAAAGGGAATAAAGATATTTGTGGAAGCAAAAGCGAAGGAGGTTTCCAAGGTAAAGGATAAAATTGAAATTCTTGTAGATATTAAGGGAAAAGAAGAAAGATTTATAGGTGATGTTTTACTTTTATCTGTTGGAAGAAGACCTAATTCAGATATTGAGGGTATTGAAAGGTTAGGTATAAACCTTGATAATAAAGGTTTTATAGTTGTTGATAAAAAAAGAAGAACAAATTTAGAAAATGTTTATGCAATAGGTGATGTTGCAGGTATGCCACTTTTAGCACACAAGGCTTCAAAAGAAGGTATAGTTGTTGCTGAGGTAATAGGTGGAAAAGAGGTGGAATTTGATAAAAGAGCAATACCTTCTTTGGTTTATACAGTGCCTGAATTTGCCTCAGTTGGTTTAACTGAAGAGGAAGCAAAAAATAAGGGTATAGATATTAAAGTGGGAAAATTTCCTCTTTTGGCAAGTGGAAGGGCTTTAACAATGGGTGAAACTTCCGGTTTATGTAAAATAATTGTAAATAAAGAAAACGATGAAATAATAGGTATTCATATAATTTCACCGGAAGCTTCCTCTCTTATTGGTGAAGCAACCCTTGCAATTGAAATGGAAGCAACATCAGAGGATATAGCACTTACAATTCATCCCCATCCAACTTTTAGTGAGATTTTAATGGAAGCTGCTGAGAATGTTAAAAAGAGAGCAATTCATATAGTTAATAAATGAAATAAAAGGGAGGTAAATTATGGAGGTTTTAAATGTTCAAACAAGGGAAAGGGAGCAATATGTAGAGATAACAGCTGAAATAAAAAAACTTATTAAGAGCAAAAAATTTGAGAAAGGTATAATTTTTCTTTATGTTCCTCATACAACATGTGGAATAACCGTAAATGAGAGTTATGATCCTTCTGTTGCAGAGGATATAATGCATTCGCTCCATTTAATTGCTCCTCCAAAGGGACCTTATAAACATACTGAGGGAAATGCAGACGCACATGTTAAAACAAGCCTGACAGGGAACACATTTTTTTTATTTGTTGAAAATGGGGAACCTGTCCTTGGAAGGTGGCAGGGAATTTTTCTTGCAGAATATGATGGACCAAGAACAAGAAAGGTTTATATTAAATTTTTTAAAGAAGTTTGATGAAAAAAAATGAAAGAATTTGCAAACTTGGTGATTTAACTTTAATACATCTTTCCTTTGGAACCTTTAAACTTGATGGTGGAGCAATGTTCGGGGTTGTTCCAAAGGTCCTGTGGTCAAGAAGTATGAAATCTGATAGAAGAAATAGAATTACCCTTGGTTTAAATCCCCTTTTAATAATAGGTAAAGACTTTAAAGTTCTTGTGGATACAGGAATAGGAAATAAGTATGAGGAAAAGGAGTTTGATATTTATGGAATAAGATTAAAGAAGGATCCATTTAAAATTTATGGAATTAAAAGAGAAGATATAACCCATGTAATATTAACACATCTTCATTTTGACCACACAGGTGGTTCAACTGAATATAGGAGCGGTAAGTTGGAAAGAACTTTTCCGAGGGCAGAGTATTTTGTTCAGAAGGCAGAGTTTGAGGATGCAATGAAGCCCAATGAAAGGACAAGGGCTTCTTATAGAAGGGAAAATTATGAGCCCATTTATAAAGAAGGAAAATTGCATTTACTTGACGGAAATACTGAGATTGTTAAGGGAATAAGGGTTATTCACACAGGTGGGCATACAAGGGGACATCAATTTGTAATAATTGAAAACAAAGGAGAAAAGGCTATTTATTTCGGTGATATTGTTCCAACAAGTTATCATGTTCCCCTTCCCTATATAATGGGTTATGATACATATCCCTTAGAAACACTTGAAGTTAGAAAAAAATATTACAGTTTGGCTTCTAAGGAAAAATACCTGTGTTTTTTTGAACATGACCCTGTTCCCAAGAGAGGAATAATCAAAGAGGAGGATAAGGGAAGATATATTTTTGAGGAGATAAAATATTGAAGGTTTTTATTGTAGGTGCAGGTAGATGGGGAACTGCACTTTCCTATGTATGCTCTTTTAATTTTGAAAAGGTTTTTATATGGGATGTAAATGAGGAGATTCTTGAAGGGATAAAAAAGAAAAGAAAAAATCCAATATACTTTACCTTCTTTGAATATCCAAAAAATGTTTTCCCTTCTTTTCATATAGAAAATGATATCAATGAATCAGATGTTATTATCTCAGTTGTTCCAACCCAGTATGTGAGGGATACCTGGAGAAGGCTCCAAAGAAATATCGAATCACCCAAAATAATTATTTCTGCTTCAAAAGGCTTAGAGATAAAAAAACTTGAGAGACCGAGTGAAATAATAAGAGAAGTTTTGAAAAGAAAAGCAAAAAAAATTTTTGTTTTGTCAGGTCCTAATTTCGCAGAAGAGGTTATAAAAAATGTTCCAAGCCTTACTGTTCTTGCTGGTCCTGAGGGTGAAGAGATAAAAATTTTACAAAAGTTTTTAACAGTTCCCTTTTTCAGAGTGTATATTTCTCATGATTTAAAAGGTGTTGAAATTGGTGGTGCTTTAAAGAATGTTTATGCAATAGGTGCAGGAATTCTTGATGGCCTTTCTCTTGGTTTAAATGCAAGAGCAGCATTTTTAACAAGGTCCTTAACAGAGATGGCACGTTTTGGAAAGGAAATGGGTGCAAGGCCGCATACTTTTTCAGGACTCTCAGGTTTGGGAGATTTGCTTTTAACAGCAACAGGTGATTTGTCAAGAAACAGAAGATTTGGACTTTTAATAGGCAAGGGAGAAAGTATAGAAAAGGCAATTGATGAAATTAAAACAGTTGAAGGTTATTATACAATAAAACCCTATGTCCAGATAGCAAAAAGAAAAAAAATTTATATTCCAATTGCTGAGAAACTTTATGAGGTTTTGCATCTCAAAAAAGATTTGAAAACTGCGGTAAGAGAGTTAATGGAAAGACCTTTGAAATACGAGGATGTTCCAGGACTTGTTTAATGAAGATTAAAGCAGTTACCTTTGATTTCTGGGATACACTTGTTCCTATTGAAAGGGAAAAAATTGAAAAGATGAGAAATGAAAGGGCTAAGAGAGTTTCTGAATTTTTGAAGGAGAAAGGATTTGATTTTTCTTTTGAAGAGATAAAAAAAATTTCAAGTGAAGTATGGAAAATTTATAGGGATAACCCCTTAACAGAAAAAGAAGTTACCCTTTATATTATGGTTAAAGATATATTAAAAAATCTGGATATAGAAAATAGGAATGATATAGTTGAAGGGATTGTTGAGATCTATGAGGAATATCTTTATAGGGCAGGTCTTACAGTTGATAAGGAGGCAGCAGAATTAATAAAAGATTTAAAAAAGGAAGGATTTAAACTGGGAATAATTTCAAATACCCCTGGAGGAAATGTGGAGAGAAAATTTTTGAAGGATGCTGGGATAATAAGTTTTTTTGATATTCTTCTTTTTTCCTCCTTTGAAGGGATAAGAAAACCGCATCCTGAAATTTTTATGAAGGCAGTAAGATTTTTTAAAATAAAACCTTCAGAACTTTTGCATATAGGAGATACCCCTGAACTTGATATTGAAGGCCCTTTAAAAATAGGAGCAAAAGCAATCTTATGGAATCCGAACCGGAAGAAAATTGAAGGAAATATCTTGAGCATAGAAAAATGGGAAGAATTGAAAAAAATCCTTCTTTAAAATAAGGGTTGTTTAAGGGATTTTTTTTAAAAGTAGTTTTTTAAAATCCAAATTTCTTTTTCAATTCCTCAATTTCTTTTTTAATTTCTTCTTTTAATTTTTCCTTCACCTCTTTTTTCATCTCTTCTTTTAATCTCTCCTCAAATTTTTTTGTATCAAGTAATACCTTTGGACTTTCATATGTTCCCTTTAATTTAAAATATAATTCAAAGTCACCTTCTTTGTTAGTAAAATATTTTGCAAAAGAGGAGTATTTTCTCAAATTTTTTGCTTGCTCTCCTTTAAATTTAATAAGAAGATTCATATCCAGATTACCCTTTAAAGATGCTTTACCTTCTGAAACAATTGAATAACCCGGAGCTTCAATTTTGAAATCAGGAAAATTTATCCATCCTCTTTCTATTTTGAATTTTGCATCTATCTTTTTGAATTCTAAGTTTTTTAGTTCATTTATTTTTAAAATATCCGCAATCTCTTCAAAAACCGGGTCTTTTTTAAACTGTCCGTTAAGTATAAGGAGAGCATTTTCAGCATAAAGGGTGCCAAGAATATCATCAAGATTTAATCTGTTCTTTGTCTGGATACTTAATTTACCTGTTATAAGTGAAGGTAAAAATCTATGTTTTTTAAGTAACTCGGAAAATTCAAGGTTACTTCCTTTTAAGTTTGATTTTACTATTATACTTCCCTTTTCTATCAATATATCTCCTTCAATATTTCCACCAAATACTTCTCCCTTTAAATTTTTTATTCTGATTTCTTTTTCATCAATTTCAATGTTAAATCTTATATTCTTCAGATTCTCCTCTTTGAAAATGAAATTTTTTATATTCCCCTCTATAAAAAGGGATATACCTTGTGGAAGTATCAATTCTGGTGGTTTCCCTTTTTTCTTTTCTTCCTTTTTTTCCTGGGGCACTATTTCATTTAAATTTAAATAGTTTGAATTTATATTTCCCTTTACATAAAAGAGATTTCTTTTTCTCTCCCCTTTAAAGTTAAAGAGAAGGTCATTTTTATCCAAAATAAATTTACCTTTTCCCTTAAACTCATTAGGAGGAAGTAGAGAAAATTCTAAATCTAAATCTCCCTTCTGCTTTCCTGATACAAATTTTGTTTCAAGATTCCCCTTATAACCTTTAAATTTAACTTTTAATTTAGAAAAATCAATTTCCCTTTCCCTTGTTTTTATAAAAATCTCTTTTCCTTCTATCTCCCCTTGTATATAAGGCACCTTATCAGTGTGTTTACCTTCTATTTCAATTGAAATATTAGTTTTACCCTTGAAATCTATATCCTCCCTTCCACCAAGATCTTTCAAAACTGAAAGAGGTATGTTTTCTGATTCCAAAACCACCTTATATCTGGGTTTTCCTTCAACTAATCCCCTTATTTCACCCTTACCTGAAAGGGTAATTGTCTTTATTTTGAGAATATACTTTTTAATTTCTACAAGATCTTCTGCAATATCAAAATTAAAATTAAAATCAAATTTAAAAGGAGAAAATTTTTTGAACTCACTGACACCAGTTTCACCCTCTCCCTTGAATTCAATAAGATTTTTTTTAATATGTTTTGAGGATAGTGTTAAATTAAAGGGATAAATTAAAGTTCTTTTACCTCTTTCAGGAATTATATGTATTTTCCCTCTTTCTATTTTCAGTTTTTGTAGAATAAAAAATATGGGAACCTCTGTCTCTTTCTTTTTTTCAGGAGTTTTCCCCTTTCTTTCCCCCTTTACTTCTGTATATATAAAAACTTCAGGTTCTTTTATATAAATTTTTTCAATCTCAATTCTCCTTTTAAATATAAGAGGAAATATTTTAAGGGAAAATTGCATTTCCTCTATGGAGACAATTTTTTTCTTTTTATCCTCATAGATCTCTATTCCCTGAGAAAGTATACCTGCATTAAATAAAGAAATATACGGTTTTATTTTCTCAATTTTAATTTCCCTTTCAAGCGCCTCTTTAAGTGTTTTTTCTGTAAAATCCCTTATCCTTTCAGGACTCAGATAGCTTTTTATCATGAAAAATACTGAAAGAAGAATAAAAAGGAAGATCGCAAAGATTGAAAGAATAATTAAAATTATCTTCTTCATGATGTTAATATTATAATATATGCAAGATTTAAAACAAAGAGCCTTTAATCTTTTGATTTTAAATAAAAGAGAAGGTTATTCAAGGTCTTTGAAAAGAAATTATTTTTACATTTCTCCTGATAAAGAACATTTTTACCAGTGGTTCTGGGATTCATGTTTTCATGCTATTGTGATGGCAGAATTTAATCCGGAGTTCAGCATAAGGGAGATTGATTCTCTTTTCTCCTGTCAGCTTGAAAACGGATTTATACCCCACATAATCTTCTGGAAAAGAAGGTTAAAAGACATTTTTAAATTTAAAAAATGGTGGAAGAGTGAACTTCATCCTGAATATAAGTTCTTTACAGCGGAAATTCAGCCACCTGTAATAGGTATAACCCTTGAAAAGATCTTTGAAAAGACAAAGGATTTAAACTTTTTAAAAGAATATCTTCCAAAGGCTCAGAAGTTTTTTGAGTATTTAAAAAATGAAAGGGACCCTGATAAAGATTTTCTAATTTCAATAATAACACCAATGGAATCAGGGATGGATATGGGACCACAGTTTGACATTGCCCTTCAAAATCTTTCCCATGATCCGTATTTAACAAAAAGGAAAATAGGAGAAATACTTAAAGAATACAGAAAATTGAAATGGTCCTTAAGGGAAATTTTTAAAAGAGAAATTTTTGATTTTGAGGATGCTGCCTTTAATACCATCTATGCTCTTTCTCTTAAATCCCTTTCAAACTTATGGAGTTTTATTGATAAAGTTAAATCAGAAGAGGTAAAAACCCTTTATGAAAAGGTCAAAGAAAAAATTATAGAAAAATTCTGGGATGAAAAAGATAAGATATTTTATGGAATATATCATAGAAATGGAAGGGAAAATAAGGTAAAAGTAAAAACAATATCCTCACTTTTCCCCTTATGCCTTGATATTCCTGAAATTTATGTTGATTTTCTTTTAGAGCATATTACAAATCCCTGCGAGTTCTGGCTTGATTATCCTTTACCCTCTGTATCAAAGAATGAAAAATCCTTTGGACCTTTAACTGGAACACGATTTCTGTGGAGGGGGACAACCTGGATAAATACCAACTGGTTTTTATATAAAGGGCTTTTAAAACATAATAAAGGTGATATCGCTAAAATAATAAAGGAAAAAAGCACCGAGCTCATAAATAAATTTGGTTTCTGTGAATTTTATGACCCTTTTACAGGGAACCCAGGAAAGGCAATGAGAAATTTTTCCTGGAGCACATTGATTGTTGATTTTTAAAATTCCTTAAGCACCTCAATTAAATATTCAATCTCTTCTTCCTCCATATCAGGATATAAAGGTAATGTGATTTCTCTTTTTGATAAATCTTCTGCTATTTCAAGTTTTAATATACCGTATCTTTCTTTTATATAACTAAAGAGATGAACAGGTGGGTAGTGGTGGGAGACCTGAATTCCTTTATATTTAAGATATTGCAATAAATCCCTCCTTTCTTTTTCATTTTTTGTAAAAACAGGATTTATATGATAGGAGGAAGGTGTTTCAATTTCATAGGGAAAAAAAAGCTTCCCTTCAATTTCTTTTCTTATCCTTATGTAAATTTCCTTTCTTTTTTTCTGTATTTCATTAATCCTTTTAAGCAAGGAATTTGCAAGGGCTCCCTGAAGTTCTGTAGGTCTTGCATTAAATCCAGGAAACCTTATATCATACTCTGAATCAAGTTCCTCCTTTTCAAAAGATAAAACTTCTATTCCATGATTTCTTAAAGTTTTTAATTTTTTGTAGAGATTTTCATCATTTGTTAAAATAGCTCCTCCTTCACCTAAGTGTAAGTTTTTATTTCCATAAAAACTGTAAACTCCTGCTATACCAAATGTTCCTGCATATTTTCCCTCTCTTTTAACAGGGAAGGCATGAGCAGCATCTTCAATCAAATAGATTCCCTTTTCTTTGCAGAATTCTAAATAGGGTTTCATATCAATTACAAATCCTGCATAATGCATGAAAACAAGTGCCTTTGTTTTTTTTGAAATTTTCCTTTCTGCGTCCTTTAAATCTATAACAGGATATTTCTCTGATATCACATCTACAAATACAGGGGTCGCACCTAAATGCAAAAGAGGCTCAACAGTTGCTGTAAATGTAAAAGAGGGAACAAGAACCTCATCATATTTACCTATTTCAAGTGCCCTGTAAATAATATGAAGACCAAAAGTTGCAGAGGATACAAAAACTATCTTATAGCCTGTTAATTTTTCAAGATTCTTTTCAAGATCAAGACATTCCTTGCCAAAAGACAAAAATCCTCTTTCAAGAACCTTTAATAGGGTTTTTTTTTCCTCCTCCTTGAATTTTATTCTAAAATATGGTATTTTCATTTTTCTCTGAAATAAATTTCCATAAACTTTATTTCATCAAATTTGTCCTTTAATTCACCTTTTATTTTTTTCATCTTTATTTTATCAATTATTTCACCGATTATTTTCCCTTTAAATCCCATTTTCAAAAGGTAATCTCCGTTTATAAATGTTTTTAGGTTTTTAAAATTTTTTAAGAGAGAATTGATTTTATGATAGGAAACTTCTGATTTTAAAAGAGAAATTAAAAAACTCTTAGGGCTCATTTCATAATATATTCTTTTTCTTTGATTTTTAAAAGAACACAAAAATTCCCTTTTTTCACTTCTTTCTATCAGGTTTTCAATTTTTTCAATATAACCTTTATTTTTTATGAGTATTGAAAGAATATAAATCCATTCTCCTTTATTAAATTCACCCAGTTTTCTATCAAAAATTTCTAAAAAGCCTTTTATTTTTTGATTTTCCTCAAGAAATTCTGAAAAGTAACTTTTTAATAAGTTTAAATCTAAAAGTTCTTTTACAATTTTGCCTCTTTCCCTTAATTCACTTATTTCCTTTAATTCTTTTTTTATTCTTGGAAAACTTACATCTTTTATAAACTCCTTTGCAAATTCAAATTCCTTTTTTTCAATTTCAATTTCAAAATTCAATTTTATTTTATATTTTATCGCTCTTATTGCCCTTGTAGGGTCTTCTTTAAAACTTTCTCTTTTCAAAACTTTTATTTTTTTATTTTTTATGTCCTCTCTCCCCTTAAAAATATCAATAATTTTAAATTCAGGGTAAATCATAAGTGCTATTGCATTTATTGTAAAATCCCTTCTTTTCAAATCTTCCTCAATTTTATCCGTTTCTTCAATTTCAGGTAATGCACCAGGCTTAGGATATCTCTCCCTTCTTGCGATTGCAAAATCAAATTCAAAACCATCAAGTTCAAACTCATAAGTTTTAAAAGGAAAACTCTTGAATTTTTTATTCCATTTTTTAGAAAGTTCCATCACAATGTCAATCGGGTCCTCTATGCATACAAAATCAAAATCCCTTATCTCCCTTTTATTCAAGATTAAATCCCTTACAGCTCCCCCGACAAGAAATATTTTTTTATTTAAAACTTTTGCTGCTTCATATATATCTTCTATGAATCTATTTTTTAGAATTTTCTCCACAAGCCCTTATTTACCAATTCCCTCTTGGATGATACTTTTTAATGACTTCATGTAGATATGTTTTTGTAACATGTGTATAGATCTGTGTTGTGGATATTGAGGAATGTCCAAGGAGAATTTTTAAGGTTTTCAAATCACATCCATTCATGAGCATGTGTGTTGCAAAGGTATGTCTTATTATATGCGGATAAAGGGTTTTGATTTTTGCCTTTAATCCGTATTTTCTCAGAATTTTCCAAAAACCAACCCTTGAAAGTTTCCCCCCTTTTCTGTTTAAAAACAAAAATTCATTTTCCTTTCCTTTAAGAATTTTTATTCTTGCCTTTTCTATATATTCCTTTAAGTAAAAAAGAGCGATTCTGTTAACGGGAACAATTCTTTCCCTTTCTCCCTTCCCCCTCACCCTGATTATTTCTTCTTCAAAATTTATATCTCCTCTTTTTAAATTCAAAACCTCACTTACCCTCATTCCTGTTGCATAGAGTGTTTCAATTAGTGTCCTATCCCTCAATCCCAGCAAACTCTCTGTATCTATAACACTTATAAGTTTTTCAATTTCTTCAAAGGTGAGAAAATAAGGCAGTTTCTCCCCCTTTTTAGGAATTTCCAATAAAAGGGAGGGGTCCCCTTTAAAATCTTCCCTTTCTGACAGAAATTTTAAAAAACTTTTTAAAGAGGAAGCAATTCTTTGAATTGTGCTTTCAGAGTAGTTTTTATTTTTTAATTCTGCAATAAAAAGTGTTATATCCACAGGTTCAATTTCATATAAATCAATTTCATTTTTTTTAAGGAAATCGAAAAACTTTTCAAGGTCATCCTCATAACTTTCCTTTGTATGTATTGAATAACCTTTTTCAAGTAAGATATATTCAAAAAATTTATTTTTTAGAACCTCAAGATTCAAATTTCTTCAGGAAGTTGAAATTTAATGTTTTCTTCTGTTCCTTCTATTTCAATAACCTCTTCTGCTCCCATATCTTTAAGTTCTCTAATAATATCTTTCACAAGCCTTTCAGGGGTTGAGGCTCCTGATGTAACTCCTATTGCTTTAACATCTTTTAACTCCTCCCTGGGTATTTCATCTTTATCATTTATCAAGTAAGATTTTGTTCCATATTTTTCTGCAATCTCCTTTAATCTATTACTGTTTGAACTTGTCTTTGAACCTATTATAAGAAATATATCAACAAAAGGAGCTATTTTTTTAACAGCATCTTGCCTATTTTGTGTTGCATAGCATATATCATCTGCTCTTGGTTTTAAGACATTCTTAAATTTTTTTTGAATCTCTGAGATTATTTCTCTTGTGTCATCCACAGAAAGGGTTGTTTGGGTAAGAATGGCAATTTTTTCGAAGTTTTTGCCCTTAAGTTTCTCCAGATCTTCCTTATTTTCAATTAATACTGTTTTATCGGGTGCTTCTCCCATTGTGCCTTCCACTTCTATATGATTTTTATGTCCTATAAGAAAAATTGTATAACCATTTTTTGCAAAATACCTTGCTTTAAGATGAACCTTTGTGACAAGCGGACAGGTGGCATCTATTACTTTAAGATTCTTTTCCTTTGCCTTTTTTCTCACTTCTGGTGAAACACCATGTGCTGAGAAAATAAGCACGCTTCCTTCAGGAACTTCCCCTATATTTTCCACAAAAACTGCCCCCATTTCTTCAAATTCTTTAACAACTTTTTCATTATGAACAATAGCATGTCTGACATATATAGGAGAGCCAAATTTTTTTAAAGCAAGGTCAAGAATTTTAATTGCCCTTTCAACCCCTGCACAGAATCCACGCGGTTTTGCAAGGTAGACTTTAAATCCCATTATTTAACAGAATAATAACATCTTTTTGTGACAATAACCTTTTCCTCCTTTTTTAATTTTGATAGTATTTTTGATACTTCCTTTGGGTCAAGCCCTGCCTTTTTAGCAATATCACCAGGGCGCAGGGGTTTTCCTTCTTTTTTCAATATCTCAATAATTTTTTCCTCCTTATCCATCTTTTTCCCCCTTGATTAAAGTAGGGATTTGAACCCCAAAGTTTATATAACTTTTAAATAAATCTCTTCATATTTTTTAAAAATGTTTTCAAAATAAACCTTTTTTACGCTTTCTTTTGAATTCAGTTTTAATTCTTCTAACTTTTCTTTATTTTTAATTGCTTTTTTAATTGTTTTTTCAATTTCTTTAATTTTAAAAGGATTTTTTATTATAAATCCGTTGAATCCCTCTTTGATAAGTTCAGTACCTCCACAAAACCTTTTATCAGATGCTAAAACAGGTGTTCCACTTGAAAGAGATTCCAAGATTACAATCCCAAAAGGTTCATAATAAGTTGGAAATACAAAAAAATCTGCAGCCCTGTAATAAAAGGAGATATTTTTTTTAAATCCCAGAAATTTCACCTTATCCTCCAGATTCAATTTCTTTACCAGTTTAGGATAAGGAGAGGTTTTGGGGTCCCCGAGCACTATCAGAGAGATATCTTCCCTTACATTTTTAAAGGCCCTTATTAAACTTTCTATTCCCTTTCTGTTTGATCTTATATCTCCAGCAAAAAGAAATATAAGTTTTCCTTTTAAAAAGTCATTTTCCCTTATAAGCTTTTCTTTTTCATATCCCTTTTTAAAAGGGAATTCTTCAGGGTCAACTCCATTATAGATAACCTCAATTCTTTCAGGTTTAACCTTTACATATCTTATTAATTCCCTCTTAATTTTATTAGAAACAGCTATTATTTTCTTTGATTTTTTATAAACTACTTTTTCAATGAATGAGCCAATGTTATAATTCAATATGTAATATATCTTTCTTAAAATAGGGAAATTTATATGTCTTATATACCTCTTATAAGCTGAATGAACAAATTGACATGTGTTTATATGATGGGGAAAAGGATAAACAGGTCCTGATATATGAATCAAATCATACTTTTTCTTTTTAAATTTAAAAGATATGTATAAGATAAAAAATAAGGTTTTAAATAGGACTGGTCTTTTTATTATTCTTGGAATTTTATTAAAGATGGCTCCCTTTTCCAAGATGTCCTTATGAGCGCCGTAGGCAAGAAGGTGAACTTCATTTCCCTTTCTTAGGAAATAAAAGGCACAATTATAGATGAACTTACTCTCTCCATTAGAATAGGGGTCAAGTTCATGAGACACAAAAAGAATTTTAAGTTTTTTTCTCATAGATTTTCTCTGCGATGTGCAGAAATTTACTTAACACAGGAATTATTAAAATTCTAATCCTTTTTCTCTTGCTCCTTCTGCTAATGCCTTTACTCTGCCATGGTATTTATAACCGCCTCTATCAAAAACAACTTTTGTAATCCCAAGTTTTTTTGCTCTTTCAGCGATTAATCTTCCAACAAATTTTGCTTTTTCAATTTTCCCTTTTGCCTTTTTAACTTCCTCCCTTATTTCAGGTGAAAGAGTAGAAGCTCCTGTGAGGACTTTGCAGGGTCCGATAGGGGGGTCAATTATAAGCTGGGCATAAATATGTTTTATTGATTTGTATACACAGAGTCTGGGTCTTTCAGGGGTTCCTAAGACCTTTTTTCTTACCCTTAAATGTCTTCTCTTTCTTCTTGAGACTTTTTCACTTCTTTCCATATTATTTACCTACTCCTGTTTTTCCGGGTTTAAGTTTAAGGGCTTCATCAGCATATCTTATACCTTTGCCTTTATAAGGGTCAGGCTCCCTTATTTTTTTTATTTCAGCTGCAACCTGTCCTACCTTTTGTTTATCAATTCCCTCTATTTTTATTTTAAAATTTTGTCCCTCTCTTTTTACCTCAGCTTTTATTCCATCTGGCAAAATATACTTTTT
>Ga0197143_1000983_pt1 | contig 26057 bp, 27 predicted proteins | sample GBS70_MetaG_FD_148603 | JGI IMG/M metagenome (GOLD analysis project Ga0197143, IMG submission 148603) | Sediment microbial communities from Great Boiling Springs, Gerlach, Nevada, United States - GBS 70_MetaG | ecosystem: Environmental > Aquatic > Thermal springs > Hot (42-90C) > Sediment... | reverse complement strand
GTACGCGGATTCAGGTGGAGGGGCGGCAGGTGGCCGCCGTCAACGTCTATGCAGGCGGTTCTCCCGGACCCGGAGCCGTACTGGGGAAGCTGGTGGCGGAAAAGGTGCCTCTTGACGAGCTGGGTGCGCTCGTGGGCCGACTTTTCACGGCCGATGCCATCCCGCGGGCGGTGAGGTAATGAGCCTGCGCAGATAGCGTGTCCGCGGATAGGGGCAACTCTTCTGCCCGGTAGCCAATTTCTGGGTATTAAGATACTCGATGGGGGTTTCCCGCCCAGGGCCGAGTCGGCGTAGCCGACTTGACGGATGTGGTTGTAGACGTATTCCCATTGGCGGAGAAGGGTCTTAGTTCGTCCAGTCGCCAGGGGAGGTCGTAGGCCTCCCGGCACCCACCTTGACCTCGCAACCTCTGGGAAGCCTCACCGCCCAGCTCCGCTTTGCCTAAACCGCCTTCTCCTTACCGGCACCGGTTCTATCTCCCCACGCCGGGCAAGATAGCTCAAAACCCTCCCCACCGTGGACTCCGAAACCTCCCACCAAGCACCCAAAGCTTCGCCTTGCCCCAGGCCGGGTTCCACCGACCACTGCCTCTGCCGAACCCGGATGGTGGCCAATCCCATAGAACGGGCAGTAGCCCCGAGAGAAGTTGTCCCCACCTTGGAGAGAACCTGGGCAGCAGCAGGAGATAGCAAATAGACTTACGGCTCTAAAAGCAGAGGTGATTCCTCGGTCTCTGCTCCATAGGGGGGGATTCCGTATGCCGCGTCTCCCGGTCCGTATGCTGCGTCTCCCGGGGAGATTTGACTCTCATTGACCAACCCGGAGGATATTCCGGGGCTTTCCTGGATTTCCTGGCCTCCCGGGGTCTCGGAGCCGGCTGACGGTCCGGGCGGTGGTCCCGGAGCCGGCTGGCGATCTTCCGCTGCCCCGTACGCCTTTTCAGTGACCGTTTCTTCCCCGGCTCTCCCTTCCCCGTACACCATCTCCTCCACCGTTTCCTTCTTCTTTTCCCTTCTTCCCGGCTGGGCCAGGGAAGGGTCCAGAAGGGGGCTGGGACGGCCCTCGAGGAAGTCCCGCCAGGCTTTCCGGGCCTTCACCGGATCCACCCGCCAGTAACTGACCCCGTTCTCATCCCAGAAGTTGCCGGGGAGGGTCATGGTCTCGAACCGCCACCCTTCCCGGTCCCGAAAGAGGGAAGCCAGGCGGAGGGCGTCGTCCAGAGTGGCGTTAGTGCGGACATAGCGGATGAGTTCGGGTACCAGAGCTGGGATCCGGCCCGGGGTAACCGAGGAGAGAAGTTGGCTGAACATTTCTCGGAGCAGATATTGCTGTTGTTGGGTGCGGGTCACATCCCCCATGGGGTAGCTCCGGAAGCGGGCGAACTGGATGGCCTTCTCCCCGTTGAGGTGCTGCCGACCGGGCTTTAAATGGATGTGCAGGTTTTGGTAGGGGTCGTCGTAGTCCATCCGCCGGGGGATGGTGACGGTTACCCCTCCCAGCCGGTCTATGATCCGGGCCGCTCCTTTGAACGTAGTGATGACCCAGTAGTCTATGGAGGTGTCCAGGAGCTCCTCTACCGTGCGCACCGCCAGCTCCGGCCCTCCCAAGAAGCTGGCGGCGTTTATCTTTTCCAGCCCGTGGCCGGGTATCCTTACCCGGGTGTCCCGGGGTATGGAGAGAAGGTGGATGGTTTTCCTTGCCGGATCGAGGCTTACCACCATCATGAGGTCGGTGTTCCCGTCGAAGCGGTTGGCATCTGTGCCCAGGAGAAGCACATTCACCCTCTCCGTGACCGGTTTGGCCGAGACGGGAGCGGATCCGGACGGCAGGTGGTCTTGAGCCCAGGGGAGCGGTAGCTTGAGGGACGGGAGTCCTTTCCAGACAGCCATTCCTCCCATAGCTAGAAGAAAACCGAGCAGGGCTGAAGCCAGGAAAAGTAACTTTTTTTGCATCTCCAGCCTCTTAAGCATAGCACTTCTGCCCTTTCTGTCTCTGGGTGGTGTTGGCGATGAGACTTCGCCGGACTTATCTCGGCCTTAATCGGGCTTGGGTCGAGCGGACGGTGCTCCGTTTGGTTTGGACCGGCGGCCGGGCTGCTCTACGGTCCGCGGTCCGGAAATGGTGAACCTGCGATGTGGTCCTCATTCACGTGCGGCCTTCACCGGGAGGCGACCCCTTCCAGACGTCCTCGTGCGAGAGGAGGTCGGCTTCGTTCATAGTATCCTCCCGCTCGGCGGCAGCCGCCGCCAGGGTGCTGTCCTCCAAGAGTGCGAAGGCCTCGCGGACCAGGTCGCGGACTTTTTGCGAAACCGACACGCCGTCCATGTCGGCCAACCGGCGCACCTGCTCGTAGAGAGAACGCTCGAGGACCGTATTGACCCGCGGGTTCTTTGCCGACACGCATATGTCACCCCTTTTGGCGGTTAGTGCATCACCTGTGTTACACCAAGGGAAGGCTGCGGACGTCTGAACCGCGCCATCGTTGAGGAAGGCCTTATCCCGCCGACGCGGTGCAGGCCATCGCCATCCAGCAGCGGTACGACATCTTTTTCTATGATGCCATGATCATAAGGAGCGCCGCCGCCCTCGGGTACTCCGTGCTGTGGACCCGGGACAGAGCGACGCCGGGGTGGTGGTCCTGAAACCCGTTCAGCGGCTGATGCCTGTTCTGAGCCTCCCCATGGCTGAAGCCAGGGGGTTCTGGGGGGAACACCCACAACCTCTCCCCGGCTCTCGCCAGCGGTTCGCACCGCCGCTACAACATCCGGGGCCTCGGCCTTAGGCTATGGCCCCCTTCCGCGGACGAGCCGCTCTGTCCCTCTCGGGCCCTCCGGTCCTGCCGGAGTCCTCGCGGCTGGGTCCCGCCCGGCGCCGCCCGCGGGAGCGGCTCCGCACCCTGGGCCGGATGCCCCGCGCCGGGCGATGGAACACCTCGAAGGTTTTACCGGGCGGAGGATTCCCCGCCCGAACCCGATACCTTCGGTTTTCAAGGTACGCGGGGAAGAGGAGGGCCAGGGCGAGGCCTGTCCCCGGATAAGGTGCCGGGGCTAGCGGGTCAGGCCCAGCCCCTCCCGGAGCTTGCGCCAATAGTAGTCCGTATCGTATCCCAGCCTCCAGACGGCCACCCCGTGGAGCTTGTACTTGCGGGCCAGGGCGGCTTTGTGGAAGGCGGCATCACCTCCTTCTACCCACACCTCCCGCATTCCCCGGGGGGAGCGGTAGGAGAAGTAGCTGGAGCGGGTGGAATCGTGCCACTTCACGTCCGCTCCCGTGACGCTGGCCCGGCTCAGGGCCTCGGCCAGTCCCACGCTCTCCCCTCCCGCCGTTCCCCTGGGCCAGTCGTAGCCGTAGCTGGCCAGCCCCAGGACCGTCTTCTGCGGCCCGATCCGGGAGACGGCGTACTGGACGTTTCTCTCCACCCAGTCATAAGGAGCCACCGACCCCGGAGGGGTTCCCTCCCGGTGGCGGTCGTAAGCCATGATCACCAGATAGTCCGCCACTGCCGCCAGGCCCCCGTAGTCGTAGCCGCCGGAGACCGACTCGTGCACCTCCACCTTGGGCATCACGGATACGGCCACCGTCTTCCCCTCCGGGCGGAGGAGGCGGGAGATCTCTCGCACCGTGGCGGTGAGATTGTCCCGGTGTTCGGGTGGCACGGGCTGGAAGTCTATGTTCACCCCGTCGTAGCCCTCCTTCATCACTATGTCCCGGATGCCCCGGGCCAGCCTCTGCCGGGCTCCGGGGTCGGCGATCATCCCGTACCCCGGCCCTTTGTTGACCAGCACCACCAGCCGGAGTCCCCTCTGGCGGGCCAGATCCTTTACCTCTTCCTCTATGCGGTTGGGAACCACGTCCCCGTTGGAGAGCGCGGTGTACCAGAGGGGGGAGAGGGTGTGGAAGTTCTGGGAGCGGCGCTCGAGGGAGGGATAGCCGCGGTCCTGATCGCTGTACCCCCGGTCATAGAAGGCCACCACCTCGGGCCGACTGGAAGGAAGCGCGGGGCGGGTGCGGGGGGCGGTGTCCCAGGTGCGGAAGGTAGAGAAAAAGAGGGTGGCTACAAGAAAGGCCCCTCCTCCCACCAGGAGATAGGGAGCAGGACGGGTCCGGAAGCGGGCGGGCTGCTCTCGGAGCCAGGACCAACCCTGGGCCAGGTAGCGGCGAAGATACTCCGTCAGGCGTTTCCAGTCCAATTCTCTTCCCGCCATTTCTTTTCTTAATCTTTCAGGGCGGCGCCCGGTGATACAGGAAAATCCGGGCTGATTAAACCCTTTTCTCCCGATGCACCCTATGGGCTGGTGAGCAAGGAAAGGGAGGTGAGGGCATGGCTTTGACCTACACCGAAACCTGGTGGGTGGAGGAGTGCGCCAAAGCGGAAGCGCTGGCGGTGCGCAAGCTCCTCTTCTGCGAGCAGGCTACAAGGGATCCGGAGCTGCAGAGGCTTTGCCGGGAGCTGGCCGAGGCGCACCGGCGCCACGTGGACATGGTAGCCCGAGCCTGTGGGGTTTGAGGGGGAAGAGGAATTTTGAAGGAAGGAGGAAGTGATGAGGAGATGCACCAGCAACCTCTGGGAGACAGGGAGCTGGCCAGCGACTGCCTGTTCATGGAGAAGGCCATAGCCGAGAGGTATCACTGGTCGAGCATAGAGGCATCCGACCCCGAGCTCCGACGGACTCTGGAGCAGATCCACGACGAGGTGCACCAGGGGGCGAAGCGCCTCTTCGACTATCTCCACCGCAAGGGGTGGTATCAGCCCCGCTATGCCGACCCCTCCACCTGGGAGTGGTTCCGGGGTACCATCCGGGGGTTCCAGCAGGAGGTGGGGACGGCCATGCACGGGCTGCCTTCTCCGGGTCAGCCCTGGGGGTATGTGCCTCAGCCCGCCTCCCCGGCCTGGTACGGAGCGGTGGAAAGGCGCTACTAGGAATGGCGTAAGGGTAGGAGGAGACCTGGAGCGCGGCAGAAGCCGCGCTTTTTTATTGTTTATTCCCCCGGTCACTGGATGGAGGTGGGCTCTTCGGCTTCTCCAAAGGAAAAGGAGGATGAAGAGGAGAATCCTTGCCTCCAGGGGTTGAGGATAGTTGGTAAGAATGCTTGTTTTCCAGCACGCGAATGTGGAGGGCCCGGGTTTACTGGGAGACTGGCTGCGGGAAGGGGGGGTGGAGCTCGACTGTATCCGGATGGACCTGGACGAGCCTTATCCCCGCCGACTGGAGGAGTACGCCGGCTTCATTTCCCTGGGCGGTCCCATGGCCGTGTACGAGCGGGACCGCTACCCCTGGATGGAACGGGAGATGCACCTTCTGGCCCGTGCCGCCCGGAGAGGTCGGGTGGTGCTGGGGATATGCCTTGGAGCCCAGCTTCTCGTCGCCGCCCTGGGAGGCCATGTTCACCCCGCTCCGGTCAAGGAGATCGGCTGCTACCGGATCGAGCTCACCCCGGAGGGGGAAGCCGATCCCCTCTTCGCGGGCCTGGGGCCGGAGATGACCGTCTTCCAGTGGCATGGTGACACCTTCACCCTGCCCCCTGAGGGGGTGCTCCTGGCCTCCTCTTCCCCTCCTCCCCTCCACCAGGCCTTCCGGGTAGGGGAGAGAGCCTACGGGCTCCAGTTCCACCTGGAGGTCTCCCCGGCCATGGTGGAGGAGTGGGCCAGGCTTTACCGGAGCGATCTCGGGGCGGTGAGGAAAGACCCCGAGGAGCTTTGGAAGGAGTTCCTGACCGCCCGGGAAGAGATGGAGCGGGCCGGAAGGCTTTTGGCCCATAACCTGGTGGGGATGCTGAGGAGCGCTGGCTGAGCCATTCCCCTCTGAACCTGGAGCCCGGGGCACAGGATAAAATCTCGGGGGAGGTGGGGGCTTTGGATCTGGAGAAGATGGAGCCTTACGATCTGGCTACTACTGTCCTTCCCGGGATGGGGAGGGAGGAGCAACTGGAGTTTCTGGCCTCCCTGCCTCCGGGCCGGGCGGCAGAGACTCTCGAGCATCTCCGGCCCGACCAGCAGTACTGGCTTTTGCACCACCTTCCCGAGGACAGGGGGAGGGAGGTGCTGAACGAGATGTCCAGCGACGCCGCGGTGGACCTGCTCCTCTCCCTCCACCCCCGGCAGAGATCGCAGCTTTTAGAGTGGATCGCCCCCCAGTACCAGGAAGAGCTACGCCGGCTGATGGCCTATCCCGAGAACTCCGCCGGGGGTCTGGCCACGGTGGACTACATCGCCGTACGGGAGTACTGGACGGCGGGAGAGGCCATCGAGCATGTGCGCAAGGTGGGACGGGAGGCGGAACTCGTCTACTATCTCTATGTTCTCGACGCCCAGGGCCACCTGGTGGGGGTGGCCTCGCTCCGGGAGGTGCTCCTGGCCGATCCCCGCACCCCTCTCGGGGAGCTGATGAAGAGGGAGGTGATTTCCGTCCCCGCCCAGGCAGACCAGGAGGAGGTGGGGCGGATCCTTTCCCGCTATGATCTTTTGGCCCTTCCGGTGGTGGACGACGCCGGTCGCATGATCGGGATCGTCACCGTGGATGACATCCTGGACGTCATGGAGCAGGAGGCCACCGAGGACGTCCAGCGCCTGGGCGGTGTCCAGCCGGTGGCCGAACCCTACATGGAGGCTTCCCTGGGAGTGCTCTTCCGGAAGAGGGTGGGGTGGCTCATGGCCCTCTACGTGGCGGAGGCTCTCACCGGAACGGTGATGCGCCATTACGAGTCCTTCATAAGCCAGGTAGTGGCCCTGGCTTTCTTCGTTCCCCTTCTCATCGGGACCGGGGGGAACGCCGGCTCCCAGGCCTCCTCCCTCATCATCCGGGCCCTGGCCGTGGGCGAGGTCACCCCTGCTCACGTGCTGCGGGTCATCTGGCGGGAGAGCCGGTTGGGCCTGGCCCTGGGCCTGTCCATGGGGGCGGCCGGGGTGCTGAGGGCTCTGCTCCTGGGCACGGCGGGGAGTATTGCTCTCACCGTGGGGCTGGCTCAAGTGGCCATAGTGCTCTGGGCCTCCCTGGCCGGAGCGCTCCTGCCGCTTCTGGGGAAGAAGATAGGGGTGGATCCGGCGGTGTTTTCCACTCCTCTCATTGCCACGGCCACCGATGCCTTGGGGCTCATCATCTACTTCGAGATCGCCCGGTTGGTGCTGGGGCTCTAAGGTTTTTCCCGTTTGACAGATACCGGGTTAGACCCCGAATCCGGTATAAAAAATTTTTCCTCTTCCGAAAGATATTCGGGGTCTACTCACAGGTGAAAGGGGGTGGCCTTGAGAAGTGAATCTCTTCCCTGCTTCCGGGGCCGAACCGCCCAGGCTGGTGAAGAAGAGCTTCTACCTCTACGAGGAGCAGGTGCGAACCCTGGCCCGGGTGCTCTATCATCGTTATCTGGTCACCGGCAAGAGGATGACGGAGAGCGAGCTGGTGAGGGAGGCGCTGGACCGCTACTTCCGGGAAGTGGATCCGGAAAGGGGGGATGCCGGCTGAAGCAGGTGGTCAGTGCCTCCCGCCGCACGGACATCCCCGCCTTCTACCTGGGATGGCTCATCGAGTCGTTGCGCCGGGGGGAAGCCTGGGTGGCCAACCCCTTCAGCGGGAAACCTTACCGGGTGGACCTCCGGCCCCGGGCGGTTCACTCCCTCGTTCTCTGGTCCAAGGACTTCGGCCCCTTCCTCCGCTGCCGGGAGGCCTTTTCTCTTTATCGCCTTTATTTCCACTTCACGGTGACGGGGCTTCCGCGCCGGCTTGAGCCTCGGGCCCCGGCCATGGAGGAGGCAGTGGCCCAGGCCGGGGAGCTGGTGAGGATCTACGGGCCGGAGGTGGTGGTCTGGAGGTTTGACCCTCTCCTCTTCTTCGCAGGGGTGGAGGAGAGGGTGGAGGCGTTCGGGCGCCTGGCCCGGATGATGCGCCGGGTGGGGGTGCGGAGGGCCACCATCGGCTTCTTCCGCCCTTATCCCAAGGCGCTGCGGAGGATGGAGGGCTTGAACTTCCGCCTCCCTTCGGAGGAAGAGAAGAGGGAGGTGGCCCGGAGGCTCCTCGGCCTGGCCCGGGAGGAGGGGATATCCCTGGCCCTCTGCTCCGCTCCCCGCCTGCGGGAGGAGGTAGAAGGATTCTCCCCGGAGGCCTGCATAGACGGCCGGGTTTTGAGCCGGGTGTTCGGGGAGCCCTGCAGTACGGCCAGGCACGCCGGGCAGCAGGAGGGGTGCACCTGCACCCTCTCCCGGGACGTGGGGGGGTATGAGAAAATGCCCTGTGCTCACGGCTGTCTCTACTGTTATGCCCATCCCCTCGTATCCGGCTCGGGGGTGGGGCGCGGTTCGGCCAGGACCTTCCGGAGTGTTTCCAAGACCGTCGATTCCAGGAGGCCTCCCCATGCTGCCCTGGCCACACCCTAGACTCCCCTGTCCCCTGGGGGTACCATCTGGCGATGAAGACCTAGCGCAAAGGGGGTGGTTTTATGCCCCAACTGCGGCTGGGTTGCCACCTGACCATCGCCCGGGGTCTTCCGGAGGCGGTCCGCCTGGCGGAGGCGGTAGGCGCCAACACCTTCCAGTTCTTCACCCGTAATCCCCGGGGGAGCCGGGTTCGGGAGATGGGGGAGGAGGAGATCGCCCGGTGGAAAAAGTTGCGCCAGGAGAGGGACCTCCACCCGGTGGTGGGCCATCTTCCCTATACCGTCAACCTGGCCGCCCCCCGGCCCGAGACCTGGGAATTCGGCCGGAGGATACTGCGGGAGGATCTGGAGCGGGCCCAGAGATACGGGGCGGAGTACTTCTGCGTCCATCCCGGGAGCCACGGGGGAGCGGGGGAGGAGGAGGCCCTACGCCGGATTGCCCGGGCCATCGCCTGGGCCTTCGACGGTCTGGGCGGGGAGACGGTGCTGCTCCTTGAGACCATGGCCGGACAGGGTTCGGAGGTGGGGTATCGGCCGGAACACCTGGGGCGGATCATGGAGGAGCTGGGATGGCCTTCCCGTGTGGGGGTGTGTCTTGATAGCTGCCACCTTTTCGCTGCCGGATACGACCTCCAGAGCCGGGCGGGCATAGACTCCATGCTGGAAGAGATGGAGAGAAGCTTCGGCCTTGAGCGGATAAAGGCCATGCATCTGAATGACTCCCGCTACCCGCGGGGGAGCCGCCGGGACCGGCATGAGTTTCTGGGGAAGGGCTTTCTTGGCCCCCAGGGCATGACCGCCATTCTCACCCATCCCTTTCTCTCCCGACTTCCCCTGATCATCGAGACCCAAGTGGAGGACTACCTGGACTACGCTGGGGAGATAAGGGCGGCCCTCCGTTTCGCCGAAGCCGGGAAGGAGTAGGATTTCCCGGTTTGTGAAATGCAGAAGAATCAGGTGTTGGGATGAGCTGCTTTTCTCCAGGGTTTAGGGGGCTGCGGATAGGGGGGAGGGGCGGAGCCGGATGATCCAGGTTCTGCTTTCTCTCTTAACCGGTCTTGTGGCCGGGGCGATCTTTCGGCTCCTGGGTCTCCCCGTCCCGGCTCCTCCCGTTCTGGCCGGGGTGGCCGGGGTCTTCGGCCTCTGGCTCGGGGGCTACCTGGCCGGGCTCATCCGGCGCTGACCTTCTGCTCGAGGAACCGTTTGGCGGCCCGGGCCAGGGCCCGGGCCAGGCGGCGGAGGTACTGGTCGTCGGAGAGCTTTTGCCGGTCCCGGGGATTGGTCAGATAGCCTATCTCCACGATGACCGTGGGGATGGGGCTGTGGTCGAGGTAGAAGTGATCGGGCTCCACTCCGGCCATGTTGGGCCGCTCGGGATCGGTTGCCTCCAGTTCCTCCCGGACAAGACGGGCCAGAAGGCGCGACCTCTCCTCTCCCGGCCGGAAGAGGACCAGCGATCCTTCGGCGTCGGGGACCTCGGCCGCGTTGGCATGCAGGGCGATCAGCAGCCGGGCTCCGCTCCTTTGGGCCAGCTCCAGCCTCCGGGCCAGGTCCTCCCGGTAGGAGCGGATGCTCAGGTGGACGTCCGCCCGCCGGGTGAGGAAGGGGGAGAGTCCCTCCTCCCGGAGCGCTTCTTCCAACATGAAGGCCATCTTGAGGTTTAAGTCTTTCTCCAGTATCCGGCCGTAGGAGGCTCCCCCGTCTATGCCCCCGTGTCCCGGATCCACGGCTACCACCGGGCGGGGGGCCGCCCGGAGGAAGAGGTGGCCCAGCCCGCCTAAGAAAAGGAGGAGGGCCAGGCCGAGGAGCGCGCGGCGGAACATGCCAGGGGATGTTTATGTGCCCGGAACCGATACCAGCACTTTTGGCGGCGCACGTCAGAGCCGGATGACGGTGGCGCCCGGGGCATAGCATTTTCCGGGGGTGAGGGCGGATCCTGGCTCCGGGCGGTTTTGTCCGGTCGCGGGCAGCGAAAGATGAGCGGGTCTTTCTCCTCATCCGGGTAGAGGGGGAGCTGGCCTTTCTCCGCTGCCCCCTCTGCGGGGTGCCGGGCCGGGCCCGGCTAGGGGAGCTACAGCCGGTCGGCCGGGAGGAGGTCCTGGCCCGGGTGGGGGCTCCGCATTCCCCGGCGTCTCCGGGCCCGGAGGTAGACCTCCTCCCAGAGGGGGAGGACGGTCTCGGGGAAGAAGCGGCTGGCAGCCTCCACCGCCTGGCGGGAGAGGCGGGCGCGGAGGCCTTCCGAGCGCAGGATGCGGAGGACGGCCCGGGCGGCGGCCTCCACATCCCCCACCGGAACGAGGAAGCCGGCCCGGCCGTGGGGGACTACCTCGGGGAGTCCGCCCACCCGGTAGCCCACCACCGGGACCCCCGAGGCCAGGGCCTCGGCGGCGGCCAGGCTGAAGCTCTCCAGCTCCGAGGTGAGAAGCAGCACGTCGGCCTGGGCCAGGTAGTGTCCGGGGTCGGCGGTAAATCCCACCCAGTGCACCTCCCGGGACCACCCGGCCTCCCGGGCTCTCTCAAGGCAGCTCTCCCTCTCCGGCCCGTCTCCGAGGAGGAGAAGCCGGGCGGGAACAGAAGAGCGGATGCGGGCGAACACCTGGAGCAGGTCAGCACAGCGCTTGACCTGGCGGAAGTTGGAGGCGTGGGCCAGGATGAACTCCCCCCGGGGGGCGATCTCCTCCCTGGCCCGGGGGGAGCGGCGGGAAGGGTGGAAGCGGGAGGGGTCCACGAGGTTGGGGATGACCCGGAGGCGGCGGATACCCCGCAAGCGGGCCTCCCGGGCGAGAAAGCGGGAGACGACGGTGACCGCTTCCCCCCGGGAGAGGGCCAGGCGCATGAGGGGTCCGAGATCCGGGTGGTCGAGGAAGACGGTGACGTCGGAGCCGTGCAGGGTGTGGACCACGGGAGGTCTTCTCTGGCCCCGGAGCAGCCCGGCCAGGAAGGCAGCCACCGAGTGGGGGAAGGCGAAGTGGATGTGGACTAAATCCCATTCCCCCCGGGCCAGGCTTCCGGCCAGAGCGCTCAGATAAGGGGGTTCGGGGAAAAGGGGGTGGCGGGGAGGGTCGAGGAGATGTAGGGTCAGGCGGGGATGGGGGTGGAATCTAACCGGGGGGCCCGAGGCGAGAAGGTGCACCTCGTGTCCCCTCTCCGCCAGCTTTAAGGCCAGCTCGGTGGCGGCGATGCCGCTTCCCCCCAGTCCGGAGAAACCTACCATCCCGATGCGCACGGCGGTAGCATGATATCATTTTCCGGAAAGCGGGATGAGGGGGCCTTTAGGCTTCACCAAGCTGCACGGATTGGGCAATGACTATGTGCTTTTGGACGGGTTCCGGGAAGGGATCCTCCCCGAGGATCTCCTCCCTGCCCTCGCCCGCTCCCTCTGCGACCGGCACCGCGGAGTGGGGGGGGATGGGTTGCTCCTCCTCCTTCCCGGCACAGACGCTCCCTTGAGGATGCGCATCTTCAACCCCGACGGCTCGGAGGCGGAGATGTGCGGAAACGGTATCCGCTGCCTGGCCCTCTACGCCTACGGCGAGGGCTATGCGGGGGAGCGCTTCCTGGTGGAGACGGCAGCCGGGGCGAGGAAAGTGGAGGTCTTCCCCGGAGGGGCGGTCAGGGTGGACATGGGACCTCCCGGGGTAGGGGAGGTGGAAAGGCCGCTTTTCAGCTTCCGGGCCACCACCCTGTCTTTGGGGAATCCTCACTGTGTGATCTTCTCCGATCGGGAGGAGGAGGTGGGGGAATGGGGCCCGCGAATAGAAAACCATCCCCTCTTTCCCCAGCGCACCAACGTGGAGTTCGCCCGGGTGGTCTCCCCCGACCGGCTGGTGGTGCGGGTCTGGGAGCGGGGGGTGGGGGAGACCCTGGCCTGCGGCACGGGGGCCTGTGCCGCGGTAGTGGCCGGGGCGGTAACGGGAAGGACGGAAAGAAAGGCCCGGGTGGAGCTTCCCGGGGGGGAACTGGAAGTGGAGTGGAGGGAAGAGGGCAGGGTGTTTCTTACCGGTCCCGCCCGGGAGGTGTTCCGGGGGGTGTACTTTCCCGATGAGGAATAAGGTACTTAGCGGGGAACCGGTCTCCGGGCCGGCGGTCAGGATTTCCCGGGTGCCGCCCTATCTCTTCGCGGAGATAGACCGGAAAAGGGAGGAGGCCCTGGCCCGGGGGGTGGACGTGATAGACCTGGGCATAGGGGATCCGGTGGAGCCCACTCCGGCCCACGTGGTGGAAGCCCTGGCCCGGGAGGCCCGCAACCCCGCCTGGCACCGCTACCCCAGCTACGCTGGAGACCTCGCCTTCCGGGAGGCGGCGGCGGAGTGGATGGAGCGCCGCTTCGGGGTGGAGCTCGATCCCCGCCGGGAGGTGATGGCCCTCATCGGATCCAAGGAGGGCCTCGCCCACATGGTCTGGGCCTACACTGACCCCGGCGATCCGGTCATCGTCCCCGATCCCGGCTATCCCGTCTACCGGATGCAGGCTCTCCTGGCCGGAGGGGAGCCCTATCTTTTAAAGCTTGATCCTGAGAGGGGTTTCCTCCCCTCCTTTGATTCCGTCCCCCGGGAAGTGGCTCGGAAGGCCCGGGTCATGTTCCTGAACTTCCCCCACAACCCCACCGCAGCGGTGGCCGATCTGGCCTTCTTCGAGGAGGCGGTGGATTTTTGTCGGCGACACGGCATCCTTCTCTGTCACGACGCCGCCTACTCGGAGATCACCTTTGACGGCTTTGTGGCTCCGAGTGTGCTGGAAGTGCCGGGGGCCAAGGAGGTGAGCGTGGAGTTCCACTCCCTCTCCAAGCCCTTCAACATGACCGGGTGGCGGATAGGCTTCGCCGCGGGGAATGCTCAAGCCCTGGAGGCTCTGGGAGTGGTGAAGACCAATACTGACTCCGGCCAGTTCACCGCCATCCAGCGGGCGGCGGTGACCGCTCTAAGGGAGACCCCTCGGGAGTTTTTCTCCTGGATGAAATCCCTCTACCGGAGGAGGCGGGATCTCGTGGTCTCCGCCCTCCGGAGGGCGGGGATCGAGGTTCGGCCTCCCCGGGGGACCTTCTACGTCTGGGCTCCGGTGCCCGAGGGCCACACCTCCGCCTCTTTCGCCGCAGCGCTTCTCGAGCGGGCCGGGGTGATCGTGGCCCCGGGGAGCGGCTACGGCCCCGGGGGGGAGGGCTACTTCCGCATCTCCCTCACCGTGCCCGACGAGCGGCTGGAGGAGGCCATGGAGAGGCTGGTCTCCTCGGGCTGGACTTGATCTATCTCGACAACGCCGCCACCACCCGTCCCCTTCCCGAGGTGGTGGCCGCGGTGCGGGCGGTCCTGGAGGAGGACTTCGGCAATCCCTCTTCCCCTCATGCCCTGGGTGCGGCGGCACGTCGCATCCTGGAGGATGCCCGGCGGGTGGTGGCCGACGCCCTGGGAGTCCTTCCCGAGCACCTGGTGTTTACCTCCGGGGGGACGGAGGCCAACAACCTGGCCCTCTTCGGCGCCGCCCGCGCCCTCCGCCGCACCGGCCGGCGGATCGTCTCCACCCGCGTGGAGCACCCCTCCGTGCTCCGTGCCCTGGAGGCCCTGGCCGGAGAGGGCTTTGAAGTGCACCTTTTGGGGGTGGACGAAGAGGGGTTTCTCTCCCCGGAGGAGGTGGAAAAAGCCCTCTCCCCGGAGACGATTCTTCTCTCCACCATTCACGTGCAAAACGAAGTGGGCTCGGTCCAGCCCCTTGAGGAGATAGCCCGGGTAGTCCGCCGCCACCGGGAGAGACGGGGCCAACCCTTCGTCTGGCATGTGGACGCGGTCCAGTCTTTCTGCCGCCTTCCCCTGCGCCCGGCCGTTTTGGGGATAGACCTTCTTTCCCTGAGCGCCCACAAGATAAACGGGCCCAAGGGGGTGGGGGCCCTTTACATTCGCCCCGGCACCCGGGTGCAACCCCTCCTTTACGGCGGAGAGCAGGAGGCAGGGCGGCGCTCGGGGACGGAAAATCTTCCCGGGATCGCCGGGTTCGGGGCGGCGGTTCGCTTCTGGACCGAGAGGCAGAAGGATCTCCTGGATCACCTGGAGCGTCTCCGCACCCTTTTCCGGGAGAGACTCTCCCTTATTCCCGGAGCGGTGGAAAATAGCCCCCGGCGGGGGGAGGGCGCTCCCCACCTCCTCCACTTCTCCTTTCCTGGTCTTAAGGGGGAGGTGCTGGTGCGGGCCCTGTCGGAAAGAGGGGTTTACGTCTCCTCCGGCTCCGCCTGCGCCTCCCGGCGGAGGGAGAAGAGCTACGTGCTCCAGGCTCTGGGCAGGTCCCCGGAGGTGGTGGAGGGGGCGGTACGCTTCAGTCTTTCCCCCTTTCTGACCGAGGGGGAGGTGGAGGAGGCGGCCCGGGTGGTAAGGGAGGCGGTGGCCGAGTTGCGCTCCCGTTCCCCTCTCCGGGTGGAGGGGCGCTAGCTTGGAACTGGAAGAGGTCTACCTTCTCCGCTACGCGGAGGTGGGGCTCAAGGCCGGCAACCGGGAGTTTTTCGAGCGGAGGCTGGCTCAAAACGTCCTTTCCCGGGTAGAAGGACATCTCCGCAGGCCGAGGGGCCGTCTAGTCCTCTCCTCCCCCCTTCCCCGAGAAGAGGTGCTGGACCGGCTCTCCCGGGTGTTCGGGCTTTCCTCCTTCTCCCCGGCCCGGGAAACCGATCCGGAACCGGAAGCCATCCGGGAGGCGGCCTTCCGCCTGGCGGCGGAGGAGGTGGCGGTGGGGAAGGGGAGCTTCAAAGTGGAGGTCCACCGGGCGGACAAGGGGTTTCCCCTCACCTCCCCCGAGCTGGCCCGAAAGCTGGGGGCGGAGCTCCTGGAGCGCTTCCCCGGGCTCAGGGTGGACGTCCACCGGCCGGATTTCGTCCTGGGGGTGGAGCTCAGGGAGGGGCGGGCCTTTCTTTTCACTCAGTGGTTCCATGGACCCGGGGGGCTTCCGGTGGGATCGGGCGGCCGGGCCTTCCTTCTGCTCTCCGGGGGGATAGACTCCCCGGTGGCCGGCTGGCTGGGTATGAAAAGGGGTCTATCCCTTGAGGCCCTGCACTTTTGGAGCCCTCCCTACACCTCCGAGCAGGCCCGGGACAAGGTGGTGGAGCTCTGCCGGAGGCTCTCCCCCTGGGGTGGACCCCGGGAGTTGCGGGTGATCCGCTTTACCTCCTGCCAGGAGGAGATCTACCGGGTGGCCCCGGCCCGGCTGGGGGTCATCCTTATGCGCCGGCTCATGTTTCGGATAGCCGAGGAGCTGGCCCGGAGGGAGGGGGTGTGGGCCCTTTTGACGGGGGAAAACCTGGGCCAGGTGGCCAGCCAGACTCTGGAGAGCCTGTACGTGATAGGGAGGGCCACCTCCCTCCTCGTCCTGCGCCCCCTTCTTTCCTGGGACAAGGTGGAGACAGTAGAGCTGGCCAAAAGGATCGGTACCTACGAGGTTTCCATCCAGCCCTTCGAGGACTGCTGCTCCCTCTTCGTCCCCCGGCATCCGGCCACCCGCCCCCGCCTGGAGGAGGTGGAGGAGGCGGAGTCGCGCCTGGACCTCAAGCGGCTGATCACTGAATCCTTAAAGGAAGTTGCGTTCTGGCGCGATTTTTAGTAAATTGGTAAAAAATTTGGGGAGTGCCACGGGGAGCGGGATAAATGGCGCCGGAGATGGTGCCCATAGGTTACGGGAACATCGTTTCCGCCAACCGCATCATGGCCATAGCCGTGCCCAGCTCTGCGCCCATCAAGCGGTTGGTGAGTGAGAAGAAGGAGCAGGGCCTGGTCATAGATGCCACCAGTGGAAGGAAAACCCGTTCGGTCATCTTCACCGATTCGGGGCATGTGATTCTCTCCGCTCTAAATCCGGAAAGCATCTACCTGCGGCTTAAGAGGGGGGTGACGGAGTCCGGTGGCGGAGCTTGACTACGAGCAGCTCTTGAAGATGGCGGATTCCAAGTATACGGTGGTGATCGCCGCAGCCAAGCGGGCCCGCCAGCTCATGAGCGGGGAGAAGGTGCTGGTTCGCACCAAGGGCAAAAAACCCGTGACCATTGCCCTCGAGGAGCTGGCCAGCGGCCGGCTGCGCTACGAGCGCCTGCGGAGCGGCCTCAAGTAGCCCCTCCTCCGGGTTCGAGGAGCCTTTGACCTCCATCGAGCCAGCCCCCGTGGCCTGGGTGGCCCTGGACATCCCTTCCCCGCGGCTTTTGAAACCCTACCCCTATTTGGTTCCTCCGGCGCTCCGGGGGGAGGTGCGGCCGGGAAGGCGGGTGCGGGTTCCGGTGCGCGGGCGGAAGGTGGAGGGAGTGGTCCTGGCCCTGGGCCGTTTCCGTCCTTCCGGGGAGCTTAAGTCCGTGGAAGGGGTGGTGGGAGAATTCGCCCTTCCTCCCCTCCTCCTATCCCTGGCCTGTTGGGTGGCGAGGAGGTATCTCGCCTCCCCGGGGGCGGCTTTGCGCTTCTTCTTTGCCCTTCCGCCGGGCAAAGGGAAGCCCTCCACCCCGGGGGAGACCTCCTCTGCTCTCGCCGGTGCCCCTCGATACGAGCTCACCCCGGAGCAGGCCCGGGCGGTGGAGGAGATCAGCCGGGGAGGGGAGGGCGGCTATCTCCTGCACGGGGTCACGGGAAGCGGCAAGACGGAAGTTTACCTCCGCCTGGTGGAGAGAGTCTTAGAGGAGCGGCGGGAGGCCATCGTTTTGGTTCCCGAGATCGCGCTCACCCCGCAGGTGGTCGGGGTTTTCCGGGAAAGGGGGGAAGGGGAAGTGGAGGTGCTCCACAGTCTGCTCCGCCCCGGGGAAAGGAGGGAGGCCTGGCAGCGTATAGCCTCGGGACAGGTCAAGGTGGTGGTGGGTCCCCGCTCGGCCCTTTTTGCTCCCCTTTCCCGGGTGGGATTGATCGTTCTCGATGAGGAGCACGAGACCAGCTACAAACAGGAAGAAACCCCCCGCTACCATGCCCGGGAGGTGGCCCGGGAGAGGGCCCGCCGGGAGGGGGCCAGACTGGTGCTGGGCAGCGCCACTCCTTCTCTGGAAGCTTACGCTCTGGCTCTTCAGGGGGAGCTCCGGCTTCTGGAGCTTCCCCACCGGGTGGACGGGCGCCCCTTTCCCCCGGTACGGGTGGTGGACATGCGCTCCTCACCTTACCGCCCCTTCACCCGGATGCTCCGGGAGGCAGTGGCGGAGAGGCTGGGCCGGGGGGAGCAGGTGTTGCTCTTTCTCAACCGCCGGGGGTATTCCGGAGCCCTCCTCTGCCCGGAGTGCGGACATGTGCCCCGCTGCTCCCGCTGTCTTGTCTCCCTCACCTACTATCGCTCCTCGCCCCTCCTTCTCTGCCACTACTGTGGCCTGCGCCGCCGCGCTCCCTCCTCCTGCCCGGGGTGCGGGGGAGCCGGCCTCCGGCCTCTGGGGATGGGCACGGAGATGGTGGAGGAGTGGGTGCGGGGGGAGTTTCCCCGGGCCCGGGTGGCCCGGCTGGACGGGCAAACGGCCCGCCGGGCCGGCTACATCGAGAAGGTGTACCGGGGGTTCCGGGGGGGAGATATAGACATCCTGGTGGGGACCCAGATGGTGGCCAAGGGGTGGGACATAGAAAACGTCACCCTGGTGGGGGTGGTGAACGCCGACACCTCCCTTCACCTTCCGGATTTCCGGGCGGCGGAGAAGACTTTTCAGCTTCTCACCCAGGTGGCGGGGAGGACCGGACGGGGGTCGAAGCGGGGGGAGGTGATCGTCCAGACCTACAACCCCCATCACCACGCGGTGCGGGCCGCCTCCCGCCACGACTACCGGGACTTCTTCCAGAAGGAGTCCCTTCTCCGGGAGGAGGCCTTTCTTCCTCCGTTCTCCCGGCTTCTCCGGGTGGAGGTGACCGCCGGGGAGGAGAAGGAGGGGGAGAGGGTAGCCGGGATCCTGGCCCAGGGGGTGCGGGAGCTGGAGGTTCTGGGCCCTGCTCCCTGCCCTCTTTACCGCCTGCGGGGGACCTGGCGGTGGCACTTTATGGTTAAAGCTCGGGAGGAGGAAAAGCTTCTGGAGGCGGGTCTCAGGCTGCGGAAGGAGGGCGAGCGGTTCAGGTCCTGCCGCGTTATCCTTGATATAGACCCCGTGAGCATCCTTTGAGGTGATGGGGATGAAAGGCAAGGTGCGTTCCATACTCACCATCGGTCACCCCCTCCTGCGCCGCCGCGCCCGCCCGGTGGAGAGGGTAACCGGGGCGGTGAGGAAGCTGGCCGATGATCTTCTCGCCACCATGTACGCCCACGACGGAGTGGGGCTGGCCGCCAACCAGGTGGGGGTGGACCTCCGGGTGGTGGTGGCCGATGCCGGCGAGGGACCGGTGGTGCTGGTGAACCCGGAGATCCTGGGCCGTACCGGAGAGGAGGTAGGGGTGGAGGGCTGCCTGAGCGTCCCCGGCCTGGCCGGGGAGGTGGTCCGGGCCCAGGAGGTGCGGGTGCGGGCCCTCGACCTCCGGGGGGAGGTTAGGTGGCTTGAGGCCTCCGGGCTTCTGGCCCGGGTCATCCAGCACGAGGTGGATCACTTAGACGGGATTCTCTTCGTGGACCGGGCCCTCCGGGTGTGGGAGGTGCCGCCCGAGAGCCGGGTGCGCTTCATATTTATGGGGACACCGGAGTTCTCCGCCCGGGTGCTGGAGGGACTTCTGGAGGGGGAGGCCAGGCCGGTGGCCGTGGTCACCCGCCCCGACCGCCCCCGGGGGAGAGGGTGGAAGGAAAGACCTTCCCCGGTCAAGGAGCTGGCGTTGCAAAAGGGAATAGAGATTTGGCAGCCAGAAAGGCTTTCCGACCCCTCGTTTTTGGATAAAGTGCGGGAAGCGGAGCCCGAGGTTATTCTGGTGGCGGGCTACGGAGCCATCCTTCCCTCTTCTCTTCTGGAGATTCCCCCCTGGGGGGGACTGAACCTGCACCCGTCGCTTTTGCCCCGCTACCGGGGCATGGCGCCGGTGATCCGGGCCCTGATGAGCGGGGAGGAGAGCACCGGGGTCACCGTGGCCCGCATGACCTCCCGGGTGGACGCCGGGGATATAGTGTTTCAGGAGAGGGTGGAGATTCTCCCGGAGGACAACCGGGAGAGCCTGGAGCGGAAGCTGGCTCGGGTGGGAGCGGGGCTCCTTTTGCGCGCTTTGCGCCTGATCGCCCGGGGAGAGGGGCTTCCCTCCAGGTCGCAGGATGAATCCCAGGCCACCTATGCCCCTCCCCTCCGGCCGGAGGAGGAGTGGATAGATTGGACTTGCCCGGCCCGGGAGATAGTGAACCTGGTGCGGGCTCTGGCCCCTTCTCCCGGGGCCTCGGCCCTCGTCGGGGGGCGGCTCATCAAGGTTTTGCGGGCCGAGGCGGTGGAGGGGAGAGGCCTTCCCGGAGAGGTGCTGGAGGTGGGCGGGGAGAGCTTCACCGTGGCTGCCGGAGAGGGAGCGGTACGGGTGCTGGCGGTCAAGCCCGCCGGCGGGCGGGCCATGGAGGCGGGGGCCTACCTGCGCGGCCACCGGCTACTCCCGGGGGAGGTGGTGAGTTCCCGGGGGTGAGGAAACTCCAGGGGCTGACCCCGGAGGAGCTTTCCGCCTGGGCGGAAGCCCGGGGCTGGCCTTCTTACCGGGGGAGGCAGATCTTCGGCTGGATTCACCGGAAGCTGGTCACCTCTTTCCGGGAGATGACCGATCTCCCTCTGGAAGTCCGGGAGGAGCTTTCCCGGGAGGAAGAAAGCCTTCTTCACCGCCTTTTGGTCCTGGATAGAAGGGAGGATCCCGAGGAGGGGGTGAGAAAGCTCCTTTTCGGGCTCGAGGACGGGGAGACGGTGGAAGCGGTGTTTATGCGCCACCGCTACGGCTGGACCGCCTGCCTCTCCGTCCAGGTGGGCTGCCGCATGGGCTGCGTGTTTTGCGCTTCGGCCCGCGGGGGCCTGCGCCGTAACCTCCTGGCGGGGGAGATGGTGGAGGAGCTCTTAGCTCTCGAGCGGGAGCTAGGGACCTGGAGGCAGGCCGGCTCGGAGCGGTCTCCCTCGTCTCCGGGGACCGGGGAAGCGGGCTTGGCCCTTCCGGAGCCCCGAATCTCCCGCGTCGTCTTCATGGGCATGGGCGAGCCCCTCGACAACTACGAGGAGCTCCTGCGGGCCATCCGCATCCTCCACCATCCCCAGGGCCGGAATATCGGCTACCGCCACTTCACCGTCTCCACCTCTGGTCTCGTTCCCGGCATCCGCCGGCTGGCGGAGGAGGGCCTGCCCCTCGGCCTGGCCATATCCCTCCACGCCCCCAATGACCATATCCGCCAGAAGCTCATGCCCGTGGCCGGCCGCTACCCCATCCGGGAGATCCTGGAGGCGGCGGACCTTTACGCGGAGAGGACCGGGCGGCGGGTGACCTACGAGTACGTGCTCATAGGCGGGGTGAACGACCTCACCGAGCACGCCCTGGAGCTGGGTAGGCTCCTCCGGGGACGTCTCTGTCACGTCAACCTTATCCCCTGGAATCCGGTGGAGGATTCCCCCGCCTGGCTGCACGGCTGGGAGACCCGGGGCATGGAGCCTCAAAGAGAGAAGGCGAATCTCTCCCGGTTTGCCGCCATCCTCCGTAGCATGGGCTTGGCTGTTACCGTGCGCCGCTCCCTGGGGCGGCGGATCGAGGCCGGCTGCGGCCAGCTCCGAAGGGCGGCGGTGCGGAAGGCGCCGGCGGAGAATCGGCTTTGAGGATCAGCGTCCAGAGCGACCGGGGACTGGTCAGGGAGCAGAACGAGGACTACGTGGGGGTGTGGGAGCTTCCCTCGAGCGGGTTGCTCTTCGCCGTGGCCGACGGCATGGGAGGACACGAGCGGGGGGAGGTGGCTGCCTCTTTAGCCGTGATCACCCTTTGGGAGACTTTTCGTAAGGGCGACGGAAGGGAATGGGGGGAGCTCATGGAGGAGGCCTTCCAGCGGGCCAACCGACGTATCTACCGCCTGGCCCGGCGGCGAAGGCATATAATGGGCACCACCCTTACGGCGGCTCTGGTCCACCGGACCGTTTCCGGGGAGGCGGAGCTGGTAGTGGGCCACGTGGGCGATAGCAAGGCCTACCTTTTGCGCGGCGGGGTCTTCTGGCAGCTTAGCCGGGACCATTCGGTGGTGGGGGAGCTCATGCGCAACGGGGGTTTGAGCGAGTGGGAGGCCAAAAGACATCCCCAGCGGCACCTGCTCACCCGGGCTTTGGGAGTGGAATGGGTGGTGGAAGTGGACGTGCACCGGGAGAGGATCTGGCCGGGGGACATAGTGCTTCTGGCCACCGACGGGCTGAGCAATCTCGTGTCCGCTCCGGAGATCCGGGAGATTGTCCTCTCCGGGCGGGAGGATTTCCCCTCCCTGGCTCCCCGGCTCTGCCGGCTGGCCAACGACCGGGGGGGTTATGACAACGTCTCGGTGGTAGCGGTAGAGGTCTAGGATGATCGGGACGGTGCTGAACGGCCGGTACGAGATCCTGGAGAAGCTCGGAGGCGGGGGGATGGCCGTGGTCTACAAGGCCCGGGACGTCTATTTGAGCCGCCCCGTCTCCCTCAAGGTCCTGCGGCCGCAATTCTCCCACGACGCCGAGTTTCTGGCCCGCTTCCGCCGGGAAGCCCAGGCGGTGGCTAGCCTCTCCCACCCCAACATCGTCTCCCTCTACGACGTGGGCGAGGATGGAGACGTGCGCTACCTGGTCATGGAGTACGTGGAGGGGGTGACCCTCAAGGACCGCATCGCCGAGAAGGGGCCGCTTCCTCCCGCCGAGGCGGTGCGCATCGCGGTGGAGATCCTGGATGCTTTGGAGCACGCCCACTCCCGCCGGGTGATCCACCGGGACATAAAGCCCCACAACATCCTCCTCGATCGGTTCGACAAAGTTAAGGTGACCGACTTCGGGATCGCCCGGGCCTTGAACGGCACCACCCTGGTCCACACCGGGAACATCGTGGGCTCGGCTTACTACTTCTCTCCCGAGCAGGCTCAGGGGAGGATCTCCGACGAGCGCTCCGACCTCTACTCCGTGGGGGTGGTACTCTACGAGATGCTCACCGGGAGGGTCCCCTTCCAGGGGGAAAGCCCGGTGGCCGTGGCCTTGAAGCACGTCCAGGAGGAGCCCGTCCCTCCCTCGCATATAAATCCCCAGGTGCCTCCGGGGTTGGATCAGGTGGTGGCTCGAGCCCTGGCCAAGGACCCCTCCCGGCGGTATCAGTCGGCAGCCGAGTTCCGGCGCGACCTTTTGAGCGTGGGTCTCGGTGGACGGCCGCGCCGGCCGGAGAAAATGGGGGTCGGACGTCCCGCCCTGCAGGTTTTTTTCTTTTGGCTCGGGCTTCTCCTGGTCTTCCTCGCCGCCTTAGGCTTCGGGATCTACCTCTTCCACCGCTGGTTCGAGGTGCCCACGGTCCGGGTGCCCGATGTGCGCCGGGAGGATCTGGTGGTGGCCCAGGAGCGGCTCCAGGCGGCGGGATTGAGGGGGGAGGTGGTGGGCCACCGGTTCGATTCCGAGGTCCCGGCCAACTACGTCCTGGAGCAGGATCCTCCGCCGGGGGAGGAGGTGAAGAGGGGGAGGAAGGTGGAGCTTCTTCTCTCCCGGGGGCCGGAGCTGGTGCTGGTGCCCGGGGTGGTGGGAAAGACCCGGGACGAAGCCCTGGTGATCCTGGAGAACGCGGGGCTCAAGGGGGAGGAAACCCAGGCCTACGATGAGCGGGTGCCGGCGGAGGTAGTCATTTCCCAGCGGCCGGCGGAGGGGAACCGGGTGGGAAAGGGGACTACGGTCTCCCTGGTGGTGAGCAAGGGTCCTCCTCCGCCTCCCTTCCCCATGCCCGACCTCCGGGGTCAGACCCAGGACGAGGCCCGCCGCTCTCTGGCGGCGGCCGGGCTGCGTCTCGGGGAGGTGCGGGAGGAGCTGGGCAGTTATCCCCGGGGGCAGGTGGCGGGGCAGGATCCTCCGCCCGGGACCCGGGTGCGGGAAGGGGAGGTGGTGAACCTCGTCGTTTCCGCGGGTTGCGCCCGGGAGAGCCGGCGGGTCTACCCGGTGACCGAGGAGGCCACGGTGCGGGTGCTGCTCGTGGACCGGGCGGGGGAAAGGGTGCTCCACGAAGCACCCCATGTTCCCGGGGATCAGGTGGAGGTGATCGCCTGCTGGAGCGGGGAGGTGGCCCGGATCCAGATCTTCTATGACGGCCTCCTGGCTGGCGAAGAAGTGCTCACCCCGTAGTGGGCTAGGGCGCCGAAGAGGAGCCAGAAGGGCACTTCCCAGACGGAGGGGAGAAGTGGGCGTACTTCCCGGCCTCTGGTGACAATGATGCCGAGGCGCCATGGCGGGTACCGGTCTGGGCCGGAACCATTTTCTCCGCTGACCGGGAGTCTGGGCGCTGGTCCTCTGACTCCGGAACCGAGGGCAGTCAGTGTTTCCGCCAGCGGGCGGGCGTCCACGGGGTGAGCTTGCTCGCTCATTTTGGCCTCCAGCAGGAGGAGGCGATCAGGTCCGGTGAGCACGAAGTCCACCTCCCGGCCTGCCCGAGTGCGGTAGAAATGAAGCTCCGGCGGCTCCTCCTGCCAGGAGGACCAGCGCAGAAGCTCGTCCAGTACCGCCGTCTCATAGATTGGTCCGTCCAGGATGCCGAGCTTGCCTGCCAGGAGGGCGGCCAGGGCGGGATCCGTCCAGTAAAGCTTGGGGGATTTTATCAGGCGGGCTGTGGCAGTGGGAGCAGCGGGTCGGAGGAGGTAGGTTTGATAGGAGATTTCGAGGAAGCGGAGGTAGCGGCGAACGGTGTTCACGGCCACGCCCAGTTCCCGGGCCACCTCACTGGCGTTGAATAGCTGGGCTGTTCGGGCGGCAAGGAGGTTCTGGGCCAGAGCGAACTCGTCGAGATCCGCTACCCTTCCCAGATCGGCCAGATCCCGCTCGAGGTAGGTCCGGCGGAAGTCGCGTAACCAGGGTGCCCGCTCGCTCGGGGGGAGGTGGTCAAGGGCCGGGTAGCCGCCCCACAGGAGGTGGACCTCAGCCCGTGCCCGCCAGGTGCGAGCCTCTTCGGCTGTGGGGGGCGAGGACGAAAGGTGTTGGAGAACCCGTTCGCCCTCCTGCCAGAGGGTATCGAGGACAGAGGGAGAAGCCTCGGCAGTCTCCACCCTCTCGCAGAGGGCTAGGGGCCAGAGCTCGAGGAGGGAGGCTCTTCCGGCTAGAGTTTCCCTCACCTGGCGGAGAAGCAGGATCTGGGAGGAGCCGAGCAGGAGGAAGCGCCGTCCCCGGTCGGCGAGGAGCTTCACCGCGTCGAGCAGAATCGGCTGCTTCTGGATCTCATCCAGCACCACCAGACGCTGGTGGTGATCGAGGCGCCGCACGGGATCGGCAGCCAGGCGCAGGCGCTCGTCCGGATCGTCCAGGGTGAAATAGACCGGTTCTTCTTCTCCTAGAGCAGGGAAAAGGTGGCGGACCAGCGTGGTCTTCCCTGCCTGGCGGGAGCCGGTCAGCACCACCACCGGCCGGTGGCGGAGCCGCCGGACGAGAAGAGACGTTATCCGCCGGGGGAATATAATCATCCCCGTTATTATATCCTTCTTATTGAAATAAGACCTGGCATATTTTCAAAGACGTTGCTGATCTTTAGCGCTTCCTTTGCATCCCGGGGCCTCTTACCCCGAGACTGAACAGAGGATAGCGTACACCGAGAGGGATGGTGGCCCGACGAACCCCCCTACGGGGAGGTGGTCAGGAAGTGCTTGATGGCCTCGGCGAGAAGGTGGAAATCGCCCTGGCGCTTCTTCAGGATTCCGTAGACCACGTGGGGATCCACTCTGGCATAGTCGTGCACCATCAAATTGCGAAAGCTGGCCATTCGCTCCGCCGTCTCCAGTAACGGGGGAGGAAGCACACCGTTTTCGGCGAGAACCCGGAAGACATCCCGATTGGATTCCGGGGTTCGCCACCGGTGAAGCGATATAAGCTGATGCCCTACATCCAGGAGGCACTCTATGGCCAGATGCAGGGTGCGCTCTATGCCCCGTCGACGCATGACGTCGGCCAGGAATTCTTGCAGATCAAGATCTTTTTGGTCTTCCAGTTCCGATAAATATCCGGAGAGTTCGCCTAGTTTCTCCCAAATTCGTTCCTGGGCGGTCATGGGTTACTCCGGAGCGCTTGGATATGTTTTCTCCGTCGGGGGAGGAAGTCCAGAGCCTCGGCCAGCCGGCGGGCCTCCACCTCCACCCGGCGATCCCGGTCCCGCTCCCATAAGAGGAGGCCTTCTTTTAGTATCTCGTAGGCCAAAGCGGGAGGGACCCGCTCGAGATCCAGGAGATGGACTTTGAGGGGACGCAGGTTCTCCTCGAGGTCCGCTAGGATCTCTCCCCGGCGAAAGAAGGCTTCGTCCGGGGTTAGGGGATGAAACACCAGGGCCAGATCCAGGTCACTCTCAGCCTGGGCTTTGCCCCGGGCTCGGGAGCCGAAAAGGTATAAGGCGGCGACCTCCTCCCTGGTGCGGAGGATTTTCTTTATTTTTTCGGTCCACTCTTCCGGTAGCAGGGGAGTCCCCACGGCTAAAGTCTATCGCCATGCGGAGGGTTTGGCTATTCCCGTTTCCAAGAGGAGGGCCACCACCTGGGTGGTTGACCGGCAACCGGTCTTCTTCAGGATGAGGGAGGAGAGGTTTCTCACTCTTTTTTCGCTTACCCTCCACCTATAGGCGATCTCTTTGAGGGGCACTCCTTGGGAGCGGAGGAAGAGGAGTTCGAGGTCGCGGCAGGTGAGCCGGAGG
>Ga0197143_1000982_pt1 | contig 26069 bp, 21 predicted proteins | sample GBS70_MetaG_FD_148603 | JGI IMG/M metagenome (GOLD analysis project Ga0197143, IMG submission 148603) | Sediment microbial communities from Great Boiling Springs, Gerlach, Nevada, United States - GBS 70_MetaG | ecosystem: Environmental > Aquatic > Thermal springs > Hot (42-90C) > Sediment... | reverse complement strand
CCTCCTCATCAATTTTTATGCTTTTTTACCTTCTTAATTTAATTTTTTTATTTCTTTTTTGGTCCCTCAAGTGTTCGCCTTACCTCATTCATCAATGATATTTGCCCTTTGAAGTCTTGTCAAGAGGTCGCGTTGCTTCATTAAAATTAAAATTTCTACCCGAAAATTTTTTAATGGAAAAGAGAGGAGAAGAAGATAACAAATAGACTTCAAACCAGGCTCTTGATAGAAGAAAAAAGAAGAAACTTAAATGAGGACACACTTCCCTCCAGAATTATATCAAAAAGGGAAGGAGAAAAGGAAAGTAATCAGAGTGTAGGCTCTCCTTGTGATAAGGCGAGACCTGTTTGGAGGGTTGGGACCCAGGTCGTATTGACATGCATCCTTATAAACCTAAAAATCGTGGTAAATGTCCCATAAATAGAGAGTAAAGAAGGGAAAAATGGAGGGGAAAGGGGAAAAGAGGAGAAGAAAACAGGGGAATGGAGAAAAAATCCAAAAAGAAAAACCAAAAATAACCCCAAAACCCTGAAAATTAAACCACGGGGTTTTTCAGAAAGCATTACGGAATAAACTTGATAAGTTAAATTTTTAAAGATATAGTAGATAACATGGCTGAAAAGAAAGTTTCTTCTGAAAAGATAGATAGGATGGTGGAGAAGGCATATTTTTCTGGCGAGGATGTATTAAAAAAATTTTTCAAAGAGATAAAAGAAATTGCCATGGAAAATGGAATATTACCTTCATCCCTTCACAACCCCTATAAGGATTTTGGAAAAAAGGGTCCGGAATTTACTGTTCCTGCATTTAATATAAGATTTCTCCCATATCACACAATGAGGGCTATATTTAGAAAAGCTGTGGAGATGGAAGTAGGATGGTTTATAATGGAAATAGCAAGGTCTGAAATAGGATATACAGGACATACTCCGCTTATGTATTCCCTTCTCGTCCTTGCTTCCGCATTGAGGGAAGGTTTTGAGGGGCCTGTTTTTATTCAGGCTGACCACTTCCAGCTAAGCAGAGAGAAATTCTTTGAAAATCCTGATAAAGAGGTTTCAATGTTGAAAAACCTTATAATATCGGCGATTGAGGCGGATTTTTACAACATAGACATTGATGCCTCAACTCTCGTCTCAGTTGAAGAGAAAGACCCTTTTAAAGAGCAGGAAAAAAACGGAATTGTAACAGCAGAACTAACAGAGTTCATAAGAAAGAACCAGCCAAACGGAATTAATATAAATATAGGTGGTGAGATTGGAGAAATAGGAAAAAGGAACAGCACTCCCGAAGACTTAATCGCATTTATGGAGATATATCTTGGAGAAATAAGGAGGAGAGATATTGAAGAGGGACTCACAAAAATAAGCATACAGACAGGGACAAAGCACGGAGGTTTTGTTCTTCAGGATGGCTCTGTGGCTAAAATAGATGTGGATTTTGAAACGATTGAGAAGCTTTCAAAAATATCAAGGGAAAAATATGGACTTGGGGGAGTTGTTCAGCATGGAGCATCTACTCTTCCGAAGGAGCTCTTTAAAAAATTTCCCGAGGTGGGAACACTTGAAATCCACCTCGCAACAGAGTTCCAGAACATCCTCTTCAATTGCAATTCCATCCCAGAGGAGATAAAAAAAGACATGTTTGAATACATAATGAGGAAATACGGAAATGAAAAAAAGGCAGATGAAACGGAGGAGCAATTCTTTTACAGGATGAGAAAGTTCTGTGCAGGAGAATTTAACAAAAAACTGTGGACTCTACCCGATGAGAACAAAAATGGGTATATAGAGGAAATAGAGAAGTATGTCGAGTTTATTTTTACTTCTCTCGGGGTGAAAGGGACAATTCGTGAGAGTAGGCAAATTCTGCCCCCCAGAGCATCACCGCTATAGAAAAGTAAACCCATAGAACTGCTATGATCAATGTGCTTATTGAACCGTAGATGAGGTTTATCTTTGTTATTGCTGACATATACCAGAGAAAAATATATCTTCCTATTTCCCACACAAATACTGCCGAAAGCCCGCCATATATCACCGACATCTTTTGGACGCTTCTTGATGGAAGGAAGTAGTAAATGAAACAGCAGAAGGAAAAGTAGAAAAGTGGAGGAAAGATATATCTGCTGAATATACCTGTTTGGGGAATGTAGATATTCGCCTTTGAACTGGCAATTCTAACAAGCGTTAAATAGATTGCTTTGCCCATGACCATTCCAAGTATTATTATGCATACGACAAACACGCTGCCGAGTGATGTAAGATGTCTTTTAAATGTTTTTATTTTCCCTGTTTTAAAAACTCCATCAAGAGCCTTTGAGGTTGAAGAAAAGACAAGAGTGGCAGCCCACAGGGTGATTATAAAACCAATGATTCCAAGAGCGTGAATAGAGATGGACGGATTTTCAAGGTTTGTCATAATCTCTTGTGGAACAGTCGGAAAAAGCCTTGAAGCGAAATCAATAAGAGAGGACATAATAAAAGATTTTGCACCGTAAACCTTTGCTGTGAAAAGGATACTTAAAAGGATAAGGGGAACAAGGGAAAGGATTGCAAAGTAAGAAAGGGCGGCGGATGTATAAAGGCAGTCGTCGTTATTGAAGTTTTTCAATGCGGTCCAGAAGATACCTGCCAGTTTTCGCACCTTCATAAAGAAATTTTATATATCAAAAATTTTCCTTTCAATGCAATTTTACTGCATGTTTCTGTAGAACTCCTTTCTTAACTTTTGTAACCTTCTTTCCAGAAAGTAGGAATTTTTAACAGGTGAATATCTCCGCGGGTTTGGAAGAACAGCGGCAAGCCTCAGTGCTTCTTCATCAGTAAGTGAGTCCGCATGCTTTTTAAAATAATGAAGAGATGCCTCCTCTGCTCCAAATATTCCATCTCCCCATTCAACAATGTTTAGATATATCTCAAGAATTCTCTTTTTTGAAAGAAAAGCTTCAATTTCAAGTGTCAAAACAGCCTCATATATTTTTCTAAAAATGCTCTTTTTGGGATTCAAAAATAGATTTTTTGCTACCTGCTGGGAAATTGTGCTTCCTCCCCTTACAAACCTCCTCTCTTTAAGATTCACCTTTATGGCATATTTTATCCCCTCAATATCAAATCCATTATGTTCCCAGAACTTTGAATCCTCAGAGATTATAACCGCCTTTACAAGATTTGAGGAGATTCGGGATAGCGGAACCCATTCCTGTTTTATTTTTAAAACTCTCTCCCTTTTTTTCTCTTCCTTGATGCGATATTTCATTAAAGAGGTTATCTTCGGGTTATAAAAATTTAACACTATTATATGAACTGGTTTAAAGACATAGAGTATGAGAAGAATAGCTCCACTTGCCACAATCCATTTTCTTTCCCTTTTATTCTTCAATTTTTTTATTAATCCTGTCTAATACCTCTTTTACAGTCATCCCCTTCTTTTCTGCCATCCTCTTAATGCTTGAATACTCATAAGAAAAATTTGTAAGTTTTCCATCCCAGTATGCCTTTTTGACCGTTATTTTTTCCCTTCCAAAATTAGCAACCTCTTTTTTCCTTAAAAGTTCAATTCTTCCAACAGAATAATATCTCAATCCTATTGTTGTCGTTGCTCTAAAAAGAATTGAAGAAAGTTCTGTTAATTTCTTCTTTTCGCAGAGAATGGATACAAGATAACCCGGTCTTGATTTTTTCATTATTATGGGCGTTATGTAAACCTCTAAGGCTCCACAAGAAAGAGCCTTTTCAAAAAGGTCTTCAAACATGAATGGTGGCATATCATCAATGTTCGCTTCAATAACAATTATTTCCTCCTCCTTTATTTCATTGCATATTATAGACCTTAAAGCGTCGGGGAAAGGATTATCTTCATATTTTCCCAATCCATAACCTATCTTTTCAGGAGAAAATCTTAAGGTGGAACTAAAATTTGCCTCAAGGACCTTAAGAATCAATGCCCCTGTAGGAGTCGTAAGTTCTCCTGTTCCCTCTCTGAATACTGGAAAGCCCTTCAAAATCTCCAGCGTTACAGGAGCGGGAGATGGAAGAAACCCGTGAAGGGATTTAATAAAACCTCCTCCTATATTAACAGGAGCTGAACAAACCTTTTCAATCCCAAAAATTTCTTTTGAGAGGATGGCTCCTGCTATGTCCACCAGTGTGTCAAGGGTTCCAAGTTCGTGAAGATGAAGATTATCAATTTTCTCTCCGTGAACCCTTGATTCCGCGGAGAAAAGGATTTCAAAAGCAGATATTATTTTTTCTTTTATGGATTTTTTGAAGGAAAGGTTTTTTAAAATTTCTCTGAGCCCTCTATAGGTTTTAAATATCTGTTTCTTGCCTCCTTTTATTTCAACCCTGTGACCTATCAATCCCTTCGTCTCCGCTTTTTTAGCCTTTATTTCAAAACCTCCAATTCCGCCCTTCTTGAGTTCCTCTTCCAGTTTTTTATGTGAAAATCCCATGTCAAAAAGGGAGGCAAGAAACATATCTCCTGAAATGCCGGAAAATGGGTCAAGATAAAGAACTTTCAAATTTTTACCTTTCTTTCTTTAATCATCCTTTCATAGGCAGGCGTAAGCCTCGTGAAAAATATGAGGAGGTCAGCTACATCGGTGGAAGAATGGGCACCCTTTCCACCATCTCCATAAAATATGTTTACAACCTTTCCTTTAAATAGAACAGGTATTATGAATGCGGTTACCGGCTCTCCTCCTATTATCTCTAAGAAATCTTGTGGTATGCCTGATAATTTTCCAACGAAATGGCTCTTTGTTTGGAAGACAAATTTAAAAGTTCCCATTTCATCTATATTTTTGACAAATCTCCTGAACTTCTGTCTGTTAACTCCTTCTCCTATTCCATCCCATCCAATGAGTTTATTCTTCATGATGACAAAAAGACATCCTCTTTTGAACCTGTTCATCGCAAGTTTAAGCACTACCTCTCCAAGCTCCTCTCTGTTTTTTACCCGATCAAGAAGTGATTTTGCCTCTTCCAGGGAAACAGGTATAAGCTCCTCTTCAATTTCAACCTCTATCTCCTCTTCCATTGCCGGGATTTCGGGTTTCAACATATAGAGCTTCTCAAAATCCTCCTGTGAAAGGAGCTCCTGCGTTTTTAACTCCTCCCTTTTCTCGGGAATTTTTTCAACTTTTTCACCCCCGGGTTTTAAATACTCCTCCCTCTCCCTTTTTGTGAGGAGAATATATCTTGTCTCCCTTTTTATTCCGTAATACCTCTCCAGAAGGTATTTTATCAGGATTTCAGGAAGAATATAAGGTTTAATTTTTAAGCCGGTTGAAAAGGCTATTTCGTCTATAACCTCAAGATTTTCTGGTTCCTCCATTATGAGGTGGAGGGTTTTGTTTTCTTTTTTGAATGGAATCACACGATATTTTTTTACCATTTCCTTTGGTATAAGAGAAAGGATGTCTGGAGGAATGTTTTCTATCTGAGAATAGGGAGGAAGCTGAACACCGTGCTGAAGGCTCAAGAAAACTGCAAGGGAATTTACGGAGATATAACCGAGTTCCACAAGATTCGTCCCAATTTTTCCTCCGAATATGACCTGAGATTCTACTGCCTCCTCAAGCTGTTTTTTGGTCACAATTCCGTTTTCAATTAGTATTTCTCCAAGCCTTTTCATTTTTTATAGTATATCTGAACGGAAAAATGTTTCAATTGGTTCCCAGCTGGCTTTTGAAAAACCTTAATGCATTTTCATAAAAAATTTTTTTAACCTCCTCTTCTTTAAATCCAGCTTTTATAAGGGCATGAGCGAGGTTCTGATATTTTGAAACATCCTCCAGACCCTTTGGGACCGAGAATATGAAGCCATCAAAATCAGAGCCAATGCTTATAATGTCTGTCCCGAATTTCTCCGCTATATATGCTATATGACGGACAAGGTGCTCTATTTTCCTTGAAAAAATTGATGACAAAAAATATGGATAAAAAATTATCCCTATTATCCCGCCCGCTTCTTTTATCGCATTTATCTGCTCGTCAGATAAATTTCTCCACATATTTTTTACCCCACAAACACCTGTATGAGAAACAAACGGCGGTTTTTCTGAGTTTTCAATGGCGTCAAAGAAGCCCTTATAACTTATGTGGGCGAGGTCTACAATTATTCCCTCTTTATTCAATTCTTTAACCAGTTCTATCCCCTTTTTTGTGAGCCCTTCGTTCTTGAACTTCTTTCTCACAGAGGGACACGCATATACTGTCTTTGTAAAATGGCACAATGTAAAATATCTAACACCCTTCACTTTCAAAACAGAAATCATTGATAAATCATCCTCAATTGCATGCGAACCCTCTACACCGAGTATAACCCCTATCTTTCCATCTAAATCAAGTTCATCTTTATTTCTTATAAGATGAAGTTGGGGTTTCGCCTTAAAAACACCTTCAATGTGGCTCAATGTTTTTAATGTTCTTTCCTTTTTTCTTCTTATATAAGGAGGCACTACTATTCCAAATCCACCTATTTTCAATCCACCCTCTATCGCCCTTGGGATGTCAAAGTGATTGAAGAGAGGAGTGAATCCAAATATGTGCCTGTGCCTTTTTCCTATATTGTATCCAAATCTTTCAGTCCATATAAATGTGTCAATGTGAAGGTCTATTACAGGGAACAATTAAAATAAAAAGAGCGGGAAACGGGATTCGAACCCGCGACCCCCGCCATGGCAAGGCGGTGCTCTACCGCTGAGCTACTCCCGCATTTTTTATATTTCTACACCATTTTTAGTATAATTTCAAGCTCTTGCTTCCATTATTGAATTAAAAGACTTCAAGTGATTCAAAAGCCTTTTCTCCCAGTTTAAAGAAACGATATATCACCTCTAAATGTAAAATTATAAGGGTAAAAATGAAAATTATGCTCAGGAAAATCTGATACGAATAAACGGACAAATTTAAGGAAAGTTTAAAAAATGTATAGATTGGCACAGCGCTTAACAACACTGAGATTCCAACATAAAGAAGACTTAAAATCATGTAGATGAATCCGCCATATCCCATAGGAATCTGAGCCACATTTTCATATTTGAAATTTGGATAAAGGGTTCCTATTCCAATTCCAAGGCTTACAAGTCCGACCACTATAATTGCAATATGAATTGCCGATACAACCATCATAAATTTTGTGGTGTGAAGTAAAAAATTTGTAGCAATGATAAGGATTTCAGCGAGGACGAAAAGTGGTAAGAAGCCTGTAACAGCCTTGCTCATAAGGAATTTTCGCGGCGAAATAGGAGCGTTTTTGATAACCCATATAGCTTCGCCTTCAAGACTAACCGCAGAATACAAAAACCTCGTGGCAACCGCTGCCACGACGAAACCCGCCAGTCCTTTATTGACAAAGGCTACGAAATTCTCCATATATAATGTGGGAAAGGGGAGTCTGTCAAGGGGGAGGACATAGTAATTGTATAAATATACTGCTATGAGGGCTGCGAGGAGAAATATCTGTGACCACTGGGCAGTGTCTCTGAAGAAGATTTTGACATCTTTTAAAAGAAATGCCCGGAAAACCCTCCCTGCCGGGCGAAGAAAGAAAAAGAACAATTTATTAAAAATTGTGGAGCGAGTGATAGGTGCACCTTTAGCTTCTTGTGCCTTTGACCACGCTATTTTATCTGTGAATCTGTAAAGAAGCATGGTGAGGTAAGTTATGGACACGGAACCGGTTAAAAGTAGAAAAAGAAATTCAACATTTATTTTTCCGCTTAATGCGTCAAAACTTATCTTTGTAAGCCAGTATGAGGGAAGGTAAAATTTTTCGGGCATGTAAAGGGACGAGATGTAGTTTGCGAGGTCTCTGAACCTTTCAGGGTCAACAAGCCTTTCCGGTCTTAAAACCCTTATCAGGATGTAAAGGGCTATACCAAAGAACACTGCGGTTATAAAGAGAAAATCTCTTGCTTTTCTCGCGGGAAATACAGTGACGAGAAAAAAGGAAATGGCAGAACCTATCGCACAGGGTATCAGGAGGAAAAGGAAAAAGGCGGGGATGGAGGTTAAGTAATAGGTAAGAGAGGCTTTATAAACATATCCGTATGAGAATAGGACAGGAAGAAAAAAGAACATAACGAGATAGGAGCTCATTATAAGGGTATAAACGAACCTTGATAGGAATAGGTCGTAAGTAGCTACAGGAGAGGATTTTATCAGATTTAAGTCTTCTGAAAAGAAATAGGTTGAAAACGCGGTTATTAAATTGCTCATTATGAGGACGAAAAAAAAGGAGAGATATATTATTGAAAGAACCTTTCTTGTGAGGATTTCTCCTATTAATTCAATTGAACGGAAATATAAAAGAAGTTTGGTCATTGCCCAGAATGAGACACTCAAAATTAAAAGAGCGATGAAAAGAATGCTAAAAAACCTTAAAAAATCGTCTCTCTCAACCGGTCTTATCTTTCTAAATATGGATTTTAGAAGGGGAAGGAGGAGTTTCTTTATCATTTTATAGGAATTTCTTTGCCGGTGAGTTTCAGAAAAATAGTTTCAAGGTCAGGAGATTCCGTCTTTGCTTTTTTCCGAAGTTCATCAATTGTCCCCTCTGCAATAAGTTTTCCGTTGTTTATGATGCCTATCTTCGTGCACACTTCTTCCGCTATTTCAAGTATATGCGTTGACATGAAAACTGTTCGCCCCATTTCTTGCATTTTCCTGAAGAGATTTTTCAACATTCTTATTCCGATGGGGTCAAGTCCGATCATTGGTTCGTCAACTATAAATACCGAAGGATTATGAAGGAAGGCGCCAGCCATCACGAGCCTTTGTTTCATCCCGTGGGAATAACTCTCAATAAGCTCATCCGCCCATTCTAAAAGGTCAAAGAGTTCAAGCATTTCTTCTATTTTTCTTTCCCTTTCTCCTTCTACTTCATAAAGGTCTCCTACGAATTGCAAAAATTCCTTTCCGGTAAGTTTTCCGTAAAGGAACGGTCTATCGGGAACAAAGCCTATAATTCTTTTTGCCTTTTCCGGCTCTTTCCATATATCCATACCATTTATAATAACTCTTCCATAAGTGGGTTTTAATAGACCCGCCATTATTTTTAAGGTAGTTGTCTTTCCCGCTCCATTAGGACCCAAAAATCCGAAAATCTCTCCATCTTTTATCTCAAGGTTGAGAGAATCTATGGCTTTTGTCTTTCCAAATTCCTTCGTAAGGTTTTCAATGAGTATCATTCAGCCTTTATAACCTCAATCTTTATCTTGCCAAGTCCCTTTATGGCGTCAATCCATTCCGATATTCCACCCTCTCCGAGCTTTATGTGGCTCAAATCGGCTGGAAACTGCCCGAGGGTGGGGTCAACTGGTATCCAGTCTTTGTAAAATATCTCAGCCCATGCATGATAAAACATGAAGTCACCCTGTTGAACAAGTCCTACCGCTACCCGTGCTGGAACTCCAGCAGCCCTTGCAAGGGCTGTGAAAAGGATAGCATGCTCGTTGCAATCTCCTTTCATTGAATTCAATACATCGAGAGCCGAGGGAATCGTGAAGGAGGGTTCTTTTTTCAAATTTATAAAAACCCATTCATATATTTTTCTTGCCTTTTCTAGATTATCGGTTAATCCCCGGGTTATTTCTTTTGCCTTTGATTTAATCTCTGGCGAATTTACCTGAAGAAGTGGTTCGGGCTCAAGGAACATGCCCTCACCGAGTTCTCCTTCCTGGTTTGAATCTAATTTTGGGAGGTTGAAGGTCCCTATGACCCCGCCTTCGGTTGGTTGAAAGTTTGGAGGAGGAGTGCCTTCCCAGTTTGAAATTTTTATTGTTGCTTTCTTTGCAGATGTGAGCGGAATTCCTGTATGATTGGTCAAAGGAACCGCGGAGATGGTGATAATGTCAACTTCCTCTTCCCATCCCCTTTGTATCGCCGACTTCGGGTCTTCCCTTATTATTTCCATCCCAAGTCCACTCTTTTCCTTCAAAAGCGAACCATTTTCATCTATGTATAAATCTCCTTTTATTTCCTTGAACTCTTCCTCAATCACCATGGCTTTCACTTTTCTTCCCATTACCTCAATCTCTTCATATCCTTTAAACCTCAGGGTGACATAATCCGTAGAAAGGGTTGATGGGTCAAAAAATGGATATTTCACAACTTTCTCCTCCTTTACTTTTTCATATACTGAAAGCAGGGTCATGGGAATGAGGAGGTTTTCATTATAAGGTATGGTGATTTCCTTTTTATCCCCACCAGTTTTTATCAGGACCTTCAGAGTATTTTCAATCCTCTCACCCGTCGCCTCAAATTTCATATCGCCCGAGGATATGACAAAATCAAATCTGTCAAGTTTCCCTTCTTTAGAGATTTCTGCCTCTCCATAGGAGATTGCATTCATCTTTTTGCCCAGCATCGTCACCTTTAAGAACATCTTTTCTATAAATTTTACCCCGTTTTCTCCGGGTAGTTTTGAGATAACCTGATATCCAATTTTTCTCCCTGAAAAATATATTCCGAACCATTCCTCACCAGGAGTTGAGCCTATTTTTTCAGTCTTTGTTACTGATATTTTGAAAAAGAGAAAGTATCCTGTTGCTACAAACAAAACTATGAATGTTATTCCTATTATATGTTTCCTCATGCTTCAAAAGGGTCTTTAAGGGTTATGCCAAGCTTTTCTGTAACTTCTGTGGAAGGGCAGGTAATTTTTTGATTGGCCATTATTATCTCTTCACTGCTTATCGGAATAACTCCGTTAAAAATTCTTTCTCCCATTTTCAAAAGGGATATGGAGATTTGGGGAGAAAACCTGAAAATAACCCTTTTTTTGCCCAATTTTTTAAGAATCTTTATAATGAGTTCATCCATGCTCAGTTCCGGTCCCCCCATTTCTAAAATATCTCTCACTACCTTTTTCTGAACGATAGCAAGAAAAACTGCATTTGATATGTCCTCAACCGAAATTATTTGATTCCTCCCGCCCCTCATATCTGGAATAACGAAAACCGGAAATATAGAAAGGTTCTTTACCTTTTTGAATATCCCTCCATCCTCTCCGATCACGATGGAGGGTCTAAAAATTGTCCATTCAAGCCCGCTTTCCACAATGAATTTTTCGCCTATTTCTTTTGTTCTAAAATACCTCGTTTCAATTCCTCTTCCCACTCCGAGAGCGCTGATGTGAATAAAGCGTGTGATTTTGTTTTCCTTCAATGCGTGAAGGATGTTTATTACACCCTGGATGTGAGCTCCTTCAAAGGTATTTTCCCCTTTTTCCCTTATTATGCCCACGCAATTGATTATCACATCACATCCCCTTATGGCATCTGAGATCTGCTGAGGATAGAGGATGTTCGCTTCCCTGGTTTCAATCTTACCACCCATTTTTTCATAAAGTCTTGAGGGATTTCTTGATATCACCACTGTATAGAGCCCTTCGTCAACAAGTTTTTTTGTTATGTTTCTCCCTATAAAACCTGTGGCTCCGATTACTGCTACCTTCATGTTTTCAATTTTAAAAAAGTTTTTTTATTACATCAAGCTATCGCATTGCTTCGGCTATTTGATATTGTAGAAAAGAGGAAAGAAGTTTGCAAAAACGAAAAATTTTTGAAGAAATTCGGATAGAAACTGAAGTGAGGCAACACACATGATTTGGGGAAGAAGCTTAAATGAGGCGATGCTTTTTCCTTGCATATTCTTTTTGTTCTGGTAAAATCTGAAAACGATGAGAAACCTTATTATAATTTTTATCGTTTTAATGGGAGGAATGTTTTATTTATTATATTACAATCCCCAACCCGTTTCTTTTAAATTTGGAGGGAAAGAGATAACAACCTATATTCCAGTTCTTACAGGCATTTCTTTTCTTATAGGTGTGATATTTTCTTTTATCCTCCAACTTTTTTCCATAGTTTCTGATTGGGTTCATGAGACATTCATGAAACTCAAAACCGCAAAGGCAAGAAAAGTAGCGAGACTACTTTCTTCAGCAAAGGAGGCTTTTGAAAGGGGGGATGTTGAAGAGGCTTTAAAAATTGTTAAAGAATGCATTGAATTGAAAATAAATTCTCCTGAGCTGGTGGTTTTTCTTGCTCGACTAAAAATGGCTACCAATTCAATTGATGAGGCTGTAAAGATATTGAAGGATGAGGTCTCAAAGGAAAATCCCTCTCTGGAGGCTGTCCTTTTATATCTTGACCTCTCTTTAAAAGAAGAGCTTCCAGATGCAATAGAAATAGGTAGAAAAAAACTTTCTACTAATGGCAAATCACCTCTTTTGTTAAGGGCTATGGCGAGAGCCTGTGATAGATATCACTTCCACGATGAAGCAATTGAGTATCAGAAGAGATTGTTGAAAATGGAGGGGTGGGACATGGAGACGGAGAGAGGATTTTATGCTTACTTACTTTTCAGGAGTGGAGAAGAAAAAATAAATTCGGGTGATGAGGATGGGATAAAACTTATTAAAAAATCTATGGATTTTCTTCCCTATTTTACTCCCGCAGTTAATGAACTTATAAAAATTCATGTGAGGAATGAAGATATAAAAAAGGCAAAAGAGCTTGCTGAGCAAGCATTCAGCAAAAATCAATCACATTCAATTCTTTTATCGCTGGAGAAGGAACTTCTGGATGCTAACATGCCCGCTGAAGCGATTGAATTTTATAACAAACTTTCCGAAATGGTAAACGACCCGGCACTCAGATTTCTTACCGTAAAGCTTCTTTTAAAACTTGAAATGATTGAGCATGCAGAGGAAATTTTAAAAGAAATTCCCCAGGAACTGGCTGAGGTAATCCCTTTCAGGTATCTTTCTGCGGTTCTATCATCAAAGAAAGGAGATATTTCTTACGCGTGTAAAGTTATGGAAAACATAATAGAAAATGGCTGTTTTAGCATGTGGAAATGCACGGTGTGTAAATGGAGAGGCATTGCATATACTCCAGTATGTCCTAATTGCAGGGGTGTGGATTCAATAAGGATGAAACTGGAATGATCAGGTTTTTGCTAAAAATTATCATATTCTTCATACTTGCTATTTTTGTAATTTATCTGTTTGAATCAGGGATGATAAAAAAGGGATGGCATCACTTATTTAAGAAGACAACTGTTCAGAAAATAATTGATAAGGGGGAGAAAAAAATTAAAGAGGAAATAAAAAAGAGGGTGGAGGAGAAATTACACGATAAACAGGAAGTTGAGAAATACCCCGAAGAAGAAAGAAAGAGGATAGAGGAAATAATTAAAAAGGGTCCTCCTTAAGTCGCTTCACTTCAATGAAAATTTTCCCCTTCTTCAGCTTTCTTATCCTATTATTCCCCTTATGATGAAGAGATAGTAAGGGAGGGGATTCTTTAGTAAATATAAAAGGTTGACGAAAAAATTTTAGTGATAAAAAATCCCCTTCCACAGGTAGAATTAAGTCAGCAAAAGAAAGGAGCATTTGCAAAAGGGATAAAGTGGATTAATTACTCATACACCTTTTCTTCTTCCGCGTGGGCTTCAGCGGCGTCTTCTTCTATATTTCTTGAGGGAGGTTTTTCCATTTCAATGACTTCCTTGTAGTATTCGTGCTGAATTATGAGGTTCATAACTTCACTCGTTCCTGTCCATATGAGTCCAATTCTCGCATCCCTTAAGGCCCTTTCAACTGGATATACATTTGTGTATCCGATTCCACCCATTATCTGCATTGCGTTATTTATTACCTCCCACGCAGTTTCAGTAGAAAACTTTTTTGCTTCCGAGACGAGCCTTCTCGTGTATCCTGTGTTTCCAAATTTATCAACAGCTGATGCTGCAAAGTAAACAAGTCCCCGTGCTGCATCAAGTTTTGTGATGCTTTCTGCCACTTTGAAACTCACTCCCTGAAATTCGCGAATTTTCTTACCAAAAGCCTTTCTTTTATCGCTATATTTTGTGGCTATTTCCAGGCAACTTCTCGCTCCCCCTAAAGCTCCGGCTGCGGAGGTCATTCTTTCCGGTATCATCATTTGATAAAAGATCTCTGCTCCCCTGTTCTCTCCATAAAGGATATTTTCCACAGGAACCTTTGTGTTTTTAAAAATTATTCTTCCGGCACCTCCTCCTCTTGTTCCAAGGAGTCCGTAAAGATACTTTACTTCAACACCCATGTCCCTTTCTACTATAAAAGCGCTTATTGATTTGTGTGGTGCAGAAGATTCTCCGGTTCGAGCATAAACAAGAAATATGTCCGCTCCCTCTGCTCCCACAACAAACCTTTTCTGTCCGTTCAGGATGTAATAATTTCCATCTCTTTTTGCAATTGTGGTTGCTCCAAAAAAGTCAGAGCCTCCCCTTGGTTCTGTGAGGGCTTCCGCACAGAAAATTTCTCCTTTAAGAAGGGGTCTTAGATATTTCTCTTTTTGTTCTTCAGTTCCAAATACATTTATAGCCTCTCCTACAATACTTACTAATGCATAAAGACATGCGAGGGATGAGCCGAGGACTCCTATTTCTTCAAGGGCAATGATTTCATCTGCCCATTTTAGGTCTCTTCCGCCGTATCTTTTGGGAAATCTTAGCCCGAGGAGATTTCTTTGAGCAGCTGACTTCACATACTCTCTTGGGTAGCGCACTTTATCCGCATCCATATCTATTAATAACTGTTTTGGCACCGATTTGACGAACTCCCTTACCTCCTCCCTCAATTTTTTCTGTTCTTCTGTTAAAAGTGGCTCAAGCATTTTTCAATAATTTTCTGCAAGAAGTTCAAAATAAGCCCTTGGATGTGCGCACGCCGGGCATATTTCAGGAGCCTCTTTCCCTTCATGGATATAACCACAGTTTCTGCATTTCCATTTTACAACTTCATCCTTTTTGAATACCCTGTCGTTCTTCACATTTTCAAGAAGGGCGAGATACCTTTTTTCGTGCTGTTGTTCTGCTACTGCAATTGCTCTAAACACATTTGCAATTTCCGGAAAACCCTCTTCATCAGCGATTTTTGCAAATTCAGGGTACATCTTAGTATGTTCATAGTTTTCACCTGCTGCAGCGGCTGCCAGATTCTCTGCTGTGTTTCCAATAATTCCAGCCGGGAATGAAGCTGTGATTTCAACTTCCCCTCCTTCAAGAAATTTAAATAACCTTTTCGCATGTTCCTTTTCATTATCCGCAGTTTCAAGAAATATTGCGGCAATCTGCTCAAATCCCTCTTTTTTTGCCTGAGATGCAAAGTAAGTGTATCTGTTCCTTGCCTGAGATTCTCCTGCAAAGGCTGTTAAAAGGTTTTTTTCTGTCCTTGTTCCTTTTAATTTTTTCATATTTACACCTCCTTTTAGTTTTTATCTATTTTTATAATTTTTTTAATTTTTTTCAAGTAAACCTAATTCTTTGTGTTTTTCATAGATTTTTTGAGCCAGTGCGTCAAGATTTTTAAAATCCTTCTCAGCGGGTTCTCCTTTAACCAGGACAGAACCAAGAAATTCAGCTTTTAAATTAGAAAGAAGTCCTTTTATCTGTTCTTCTATCCTTCCTCCCCATCCATAAGAACCTATTAAAGAAAAGAATTTCAATTTTGGTCTGAGCGCATTCATGAGAGAAAGTGGCAATAAGATGGCTGGATGAATGCCTGTTAATACAGTAGGTGATCCAATTACACATGTGCATGCATCCACTAAAGCCATAGTAAATTCTCCGATGTCGGATTTTATGATGTTGAAGGGTTTTACTTTTATATCTTTCTCCGATAGTTTATCGCTCAGGTATTCTACCATTTTAAAGGTGCTTCCATACATTGACACATAGGGAATTATTACCTCATTTTTGACATTTTCAGATGTCCAGTCTTTATATGCGTCAATTATAAAAGATGGATTGTTGTAAACAACCCCGTGGCTGGGTGCGATAATTTCTATATCCAGAGCTCTTATTTTCTCGAGGTGTTTTTTAATGTTTTCTCTGAAAGGCATCATAATCTCAGCATAATATCTTTTTGCTGAGTCTAAAACTTTATACTCATCTACTGGAAAGATATCGCTGGTTGCAATGTGAGAGCCGAACAGGTCGCAGGTAAAAAGTATTTTTTCCTCTTTGAGATAGGTGAACATTGTTTCAGGCCAGTGCACCCACGGAGCAATTATAAACTGGAGGGTCTTATCTCCGAGAGAGAGGGTTTCGTTATCAGTTATTATAAAAAACTTCTCTTCCGGGATGTGATAAAAATTGACCAGCATTTCTTTACATTTCTGATTGGTTACTACTTTAGCTCCTTCATATATTTTTAAGAGGGTTGGGATGGCACCGGAATGGTCTCCTTCGGCGTGATTTGCAATTATGTAGTCAATTTTTTTTATATTAAGTTTCCTCAGGTGTTCTATCAGTTTATTTTCCTTTGGAGGATAAACGGTATCTATAAGAGCGGTTTGCTTGTTTCCGGTAATCAAGTATGAATTGTAACTTGTTCCATCAGGAAGGGGAATAAGTTCATCAAAAAGTTTTCTATCCCAGTCTATAACTCCTGCAAAATATACTCCTTTTTTTATTTCTTTTCCTTTCATCTTTTCACCTCCCTTAATCATTAAATTTAATTTTGATATAATTTTTAATTATTTCAATTTTTGATAAAATCTATTGCTTCTTTAAATCCTATTTTAAAACAGATTTTTGAGGGTTAAGTTTTTGCTTGAAATATAAAAATTTTTAAAATATATTGTCATAGAGGTATATTTTAATGAAGGAGATAAGGCTTAAGACAATAGAAATTGTAGGGTTTAAATCATTCCCAGAGAGGACAATTATTGAGATTCCAGATGGAATTACAGCCATAGTAGGTCCAAATGGATGCGGAAAGAGCAATATTTTTGACGCTATAAAATGGTGCATAGGTGAACATTCCCTCAAATCCCTGAGAATAAAATCTTCTGAAGAGGTTCTATTCGCAGGAAATGATAAAAGGAAAGAAGCACACATGTGCGAGGTAGCTCTTACATTAGAGGGGGAAATGGTAAAAAAATTAGAAAGGGTTCCTGAAGTAAGGATTGAGAGGAGATTTTATAGAGGTGGAGAGAGTGAATACTTTATTAACGGCAGAAATGCGAAACTGAAGGACATACACGATTTCTTTCTTGAAATAGGATTTTCTTCTCGTGGAATTGCAATTGTCGAACAGGGAGAAATAACCAACATAGCGACAGCGAAGCCTGAGGATTTGAGACTATATCTTGATGAGGCGAGTGGGATAATGAAATATAAACTCAGATACAGGGAAGCCTTAAAGAAATTAGAATGGACTAAGCAGGAACTTCAGAGAGTGGAAGATGTGATTGCAGAGGTGAAAAGGCAGATGAATCTCGTTCAGAAATATGCAAAAAGGGCTGAGAGGGCAAAGAAGCTTAAAGACAGGATAAAGGAACTTGAACTTACGGTCTACGGGCACGAATTCAAGGAGATGAATAAAAGGCTTATGTCCATAAATTCAGTTTTGTCCGAAATAAATAAAAACCTTGTGGAAATGAAAACAGAAATTTCAAATCTGGAAATAGAACTTGAAAAGATTTCATCGTCAGTGAGGGATGAAGAAAGTTTTATTATTCAAAAAGAAGAAGAACTTAAAATAATGCGAGAAAAGGAAGCTCAACTTAAAAGGGAAATATCCTCGCTTTATTCATCTATGATAATAAAAGAACAGAAGTTTCAATCCTTATGCAGCTCAATTAAGGAAATTGTGGAAAGAATAGAAATGTTAAAGAGAAAAAAAGAAGAGCTTGAAAAAATGAAAGAAGAGGCGGAATCCCTTCTTAAAAAGGCGGATGAGGAAAGGAAAGAAGCAAGAGAAAGAATAGAATTTTTAAGGGCTAAAATGGAAATTTTGTCTCAGGAATCTTCCTCGCACAGAAATCTCGTCTTTGAGCTTTCAAGCTCTGCTCTTAAGATAAAGGGCGAAATAATAGATAAAAGAAGGGAGAGGGAATTCAGGCTAAGGGAACTTGATAGGAGAATTAAAGAAAGGAAGTCAATTTTGGATTCCCTTTCCATTCTTGAAGAAGTTCAGGAATCACTCAAAAAGGAAAAAGAAGAGGTGGAATTTGCTCTTTCTTCGTCAATCGCCAGAAGAGAGGAGATGAAGGGTGAAATGATAGTTCTATCACAAAAAATTAAGGATTTAGAAGAGGTCCTTTCAAAGCTCAAAGAGGAAAGGGAAGAGCTGGCTACAAAATGTGAGGCTATTGAGAAGTTAAAAAGAGAATATGAATTTTATGGAGATGGGGTGAAATTTCTTTTGAAGAAGATGGGTGAAAATGGGTTTCGTGGAACTCTTGACCACTCTATTGAAGTGGAAAGGGGATATGAAAAGGCGTTTGAGTCCGCGGTAAGAGGGTATGCAGATGCAATAATTGTTAATGATATAAAAATTGCAATAGAAGGTATAAAGGAGTTAAAGGAGAAGGATGCAGGTGAAGCGGGCTTTTTTATTCTGAATGGGAGGATAAGAAGTGAAACACCCCAGATAAATCATCCCGAAATAATAGGAAGGGTTTCTGATTTTATAAGGGCAAAAAATGAGGACGGAGAAAGAATAAGGGAAATTATGAGTGATGTATTTATAGTAAGGGACGCAAGTTTCTTTGAAAAAATTCCTTCCGAATTTGTAAGAGAGGGTATATTTGTCACAATGGATGGAGATGTATTTGAAAGGGGTTTCCTTCTTCACGGGGGAAAGGGAAAAGGCGGTATCTTTTCAAAAGAGGGAGAGCTTAAGGAGCTTTCAGAAAGAATAGAAAAACTTTCCGCTGATATCTCCTCAGTTTATAGTGAGCTTTCCGAATTTAGGGAGAAAAAACTAAATCTTGAAAAAGAGATATTAAATATTGACGAAAAAATTAAAGAGTATGAAAAAAGAACCTTTGAGGTTCAACACAATTTTTCCTATAACGAAAAGGAAATGAATCGCCTTCGTGCGGGGTTGAATGTTGTGGAAGAAGAGATAAAAAGGTTTAATGAGGAAATAGATAAACTTGCAGAGGAAGAGAAAAGTCTTAATATGAAGCTGGAAGAAGTAGAAAGGACAAATGCGGATATAAGGCTCAGGAGAGAGGATTTGGAGGTAAAAAGTAAGGAATTAGAAAGGGAGCTTGGAGATGAAACTTCTAAGCTTGCGGAGAAAGAAGGATTCTTTTCAAGAGTTCAAGCAAATTTTCAAAATTTATTAAAAGACGCTGAAAATACGGAAGAGGAATTGGCAAACCTTGACAGAAAAGGTAAGGAAGTTTATTCTGAGGCTTTAAAGCTCTCCCTGGATAGGTTTGACGACGAGGGAAAACTCAAGGTCTTCAAAGGAGAACTGAAAAGAATTGAAGAAGTTATCAAAGAAATATACGGAGAAATAGAGAACATCAGGAGAGGTATTTCATACCTTCTTGAGAAAAGGGAGGAGATACACAGAGCAATAACTGAAAAAAGAGAAGAGATGGAAAAAAATATAAACGAAAAGGCATCAATTTCTGAAGAAAAGGCGCAGCTTGAAACATCAATTTCTTATATAAAGGACGATATATACAAAAAATATGCTGTGGATATTGAAAAGTTAGAGGTCTCGGATGTAATAGATGAGTCTTTGAAAGCTGAATTAAAGGAAAAACTTGAAGAACTGGAGAAATTAGGAGATGTATCTATGCACGCTCTTGATGAGTATGAAGAACTCTCCAACAGGTATTCTTTTCTCTCTACACAAAAGGAGGACCTGCTGAATGCTATAAATGACATTGAGAAACTTATTAAGAGAATAAGGGAGGAGACCAGGGATATATTCAGAGAGAGTTTTTGTTCAGTTGAAAAAAAATTTAACGAGTTAATTTCAACCCTAATGGAAGGTGGAAAAGGTGAGATAAAAATGGTAAATCCCGACGACCTTTTTGATTCAGGAATTGAACTCCTCGTTCAGCCATCTGGAAAAAAATTGAAACATATGGGACTCCTCTCAGGGGGTGAGAAAGCCCTAGTAGCATTGGCATTTATATTCTCTGTTCTCTCTATCAAAGATGTTCCATTTGCCTTCTTTGACGAAATAGACGCTCCTCTTGACGACATTAATATTCAGAGATTTGTAGCTCTTTTGAAAAAGATGTCTGAGACTTCTCAGATAATTGTAATCACACACAACAAATTGACAATGGGTTATGCAAATGCTCTCTACGGAGTTTCAATGGAAGAGCCAGGTGTATCCAAGATTTTGTCTGTAAAGCTCAAAGGTTGAAATTCAGAATAAAAAAAATAGGAATTGATACATATAACGAAGCCGTAGCATATATAAGAAAAGAAAATCTACTTATTCCGTCCTTAGGACTTCACCTTTTTGAAAAAACGAGGATATGGAAGGGAAAGAAAGAAATTCTTGCCACTCTTCATTCTGTGGATGGATTATTAGAAGTAAATGAAGTGGGCTTGAGCAGATACGCCTTTGAAAAGCTTGGATTGAAAGAGGGAGATCATGTTTATCTTGAGCCATCGCCTCCAATACATAGTATTGATTTTGTGAAAAAAAGACTGAACAGGGAAAGGTGTAATAAGGGTGAAATTGAGGAGATTGTAAGGGATATATCAATGGGTAAGTATTCTCCGGCTGAGCTTTCCACATTTATAACATCCGTCCATTTAAATCCTTTTTCGGATGATGAACTTTTCTGGTTTATAAAAGCAATGGTGGACAATGGAAAAAAATTAAGACACGATGTCTCACCTGTTCTTGACAAACACTGCATAGGTGGAGTGCCCGGGAACAGAACATCCATGATAATTGTTCCGATTATAGCTTCTCTCGGGTTAAGAATTCCAAAAACCTCATCAAGGGCTATAACATCTCCGGCAGGAACAGCGGATACAATGGAAGTGTTCGCAGAAGTTAAAAAGACATCAGAACAGATAATGAAGATTCTTGAAAAAGAGAACGGATGTATAGTATGGGGTGGATATGTTCAACTCGCCCCTGCAGATGACATAATAATTTCTCTTGAAAGACCTCTTTCTCTTGATGTCCATAGTTTGATGATATCTTCTATCCTTGCCAAAAAAATCGCTGCTGGCTCAGAGTATGTAGTAATTGACATCCCTGTTGGAAAATGGACAAAGGTGAAGAGTATAAAAGAGGGGATGATGTTGAAAAACAAGTTAAAGAAGGTAGCGAAGAGATTTGAAATCCAGTGTAATGTTGTTTTTACAGATGGAAATGCCCCTGTGGGGAAAGGTGTTGGACCTGTATATGAAGCCATGGATGTCCTTTCGGTTTTAAAAAACGATAATCCTCCGATAGACCTTAAAGAGAAATCTATTATGCTCGCCGGAATTTTGCTTGAAATGTGTGGATATGCAAAGAAAGGAGAAGGAAGAGAAATTGCAAAAAAAGAGATTGAAAACGGAAGAGCGTATGAGAAATTTGAGAGAATAAGAGTTGCTCAGGGTAAGAGAAATGTCCCTTTGAAAAGGGGGTTTGGTATAGAAGTAAAGGCAAAGGATGATGGAGTAATTAAGGAAATAAATACCTCTGCTATTGCAAAAATAGCTAAGTACGCAGGTGCTCCAAAGGATATATATGGAGGAGCAGAAGTTTTTGTAAAGCCAGGGGAAAGGGTTAAAAGAGGCGACCTTCTTGGAATTTTTTATTCCTCAAACAAAACATCGCTGGAATTTGTCAAAAAAGCAGTTAAAAATACAGAGTTCTTTACTTATAAATTGACATAGGGAATTGTTTGTATGGTTTTTATCCCCAACCCCTCCATGGGTGCAAGGGTTATTAAAAATAACTTAAGGAGCCGAAAATTTTTCTGTTTTCATAAATGTCAAGGTCAATAAAAAGGTTTTTGCAGGGTGTAAGTTTCCTGAGTCTTTTTAAAAGAAATGTCTTCCCGATTCGCCGTGTACCAAGCAAGGTGGTTACCTGTCTTTTTTCCATCTGCTTGAGCAATTCGGGTTCTATCTCTCTTTGTTTGTGCATTTTATTCCATTTTATACATCTGTGTATATTTTAGAATAATCTCTGGTTAAAATTGAGTTCAGGGAAGAAGAAACAGGGATTGAGGTTTAAACTTGGGGATTTGAGTTTTGAAGAGTTCTTTTATATATTTAAGCAAATGAAGATTCTTCATACCTCAGACCTTCACTTAAGAAAAGAAGGCGACGAAAGGTGGGAGGCACTCCAGGAAATTATTGAGATAGGAAAGAAGGAGAGGATAGACCTCCTGGTTATAAGCGGTGACCTTTTTGATAGAGAGATTGATGCTGAGGAATTGAGAGGAAAGATAAGGGGGGTCTTTGCGGATGTGGAATTTAAGATATTAATAATCCCGGGGAATCACGATAGAGAGGTTTTCAAAAGCGGGTTTTATTTCGGCGAAGTCCATGTCTTTAGAGATTTATACCAGCCCTTTGAATACAAAAACTTGAAAATATGGGGATTCCCCTTTGAACCGTTAGAAGGAAAAAAAATTATCGCCAGATTACAATCATTAGAAAAATATCTGAATAAAGATAAAGTTAATATACTCCTTTATCACGGAGAACTCGTTGATGCCTCCTTTTCCAGAAACGATTTTGGTGAGGAAGGCGAAGAAAGGTATATGCCTGTAAAACTTTCTTATTTTAAAAATTTAAAAATGGATTATGTGCTCTCAGGACATTTCCATTCAAAATTTGAGATATGGAATTTAGAAAATGGAGGCTACTTTGTTTATCCGGGTTCCCCCGTTTCAATAACAAAAAAAGAGAAAGGACAGAGGAAAGTAAACCTATTTGAGATAGGAAAGCCTCCAGAAGAATATCCCATTGAGACTCCTCATTTTGAGGAAGTAAATATAGAGTTTGACCCTTTTGTTGAAAAAAATCCCCTTGAAATCTTAAAGGAAAGTCTGGAAAGGGTTCATAAGAAAGCAAAGATTATACTCAGGATCGGAGGATATATTAACAGCGAAAAAATTAAAATGAACGAATCTAAACTTGTAGAGCAGATAAACAGAATTATTGAAGGTAAGACAGAAGAAGCACATATTGAATTCAAGGATATACACAGAATTATGGAAGACCCCCTTTTTAAAAACTTTATCAAAAAATTAGAAGAAAAAAATTACGATGAAAAAAAGAAAAAGGAATTGTGGGTTTTTGCCATAAAAGCGATGATAGGCGCAGGGGTATGAAGATAAAGGAGTTTTCAGTAACGCGATACGGTCCTCTGCCCGAAAAAAGAAGAGTATCATTAATCAATTTTAACCTTTTCTGGGGAAAAAATGAAGAGGGCAAGACCCTTTTAATAGATGCGATTATAAAGTTGATGTTTGGGAAAAAAGATAAAAATTTTATGGTTTTTGAAAACATAAATAGGGTTGAAGAAAAACCTGAGGGATATGTAGTTATAGAAAGTGACAGAGGGGAGGAGATCAAACTGCCAGAAAAAGGGGATTTACCAAAATTTATCGGAGTAATAACCCCATGGGAATGGAGAAACATTTTTCTAATCAGGAATAGCGACCTTTCTATTAAAGATGAAAACAAATTTTATACCGCTCTAACAGAGCGACTTACAGGCTTAAGGACAAGTGATATCTCAAAAATAAAGGAGAAACTCAAAGAAATGGGCGAGTTGACGGACACGCTTAAATTTAAAAAGAGTGTAGAAACAAAGCTGGAGGCCGCAAATAAACTTATAAAGGAAGAAATCGAAGTGTTAGAAAATGAGATCAAAGAAAACCGGTTTGATGAACTTGAAGAAGAAATGGTAAAAAAGGAAGAGGAAATAAGAACAATTGAAGAAGAAATAAAAAATTTTGAAGATGCCCAAAAAAGAGAAAAATACGAAAAAGGAAAGGAAGCACTGGATACCTTAAATGGATATTTACAAGAGTTAAACGCTTTAAAAGAATATAACGAGAAAGATGCACAGCTGTGGAGGGATTGCGAGAGGGATATTGAAAAATATAATAAGGAAAAAGAGGAGTTAGAAAGGGAAATCAAAGTAAAGGAAGAAGAGTTTGGAAATATAAGCAAAGAATTGGGGGTTATGGAAAAAGATTTTAAAAATATGGATGAAAGGAAAAAAAGACTGGATGAAGATGTTAAACTGGAACTGAGGAATTACGAAGAAAAAAAGAAAGAAATAGCAGGAAAAGAGAAAAAGAATGCATTTTTTGGTTCAGTGGGAATAATCTCCGCAATTCTGCTTGGAATCTCTTTAATTGGCATTATCTTTACTCCATCATTCTTATTCTATGCTCTATCAGCGTTATTTTTTATCTTATCGGTCATTTCCGCAATATTTAAGTTTCAGCTGGTGAAAGAGAGGGCTTATCTGGCAAAAACATTTGAAAAAATTAAAATGACCCTCTCAAAATTTGGATTGGAGGCGGAAACTATAGAAAGAATGCTTTCTAATCTTCAGGAGTTTGAGGAATTGCACAGAAAAAAATTTGAAGAATTACAGGGAGTGAAGAATAGAAAAGAAAACATAGATAATGAGATTAAGAATTTAAGAGATAAAAGGCTTTGTGTAATAAAGGACAAGATAGAAGAGGCGAAAAATAAGATATCCGAAATAAAAATGAAGTGTAAAGAGGACTCTTTAGAAGAATATAACAAAAAACTTAAAAAGAAACAGGAGTTTGAAAAATTAATAGAGGAGAGACAAAGCATTTTAAAAAGCCATTTTGAGGAAAAGGGGAGAGAGTTACAGGAAAATCTCACTTACTGGGAAGAAAAAATAAAAGAGCTTGAGAAGTATAAGGATAAATCAAAAGGTATAAAATATGACGATAAAGTTGTATCAGAATTAAAAGAAAAAAAGGATAAACTTGAAAGAGAGAGAAATGAGCTAAATGAGAAGTTGAAATCCATTCAGAAGAGAATGGAAGAGATAGAACGGAAGGCAAATCCAATACTCCAACCCCCAGAGGGGTATTTGCATTGTAAAACCTCTGTAGATTTGAAAACTGTCAAGGATAAACTGCAAGGATTTATTAATGAAAATGTGAAGAATAATGAGAATGCAAAAATGGTCATAAAAATTTTTGAAGAAATAGAAAAGGAAGAGAAGGAAAAGATTACTGTTCTTTTTGGAAAGGAAAGTCCTGTATCCGAATATTTCAGAAAGATAACAAACGGGCTCTATGAAGAGGTTGACTTTGAGAACGGTAAAATAAAGGTAATGAAAAATAATAAGACTTTTCTTGATGTTGATAAACTCTCCGGAGGTGCCTACGACCAGTTATATTTTTCAATAAGGCTTGCCCTTGCGGAAAGAATTCTGAAGGGAGAGAAGGGATTTTTTATACTTGATGACCCTTTTATAAAATCTGATCCAGACAGGCTGGAAAGGCAGCTCGAGATGTTGAAGAAGATCGCAGAAAGTGGATGGCAGATTATATATTTCTCTGCAAAAAAGGAAATAAAAGAGCTTCTTGAAGAGTATTGCAAGGAAAGGAATGGTTATTTTGAGATTTAGGTTGATGGAATTTTATTTTTGTTTGAAATGAGAAGAAATTCTTGATAAATTAATATAAAAGGGCGGATAGCTCAGTGGGAGAGCACCTGTCTTACACGCAGGGGGTCAGGCGTTCAAATCGCCTTCCGCCCATAAATTTTTAAGGAGAAAGAGATGATAGATGAAAAGAAGGTTATGGATGCTTTAAGAGAGGTCTATGACCCGGAAATCGGAATGGACATTGTAACACTTGGGCTTATATACGATGTTCAGATAAATGGGAATGATGTCTATGTGAAGATGACATTGACCACGCCGAGATGCCCACTCGCTCAGCCATTAAGGGGTGAGGCAGAAGAGAGATTAAAAAAGATAGAAGGGATTGGAAATGTTAAGGTAGAACTCGTATGGGACCCGCCATGGACACCCGAGATGATGTCTGAGGAGGGAAGAAAGAAGTTCGGAATAAAGGTATAATTTTTACTTTCTCGTGAAAATAATAACAGGGGATGGATTCGGAAATTTTCCCCTTAAATTTGAAAATCCTAAAAGGTGTATATCTTTTGATGGAAAAAGGATTTTAAAATTAGAAAAAGATAAGAAAGAGGAAATAGATTTTGAAACACTTTCTTCTCTTCTTATGAAATGGAATGGTTATGTATTTGGAATAATTTCTTACGATT